>Ga0316231_1003637_pt1 | contig 13403 bp, 5 predicted proteins | sample TBH18027metaG_FD_206002 | JGI IMG/M metagenome (GOLD analysis project Ga0316231, IMG submission 206002) | Freshwater microbial communities from Trout Bog Lake, Wisconsin, USA - TBH18027 | ecosystem: Environmental > Aquatic > Freshwater > Lake > Hypolimnion/Profundal zone | place: USA: Wisconsin...
ATATTGCCGGAGGCGTACCGCAGGCGCGCCCTCTGCTTTTCGTACTGTTCATATTCATCGGCCTGGTGTTGCCGGTCTCGCTGCTCAGCCAAAGAATCGAGAGCCGCAAGGAGCGGATCAGAAAGAGCCTTCCAGACATGATCGATCTGCTGATAGTAAGCGTTGAGGCAGGCATGGGGTTCGACGGCGCCGTAACGAAAGTCGTTGAGAAGACGCATGGACCGCTTGCCGATGAACTGGCTCGCGTTCTGCAAGGGATTCGCTTGGGTATGACGCGTTCGGATGCCCTCAAAGAGATGAGCGAGCGGACGGGTGTCGATGAAGTCAAAACCTTCGTCGCAGCTGTTTACCAGGCAGACCAACTCGGCATGGGTATGGCCAGGATTCTGCGCGTTCAGAGCGAAACAGTGCGAACTGTCCGTCTGCAGAAGATACGCGAAGAGGCCGGCAAGCTCGCGGTCAAAATACTGTTCCCCCTCGTATTTTTCGAGTTTCCGGCGTTGTTTGTAGTACTGCTTGGTCCAGCGTTTATGCATATCCTAAAAATGTTCAAGTGAACGCTTCGTTAACCACGTCATGGCTTCACGGCCCGCCTCCTTGACGATCAATGCCGATACCAGCCATAATCACGAAGGTCGCGTTTGTTCGGTGCTATCATCGCGAGAAGCAGATCGCGAATATTTACCAATGACTATCTCCCTTCGTGATCGCCTGCGGCAAATCATTTGGGCGCCTTGCTTCGTCCCGCTAGCGCTAATTGGCATGTGCCTGCTCGTCTTCGGCGATCTCCTGTTCGGCATCCGGCCCGGAATTCTTTCGGCGGTCAATGGGGACGGATGTGGCCAGTTTATCTATTGGCGGCAATTTGCGGCGGAAAACTTGCGTCTTGGCCATATCCCTCAATGGGATCCCCATGTCTACAGCGGATTGCCGTTTTTCGGTGGCTGGCAGGCTGCCATTCTTTATCCGCCGAACTGGATCTATCTTCTGGTGCCGGTTAAGACGGGTCTCGTGCTCGATGCCTGTTGCAGCACTTTCTTGGCCGGTCTGTTCACCTCGATCCTCGCAGCTAGATATGACTTCCATCCTGTCGCCCGCTTGGTCGCGGGAACGGTCGTGATGTTTAGCGGCGCATTCTTCGCTCACGTTTGGCCCGGTCACCTTACCGCCCTTGCGGCGATGGCGTGGACGCCGCTGGCGATTCTGGCGGCAGACGAAACGATCGACCGGCCGAACTTAAAGGCTTTGCTCTTGGGCGCGTTCGCGCTGGCCATGCAAATCTTAGCCGGCCATCCGCAAACCGTCTTCAACACGGTCGTTACGATCGCCCTTTACACGCTCATTAGATTGGTCCGGGCGCCGCATAGGCCTCGAATAGTCCTATCATTTATTGCCATGGGCGCAGGCGCGTTGTCGATCGCAGCAGTCCAGCTTCTGACCGGCATCCAGACGGCGTCCGAGGGCCTACGAAGCGCCGGAAATAAGTTCGATTTTGTGTCGCAGTATTCGTTTCCGCCGGAAAACCTGTTGACGTTGGTTGCACCGCACCTCTTTGGCGATATGTCGCATGTCGCTTACTGGGGCCGATGGGAATACTGGGAGGCAACGGGCTTTATCGGTGTGACCGCGCTGGTATTGGCCGCTCTCGGCTTCTTGCATGGTGCTCCCTCGCGAAGAAAACTCTGGCTGACAATCGCAGTCCTACTGCTCGTGGTCGCGCTTGGCAAATACACGCCCGTGTTGTATGTCCTTTATCGAATCGTCCCCGGCTTCGCCAAATTCCGCTCACACAACAGATTCATTTACGAGGCGACAATCTTTCTAGCTCTCTTGTCCGCCGCGGGCCTTGACGCAATCCTGCGCAACAGGAAACTGAGCCGAACGCCTGCCTTCACCTCGGGGACAATTGCCCTTCTGCTAGCAGGCTTGGCCGCGGGAGCGCATTATTACGGTGTCTACTTGTATGTGGGCATCCGAAAGCTCGGCGACTTGACCTATATCGAGCGTAGCTACTACACGTACCCGTACTTTGCCACTGCCCTGAACCTTGCCGTAACGTCGCTGCTTGCCACGTCCGGCGTTGCAGCATTGGTCACGATAGCGCTTGTACTGTGCTCTGGCTCCCGCCGCTGGGGATATGCATTGGCGCTCTTGTCGATAATTCAATTGGTTTCGTTCAGTCGTACGATGGTGACTACGTTCAGTCTATCGGATGCCTATCCGCCTTCGCTGCGGGCCTGGTACAATGCGCATCCGGGCGATTTCCGCATCCTGCCGTTCGGCTTTCCGTATAATAGCGCGATCGGCCTGGGAGCGTATGATATCTGGGGATACGATCCCGTCGTGCAAAGGCGCTACTCCGAAGTAATTACCGCGTCGCAGAATATCAACGCAAATCTAGCGACAATGTACATTCAATTCAAGCACCCCTCAACGCTTTTCGGTGTTCTAGGCTGCCGGTATGTCCTATCCAATACGCCGGACGGCGTAATCGAATTCCCAATTCGCGACGCGCTTCCTGGGGCGCTGATCGTTTACAATTACGACTTAGTACAAAGCCGCAGCCTGATATTCGATGTGCTTCTGAGCCCGTCATTCGATGGCCGCCGAGTGGTCGTGCTCGAACAGCCTCCGGCGATCACGCCCGGGCAAACTCAGGCTCCGGCTTGGGTTAAGCTCAGGTGGTTGAACACAGACTCGATGGTGGTCGAGGCCGATACAAAGGCGCCTGGCATCTTACTTGTAAACGAAACCTACAGCCGCTTCTGGAAGGCAACGCCGCTGTCAGGGTCTGCGCAGCGATCATACTCGGTTCAACCCGGCAACTATACACAGATCGCTATTCCCGTTCAGGCCGGCCGGCACCGGATCAGGCTGGCATACAGTCCGCCGTTATTTCACGTCGGTTCGGCCATTTCCCTTGTCAGCGTGATCCTATTCCTAGGATTATCCGGCTATGTTTGGCGACGTCCCATCAAGGGACAGGCAAGCCAATGACGCATCAGTACTCACAACGATTGCAGGCGGCTATTTACTCGCCGTGGTTTGTTCCAGCGGCCTTATTCGGTCTTTGCCTGATCGTACTTGGGGATGTTCTCCTTGGAGGCCGTCGCGGAGCGATCTCGGCATCCGACGGTGATATCGCTGGCTACTTCATTTACTCGCGTCAATATGGCTTCGCTCACCTTCGGGCAGGTCATATACCGCAATGGAACCCACACATCTACAGTGGCGCACCGTATTTTGGCGGCTGGCAAGCGGGGCTGCTTTACCCGCTCAACTGGATCTATTTTATTGCTCCGATTCGCCTAGCTCTTGCCTTCGATGTCGCGATCAGCACCTTTCTCACCGGCCTGTTCACAGCGATGCTGGCATCGAAATACATGAGCCATCCGGCCGCAAGACTCCTCGCCGGAACAGTTGCCATGTTCAGTGGCGCGTTCTTCGCCCACGTCTGGCCCGGGCACCTGTCTGATCTGGCCGCGATGGCATGGGCGCCGCTGGTCTTGTTAGCCGCGGACGAGATTATCGATCGCCCCAACTTGCGCAGCCTCCTGGTAGGCATAGCGGCCATAGCCATGCAACTCTTTGCGGGACATCCGCAGACTGTCTTCAACACGGCATTTACGGTCGCCGTGTATGCTTTGATTCGATTGATCCACGCCAGACCGGTCGCGCGGATTGTGGCGTCGCTGGCCGCCGTTGCGGCGGGCGGAGCGCTCATTGCATCAATTCAGCTCTTGACGGGCATGCAGACGGCATCCGAAGGCGTACGCAGCGGAGCAACTACTATGTCTTTTGCTTCGCTATTCTCATTTCCGCCGGAAAATATTCTCACACTCGTGGCGCCCCACTTCTTCGGCAATATGCATAGTGTCGAGTACTGGGGCAGGTCGTATTACTGGGAGGCGACTGCGTTCGTCGGCGTGGGCGCCGTTGTTCTGGCGGTTGCCGGTTTTGCTCATGGCGCCAGCCAGCGGCGGCGATTGTGGTTAACCATGGCGCTGCTGCTCTTTGTGATTGCTCTGGGTGGATATACGCCTCTCTTTGTCCTGCTCTACAAATATGTCCCAGGCTTCGCCAGGTTCCGCTCCCACAATAGGTTCATTTACGAATCGACACTATTCGCGGCCTTGCTGGCTTCGGCCGGACTAGATGCGATTCTGCAAGGCGTAAAGATCTCAAGAGCTGTCGTCATGGCGGCATGGGTGTTGGCAGCAATTGTAGGCGTCTTAGCTGCAGCCGCCTGGGTACCGCCAGGATCGATTGAGCATTTCGCGATTCTCGCTCATCCCGCTCAAGTACTTGCGCAAACATCGCTCGGCATCGCAGCAGCAGTTGCCATCCTCGCGGCGATAGCAGTCAGCCTCTGCAGCAGGTCGCACCGCTGGGGATATGCACTGGCCCTCTTAGCCGTTATCGAATTGGTGTCGTTCGGTCGCACGATGGTGACCACATTCAGACTATCCAATGCGTGCCCGCCCGTCTTGCAAGCTTGGCGCCGGGCACACCCCGGCGACTTTCGCGTGCTGCAACTCGCCTATCCGTACGATAGCGCGATGGCGCTTGGGGCGTACGAAGTTTGGGGATACGATCCTGTCGTATTACGGCGCTATTCGGAGCTATTGACCGCATCACAAGGCGGAGACGTCAACAATCCAAGAATGTCGCTGTCATTCGACCGGCCCACGTCCGTTGTTCGCCTTCTGGGCTGCCGATATCTCCTCGCAAAGATGCCCGGCCGCGTGGTCGCCTACCCGATCTATGGGGCTTTGCCGCCCGCTTCGATTATCTACAGTTACTATTTGCTTCAAGACCGAAACCAGATTTTCGACCTTCTCCTGAGCCCATCGTTCGATGGCCGCGGCGTGGTCGTGCTTGAAAGGCGGCCTGGGATCGCACTTGGTCAACCCACGGCGACGCCATCGGTTAGCCTCAAGTGGTTGGACACGGACTCCATGGAAGTCGAAGCCACCACTCAGGCGGCCGGCATCTTACTTGTGAACGAAACGTACAGCCACTTCTGGCGCGCGACGGCGCTTCCGGGATCGGTGCAGCAATCGTATGCCATACAACCCGGCGATTACACGCAAATCGCCATACCGGTTCAGGCCGGGCGGCATAGGATCTATCTCAATTACTGCCCGCCACTGTTTAAGGTCGGAGCAGACCTGTCGATCCTGGCCCTAATCGCGTTCCTGGGACTGACCATCTACGTTTGGCGCAGTCCCGTCCCAAAGGCGGCCCGCCAATGACACACCCGCTATTGCAGCGCTCGCGGGCGGCTCTCTATTCACCCTGGTTTGTTCCGCTCTCGCTCCTGGGGCTTTGCTTGCTCGTAATGGGCGATGTTCTCATAGGGCGGCGAGGCGTGATCTCCGCAAGCTACGGCGATATCTCATACTATTTCATCTACTCGCGGCAGTATGCCTTCACCCACCTTCGGGAAGGCCATATACCGCAGTGGGATCCATACATCTACAGCGGCACCCCATTTTTTGGAGGTTGGCAGGCGGGCGTCTTATATCCCCCCAACTGGCTCTATCTCGTGCTTGGGTTAAAGGCCGCCCTTGTTCTCGATGTGTTCTTGAGTACCTTCATGGCCGGGTTGTTCACTTCCCTGATCGCGGCCAAATACGGCTTTCACCCTGTCGCCCGATTGCTTGCAGGCACGATCGTCATGTTCAGCGGGGCGTTTTTCGCTCATGTTTGGCCGGGTCACCTATCGGCCCTCGCGGCGATGGCATGGACGCCGCTTGCGGTTCTGGCGGTAGACGAGTTGATCGACCGGCCTCATTTGCGAAGCGCGCTTATGGGCATGGGAGCAGTCGCGATGCAGGTACTTGCCGGACATCCGCAAACCGTGTTCAACACGGCGTTCACGATTGCCGTATATGCGCTGATCCGTATGATCCGCGCCCCGCATAAGCCGGCGATCGCGATTTCTTTGGTCTCAACAGCCGTCGGCGGAGCACTGATAGCCGCTGTCCAGTTGCTGACAGGCATTCAGGTCGCTTCGGAAGGCGTGCGCACCGCCGCGACAACCTACAGCTTCGTCACGCAATTTTCGTTCCCACCCGAGAACATCCTCACGCTGCTGGCTCCCCAGTTCTTCGGCAACCTGAGAAGCGTCGACTATTGGGGTCGATCGTATTATTGGGAAGCTGGAGCGTTCGTCGGCATTGCGACGCTCGTTCTGGCAATTGCCGGTTACCACCACGGAACGAGCGACAGGCGGCGTTTGTGGCTCACGATGGCGCTGTTGCTGTTCGTGGTTGCACTTGGCAAGCACACACCCGTATTCTCAGTGCTCTACCGAATCGTACCCGGGTTCGCCTCATTCCGCTCGCCCAACAGATTTATTTACGAATCGACGCTCTTCGTGGCATTGCTGGCCTCGGCAGGCCTTGACGCAATCTTACGCGGAGCCAAGGTGAGCAAGGCCGTAATATCGGCTGCATGGGCTATTGCGGCGACGGCCGCCGCATGCGCCGTCCTGGCAAGAATGCCGTCAATATTGCACATGCTGCTTGCCCTGCGAAATTCGAACGAACCCGGCAGGCACATCTATCTTGCCACACTTTCAACTCCTGCCTGCGACCTGGCGCGAACATCGCTGGAGCTGGCAACAGGCGTCGCATTGATTGTCGCGATCTGCTCAAGCCTGTGCAGGTGCTCGAGTCGCTGGCGTTACGCGCTGGCCCTAATCGCGTTCGTCGAACTCGTATCGTTCGCACGAACCAACGTGACCACGTTCAAGCCTGAAGTCTCCTATCCGCCTGCGCTTCGGGAATGGTATCGGCAACACCCGGGCAACTACCGGGTGCTTCAACGCGGCGACCCTCCCAATAGCGCCATCGGACTTGGCACATGCGATATTTGGGGCTATGATCCCGTCGCTCAGTATCGGTACGTGGAGCTCCTAACGGCGTCTCAACACCGGGATGTGAATAATCCCTCGATTGACATGCTTCCGGATTACTGGACAGACGTCTTCAGCATTCTGGGATGCCGTTACATCTTAATCGCATACGAAGGCGGCGAAGTCAGCCTTCCCGTGGCGCGAGCGCTTCCGCTTGTCTCAGTCGTATACGACTATGACGTGCTGCCAAGCCGACAATTGATATTCGACACATTGACGAGACGCAGCTTCGACGGCAGCAAGACTGTCGTGCTAGAAAGTCCGCCCCAAGTTGCAACCGCCCAACCGGCCCTGCCGCCGCTGGTGAAGCTCACATGGCTAACGACCGACTCAATGGAAGTGGATGTCACCACGCAAACGCCGGGTATCTTGCTTGTGAACGAAACTTACAGCCGCTTCTGGCGCGCCACCGCGCTGCCAGGGTCGGCTCAGCATTCTTATGCCATTCAACCCGGCGATTACACGCAGATGGCCTTACCGATTCAGGCCGGACGGCACAGGATCTTACTGCGATATCAACCCACGATCTTTGTCCCCGGCGCCTTGATTTCGACAATCGCGTTGGTCGCCTTTCTTGTTGTGTGCGGCATTGAACTGCGGCGCCGTCCGGAGGATCGAACTCAGTAATGGCTCGCATTGACGTCCAGAACTTGCGCCGGCTCCCATCGTCCCCAAACTTCGCGCCGATGGCGCTGCTGGCGCTGTGCCTTCTGGTCTTTGGCGATATTCTCACAGGCATTCGCCACGGCGTTCTGTCCGGAAGCACCACGGATCTAGCAACCGAGTTCTATTACTGGCGGGAGTTCGGATTCTCAAACCTGCGCCATGGACACTTGGCGCAGTGGAACCCGTATGTGTGCGGCGGCGTCCCCTTCTTCGCGGGCTGGCAGGCCGGGTTCTTTTATCCACCGAATTGGATCTATCTGCTCCTCCCTTTGAATGCGGCTTGCAACCTCGATTTCATGGTCAGCACGTACCTGGCCGGCCTGTTCTCCTCGATGTTGGCGCGGCATCACGGCCTGCATCCTGTGGCGCAGTTGCTATGCGGCGCCATTGTCATGCTCGGAGGGGCTTTCTTCCCGCATATCTATGCAGGTCACCTTGCAACCCTTGCCGCAATGGCGTGGGCGCCCCTCGTTCTTCTGGCCGTGGACGCCCTTCTGGACAACCCGACTATCCGGATGACGCTTCTAGCGATATTCGCCCTTTCCATGGAACTGCTGGCCGGCCATCCGCAAACCCTGTTCAACACAGTTATCATGCTCGCCATCTATGCCGGCATCCGGCTGGTGAAGTCGCCTCGAAGGGCGCTCTCAGTAGCAACGTTTATCGTGGCCGGCCTGGGAATGGCGGCGATAACGGCGGTTCAGCTCTTGCCAGGTCTCCAGGTGGCCGGCGAGGGAGTGCGCAGTCACCCTGTTGGATACTCGTATGCCGGCGAAATCTCGTTACAACCCATCAGCCTCCTGACACTTGTCACACCGCACATATTCGGAGACATTTTTCATGTTCAGTACTGGGGTCCATGGAACCAGTGGGAGATGTGCGCGTTTATCGGGGTCGCGAGCCTCCCTCTCGTGCTCATGGGAGCCCTGCGCGGCAGTTGCCCTCGGCGCCGGCTCTGGATAACGATGTCGCTGGTGCTCATAGTAATTGCGATGGGCCAGTATACGCCGTTGTTCAAGTTGCTCTACGACCACGCGCCAGGCTTTAACCGGATTCGGGCCTACGCCAAGTTCATGTACCCCGCCACCATTTTTCTGGCCCTGCTGGCCGCCTCGGGACTCGACTTGCTGCTCGGGGCCCAGCCGCGCAGGCGCCTGGCGACCATGCTGGCATGCGAAACCGCATTGCTGGCCGGTATAAGCGCACTGGCGTGCTTATGGATGCTAAATCCCCTGACAGGGATTTGGCTCATACGATTGATGAGGCTAACCTCGGACGCCTACTACCATGTGCCACGCGAAAGTTTTCCGCAGTTTGCCTACGAAGCTCGGCATTTCGCAGCGTTAGGCTGTGCAACCGCGGCTTTAACTGCAGCCGCTGCCGCCATAGCGCTTTTTCGCGCCGCGCGCAGCAAATCCGGGGCGTATTTATTGGCCGCGATTGCGCTCTTGGAACTATTCTGCTTCGCTCGTTCCACGATCGCGACATTTAGGCCCGGCGAATCCGATGCCAAATCTGTGATCGCCTGGATACACAGCCATCCGGGAGATCATCGTGTCTTTACGACCGGCCTGTTGACGGAAGAGGTTATGGGTGCTCATGGGTTCGATGTTTGGGGATACGATCCTATGGTTCAGAGGCGGTATTCCGAATTTGTAACACGCTCGCAAAACCAAGTGCCCGAGGAAGCGAACATGTATATGTCATACGTGCTGCCCAACCCGGCGCTTCGGCTGCTCAGATGCTGTCGCGTGGTTAGTATGAACGGCGACCATTACGATTATGAGTTTGTTCCAGAGGGACGCAGAGGACACTCGCGCAGGTCAATTTGCATTGTACCAATCTCCTATCCGATGCAACATGGCGTTCTGTTTTATCGCTGTCGTATTATGAAGGCGTCTCGCGCGCTCATCGACACGGTATCGAGCCCAACATTTCCACGCACATCCATCGTCGTTCTCGAGCGCGCCCCGGGTATCGCGCTTCGAACTCCCGCGACACCCGGCTTCGTCAATGTCGCCTGGAAAGACAGTGATACGCTCGAAGTGAATGCTCAGACAAGCACGCCAGGCATCATTCTGATCACGGATGCGTACAGCAGGTTCTGGCGCGCAACTGCGCTGGCAGGATCGGCCCAGCGCACGTATCGCGTCATGCCTGGTGATTGGGCGCTGATGGCGATCCCGGTAATGGCCGGTAAGCATCGGTTCCTTATCCACTACTGCCCGAGCGCGTTCCCGGTCGGAGCCTGGATCTCGGCTCTGGGGCTGATAGGCTACATTGCGGTGTGCGCGGTTCTGCAGAGGCGTCGATAATGCATCGGATCACCCAGTCCAAACTGTTCCTTCCGCTAACCATTCTCGGCCTATGCCTGTGCATTTACATGGATGCTATTCTTGGCTACCGGTCGAAGATTGTCTCGGAGCCTCACGGCGATATCGCGTATTGGTTCTACTTCGTACGGCAATTCGGTTTCGACGCATTGCGACAAGGTCGTATCCCCCAATGGAACCCGCATATTTATGGCGGGGTCCCCTATTTCGGAGGCTGGCAGGCAGCGCTCTTTTATCCGCCGAATTGGCTCTATCTGATTTTGCCGCTCAATCTCGCGCTCACTATTGACCCGGCGATCAGCACGTACCTGACAGGACTATTTGGCGCCTTGCTAGCGCGCAGGTTGGGTCTGACGCCGATTTCCAGCTTGCTGACCGGCATCATCCTCATGTTCGGAGGCCCATACTTTTCGCATGTCTGGTCGGGCCACCTTTCGGCACTGGCAGCGATGGCATGGGCCCCGCTGCTGCTGCTCAGCGTCGATACGATCATCGATCGACCCGGTCTTAAACCCGTGCTTATTGGCGCACTGGCCCTGGCAATGCAGATTCTGGCGGGGCACCCGCAAACGGTGTTCAACACTGCATTGATGCTGGCGATTTACGCGGCAGCCCGCCTGATCCGATGTAAAACTCGCATGCGGATCATCGTTCCAATGATCGGTATGGCGCTTCTGGCGTGCGCCATCTCGGCGGTGCAGCTTTTTACCGGTCTTCAGGTCAGCACGGAGAGCGCTCGCGCTTCGGGATTGACATTTCACTCTGCAACATCGTTCTCGTATCCCCCCGAAAATTTACTGACAAACCTGATCCCCTTTTTCTATGGCGATATCACCCACGTTGCCTATTGGGGGCGCTGGACGATGTGGGAAACCGCTTCCTTCGTGAGTGTTTCCGCGCTCGTGTTGATTGCACTTGGTGTGTGCCATGGCCAGTCGCGGCGCCGTTGGCTATGGTTGGGAATCATGATCACTATGCTCGTCCTGGCGATGGGCAGGTACACTCCACTTTATTGGCTTGCGTATCACGCTCTTCCCTGTCTGAGCAGATTCCGGGCCCCATCCCGATTTCTCTTTGAAGCATCCATCTTTGCCGCGCTATTAGCCGGGGCCGGCCTGGATCCATTGCTTTGCGGCGCGGCGCGCACCAAGATTGCTTCGCGGATAATGATCGGGTGTTTCAGCGTATTGGCTCTGAGCGCTGCAATCGCCCGTTACAAAGGCGTGGCCATCGCGAGCGCGATTTACAAGCATGCCGGACGCCATAATAATCCCAAGGCCCCCTCCTTTAGCAAAATCGTTCATGCGGCGGCGCCGTTTGTCGCGCATCAACTGCTAGAGGCAGGGCTAATCGCCCTGGTGATCGGTATTGTCTTGCACGAATGCCGCGGCAAACAAGTGCGACGATGGGCTCTCACACTTGCGGTAGTGTCAATTGCAGAGCTGACCTGCTACGCGCATGTAACCCGGAGTTCCTTTTCGCCAAAGATCTCTGAGCTCGTAAGCATGCAACAATGGGCCAGAAGTCACCATGGCGATTTCCGGATTCTTCAGCAAGGGCTGCCAATAGACAGCGCGCTGCGTCTTGGCCTTTACGATGTTTCCGGGTACGATCCGATGGTGAGCGGACGTTACCAGAAGCTGCTCGACGCAGCCAACGTGCCTACGTTCGATAGCCGGCCGGATGATAAAGACATCGATCCGTCACCGGTGCTTCAACTCTTGCGTTGCAAGTACGTAATCGATACGTCCGGCGGGCGCAACCTGGTCACAAAGTGCGATGACCCGTTGCCGCACGGACTGATGGTCTATCAATTCGAGCTAATGCCTCGGGCGAAGGATGCGATCGAGGAGCTGGTCTGGGGCGATATCGACCCGCAAAGCACTGTCATCTTGAGCTCTCGCCCCGCCATTGGCGCGGTCAGAGCGCATGCAACGGGGTCAGTGAACATAATTTGGGAGAATAGTGATACGATGGTTGTCGATGCTGTTTCTACGTCGCCTGGGGTCTTGCTGATTACTGACGCCTATAGCCGCTTCTGGAAAGCCACGCCTCTTGCGGGCTCGATTCAGTGCCGATACGAAACGATGCCTGCAGACTATGCTCTTATGGGCATACCTGTCTGCGCCGGCCACCATCATTTTGAGATGGAATATCGGCCGCCGTTCTTTCGCATCGGCGCGGCGATCTCTATACTGGGCCTGATCGTCTGCGGGCTCCTGGGCATCGTCGTACTATGTTCTTCTCGACGGGTACATGAATGAATAATGTCACACTAATCGCACGCCGAATCGCTCGATCTGGATATTTCTTGCCTGGCGCCCTACTAGTCCTCGTTCTGTGCGTCTTTGGCGATGTATTGATAGGCTTGCGGCCCGGCGTCATCTCGTCGCCGACGGGCGACGTGGCATCGCAATTCATCTACTGGCGCTCGCTTGCAGCCAATGCGTTAAGGCACGGCCACCTGCCGCAATGGAACCCGCACGTGTATGGAGGAGTTCCATTTTTCGGGGCCTGGCAGACCGGACTTCTTTATCCGCCTAACTGGCTCTATCTCCTCTTGCCGCTCAACCTCGGCCTTAATCTAGACCCAATTATCAGCACCTATCTGACTGGTCTTTTCGGCTCACTGCTGGCCCGAAAATACGGATTCCACACCGTGGCCAGTCTGGTGACAGGCGCCGTCATGATGCTCGGCGGACCGTTCTTTTCTCACGTCTGGGCAGGACACCTATCGGAACTTGCGGCGATGGCATGGACGCCATTGCTGCTGCTCGGGGTCGAGTCGATAATCGAACGTCCCTCTCTGCGCCCGATACTATTGACTGCCTTCGCCCTGACCATGCAAGTTCTTGCCGGCCATCCCCAAACGGTGTTCAACACGGCGCTGCTGGTGGCCATTTACGCACTCTTCCGAATTATGTCCTCAGAACACCGCTCGCGGATCGCCGGTGCGCTCATCTGTGCGGGCGCGCTCGGCGCAAGTCTTGCCGCCGCGCAGCTTTTGACTGGATTACAGGTAAACACGGAAGGCGCGCGCAGCACCGGTGTAGGGATTACGTTCGCTGGTTTGTTCTCGCTGTCTCCCGAGAATCTCCTTACGCTGGCCGTGCAACATCCGTTCGGCGATATGGTGCGCATCCCCTATTTTGGCCGATGGATGATGTGGGAAGAATCGGCGTTCGTCGGAGTCTCGGCGCTGCTGCTCGCCTTCTTTGGATACCTGCGCGGCCGGTCGAAACACAAAGGACTGTGGCTGGGCCTGTTTGTCCTGATGACGGTCCTCGCACTGGGCAAGTACTCTGTGCTCTTTGTCGTCTTGTACAACTACGTACCGGGCTTTTCCATGCTGCGATCTCACGGACGGTTTATGTACGAAGCGGTCGTGATGCTGGCCTTGCTCGCAGGCTCGGGACTGGATGAAGTGCTTAGGAAGGCCCCCCAGCCCTCAATAATGGGGGAGGAGAACCGGCGTTTTGCAG
>Ga0316231_1003641_pt1 | contig 13394 bp, 12 predicted proteins | sample TBH18027metaG_FD_206002 | JGI IMG/M metagenome (GOLD analysis project Ga0316231, IMG submission 206002) | Freshwater microbial communities from Trout Bog Lake, Wisconsin, USA - TBH18027 | ecosystem: Environmental > Aquatic > Freshwater > Lake > Hypolimnion/Profundal zone | place: USA: Wisconsin...
TACATCGGCCTCAAGCGCGCCCTTGCCGATGTCGAATCCGAGCGCTCCCGCCCCGTCCCCAAGCCTCTGCGAGACTCCCGCTCCACCACCGGACGGCGCGAGGAAGGCGACGTACCCTATCTCTATCCGCACGACTATCCGCAAGGTTATATCCCACAGCAGTACATCCCCGAAGGCGTTCAAACCCAGCCCTACTACGAGCCAACCGACCGCGGCCACGAGCGCAAGATCAAAGAGCGCCTAGAGCGCCTGCGCAGCCAGCCGCCGGGCGAGGAGTGAATTATCGGTAATGAAGTTGGCCTAAATACAGCGCTGGAATGGTGTCATTCCGACCGGAGGACGCGGTTGAGCCGCGTCCGAAGTGGAGGAATCTGGTCGGTCAGCGCCTCTCCGCAAGTTTGGGTACCGTCCCACAGCAGCGAGACCAGATTTCTCCACATCGCTCGTTCCTCGCTACGGTCGAAATGACAATAAATATTTACATTTAATAATAACGACAGTATCCATCAGGAAATACGAAAATGGCGCATAGTTTATCTGGCAAGTTGAGCGATCAGAGACAATCGGGCTCACCCAAATCTATGTGGGCAATCATCGTCCTTGCCGGCCTCTTGACCCTGGCCCTCCTGCCGCAAACGGGATGGCTGGTCAGGATGCAATGGGCATCTGTCCTCGGCGGCGGCAATTTCAATTGGACAGCTCAATGGCCGTCGCGTCGCCAGCCAAGCAGTCTTAGCGACGATGTTCGGGTTCAAATTGCCGACGCTGTGGCCGGCGCCGCCAAAAGGTATCACGCAACGGTTCTGGACCCGCGTGTCCAGGCAATGCACGATCTTGCGAAGCAGTATCCCAGCGATCCTGCAATCTACGGAACAGCCGTTCTCTATGCGATGTCCGGCTCGGTCTTCTGTAACCGCAGTGCGGAAGAGTCCGTGCTGGCCTACAAAAACGCGAACGCCCAAGCATACTTCGAGAACAAACCGAAAAGTGCATCGCCGGAAGCTCTCGCGGCATTCGATTCCGACTGCCTGGCGGGGGAACGTCTGGCTCCTGACAACGCCTATTTTTATGCGTTCCGGTCTTTGGGCCTGTTCGCCCAGCACAGGGACAAGGAGGCGATTGCCGAGTTGCTCACAGCGGGAAACAAGCCTGTCTATCGGGAGTATTGGACCGGCGAAGTCGCTGGACGACTAAGGGAGAGCGAGGCTCGGATTGGAGGCCGGGAGTGCATTGCTCGAACGTGGATTTATTATTCGACCTTGTTTCCTCATCTTTCCAAGATACGAGACCTGGCCCGCCTCTCCGTCGCAATGGCCATTCGCGACGAACAGCGAGGCAATTTCGAACATGGACTTGTAATCCGGCGAGCATGCCGGCGTCTGGGTGGCTTGATGCGATACTCGTCGACGTCACTCATCGCCAATCTCGTAGGAATTGCAATTGCCGGAACCAGTGGAACGAAGCCTGATGGCGCCACTCCGTCCGGCTACGACAAGATGACTTCCGATCAAAAAGATCAAAGCAAGGCATCGGCTTACATTGCCTACTTGCACGGGATCGGTCATCCCGAAGAGGCGGCAGCGTTCAACGCGGAGCGGCAGGCGGGCTTGCAGGTGAAATCAATCACTAACAGAGGCTCCACCCTCACGCAGTCTGATATGAAACGCCTCGTATACGTTGCGATATTATGGCTAACGTCCTGTTTATTGATCTGGAACCTGTTCGCGTCCATATTATTCGGACTGATAGCGCGTCTGGCTGGTCGAACGTCGGCGATACGTACCGGAGCAGGGCTGTCGCCCGGAGGCGCAGCAACGTTCTTGAGGATTGTGGCGACCGTTTTGATCGTGATCGCCCTAGGAGGCACGAAACATTGGTTAGCCCACGGGGTCATCTTGACAATACAGAACTTGAATATGTTTCCCCCGGATTGCGAGGCCGACGAAATTCATTGGACTTCTCTATTGTATAGGTTGATCTCGATTGTCTATGTGTGTCCGGCGCCGATGTTCGTCGCACTTGGCGCGTGCCTGTTCTTGAGGCATGGCCGCCCGCGTTCGGTCGCCGTGGTGTCCGCACTACGCAAGAGTGCGCTGCCGCTCGTATGCGTGCTCGCGGTTAGTTACGCGATCATTGTCTGCTTTACCGTCCGCTTAGAAGAAACGGCGAACCGGCACATGGACCGAACCCTTCTTCACGAAGGTCGTTACTACGCCACTGAGTTGCACATGCCGTGGCCGCCGCCTGTCGAATAGGTTGCAATCCCCACCCCCGTGGCCGACTCGCGGACATTTTCATTCTTCTGCCTGAGGCGGCGGCCAGCAGCTAGGATCGTAGGCGGTTAAGCGGCTTTGTTGCCGGAGGCGGCCTTCTGTTGCAACGCCAGCAGGTCACGCGTCCGCTCGTCCCAATATGCTAGTTGTTCATCGCGAGTCATCCGCGCTAAGCGTGCCTGCACCTTTTCCGCTGCCTTGTACTTCATCTCAACGCAATCAAAATCCTTATTCTTCATAGTGAATCACCTCTTGAGGCGAGTAAATCGCCAGGGGCCGGTAGCCATTGCGACGTGCAATGCATCGTCCGCCCATTTCTGCGTCAGGACTCCGGCGTCAAGATATGCCTGTTGCAGTTCGAGGGCCTCGACTGAAAATAGAACAACCGTAGTCCAGTTCAGCATTTCTGCAAACAACTCCTGAACCGGCACTGGGGCATCATCCAACTCATCGCGCACCAGAGCCGATACAACAATGCCAAAGCGGCCCAAACGAACCTGTTCGAAAAACGCCGCCGTTGCAGAGGCGAACTCCGAATCGAATGCCCCACCGAATACACAGGTATCGACGTAAACAAGTAGCGGCCACATCACTATTACCCGTAGAAAAAATACCATATTACGCCGTCGCCGAAAACTGTGATCTTGAATACCACGTCGGCGTGAAAATGTGCGCACCAAAGAAGGACGTTCGCCCGAATACATCGAACCAACTCCTGTATGCCGTTCCGGACCCGGAGGGGAGTAAGTTGATGAGATTGCGTTTCCAAGTAGCTCTGATCGCCACTTTGGCAATATTGGCCTGCAGCGAAGCCGCATTCGCCTCCACAAGCCCGGCCGCGACGGCCGAAGCGTTCCTGAAATCGGGCCGAAACTACGCGGCCGCCGAGTCGCTGCTGACAACCGCCCTGACGCGCGATCCGAACAACTCTCATTTGCACAACCTTCTGGGCTGCGCCTACGCCGACCACGCCGCATCGATGAGCTATGCCCTCTTTTACCGCGAAATGCTCAAACAGGAGGTTGCTGAGTATCCAAAGAACCTGAAAGACTGGCAAACCGCCCAACAAGATCTAAAAAGCCCCGACTATGGAAAGGACCAGCCAACAAAGCCGCATGATCGCCAATTCTTGATGAAGGACTGCGGCGTGCCATTGCTGTTATCGGATAAGGCGGCTTGTATCGAGGCGAACCTTTTGGCGACCGAAGCAAGAGCGCAGTGGGCCAAAGCCGTACTACTGGCGCATTCAAACGCGCAGCGGGCGGAGGCGGAGGAAATTTCCGGATGGGGCCTGATTCTGTTACGTCGATCCCAAGCTGACTTGCTCGGTCACCCTATGATTGCCGGGTTAGCACTATTTCCGAAAACCTTGGGCCAGCAACCACTTCACGATTGCAAACTCGCATCAAAATTTGCTCCGGACGATGCTGTTTATTGGCAGAGCGTTGGTGATGTCATCTGGCTCGATCGCGGAGGAGATTTTCTCGGAATGGGGCTCGATGATAAGTACGGCAACATCCTGAAATCACTGCTGGCCCCCAGCCTAGACCTGAACAATCCGACCGATGACGTCGGTATCATGCTAACCGCTTACCGTCGCTCTCTTGCATTGCAACCTCATAATGCTGCCGTTTGGTACCGGCTCTACAAATTTGCTAAGGACGACAATGCGCAACAAACCGCATCACTACTGCAACGATGCATTAAAGAAGCGCCTCAATCAGCCGCGCTCCATTACGAGAACGCGCATGAGATCTTTACGAAAACACATTATGGAGATATTTACGATTCGGTAAGCGGCGAAAACAAGGACGATTTAACAAAGCAAGTAGCCGCCCTAAGCACGGAAGCCGACCGGGCAAACGCCGATGCCGCATTAGCCGAAATAGAAGCTGGCAACCGCTGTAAGGAATTTGAATTTCCCAAATACCAGATGCCGATTCCAATGGTCATGCAACAAGCGTGGCAATATTGGGACGCGATGACGAGCCTTTATAACCCTGCGTTTCCCATTTACGCGCCGCTTCGGGACGTCGCGCGCCGCGCGGCCGGGTTCGCAAGAGTCTCGGCTTACAACCACGATGATGCCAGGGTGCAGCGCGCGATTCGCGCAACAGCCGGTTTCGGCGGCAAAATGACCGGGAATTGGCCCGCAACCGACTCGCAGTTCGGAAGCGGAGAGATTATGCGAGCGCTCGTTGGCATCGCAATCACTTCGATCGCACTCAAATGTATCGAAACATGCGCCGAAAAATACTCGGACAATGCAGCGGCAGCTAAGGCTAAGGCAAGGTACGACGCTTACGAGGCCCAGGTCGCCGCTTATACGAAATCTGTTCTGGCCCACATTCCGAATACTGATTTCCTCGACTCGTATTGAAGAGTCGTCCTTCCCCGAAAACCAGATCCAGCCCCTCAGCCACAGAGTTCTCCGCAACCACCCCCGTGGCCGGCACGGGTACCCGTTCGGCAAGCTCAGGGCAAGCTTTTTGGCGCAGACGGGCACGGCGGCCCATCCTACGATAGGAACCGCGGCGGTCGAAGAAGGACATTCGCACAGCCGCATCGAACTTAACGCCTGTCTCCCGCTCGTAGCGCTGCCGGAACAATCAATCAATGTCGAGGTCCAACACACCCATGAGCTTCTTCACAGCTCGATCCTTTGTCCGAAACGGCGTCTCGCTGCTGAGCGCCTTTTTCGTTGCTTTATGGCTTGCTTGCAGTTCTGCCGGCGCCGTGGCGTATAGGCAGAAGCCCAATGTTTTTCCAACCATCTACACATACGATATGACCCCCGTTCGCGACTACGACCCATCGAAGGCAGATCAGCGAAACAACGCCTGGGCGGAGTTGCATGCCGTTGCCGCGCTGCAGGGCCTGGTCAATCGGCGAACGGCCAAACTCTATGTCACCTTTGTAACAAATCGGGCCGACAGCCCCGGTAATATCGACCAATTCTGGTTGAGCCTGATGCACAGTGGCGACGGCTGGATCGCCCATAATCCCCTTGAACCGGTTGGGTCTCTCGAAGATCTAGTCCAGAAGTTCCGCAGCGATTTCCAAGGCGTCGTCCTCTACGATTTGAACGTCCCTGCGACCAGCAACGTGGCGTCCACCGTCGCCGGATGCGACAATCTGCTGCCGGTTGCCTACGACACAACCCCCGGCTCTGTTTACGAGCGTGTGGTCGCCGGCGGTCCGCAACTTCCGGTCAAAGTCCGGTTGATCAACGAAGATGGCTCCTCGATGTTTACCGGCGCTCAGACCGGCAGCGCAAAATGCGATGCATACCTCTGGGCGAAGGAGCAATATCTAGACACCGGCAAGTGCGATCCGTCCCTCCTTGCCTTCTATCCCGATTACTGGTGCCTGTCCGGGGGCTTAAAGCACGACACCGTGCCGTACGAGCGGTACGCGCTGACCAATCACGACTATTTTATTGCACGCCGCGCATTCTTCTTCGATTTGTCGCCCTGGGCCGACGAGCGTCCACAAGACGATCCTCACCAGCCGTTGGGTGTTGATTACCGCACATTGCGCACCATCCTCCAATCGGCGAACAAGAGGATCGAGCGTAACGCTGAACTCGGCGGCGACATCAATCCACCCATGATCCATGTTGGCGGCTTCGTTCCATGGGCGTGGAAGTACACCGATATCGCAAAGGGAAGCACGCACGGAGGAGTCGCCGCGGAGTGGCGATTTGCTGCCATAATCTCGTGCTTCAACGGCTACATGGACGCCGACGCGCTGGCAATCAATGCGATGGCCAATGCGTCGTTCTTCTCTCACTATCCGCTCAAGACCACGTATCCGCAAAAATTGCCAGGCCTGGACGATTGGATTAGGAAGGGATACCTCACGAAAAGCGGCAGGGTGCTGCCTTGGACGTTTGTGACGTTCTACTCGGGTGATTACGATTCGGCGGCGTGGATCTATCAAAAGCTGCCCACGCTTTGGACCGACCCTGTGCGTGGGACGATCCCGATCGGCTGGGCATTCAACCCCAATCTGGCGGACCGCTTTCCTCTGGGCTTCGATTGGGTCCGGCGGACAGCGTCGACCAGCGACTATTTCCTCGCCGGCGATTCCGGAGCAGGCTATATCAACCCGGGCTACCTTGACGGCAACAGGACCTTCTCCGGTCTGCCGTCGGGTCTTGGGCGGTGGGAGGCGCACTGCGCCGCTGACTATAAGAAATTCGACATCTCGATGACCGGGTTTATCATCGACGGCGACGCCCCACCCTCGTCGCCCGAGACCCTGGCCGCGTATTCACGCTTTTCTCCAGACGGCATCGTGGTACATAAGCTCGCCACGCCATATGGCTTGATCCCGAATTCGACTACTCCGTGCATCAAGATGGAAGACACGCTTCCTGCGCCGGACAAGGACGATAAGGCGTTCAAGATCGTTCAGCGCAAGGTCGATGCCGACCAGGGCAGCGGCCCGCATTTTCATATCTTTCGAACAATTCTATGGTCTCCGTCTCAGGACGCAAAATTCTACCAACACATAGAAACGTTAGGAAATGTGGTCGTCGTGGATCCGTACACCTTCATGGCAATACTGAAGATGCATCTTGTGCCGAGCAAGCACTAATCGCGGCGCAGCCCAGCCGCCTGGATCGCTGCCTTAAGCGGGATCAGGATTTCGGCGGGAGTGGGCAGGCCTTCGTATACGTCGCCTAGAAATACATCGACTTTGGCGGCGCCGTGGAAGTCCGATCCACCTGTGACGAGTAGACTGAGGCGATCGGCGATGGCCAGGTAGTCATGGGTTTGGGGAGTCGAGTGCTTGTTGTAGTACGCTTCGACTCCGTCCAGGCCATGTTCCTTGAGTCGCGCCAATCGCTGTTCCAGGAGAGCCGGATCCGACCATTTACTCAGGCCGGGGTGTGCAACCACCGCGACTGCGCCCGCCTTGTGAAGAAGGGCGATTGCTGCGCTTGTCGTCAGGCCGTCCTTGTGGAAATAAAGAGGTTTGCCCGTACCAAGATACTTATCGAACCCCTCTTTGATCGACGCGACCACGCCGAATTCCATCAGAGCCGCCGCGAAATGAGGCCGCGCGATAACCTCGCCGGCATCGCCCGCATGCCTGAGGACATCGTCCCAGGTAATTGGCAGGCCAAGATCGCGCACGCGCTGCATGATGCGGACGTTGCGCGCATTGCGCTTCTCGCGGACCACCGTCAACGTCTCCTGAATTTGCGCATCGTCGGGAGGCAGGCCATAACCAAGAAGGTGACACCGGCCGTCCTCGTCTTCGACACTGAGTTCGACACCGGCGATCAACTCAAGCCCGCGCGCATTCGCTGCGGCAATAGCCTCGGGCAGCCCAGCCAGGGTATCGTGATCGGTTACCGCCAGCGCGGCCAGGCCGAGATCCGCAGCCGCGTCGACCAACTCCGTGGGCGAATAAGTTCCATCCGATGCCGTGGTGTGCGCGTGAAGATCGATTCCTGGGCACGTAGTCATACGGGCGATTATACCACTCCCGAATTAGTCGATACGCCAAAATTACCGTCTTCAGCCTGCCTGCCCTCGGGTAAACTATTCGCATGGCAAAGCAGTATACAGTCACGGTCACCTTCTCGGGCATGGCAACATTGACAATGGAAGGCGAAAATATCGACGAGATCCGCGAAAAGGCGAGTCTGCTCAAGATCGAGGATCTCGCGCGGCAGGGCCACGCCGATGTATCGCATTTGAAGATAGGGGCGAGAGACGTCAAGCGCAAAGGATCGAGCTTAATCAACGATGATGTCGACGAAATCGACCCGGCCGGGCTGGTATCGTCCCCTCTAGCTGCCGCCTCCCAGGAGTGTCCACCACGATGATATCGGAAATCTCGGAGCACAACAAACACCACATCGACCGTCTCACACGTCTTCACGGCGGGGAAGCGCTATCCGAGCCCTTTCAATTGTGCGGAATATCCCGTGCGGTCGGTCACGAAGAACACATGATTGGCCCCGACGAGATCCCGGCGATGGTTGCCCGAATCGTCGACGATCTGTGGGCGCAGCGTTCCCATGTCACGCGTGATCACGCTTTTCGCCCACTCACAATCGAGCAATGGGGTTATGGCACGCATTTTGTCGACAGCGTGTTCGGCGCTGAAGTTACCGTGCAACCGGATGGAAATAGCTGGTCGAAAGTACTGACATCCGAAGTCGGAACTCTTGAGCAGCCGGATGTCATGGCCTGCCCCGAAGTGCTACGCATGCTGGCCGTGTACGACGAGCTTGTGCGCGTCGTACAGCGCACAGGTGAAATGTACATTACGCTGGGCGTGCTGTCCTGCACGTTGAATATTGCGATAAACCTCTACGGCGAGCGTTTCCTCATGGCGCTTCTCTCGGACCCCGAGGCCGCCGAGCATGACGCCAGGGTCATTACCGATACCATTATTTCTCTGCACCGATTGTTTCGTTCACGCATCCCTTCCGAACTTGCTGTGCTTGGAGCGGCATCGATTCGCTTTATGCCGCCGGGCGGCGGCTTGATCGACGGCTGTGCCACACAGCTTCTCTCGGCGGCAACGTATCGCAAACTGATTGCGCCCTATGACAACCGTTTGATGGATATCTACCCGACCGGCTGCTTGATGCACCTCTGCGGCGCCAGCGAGCAACATATTCCGACATTCCGAGAGATGCCAAAATTGAAGGCCGTGCAGCTCAACGACCGCGCCACGGAAGCGTTCGAACAATACTACGCCGGCCTGCGTGAGGATCAAATTCTGTATGTGATCCCCACTGCCAATGTAAGCATCGAGAGCGTTCTTCGCGTCTCAAACGGCGGCAAGCGAATCGTGATCGTCGCGGACACGCCGCGAAATTCCAATTAAGGACATCCAATGAAAGCTGTCATAGTCATGTTCGACTCGCTCAACCGGCGCATGTTGCCGCCCTATGGTTGTGGCGACGTTCATGCTCCCAATTTTTCCCGCCTCGCCCGCCACTCGATAACATTCGACACGTCGTATGTTTGCTCGATGCCGTGCATGCCGGCGCGCCGCGATTTCCACACCGGCCGCCCGCATTTTCTGCACAGGGATTGGGGGCCTCTCGAACCGTTCGACGATTCCGTGCCTGAGATCCTGCGCAAGAACGGCGTTTATACGCACATGGTTACCGACCACTACCATTACTTCGAGGACGGCGGCGCGACCTACCACAATCGGTTCTCGAGTTGGGATGTCGTTCGCGGCCAGGAGATCGATCCGTGGGTCGGTCATGTGGGCGCCGTAGATTGGCCCGATGCGCTCGGAGCGATGGAGCGGCCATCGGACGGTATCCGTCACCATGTGGTCAACCGCGACCGCATGAAGAACGAAGAAGACATGCCGCAGGCCAAAACCTTTCATGCCGGGGTCGAGTTCTTGCGCGAAAACGCCGGCGAGGACAACTGGATGCTTCAGATCGAAACGTTCGATCCCCACGAGCCGTATTTCTCCCACCGCAAGTACAAAGATCTCTACCCCGAAGATTACAAAGGCCCCGAGTTCACATGGCCGTCATACCGCAAGGTAAATGAAACTCAAGAGCAGGTGGAACACTGCCGGCATGAGTATAAGGCTTCTCTTTCGATGTGCGATGCGTACCTGGGAAATGTGCTTGACGTGTTCGATGAGCTTGACCTCTGGAAAGACACGATGCTTGTCATCTGGACAGACCATGGATTTCTGCTTGGCGAACATGGTTGGTGGGCTAAGGTCGTCATGCCCTGGTACGAAGAGCTTGCCAGAACGCCTTTCTTCGTCTGGGACCCTCGCTCCAAGGTCGCGGGCGAACGCCGCAACGCACTTGTACAACCGGCGCTCGACCTGGGGCCGACACTTCTGGAGTACTTCGGCGTCAGCGCAACACCTGACATGCTTGGCAAGTCACTCGCTCCGGTCATCGAAAACGACATTCCTGTCCGCACTGCGGGCATGTTCGGCATCTTCGGCTCGATGGTTAATGTGACCGACGGCCGGTATGTCTACATGCGCGCAGCCGACGATAACGCGCCGATCTACGAATACACGCTGATGCCCACGCGAATGCGAGACCTGTTCCCGGTCGATGCATTTGCGAATGCCGAAATAGCCCCGCCGTTTTCGTTTACGAAGGGCTGCCGGACCATGCGCCTTCCCGCCACGAATAGATGGATACAGAAATCCGTGGATGGCGTAAGGTCGGAAACCAGCTACACTCAACTCTACGACCTGGAAACCGATCCGCACCAGGAATCGCCGATAACAGACCCTGCCATCGAGCAGCGCATGATCGACCTGCTGATCGACCTGATGCAAGAGTGCGACACCCCCCCCGAGCAGTATGCGCGGCTGGGCCTTCCGGCGAGGAGCAGCAAATGAAAGCCGTTGTCGTCATGTTCGATTCGCTCAACCGGCATATGCTTGAGCCCTATGGTTGTAGCGAAACCCACACGCCCAACTTTGCTCGTCTGGCGCGTCATTCGGCCACATTCGATGCGTCCTATATCTGCTCGATGGCGTGCATTCCCGCCCGCCGCGAGTTTCACACCGGCCGCCCAAACTTCCTGCACAGAAGCTGGGGACCTATCGAGCCGTACGACGACTCCATGCCGGAGATCCTGCGCAAGAACGGCGTCTATACGCATCTGGTCACGGATCACTACCATTACTTCGAGGACGGCGGTGCTACCTATCACAATCGATACGCGTCGTGGGAGTTCTTTCGCGGTCAGGAGGCCGATCAGTGGGTGGGTCACGTCGCGCCGCTGGATTGGCCGGAAGCTGTCGGGCAGATGCAGAATCATTCGGAAGGGCACCTGCGCCATCTCGCAAACCGGACACGCATGCGGGACGAGGAAGACATGCCTCAAGCAGGGACTTTTCGCGCCGGAATCGAGTTTCTGCGAGAGAACGCCGACCAGGACAACTGGATGCTGCATATCGAGACATTCGATCCCCACGAGCCGTACCACTGCCACCGCAAGTACAAGGACATCTACCCCGAAGAGTACGACGGCCCTGAGTTCACCTGGCCGATGTACGGCGACATGAGAGAGACACCCGAGCAGATCCAGCATGGCCGCCGCGAATACAAGGCACTGCTTTCCATGTGCGACGCGCACCTGGGCAACGTCCTCGATGTGTTCGACGAGCTTAATCTCTGGGAAGACACCATGCTTGTGATCTGGACCGACCACGGCTTCTTGCTCGGCGAACACGATCAGTGGGCGAAGGCGGTCATGCCGTGGTACGAGGAGCTTGCCCGAACCCCCTTCTTCGTCTGGGACCCGCGCACAAAGGTCGCTGGCGAGCATCGCAGCGCCCTGGTTCAGCCGGCGATCGACCTGGCGCCAACCCTTCTGGAGTACTTCGGTGTGAGCAGAGCGCCCGATATGCTGGGCAAATCGCTCACTCCGGCAATAGCAAACGATACCCCTGTTCGCACTGCGGGAATGTTCGGCCTCTTCGGCGCACAGGTCAATGTGACCGACGGCAGACATGTCTACATGCGTGCTCCTGTAGACGGCAACCTGCCCCTGAGCGAATACATATTGATGGCCACATGTCACGCGGGCATGTTCCAACTTGGTCCTTTGGCATCCGCCGAGATAGGCGAGCCGTTTTCATTCATGAAAGGCTGCCGTCCCATGCGCCTACCTGTTTCGTCCACGGCCCCATGGATTCGGAGGCTCCCGGATGGCTGCAAGTCCGAAACGGGCCATACGCGCCTCTACGACCTGGCAACCGACCCGCACCAAGAATCGCCAATCAATGACCCCGCCGTCGAGCAGCGCATGACCGGCCTTCTAGTTGATCTAATGAAGGAGTGCGACGCTCCGACCGAGCAGTATCAGCGGCTGGGGCTGGGGGAGTAAATCGTTACTGAGCCAGAATTCGGCCGGCGGATAAATCCGCCGGCCCATATTGCCGCGCCCCTTCCTGAGTATAATCAACCCATGAACCCAACACCCGCGTCCTCGTTAATCTGTTTCGGTGAAATCCTCTGGGACTGCCTCCCGGCAGGCCTTTTTCTGGGCGGCGCGCCCGCAAATGTCGGATATCATCTGGGCCGGCATGGATGCCCGACGAAAATCGCCACGGCAATAGGAAATGATTTTCTTGGTCAGGAAGTGATCCGGCGCGTCGAGGGATGGGGCGCGTCGACCGAATTGATTGCCGTAGTCGACGACGTCCCGACCGGAGTCGTGCAGGTGGACGCGTCCATCCCCACCCGTCCGATCTACACCATTGTCGAGAATGTCGCGTGGGACCGCATCCCCTTCAGCGACGCCTTCTGCCGCGCATCGCAAACAGCGCCTGCGATCGTTTTCGGCACCCTTTCCCTTCGATCTCAGGTCAATCGCGACACATTGGACAAGGCGCTGAAAGCTTGCTCGGGCCTGCGCGTCCTTGATATCAACCTGCGCCCGCCATTCGTCCAGCCCGATATTATCGAGTTTGCGGCGTCTCGGGCCGACGTGCTCAAACTTAACGATCAGGAAGTCCTGCTGGGCACATCATCGACCACGCTGCCCGAAATCAAGGACCTCGTGGGCCACGCATCGCGCTGGTCGAAAAAGTACAACCTGCATACAGTGTGCATAACATGCGGCGAGCGGGGGGCCGGCCTGCTCCGCGACGGCGAATGGCACTGGGTGGATGGCCGCCCGGTCGAAGTCAAGGACACAGTCGGCGCAGGCGATGCGTTCCTGGCCGCTCTTCTGTCGGGCCTGCTGCACGGCGCGCCTGCACAGGAAACACTCGCGCGAGCCTGCCGCACCGGAGAGTTCGTCGCCGCCAGTCACGGCGCCACACCTGCGTACGACGCCGCGTCGATAGAGTAGGCGCCCCCTACGGTCCCGGCGCAATTGCAATAGCTGCCCACCCGCTGTACGGGCCGAACGCGCTGGATGTGAGCGAACCAGTCGGCCCCACGTCGAAGATCGAGAGTTGATTCGACCCGCTTATCCACATGATGTCCGAATCGCCATCGCTGTTGACTGCCAGATCTATCGGGTTCCATCCCGAGTACGGCCCGAACGGTTGCGATGTGAACGAACCAGTCGATGCAACCGTAAATACCGACGCTTGCTTGGTCGACGTGTTCTCCCAGAGTATCCTCGGTTGACCCGC
>Ga0316231_1003642_pt1 | contig 13386 bp, 10 predicted proteins | sample TBH18027metaG_FD_206002 | JGI IMG/M metagenome (GOLD analysis project Ga0316231, IMG submission 206002) | Freshwater microbial communities from Trout Bog Lake, Wisconsin, USA - TBH18027 | ecosystem: Environmental > Aquatic > Freshwater > Lake > Hypolimnion/Profundal zone | place: USA: Wisconsin...
AAATAGAGTCATCCATATAATGAAAGAGGAAGGAGTTAATATACCTTCTAATGAAAAGCAGAAATTAGGAAAACTATTTAAGGATAACTACCCAGATATTAGAAAGATCATCAATACAGTACAGAAGTACTGTGTAACAGGAACTTTAACTATAAAAGAGAACGTAGATAGGAACTCTATAACCTCTAAAATACATGATTATGTAAAGACTGGTAAGTTAATGGAACTTAGAAAGTATTTGATTGACAATGAAACTGAGTTTCAAGGTGATTACGGAACTTTACTCAAGAGCTATCTTAATTTCATTTACGAGTCTGATTTAAAAGACGAAAACAAGAGGCAAGTTATAGTTACAATTGCAGAGTACTTGTATAGAGATGCTATTGTATTGGATAAGGAAATTAATTCCTTTGCTTGTTACTGCCAACTACAAAAACTTATTTAAGTTTAGTTGGTAGCTTTGTAAACTTCTTTGAAAAGCCCTTCACTTCTGGGCTCTTATGACCAACAGCTGGGCTAGCTGGAATTGGAATGTTTACATTTGCTAAAGCCTTATCACCACGGGTAAGCTTTTCACCATCTTGGGTCATTAAAGTCTGAACGTAAGGGTTGTTTGGTACCTGTTCATCTTCTTCTGGTGCTACTGGCTTATGATTAATTCTTTCAGCTTTTCTCATACTCGTTGGAATACGAGGTAGGTTTGAACCATCTTGTGGCACTACTTTTAAAATTGTACTTGGAACTGCTATCTTATGTTCGTAATCTTTACGGCCTGGAGCTGTTTCTGCAGCAACCTCTACTGAAAAACAATCGCCTCTATTGTCTTCATCACCTGGATTCTTACTTGGATAACGTGTTTTGATGGCGACAATACGTTTGTTAAGATCAGACATATGGAAGAAATCAGTGATAGCTTTCTTCATATCATCTGATAATTTCTTAAAGTGCTCATCGCTCTTATAACCACTAGCTAATTCTACCACATCACCCACTAGCATACCACCATTAGTGTATCTAGTAATATTGTTTTCTACGAGCGTTAAGAACTTATTAGGCATATATTATTATTTAGTCTATCTTCGTAATTTTCTGTTTTAAACATAAATATTCTATGTGGCTGGTTTAAATTTAAATATCTTACAGAATGTTAACTCTGGTAACAGCAATTCAACTGTTTATACCGATTTGACACTGGATTTGACACTAAACTACACGTATAGTAATCAATTAAACAAGGTACCGCAGATCTCGGACATAAAAGTTGATAACAATTTAGGTGCTATATACAATAGCATATCCAATTTAATAACAACCACACCAGGTCAAAAACCATTAAACCCATTATTTGGCATTAACTTTTCTGATTTACTATTTTTACCTGTTACTGATGATAGAGCATTATTAATAGGCAATGCTATAGTATTAGGTATCCAAAAATTTGAACCAAGAGTGGTTATTAACAATATTAACGTTACACCAGATCCTGATAAAAATCAATATACTATAGGGTTTAACATCTCTGTACCACAATTTAACGTCCAGCAAGTAAATATTGTTGGGGTTTTAAACAAGTCTGGTTTCTACTACAACTAATATGGCACAAAACATTACACAACTTACGGATTACACATTGCCTAGAACAAGCTATGCAACGTTTGATGCTCTTTCTTTAAAACAATTAATCATTGACAGGTTAACACAAGGCGGCATCTTTACTGATCAAGTATATGAAGGTAGTAATATTAGTGCCCTTAACGACGTAATTGCTCTCTCCTATCACTACTTGCTTTTCTACTTGAATTCAACAAGTAGTGAGTCCATGTTTGACCAGACTCTGTTATATCAGAACATGAACAGGCTTGTAAAACTTATAGGTTATTCACCTACAGGTTACCAAACAGCACTTTTAACATTTCAGGCAAATGCAAATGCAAGTTTACCAGCTAACATTTACACAATTCCAAGGTATTCATACTTCACAGTAAATGGTATATATTATTCATTTGTTAAAGACGTAACTTTTAGTAAAACGTCTGTAACTGGTACAGAAGATTTAACTTCATTGTACAATGAAAGTTTACTATACCAGGGTAAGTATATAGAATACCCAGCACAGGTTGCAACAGGTGAGCCTTTTGAAACATTTACATTAGTAGTTACAGATAATGTCACTAACCAACCTATTAATATTGACCAGGGTAGTATTAATGTTTATATTCAGGATGCAAGCACAGGGGCCTATTCACAATACAACCTAACCAATTCAGTATTTTTAGAAGACAGTAGTTCACTTGCTTATGAATGCCGTTATAATGAAAATGGTTATTATGAATTAAAGTTCGGTAACGGGGTATTTGGCCACAAATTAAACGCAGGTGATACACTTTATGTTTACTATCTACAAAGTGACGGTGCAGCAGGCGTTATTTCTACTAATCAGTTAAACAACAACACACTTAACTTTTTTGCTACACCTCAATTCAATACTTTATCACCAAGCATTTTAAATCAGTCATTAAACTACATTACCCCTACGCTTGCAAGTTATATTAACTTTACAAACAATGTAGGCTCATCACAACCAAATGCAGGTGAGAGTGTTCAAGATATTAGAACCAATGCACCTAAAACATTTTATAGTCAGAACAGACTTATTACGGAATCAGATTTTGAAACATTCTTAAAGTCCAATTTCTCAAATATAGTTTTAGATTCAAAAGCAATCAACAACAGAACATATATTGAAAACGTTATAAAGTATTTTTATGATATGGGTATAACAAGACCTAACATGGATGCAAGAGTGCTGTTCAATGAAGTAAATTTTGCACATGCTGGTCAAGATAATAACATTTATCTTTATATGGTACCTACTATTCAAACGGTAGATTCTAATAACAATCAATACTTCTTACAAAATTCTCAGAAGAATGCTATTATAACATCTATGGTAAACAATAAAGCTCTTAATATGGAGCTCATACCACAAGATCCTATATATACAGCCTTTACTTTAGGGTTTGCATTACCAGGTGAAGCTATAACAACTGATATAGCTTCTGAAACGTATTTAGTAATCAAGAAAGACTCAAGTATATTGGTTGATCCTAACATGATTATTAGCAATGTTAATAGTATATTTGTCAATTATTTTGCAGCTGCAAATTGTAATTTAGGTCAGTTAATAAACTTAAGTGATTTAGTTACACAAATTTTAAGCGTACAAGGTGTAAGTAACTTTAGTATGCAAAGAACAGCAAGTGACGGCACCACAGTTACTTTAGATGGATTGAGCCTATTAGTGTTCAATCCAAAGTACTCCAGCACTGACATTCAAATCATAAACACAAACTTACAATTACCATTCTTTAAATTCCCATTCCTTTATAATCAATCAATTTCAAATAATATAATAGTAGTATAATGCCTATATATTTAAAATGTGAGACAAAAGGGTTTTCCGGTCAAGGTATTGGATCAATAATACAACACCATATTTTGTTATATGGTATGAGTAAGATATTAGGTGTAAATTTTGGATTTGACGGGGTTGATGGTTTAGTAGATTTTTGTGAAAAAGGCGACAATAACATTGCAAGAATTAACAACGAGTATAATACTTTTTTTAATTTTCCAAAAGGGCCTGCAACAGGAACCACATATAAGTTTGAATTAAATGATGAGACATTGAATTTTATTAATAAAAATAAAGATTCAAAAGAAGACATTTTAATTTACTTTAATACCAACAATAATGAAGTTATAGGTCATTGCAATCAATATATTAAAGATTTTTATAATAATAAAACATTAATGTCAATAAGAGATAATTTAGTGATTGATGATAGTTTAAAATATTTTACTAATGGTGTAGTTAATGTAGCCGTCCATGTAAGAAGAAAAAATAAAATGGACGTGGTTGTGGTTAGACAATGGACTGGTAATCCTGATGGTATATGGTGGCAGGATGAACACCGTGATATGTTTAGATCAGAAAAAGACTTAAAACACTTTGCTATAAAAGAATCTAATTTCAATAGGTATGTAAACCTATTTAAAAACTTAACAGAAAAATTTAAAAATCAAAAAGTAATATTTCACTTATACTCGCAAGGTGAAGTTGATGATTTTAACGACTTTTTGAGTTTAGTTGACGGTGATAATCATACGATAGCTTTACATCTAAACGAAAAAACAATTTCAGATATATACCACATGAGCCATGCTGACTTTTTAGTTATGTCAGTTAGTTCATACAGCTATATATGTCATTTAATGGGATGCATATCAGTATGGGTACCAAACAAATGGAACTATCTTATGTATCCTAACAGCACTAAGTTAGATGATAATTATAACTTAATTTGATACTTGTTTTAGTATCCAGTTATATGTATTAGTTATACCTTCTTCTAAATTTTCTGATACCTGCCAACCTAATCTCTCTTTAAATAGAGTATTGTCTGACGTTCTGCCATGAACACCTATAGGACCTGGAATGTTTTTAATACTAATATTTTTTCCAGATAATTTAATAACCATTTTTGCCAAATCATTTATTGAAATAAATCTTTCAGAACCTATATTAACTGGACCTTGAAAAGTTGATTCCATTAAACTTCTAACCGCTTTTACGCATTCATCTATATACAGAAATGATCTTGTTTGAGTACCATCGCCCCACACCTCTATAGTGCCATTATTTTCACACATTGCAACTTTTCTACATATAGCTGCTGGTGATTTTTCTTTACCACCTTTGTATGTACCCTCAGGCCCATAAACATTATGAAATCTAGCTATTCTTACTTCTATATTATAATTTTTGTTGTAAGCAAGATAAAGTCTTTCTGCAAATAACTTTTCCCAACCATATTCACTATCAGGTTGAGCGGGATAAACAGTAGATTCTTTACATATAGGGTTGTTTGGGTCCATTTGATTATACTCCGGATAGACACATGCAGAAGAAGAGTAAAATATTTTTTTTATACCTCTCTTCACACTTTCATCTAACACATTTAAGTTAATTAAAGTTGAGTTATGCATTACGTTAGCATCATTTAAGCCGCTAAAAAGGTATTCAGCCCCGCCCATATCGGCAGCTAATTGATATACATCCTCAATACCATCTAAACATTGCTTTACCACATTAATATCTCTTAAATCCCCTAACACGAAATCATCGGCAGCAGTTTTAGAAAACTCCAGATACTTTATATCAGCAGCTCTTACCCAATAGCCTTCTTTTTTTAATTGTCTTACTAGATGTGAACCTATAAAACCACCGCCTCCGCAAACTAAAGCTTTTTTTGTCATAATAATATATACTTGTCAGTTATAACTTTATTTAAACCAGTATTCTCTCTCATCCACAATGCATCTTTATATGTATTAAGTATAGGCTTACCTTGAATATTGAAAGATGTATTTAAAATAACCGGTATCTCACCTCTATTTTTTAATTCTGTTAGTATATTGTATATAAATTCATTCTGTTCTTTGGTAACTGTTTGTAATCTTGCAGACCCGTCGACATGGGTTATTGAATGTAATTGTTCTTCATATTCTTCTTTAACCATTGAATTGTGAGTCATCCATCTACTGTATTTACCAAAGTCAAAATACGTTCTTGCATCTTCTAAACGCACAATAGGTGCATAAGGTCTAAAAGACTCTCTAAACTTAACTTTATTATTAAGCAAATCTTTCATTCCCTTTCTAGGCAAACATATTATACTTCTATTACCTAAAGATCTTGCACCGTGTTCACTTCTACCTTGAATTAAACCTAAAATTTCACCATTTATTAAATCACCAACCACCTCATTTACAGTATAATCTTTATGAGCCGGTAACTCGTCATATGGTTCTGAACCAAGATATGTTGAATCCACTAAACCGGGTCTTATTTTATATAGCAAAAGACCTAAAGCAAGACCTCTATCATCTGGGTTAGGAGAAACAAATGCATCATGAACGGAGTTGTTCATTATATTCATTGCACCGCCACCACTAAATTGCAATTCTCTATCAGGGTAAATATTTTTAAATGACTGAACTAAATTGCCAATTATTTCTTCAAACACCATTTGATTGCATTTAGCTAAATCAAAAGCATACTGCCCATCTATTCTGTCATTAACAGATATGTTAAATATTTTTTGAAATCTTTCATGAGCAACGTTAACATCGTCAAGATGCTGACCTCTATAAAACTCTCTATACTTGTTCAACAGGTCTTCATTAGGATTACCATAAGAAGCCAACCCCATTATTTTACCTGCATACACTAAATTACCTCTCCACCAGTTATCTTCACGTTTAATGCAAGCAAGATAATGAGCGGTGGTTTGATACGGTACAGCAACATCTAATCTAAAATTTGCTATTTTTTCTGGGTCTTTTCCTTTATCACAGATATAAACATTGAAAAATCCTTCATCACTACCACCGTCAAATGACACATTTAAAGTTCTCGTTGCTGTGGATTGATACATTGCATTGCTTATATGAGCAACGTGATGAGGTACCCATTGATATGTAAACGCTGGAAACATTTTTTCAGCACCCATACAAGAATTATACATTACATGGTCAAAAAGGTATACATTATATTTCTTTTTTAAGTAGTTATAAATGTCTTTAGCAACATCTAATGGGTTAGAAATTGGAAAATGATAATAAAATGCTGCATTTTTTTCATTTAACCATCTTTCTAGCTCTATAACCTCTAAAACTGCACCTTGATAAGAAATAGCAACTGCTGAATTATGTGACCCATAAATGCCTAAATTAAAATACGATCTTTCATAGTTCCAGCAATAATCCCATATTTTATCCCAGCTATAATTTTCTTTCTCCCACGGAAACCTGTTATAGTTTAGCACAGGCATCGTAAAATTAGTGCCCCTTCTATGATAATCTGCTTTTTTGCCATACCCTCTTAGTACATTAATGTAATCACTGTAAGTGGAAAACTTACTACCTAAAAAAGCATTAGCTTCACTACAAATAATTTGTTCTATAACAAGAGCTTCATGTTGTTTTAAAGAAGGATAATAGTAATCAAGAAAACTTATATGATAATCGTTTGTCAAATCATGAAATAGGGATTTATCTTTTTCATCTGTAGCAATATAAAGCGGTAAATCTTTTTTAATAACGTCTTTTATATCATTACGTAAAGTAGATAACTGCGGAACAGCAGTGGATGTTCTTGTAACTAGAAAATCATTTCTTCTAATATGTATTGCATTGTAATTGCCTAAAACATTTTTTACTTTTTTAGCTTTTTCAAAAAATTCACTTTTATAAGTAACCCCGTTCTTTATTTTTTCTTTTATTATGTTTCGTTGTATGGGGCCGTCGCCGTAAACATGGTAATAAAAATGGCCAAATAGATTTCTAGGAAAATGTATAAATTTATCTTCCAAGTTTAAATTAATAACTCTTCTATCTTTACCAAAAGCATTGAAATCTTCAGTATCAGTTACATTGCAAGTAATAACATCATTATCTCTTGGCCCATCTTGAGGACCCCAGTCCTTATAATTGTCAGTAAATAAAATATTTTTAGCTACACTCTCAACATTTTCAAAGTACTGTTTATTATTTTCTAAATTAATGTATTCAGGCACGTCTTTATATTCTATACACTTGAACTCGCTTGTAAATGCGTTTCTATCCATTGCATCCCACATATCAAACCAAGTGTTTTTATCTTCATGCTGTGATAAAAATAAACAATAAACTTTAGGCGGCAAAATAATTGTCCTACCAGTAATTATACTTATTGCAGCTACCAGTTCATAGGACATTCTAATGTTTGAAAAACCTCCCCACCAAGGATCAAAAGAAATATATTTTTCAGCCATTTTAAAATTTTATTTATATGGTTTTCTTTTTTATAAAGATTAAAATATAGTATGAAGCAGTCGTTTTATGAGTTCAAAAGTCCTTTTACAAAAGAAGAATTAAATTATTTGATTGAAAAGTATAGCAAGGATTTACCCCCTTTACAGGTTGTGGGTGACAGTAAAGATGTATTTAGAATAGGTCAAGGTTGTTGGATATCACAACCAGATCCAGTGGTAGATAGATTTAAAAATATAATTTCAGGTATAACCGGGTTACCTGTAGAAAACCAAGAATCACCTAATTTTATTAAGTATGAAGTAGGAGGCCATTACAAACACCATCATGATTATTTTGATCCTAAGGCTTCCTACTACCCAGAACATCATAAAAGAGGAGGTCAGCGTGTCTTTACATCCATTTTTTATTTAAATGATGACTTTGAAGGCGGAGAAACAGAATTTCCAAAAATACCTATGGTAGTTAAACCTGAAGCTGGTAAAATATTTACCTGGAGAAACATGACCACTGATGGTAAGTTATATGAAGATTCATATCATGCAGGGTTACCAGTCACAAATGGTATTAAATATATTATAGTGGTATGGTTTAGAGAAAACAAATTTGTATAAAATGAATTACACATTACCTAATTTTACGTCATCAAAAACGGCTGCAGAATTTGAAGAACTAGGGTATACCTATTTAACAAACATTATAAGTAAAGATTATTGTGAAGATTTTGCTAAAGAAATGCTATATTTGAAAGCTAGCAATATACTTACATGCGAAGAAAGAGGTCAATTAGCAGCGCCTAATGCAGATCCAAGTGTTTATAAACCATCATATGGTAGGGGTAGTATTACAAAATTTGATAATTATCTTAAACAAATTTCAGAACCTATAGCTAATACTATAGGAGTTAACTGGAAACCGCAGCATACATATTGCAGAATATATTATAATGGTGGAATGCTCGGAAAACACGTTGATAGACCTGGTTTAGACTATACATTATCAATTACTTTGTTTTCTACACTTATAAAACCATGGCCTTTATATGCAATAGACAAAAAAGGCAATGAAATTAATGCAGACACTAAAGTAGGCGATGGATTGTTAATTTTAGGTACAAATATGCAACATTGGAGAGATCCTTTAGTTTGCGAACCTAATCAGTGTATTATTCAGTTGTTTATGCATTGGGCTTACCCAGATAAACAGTAAAGTTAGCTATATTACATCTGTATTTACATTAATTTTTTGTAAATATATTAATAAGTATGCTTACTTTATCTACAATAATACAGAGTTTATCAACAAATAGCAATGTAATAGCAGAAGGTAAAGTTTGCATTCAAACTGGTACGTTAACTATACCTATAAGAGGTGTTAGAGGTAGAGAAAACGATTATTCAAGTATAGCAGTCAATCCATTAAGCGGTGGTGTATGGTTTTTTATAAACCCTACCGATAATATCGTAATACTATCGTAATATGAGTTGTACAACATCTACAATACAATATGTTTATCAAAGTGGCTCTCATTTATATGTAGCTAGTTACGATTATTATGACTGTTATTCAGGATTTACATCCGTTTATAACACTGATCCATCTTCAGGTGCGTCTGATATTATTTGTGCTCAAGATGGTCAGCCTCTAAACGTTTATATAGGCACGGTAAATCCATCACATTCGGATTGTTCACCCCCACCAGCTCCAGTACCAGCACCAGTTCCTGCGCCTGTTCCTGCGCCTGTACCAGCACCAGTACCAGCACCAGTTCCTGCGCCTGTTCCTGCGCCTGTACCAGCACCAGTTCCTGCGCCTGTACCAGCACCAGTTCCTGCGCCTGTACCAGCACCAGTACCGGCACCAGTTCCTGCGCCCGCCCCGGCTCCTGTACCCGCTCCCGCTCCAGCTTCTCCAGCTCCTGCACCAGCAGCTCCTGCACCAGCAGCTCCTGCACCAGCAGCTCCCGCTCCTGCACCAGCAGCTCCCGCTCCTGCACCAGCAGCTCCCGCTCCTGCACCAGCAGCTCCCGCTCCTGCACCAGCAGCTCCCGCTCCAGCTTCTCCTGCTCCCGCTCCAGCTTCTCCTGCTCCTGCTCCTGCATCACCCGCCCCGGCTCCTGCATCACCCGCCCCGGCTCCAGCTTCTCCTGCTCCCACACCTACTTCAACTCCAACTTTAACTCCAACTTTAACTCCAACAGCTCCTGCTCCCACACCTACTTCAACTCCAACTTTAACTCCAACTTTAACTCCAACTTTAACTTTAACGGTTACACAAGTACCAATAGTTACAGGTACACCTTTAAACACACCGACTATAACGTTAAATCCAACTGCAACACCTACTCAAACTTTAACGCAGTCGGTAACGCCTACTCAGTCACCGACTCAAACGTCTACGTTTTTTACACCCACCAACACACCTACAATATCTCAAACGCAGACACCGGTTAATACACAAACCCCTACATTAACCCCGACACCCACTCAGTCTGGTACGCTATCTACCACCCCCACTGCTACTCCTACCAACACTTTAACAAATACGCCCGGGTTTACACAGACAGCACTTGGTACTCTCACACCCACACCCACACCTACTTTAACACCTACATTCCAGGTAACGTTAACTCCTACTTCAACACCAACAGGTACAACGTTTTACCCAACACACACCCCTACGCCAACGGAGTCTATAGTACCGACCCCTACTAATACATCTACACCGACACCTACACCGACACCTACTCTTACATTTACTCCTAATACCACCCCGACACTTACCCCTACTAATACATCTACACCTACCCCTACACCGTCCGAGACACCTACCTCTACACCCACACCTACACCTACCCCTACACCGACCAATTCACTTACTTCCACTCCTACTCCTACACCCTCCGCTTCCCCTACACCCACACACACCTCTACCCCGACTGTTACACCTACCCCTACACCGTCTCCATCACCTACCCCGTCGGTAATACATAATTTCTTATCGTCTGAAATATTAATAGGGTTAGAAGCAGAAGATAACGTTGATTATATTATTGTAGACTTACCGCCAAGCACGCCTACATTAACACCAACGCCTTCCCCATCACCTTCAGTAACGCAAACGTCAACACCAACACCGACACAGACGCAAACACCAACGCCAACGCGCACGGTAACTCAGACACCATCAATTTCACCTACATTTACAGTAACCCCTACTGTTACGCCAACCACCACCACTTTACCTCAGACAATAGATAATTACCAAACTGTAAACTTTAGTATATACAGTAAGAGCAGTGTATTATTACCTCCATTACCATTGCCTCCAGTACCTTTCAGTGATGCAGAATATGTCAACAACGTAACCTTAAACAAATCACTGTTAAAGATGTACATCAATTATAATACGTTGTTAACTTACTTAAACTACAGACTGACAGGTAGTTTAAATCCAGTTAATAACATTATAACATCCAACTCTATTAAACCTTTAACGTTGCAAGAAAAATCGTTAGTAAGTGCATTGTTTGGTAGTAGCTGTTATGTAAATGTAAATGAAAAGGTATCGCCACAAGTTCTTAACAGAGCTTATGAATGTTTATACAATGCGAGTGAAAGTGTTAATAACGTAACAACGGTAAGAATTAACAATTATGATCAAATAATACAAAACATTAACGTTGTACCACCTTTACCATTAAATTATTTACATATCAAACCTTCATCAACGCCAACTTCAACACCTACAATTACACCAACCGCAACGCCTACACCTACAGGTCAGATAATATTAACATTAACCAATACAAACGGTAGTACAATAAGCTTGTACGATGCAAGTATGAAGTTGATTAAGAGCTCTTCTGCTTCCACCTTTACTGTATTGATAACACCTTCAACTAACTATTATGTACAGGCCACAAACAACGGAAGCGGATTGGCGTTCACACAATGGACACAAAGCGGTGGTGAAACATTAGCTACATTTACAAATGTAAATAGCTATCAAACATTATTCTCTGTAGCATATTTAGGCGGCGGTAACTTTAACATTATAATTCAAGCTAACTGGGGTACCCCAACACCTACACCGACATCTACGCCAGTACCTACACCTACTTCTACATTCCCACTGCCAGTAACCCCATCCCCTACAGCTTACTGCGTTGCATGGCAGTTAACAATAACTAACGGTGCTCAAACAGTAAATGCAACGTATAACAATTGCGCAAACACATCCACAACCACATTATTATACAGTAATGACGTTGTATGTATGTACCCAGGTTACTCGCCTTCTTCAGGCACTGGTTATACGTGGACAAATGTCGGGGCATGTTACCCATATAGTCCTGGCAGCCCAACACAACCTAATGTAGTATACCCACAACCAAGAGGTAATAACAATTATTCAGCACCAGCATAAAATAACTAAATGAGCTCATACAACGTAAACATTTTCGCATCATTTGACCAATCATCATTAATTGATCCACAAGCTCAGTTAATGGTTGGTAGTAATGTTTCTACGTATCTTAATACAGTAGCATCAAATCAAACAGCTACTATATCAGGACATCAATATAGTGATATAACTGGTTTAAGCATAACAAGTAACGGAATAACAGATGGTAATTTTAATATATTCCCAGTAAAGTATGCCGGAACTAATATTAATTTTGTTGCGCAATTAGTAGATTATCAAGGATTTAACGTTAAAGACTATAATCTCCTTAATCCTTCTAATTGTAGCTTTGTTTTAAGCGGTCTCAATGGTCAAATCTTTACAAGAGCAACTTGTTATTCTAACTTTGGAACCTTAAGCTCGTTAACGCAAGGTGGTTTCTACAAAGGTTTTATAACAAGTCCAGTAACTGCAAATAACGTTTCAATTTACGGTGTATATTCTGATGGTAATATAAGTGTGCAAGGATGGTCATCCATTTTTAGCATTTATGATTCAAACGGTCCATATGATGTAAGAAAAGTAAATGAAGACTTTGATCAAACGGCTGCTTATAAGAGTATAGCCACGCAGCCAGTATTATATGACAAAACGCAGTTAATGACCAATTACCTTGGTCAAATTGTAGGCAATGCTAACTCAGATCCTAATACTTTAGGTATTGAAGTGTATGAAAAAATATCAAATTATGTTTCAAACATAAATGACCCTGACTATTGTAACATAGATTCATTAAAGTCATTACTTGATATGGTAAATTCATCGTATCAGAACTTTAACTATATCTACCCACCTTCATTAAAGAGACTAGCAGATATATTATCTGTTAAACATAAGAATTTATTTGGACAAAACAATCAATACCAAGGTAATTTTGATCCTAAAGGAAGCGTTAACAGTACGGTATATGGAACCAATTTAGGAAGTCTTTTAGACATAGGAACAGCAGTACTTACAGCAGGTGCTTACCCTGGATTTATTGTAGCTCATGAAATTTTTAGCGGTGAATATACTTTAGTAAGTACAAGCACTCCAACCAATTTA
>Ga0316231_1003643_pt1 | contig 13386 bp, 9 predicted proteins | sample TBH18027metaG_FD_206002 | JGI IMG/M metagenome (GOLD analysis project Ga0316231, IMG submission 206002) | Freshwater microbial communities from Trout Bog Lake, Wisconsin, USA - TBH18027 | ecosystem: Environmental > Aquatic > Freshwater > Lake > Hypolimnion/Profundal zone | place: USA: Wisconsin...
CCATCCCCTACCTGAAAGCAGACCTCCTCCTCAGGGCGCTACCGGCTTGGATCAGTTTAACTGGCCAGACCCGGATCAATTTATCTGGCCGCCATAGCTCAGGGCCGCCATTGCGGTGGAGGAATCGTTTTTGGAACTTGCGGGTGGTGGCCCGGCTGTGAGGGTTGATCTTGCGGCATTCCTCCAGCCAAGCTTGCGCGAAACTGACCGCCGCCCGGCGGAACATGCTCAGTGCAAAGGCCGCCTTGGAGTTATGGACCCGGCTGTGATCTTCACCCAGTGTGACGTCCAGAGCGTGATGCAGGCGGCACTCGATGACCCAGTAGCCCCGCTTGAGTTTGAGAAAGCCGCTCGCATCCAATTCTTCCAGGGTAAGGCTGCTAATAAGATAAACGATATCGGTGGTCTTTTTACCCTTGCGTCGAACCCGGCGCCGCAGCCGGGCGATGCTCTGAACTCCGGGAAAGCCCACCTGCTGAGGGCTGGCATCCCGACAATCCAGCACTCGGATTTCGCGTCGGCCCCGGTTGCGCTCTCGGGTCATGACGTGGGTGTGCGGAGTGGGTTGAGGGGGAAAAACGCTGTTCGGTAAACAGCGTCTCCAGCGTTTCGAAAAGGCCTTTTTGGTTCTTTTTGACCGTCAGCATGTACTCCCCGCCCTGCTCATAAAGAATCTGCCCGGCTGTCACCACCGCCATCGCGCATACACCTGAACCTGACGAGCCTTGAGGATAAATGGCGTGGTCCCTCGGGCCGTTGTCTTCGATGGGTAGGACTCTACGGCCCGAAGCTGGGCCGCAAATCGGCCTGGGCCAGGACGAGAGCGGGTGGAGCGCCTTCCTGGCCCAAGTGGCCGGTGAATGGAACGCTGGCGGGTTTTAGAGGGTCAACGCCGCCACTGCTCCCTATCGAACGCGCAGCACATCCATGCCTGTAGCCTCACCGCCACGCCGTGGCGTTCTCGCGGGCGAAGGCTTCGAAGGTGCGGGGGCGTCTGCCGGTAACCGTTTCGACATCCTGAGTTACTGCCGCCGCGCAACCCGTCCTGACAACGCGGTAGAGGACGCCGATGTATTGGACTGCGCTTTCCGGCAGGCCGTTGTCGCGCATACGCTTAGACATCGCCTCCCCGGTCAGCGGATGGTAGGTGATTGCTCTCCCGATGACCTTGGACAGGATGCTCGTTGCTGTCGCGTGGTCCAGAGCTTCGGGGCCGGTCAGATTGTATTCCTTCCCGGACAAACCGTTCTGGAACGTGCTCGCCACAACCTCCGCAATGTCGGCGACCGAAATGAAGCTGGTCTTGCCATCACCAGCCGCCAGGAAAACGCCGCCTTGCTTTACCGTCGGCGCCAGGAAGCCGGTGGAAAAGTTTTCCATGAAGAAGTTGGGCCGCAGGATGGTGTAGTCCAGGCCGGAGTCCATCAGGTGCCGTTCGATGCGGCGCAGCGGTGCCTGTTCCACGGCATCCACGCCGAATACCGAGTTAAAGACGACGCGCCGGACACCCAGCGCCTTGGCCCTATCGATTACCGGGTTCAACTTATTGGGCGCGTCAGGGTCCAGGGGCGGGGCTAGGAGGAAAAGACCATCGACGCCCTGAATCGCTGGGTCGAAGGTTGCTGGGTCTTGATGGTCAAATCTGACCGCGTCCACCCCTGCGGGGAATGCCGCCTTAGCCAGGTTCCGTGCGGTAGCCTTCACCTTGAAGCCCTTGGTTGATAGTGCTGTTAGCACTGCGCGACCGAGGTTTCCGGTAGCGCCCGTCGTGAGTATTGTCTTCATATTATTCGATTCTTCGTATGTGTTTTGTTGATGACTGATTCGAGTCGTTGATTGATTCGTATGTGTAAGAGTTACAATTTCAGCCAAAAAAATGAGGTCAGATGCCAGCCGCCACAACATCCTCGAGAACTTCCGCAATCGTGCTCTGACCCAGTTCCCGCTCCATCGCCGCCTGGGCTTTTTGGTAATGCGCCAGCAGCCCCTGCTGGATGTTCTTTCCAACAGGACAGCGCGGGTTGGGGTGCTTGCTGTGCAGCGCGAATACCGTGCCGGGCCGGATGAGCTGATAGACCTGCGCCAACGTAATGGCCGATGGCTTGGCAACCAATTCCCAGCCGCCGCTGACTCCTGGTTGCGATTTCACCATCCCTGCTTTGCGCAGCGTGGCCAGTATCCTGCGTATGACAACCGGATTCGTATTGACGCTTCCCGCGATAAACTCAGAAGTCAGCGGCTGCGGCTGCTGTGCAGCGAGCAGGCACAAGACATGAATCGCGACTGTAAAACGGCAGTTTACCATACGGTCAATCTGTAACCATGATAGTTTCAAATCGATTTGCTGTCAACTGGTTTCATGGAGATTCCAGCCTTGTCGTGCCCGGCACTCAGCGTGGCGGCTGGCCATCTCGGACGGTCCCTGCTTGGGCAAAGGCCGGGCCAGGAGTGGGCGGAGCGCCAGCCGGTTTACGTGGTCCCCGGTCGCCGAAATTCACTTGCGCGGGACCGGCAGCGGCTTACCTTCCACCAGCACCATGCAAGCGCCAGTTCTAACCTCAGTGCCGCGCAGCGTCTTCGACCGGACTGGCGGCATAGTCTATTTCGCCCGGATGCTCCACAAAATCCGGCTTCACGGCGCGGGCGTATTACGCGCCGACTACCACGCCAACCTCGGCTCCGCCTTCGATGGCCGGTGCTGCCGATTCGTGGGCGTCGAATACGCGGCCCTGCGCGGCCGCGTCCTGGAGGGCGGCGCCGACGACGAAATCCTGGCTTGGTGCTTTGCAAACGGAACCCGCCCCAACGACGAGCAGGTGCTCATCTGGAACAAGTTCATGCTCAAGCGCGGCTGGCGCGACGAGGACGACGGCTCGACCCAGGAACTGGAGGCTTACAAGGCTTCGAGCGGCTTGGCTCACCGCACGGACATCGTCACGTTCTTCGACTACTACGAGGTCGATGAGGGCCGGAAGCCGTGAACTTCAACCGGCAAGGCCTGGCGGACCGGGCTGCCTCGCTGGCGGCGCAGGGCGTTTGCCTCGGCGCGTCGTCGTGGAAGCACAACGTGCCTATTTCACAAAATGCGTAGGCACGTCATTCTGGGCTGGCTGGCGGCGTGCGCAGGCTTTGTTTGCGGCGCGCTAGTGATGATTTCCCAATGCTCACCGCATCCCTGGCATGTGCTATTTCGAAGACTGGGATGGGCCTATCACGGCGGCGGTGGGGAAAGTGCCGCTTGGGGCGAACCGCTGTCTTACTTGCTGTTGGCCGGTGTTCCCGGTGGAGTCTTGGGAGCATTTGTCTTTCTGGCCGCGTATCTGGCCGTGAATTGTATCCTACGAAAACGTTGATCGTTCTTGCCGCCCCGGTCCTCAAGTCATCGCACCCGAAACCGCCTGCCAAAGCAGACATCACGAAAACTTGGGCTTTTCAATAAAAAAGCCGTTCCGCATCGCACGGAACGGCATTGTTCAGCCGGGGCATGAACTAGCTGCCTAGGCCGTAAAGCACCTGGTCCCACCGCGCTTGCGCCGCCGGGCTCCTTGGCAAAAATCAATCAGTACTCGGTCGGGCTTGTTCGCGATGATCATCATGGTTACTACGGTTCCAATTTAAACCCAGAAGGCGCTTCCGTCAAATGGCCAAAATCGCTTTGTCGCTTCTCCTCCGGCGCGGGTCCGGCATTGCGGGTTGGTCCGGCAGCGGGTAGCTTGCCCAAGGGCGGTGGTACTAGCCGACCGCCCAAAAACAAATCCGGCCGCAAGGCCAAACGCGACTTGCGCGTAGAATTTAATATCATGGACGAATTGTCTCCGTTGTCGCAGGACTTGGAATTGGTGTGTGGCCGGTGCGGCGAACCGGGGGTTTATCCCGTCGGCACGGTGAGTTTGGATATGGACAGCCAAGGCCAACCCACGCTGGATTATATTTCTTTCAGCGCCTACTTTCATTGCCGGAAATGCGGCGGTCCGGGACCTTGGGAGGTGGTGGATCCCGCGCCTTTGCTCGATCAGCTCCGAGCCTTGGGACGGGGTCAGCCGGTTCCCGGACTGACGCTGGACTACAAGTTGGTGGTTGAGGACACTTTCCTCCAGACGCCCGCCCTGGCGGAGGAGGTTCTGCTCAAGCGGATCGAGAAATCCCCTCAGGACACCTCGCTCCACCTGTTGCTCGGCGATGTGTTGCGCCGGTGCGGCCGGGAGGCGGAGGCGTCGCAGCGCTATAAACAAGCGCTGGAGGTGGATCCGAAGCTGATCGAACCGCGGTTCTTCCTGCTGCGGGCGGCGTACCAGGCGGGAGATCCGGCGGGCATGGCAACGCAAGCGATCCTGTTGCTGGAGGCCTTCCTCGAGGGCGGCAAAGCTTTCACCGAAGACCTCCAGCAAGACGCGGCCCTGAAGCTGATCCATACATTGCGCGGATCCATCGGCGCTTTCAGGGAACAGTTGCTGGCCCCGGCTGAAACCGCCGCCACGGCTAAGGCCCGGACCTTCCTCCAGTGGCTCTTCGAGCAAAAAGGGGACGAGGAAAGGGTTTGCCTGGAAGCGGCCGCGAGCCTCCTGCGAGGCGAGGCGGCTCCCCCGGAGGCCTTCTCGCCCGCGGCGATGAAACCCGATCCTATAGGATTTCCGGTCGAGTTGAACGCGCCCCTCCGGGAAGCGGTCGAGGCCCAGCAACTGAATCCCGCCCATCTGGCGCTGGTCCTGCTCCGCGACAACCAAGGAGGCATCCGGATCATCGACCGAAACCTGCTCTTGATCTCCGACCACGAGAAACTTATGGAATGGACGGCGCCGCCTCTGGCCCAGTTGTTCCGCGGCGAGCGCCCGGCGCCCGCGGACATGGACCATTACCCAGAACGGTATGTTCCCTATTTTTTCTTCATTGAAAAACATATCATCACGCTGTTTCAATCGTTGGGGGATCGAACGGACCAGGAGATGGAGGAGGTTTTCTCGATGCTCCGGCGGCGGCCGGATGGCCGCCGACTCAACCGGATCCATGATTTCGTCTGGCAGGCGGCGGCCCTGCTCCTGGCCACCCACCCTATGAGCGGGGCGGAGTTCGAGGCCTTGATGGGCGCCTTGGAGCGCTCGGCCCGCGGTTGGGGACAGCGACCGATCTCTCGCAACTACGCCGCTTACTTGCAAGGGAAAGACGGGCGCTCCTGAGCGCGCCGCGGCTTCCTGGCGTCCCCCCTATTCCCGCTTGGGGTCGGGAGCGGCCGCGGATAACTGGCTGACGCGTTGGTTGGCCGCGTCCAATTCGGCGTGAGCCGTCGCCAGGTCGCGGGTACGCTCGCGGACCAGGCCTTCGAGATCCGCCAAGCGCTGCTGGGCGGCGCGCGCGCTCCGCCATTTCTCCGTCAGGGCATTCGCCAACTGCAGCACTTCCGCCACGTCAAAGGGCTTTTTCAGAATCACTAACCGGTCCGTGGGGCCGAACCGCCGAGCCATCTGCTCCCAGGAGTAATCGGAATAAGCCGTGCAGATCACCACCTGCAAATCCGGGTCGACCTCCCAGAGGCGGAGGGTGGTTTCCACGCCATCCCATCCGGGGGGCATGCGCACGTCCACGAACGCCAAGGCGAACGGGGCGCCCGCGGCGACCCCCTGGCGCAGCAGCGCCAGACCGTCCTGCCCTTGGTAGGCCGATGCCATTTCGAATGAGGGGCCGGCGGGGCTGGACGACTCCTCGCCAAACAGCGCGGCTTCCACGCTCTCGACCGCGCCCCGGCGATCGTTCTGCGGGCAGAGGATCTTCCGAAAATCCTCGTGAATCGCGCGGTTATCGTCGATCACCAGAATCCGGCGGTGGGCAACAGGTTCAACCATAAGCTGTGAATGGTTCAGGTCTGGGCGGGCATCGGCAATTGGAGGGTGAAAGTCGCGCCCCGACCGGGGCCTTCGCTCTGGACCAGGAGGGCGCCGTCCATCTCCTTGGCGGCGATCGCCCCGCTGTGCAGCCCAAAGCCGTGTCCGTCCTTGCGCGTCGTGAAACCATACGTAAAGAGCCGCTGCACGTTTTCCGCGGAAATTCCCACGCCGTTGTCCGCCACCGAGATCCGGACGCTCGCCGCGTCGCGCGCCACGCTCACCGTCATCCGCTTCTCCGTCCGTCCGGACTCGTCGCAGGCGTACTTGGCATTACGGATCAAGTTGATCAGGATTTGCAGCACCTTGTGCTTTTCGACGGTGATGAGGATCGGTTCCGGAGCGTAATCCCGGGTCAGTCGAATATCGTGCCGCGACAGGGCGCCCGCGTTGAGCAAGAGGGCGTCCTCGACCAGGTCGGTGACTTTGACCACCTCCGACACGCCGGCGAATTTGGCGTAATGCTGCTGCATCGCCACGATTTCCTTGATGTGGTCGATGTGCCGGTTCAGCTCCCCGAGTTCCCCTGCCACCGAGGCTTGCTCGGCCGCCAACAAATCGCCCAACTGGCCCAAATAGTTAATCACCTTTTGGCCGCGCGGGTCTTCGGTCAGAAAAGCCGCCAGGTCGGCCTGGTGCTCGCGTAACAATTCGGCGGTCTTGCTTACATTAGCCACCTTCGATCTTCTGAGGTTCTCCGTGGCCAGGGTGGCCGAAACATTCACGCTATTGAGCACGTTGCCTACATTGTGCAGCACGCCGGTGGCGACCTCGGCCATGCCCGCATGGCGCGAGATCTCGTGGAGATCCCGGTTCGCGGCCTCCAAACGGGCTTCCGTCTCCTTGCGCTCCGTCACGTCCCAGAAAATAATTTGCAACCCCAGCGCCTGGTTTTCGGCATCATAAACCGGCGTCTTGACGACATGCACGAAGGTTCTCTTTCCATCCGCATCGCGGTTTTCCTCAACCGCCTCGAGCGTCTTTCCCGTGCGGATCACCGCCTCGTCATCCTGTCGGTACTTGGCCGCGAGCTCGGCGGCATAGAAGTCCGCATCGGTCTTGCCCAGGATCTCGGCCAGGGGTTTGCCCACGGTGCGGCAGAAGCGCTCATTGGCGAAAGTCAACCGCCCTTGGAGGTCCTTGCGCACGATATTCATGGGCAATTTCTCCATCAGCGAGCGAAGAAAACCCTCGGAATCCCGCAACGCGGCCGCGGTGCGTTTCTGTTCCAACACCTTTTCCCGCAACGCTTCCGTCTGCCGCCGCACCTGGTTGCCAAGCGAGGCGGCCCACGCCAGGGAAAGCAGCAGCACCGCCCCGAGGCCGCCGATCGCAAACAGGGTGTGGCGCGCGCTCCACCAGGCGGGCCGCTCCAGCACCTCCACGTCTTGCGGCGAGTTGAGGTACATCTGGAAAGAGGCCTGCACTTTACCGACGTCGGGCAAGGCCTCGGTCTCGGCCTTGAAAACGCCTTGCAGGCGCACCCGGCTGCCGGCCGCCCAACGCGCGCCCGCCTCGGACCCCTTGGGCAGGAAGGCCGAAAACTGCCGGGTGCCCGCCGGGTCCTGGAAATCGAGCACCTGGAGAGACTCCTTCACGGCCCCCCCCAGGAACACCGCCTCGAACGTTACGCGCGTGGCGTCCTGGTCGCTCAGATCGGGGTCCAGGAGATTAATCGGCGTGGGGCGCGGCAGCGGGCTGCGCCCCGTCTTCCTCACGAGGGCCCGCGCCAGCTTGGGCGAAAAGCCATCCGGCTCCAAAAGGCCCACGACTTCGACCCGGTCGCCGGGCTCGACCGCTTCCTCGTCCCTGGGATAGACCCGCAAGCCGGCCTCTCCCTCCTGAATAAACAACAGGCGGCGCTCCCAATGGGTCACCACGCCCGCGGTTTTGATAAGCCCCCTCGACGCCCCGCTGCCCGCGCTCTCCATGTCAATGACGGCGCCCAATGGCCGCGTCCGCAGGCTAAAGGGATCCGCGGGCGCTGCCCGCACAATGTCGATGCACGCTTCCGAAGGGGTCAATAAGCGGACGCCGAGGCGCCGGTTCCGATTATCGCGCACCGATTCGCAGACCCCATTGACCCGCACCGTGCTACCCAGGAGCCGGTTGTGCGCGCTTCGATCCAACTCGTTGACCCAGACCACCAATCGCCCGCCGGGCACGACCAAGGTCAGCAGATGTTCCTCGCATGAACTCACCACCCCCGGCGCCTGTACCCATCGCCCCTCTTCCTTGCCGCTGAGCAACGAGTCCCACGTGGCGGGTCGCGGCTCCGGCATTCGTCCTCGCCCAATTACTTTGACAAACCCCCGGGCCTCAATCACCGGCTGGTTCGTCGTCACGACCCCATTCAGTTCCACATAGAGCCCCTCTTGCCCCAACCCCGGCGCCAAACCGGCCTCCAGCAAACCATTGACCAAGATCCCATCCGTCCCGGCCTGGAGATAGAAGCTGCCCAAGCCCAAGTCGATATAGGTGATCACCCCGCGGACTTGAGCAGAAAACTGCTTGCCCTGCGATTGAGCCAGCCGATCATAGACTTCACGAATCGAGTTCGCCGGGACGGACCAGTCGGACGCCCGCGCCGACGCCGCCGGCTCTGGCGGCGGCTCCCCTCCCAATAAGCGGACGGAATCGGGACCGGGCGCCCAGAGGGTCCCCGCGATCCGCCGACCTTGCTCGTCAAAGATCGCTTGGATCACGCCACGAACCTGAGCGCGAGCGCCCGGGGTGAAGACGGGAAGAGCGCGCTGGGAATCGAGGACTCTCGCCGTAACCGTGGTTTGACCCTCGCCCATCCTGAGCGTGAGATCCGCTAGCGGGGGATCACGGGAGACGGAAACCACCCTCCCTTCGATGGTCCCGGAGAAGAAGGCGGGACCCGTACCGACCGAGAGTCCCGCGGTTTCTTTGGGGAGGAGGGGCAGATCGCCCAAGCGGACCAATTCAGCCTCACTCACGACGGGAAACTCCCATCCAATCTCCGGATGGCCGCTGAGCCGCGCGCGTTCTCCCACCCGCACGGAGCTTGGCATCGGTTCCAGCTTAAATAGTTGAAACTCGGTTTCGTCCAGAAACCCCAGCGTAGCGGTCTTGGGGTCCCAACTGACTACCACGCCGTCCAGGCGCAAATTCGGCGTCGAGATCGGCGCCGCCGGCAGGGCCTGCAGCCAGCGCCCATCAATAACCGGCCACTTTTCGGCCGGGATATATTGCCACTGGATCCAACTGCTGCGGGCCTTAGCATCGTTGTTGGCAAAATCCAGCCACTTGGTGGTTGCGTCTTCATCGAAAGCCGCGGTGGCCGTTTCCGTGGGAAGATTATCGCCCTGCGCCGTAACGACGATGGAGAAGGCATGTCCCTTGTTGTCGCTCAGCGGCTCTACCTCGGCCAACTGAACGGAGTTGACGCCGCTGGGAAGCCGAACGGAGTCCACTTGCAGACGGTAGGTGGAGTATTCGACCGGAGCCGGAAACAAAAAGGACCGACGCTGGAGTCGCCCATTGAAAACCTGGTTGCGGCGCGCGTCCAAAGTCCGCCACGTCTTGCCGCCGTCGTTGGAGCCAAGCAACCGCCAATCCTTCGGGTCGCGGCCCGGAAAGTCGTTGGCCGACGTGAGGGCGTATCCCTTGAGTTTATGCGCCGGCGCCGCAGCCTGGACGGTAAGATTGGACTGAATGGCCGCCAATCGAGAACCGAGCGGATTGCGAGCGGACAAGCGGCGCGCCAGCACGCGGTAGCCGCTGAGATTGGTGACTACCAACTCGGGACGCGCCGAGTATTGGCATTGCAGCCAGCATGCGCCCTGACCGGCGCCAAAGTCCAACCAGCGCGTGGCCGGTTTGCCGTCGAAGGCGTCGTCCGCCGGCCCCAACAGTGGATGTTCCCGCGAGGCGGAAGCCACCAGAGGCAGCTCGGCCTCCGCCCCCGCGCCCGTCATCTCCCCCATCAATTCCAGCTCGGCAAGTTGGACGCAACTGGTGTTAGTCACCACCAGCCGATAGGTAGAATACGCGGTGCGATTGGTCAAGGAGAACAGCTTGCGCTGCGATCGTTCCGTAAAGATCTGGTTGGTCCGCGTATCCAACACCTCCCAAGACTGCCCGTCGTCTCTAGAGCCGAGCAAAAGCCAGTCGCGCGGGTCCGGGTATTCCCCAGTGAAGGCGGAGGTTAGAGCATAATGGGTGACGACCCGGCCGGGCCGGGTCAGAACCGGTTCCTCCGCCTCTGAGACCGAGGGCGAGCACAGGGCGAACCACTGGACCAGCAGCCCCAGATAAATCGGCCCGCCGAGAATTTGATTGGCGCGTCTCATACAGTGGATCATCGGCTCTCGGCGCCACCGGAGGCCCTGGTCGTCGTGTTCGCGCGTCCGCTTGTTAATCCCCTCTGGGCCGACTAGCCGACTTCCAACTTTTGTTTTATCGGCTGTTTTGCCCAAGACCTAAGCCGGAAATCACCGAACTCGATCAACCCCGGCGACGCTTGGGCCCGCCAGGGCGCTTCACCGACTTTGGCTGCCATCGCCTCCCGAGGGAGGAGCTCACTTTTGAGCATCGTCGTTATCTTCGCTCGCGGCGGGGCTCTTCGGGGCGGCGGTAGCCGGCCCCTTCTTGAGGTCCGTATTCAACATCTTGGTTCCGGCCGGCAATCCACTGTCGAAAGCCGACCAATCCCCGTCCAATGAGTCCGTGGTAGGCACGGGGGATTTCAGAAATTCGGTCGTGGTCGGCTGATAATCGGAAGGCTGAACAATGGTCGGCGTGACGAAGATGATCAGGTTGGTCTTGAGCCGGGTCTTGGCATTGCTCCGAAACAGTACGCCCACTCCCGGGATATCGCCCAGCAGGGGCACTTTTGTAGAGGTATGGGTGACGTCGTCCTGCACCATGCCGCCCAGCACCAAGGTATTGCCGCTCGGAATGAGCACCCGCGTCTCCAGCTTCCGGATATCGTATTCGTCGGCCTGGGTCGTGGTCCCGTTCACGGTGCGCGTGACGGTGTCGAAGACGCGCGAGACCTCGGGCTGAACCTTCAGGTTAACAAAATTGTTGGCCGAAATGCGCGGAGTGACCCGGAGGAACACGCCCAGGTTGGTGTAGCTGACCTGCGACCCGCCCGTGGTATTGGCCGTGCCTGCGGTGACCGAAAAGACGGGCACCATGCGCGAAACCTGAATGTGCGCCATTTCGTTGTCCAACGTCACCGTGCGCGGGGACGACAACACCTTGGCATCCGCGTAAGTGTTTAGAAACGACAGGACGGCGCTGAGGCCGTCGGCGTTGATAAACGCGGTGGACGGGTTAAAGCCTTTGGCGGTGTCGAGCAACATTCGGGGAGGGGTAGCCAAGGTGCTGCCGAGGGAGGTGGCGGTCGGCGCCTGCAGGTTATTGCCTGCGGTCACATTCTGGGCATTCAAAGTGCCTGACCAATCAATGCCCTTCTTCGTCGTCGGGTTGATGGAGGTCTCCACCAACCGGGATTCGATCAGCACTTGTTTGGTCGGCGTGTCCAGGCGCTCGATTAACTTGTCCACTTGCGCCACTTCCGCTTCCGTGGCCACGACCACCAACTGGCTGGTCCTCGAGTCGGCGGACACATGGCTCCGCTTGGGGTCGATCAGCGCCGTCTGCACGTTGGCCATGATGTTGGTGGTGTCCGCGAACTTGAGTTGGATAATCTTGGTGATCAGCGGCGGCGGCGCCGCCGGATCCTTGGGCGTAATGCGCGCAATCGTGGTCTTTGGATCGGCAGTCATTTGCAAGTTGTAGATCCCCAGAAGCGCTCCCAGGGCTTGCTCGGCCGTCACGTTTTCCCAGCGCAACGTTACCGAAGGTTGCACGGTCACTTTGCCGTCCGGCCCCGGTTGGCCATAGGCCACTTTCGGATCCAGCATATAATTCAATCCGGCCTGCCGCGCCAGGTTCTTGATCGCTTCGCTGAGCGCCACGTCTTCCATGACGATAAGCGGGATAAGCGCGCCGACGCGGGGTCGGTCGTTGGTGGCCACCGCCAAGGTTTCGGCTGCGGCATTGGTGAAGACCGCCGGGGCGGTTTCCGGCGCGGCTTCGGGCGCGGCATTGGTGGAGTTGGCCGGGACAGCGCCCGGCGACACCTCGGGCGCGGCATTGGTGGAAAGCGATGGAGCGACGGCCGGCGCGGGCTCGGGTGCGGCATTAGTCTGGGCTTGCGCCCCCAGGCTGAAGACCGTTAATCCAACGACTGTCAGAAGGCTGGCTCGAACTTTCATAATACTCATTGATTCTTTTGGCGATCGCCCAATTGGGTTGGATTGGCGCGGCATTTCATTCACTGGCGCTAAAGCAAATGCGATGCCAAACCGCCGTGCATCCTTCCAACTCACACTCGCGCGCTCAAAACGGACCAACTGCCGGTAATTTTGTCCATCTCCAGGACAAAACGACCACTCGTCCAGCCCCGAGCAAACGCCACCTCGGACCCGCGCGAACCCAACGCGCTCGAACAAGACGGGGTGGAGGCCGAAAGCCTCGACGGGGGAGAGGAGGTTTCCTATCTCCAAGCGATCGGCAGCTTCATGGGGAGGAGGTTCCCGGTCTCGCATCGATCCCGAGCTTCATGGAAAGCCTCCCTGTTTTGCGAAATTTGCATGGGGACCATGAACCTGCAAGGAAGACCCCTCGCCCCGCTCGTTCCTCGCGGGGCGAGGGAGACGGAGCCGAGGTTGCAAAGCGACGGTCCGTGGAGAGGGCGACGGGCCTTCGGCGGACGAGAAGGGATATCCGGCAACCCGGGAGGCGGCTCGGAAGGACCGACTGCTCACGACCGACCTAGCGCGAGCTTACGAACCCTTGTGGAGATACAGCGGCTGCTGCTGACCGCTGACTTCGACGACGACCTTTTCCGGATAAATCTCGAGACAGCGAACGCGCATACGTTTCGTTCCCGCGGCCACATCCGCTTCCTCGCCGACGGCGAAAGTGTGGGTGTTGATGATCGCCAACGGTCGGCCATCGGCCATAGACACGCCTTTATAGAATAAGTCTGCAAATTTGATCGGAGCCTGGACCGGGCGATTGGTGGAGTTCCCGTTACTTGCGAACAAGCGAGTGGAATTGGGGAAGAAGGGATCCCGGCCTTGGGCTGGGGTCTTCGGGATCACAAAGATGGAGCGAGGGATAGAGACCTCGACGCGAACCGGGGCGTTCGATGGGGAATGCGCCGCGGGTGGGGGCGACGCCGGGCGGTTGATCTCCGACGACGCGGCCAGCAAGCAGCAAACCGGAGCCATCAGGGCGGCGGCCACAGGCAAGCCGCGACCCACACCTAACCACCGCCGCAAGAACGCCGGGCGGTTTCGGCCAAACGAAGAGTTCATAGTGCGTTGGGACTGACGAGCGTTATGATTTCCATCCGGAAAGAAATGGTCTCCTGTTGTTCGGGAATCGTGCCCGCATTGGCGTCCACACCTAGATTCACGACGCGGGTATGAGGGAATTGATTCTCAAAGTCGGCCAGGAACCGGCC
>Ga0316231_1003646_pt1 | contig 13381 bp, 9 predicted proteins | sample TBH18027metaG_FD_206002 | JGI IMG/M metagenome (GOLD analysis project Ga0316231, IMG submission 206002) | Freshwater microbial communities from Trout Bog Lake, Wisconsin, USA - TBH18027 | ecosystem: Environmental > Aquatic > Freshwater > Lake > Hypolimnion/Profundal zone | place: USA: Wisconsin...
CAGCACCAATGTCAACAGCGGTAACAGGCAGGTCCACGCGATATACCTGACAAACGACCAGACGCGTTTGCCAGCGGTCGATTTCTCCAGCCGATCACACAAGCCGGTCACCTGGACTTGATCCGGCTCTTCCAAATCTGCCTGCATGGCGGCGGCGGTTGGATACCGTTGGGCTGGATCGCGTTGCATGGCGCGCAAAATGATCTCCTCGGCTTGGGGTGAGATTTTTGGGTTTAATTTTCGCGGTGCGATGGGATCTCCCAGCAGTCGTTTACTGCCAATAATAAATGGATCATCGCCGGGAAACGGCGTGTTGCCGGTCAACATTTCATACAGCAGCGCTCCGAAGCTGTAGAGGTCGGCACTGGGGCGGCCGCGTTTGTGTTGCAGTTGTTCGGGGGCAATGTAATCGCTGGTGCCCATCGCCGGCGTGGCGGCGCGCAGGTGGAACCGGCCGGTTTCGACCGGCTGGGCCATGCCGAAATCAATCAAGCGGATCGAACCATCGCGACAGAGCATGATGTTCCCGGGTTTCAGGTCGGCGTGGACCACGCCGTGGGTGTGCAGGTATTGCAGCGCGACGGCGATGCGACTGGCGAGGGCGAGCGCGGCCGGCTCCGGCATCGGTCCGGTGCGAAGGCGCTCGGCCAGAGTCTGGCCGCAGAGGTACTCGGTCACGATGTATGTGCCGCGACCGGCAGCGGCCACGGGAATAAATTTCAGGATGGAGGGATGATCGAGCTGGCATCCGATTTCAGCTTCCCGCTCGAATCGCGACCAGACACCGACACCACTGGCAAAAATCGCGTGCGGAACTTTCACGGCAACGAACGCGCGCTGATTCTGGAGGTCTTCGGCTTTGAAAACGGTGGCCATCCCACCGTGATTGAGTTCCTCGATCAACAGAAACCGACTGTCGAGCGTGTCGCCTGGCCGGAGTTCAGCAGTGCTGGCCTGATCGGCCGGTATATTGCGGCTGTGCGCGACGGGGGAGGGCAGGACTGGAAGGCCGAGTTTCATTCAGAGTGTGTTTGAAAAATAGTGGAACGGGCGAGACGCCCGTTCCACTTTCCGCTAGCAAACGACTTTCCAAACGCGCTCTTAGAAAAAAACGTAGTCGCCTCCAATTAACGTGGTCGAACGGGAGCCGTTCCGTAGGTAATGCCGGCGATGGGTTCGGCCTGGATGGCCTGCTGCAAGGCACCGAGCGCGTCCTGACAGACCAACATCACTTTGCGTTTTTGATTCAGCGAAATGGACAGCGACCGAACATTGGTGTTCTCCCGGGAGAGAATCAGGATGCGCGACTTGATCTTGCTGAATTCAGCGTAACGGGCCGTGGCAGTTGTAAGCTCGGGATCGTTGCTGAATTTCGGGAGTGCGGCCAGGTCCGCCAGATTTTTCTGAACCTGCACGTCTTCCGTCGCCATCAACACTTCCAATGCATCCTCCTTGTTTTCATCTTCTTCCGCAATGTGCGGCGGAATCAACGTCAGCAATCGCCAGGCGGCAATGCGGGCATTGGTGGCAAAACGCAGGGCTTGCGCATCCTCGGTCGGGAGGCGCGCGAGGGATCCATCCATGGCCTTGAGCGCGGTGGCGGCCGGGCCAAAGGTCAGACTATAGGCTTTCAGGTTGGTGTTCTGGACCGCCAACGTCAAGAGTTCCTTGTCGATGCGCTGAAACTCAGCAAAGGCCGTGGAAAATTGGGCCAACAATTCTCGTTCATGGCCGGTTCCATTTGGCGGCAGAAGTTTGCTCAGCTCCTGCCGTTCCTGCTCCACTTTCGCGGTTGCGGCACGGGCCTGATTGGCAAAGGTCTGCGAATCTTGATCGGTCGTGGCGAGGACGGCACTCTTTTCGGCTTCGGCAGCCGAGGCCAGATCCAATTGCATTCGACCAACCCAATCAGCCCGTTGGACTTTGCGGGTGAGTTGGGCTGTGGCATCCTGATCGTTGTGAAAATGGAACACTACCAAGAGGCAGACCAGGAGCACTGCCGCTCCAGCCGCCATCCACAGTAGATCCTTAATGCCGGGCTTGATCTTCATAATACCTCCTTATTTACGCTGGTCGAGCGCCAGATTCAGCATCAAAACGTTGACGCGCGGCTCGCCGAGAAAGCCCCATTGCGGTGGCTCGACAAACTTTTCCACCAACGCGCTGACCTGATCGGTGCCGAGTTTGCGTTCGGCGGCGACGCGCGCAATTTGGAGCCGGGCCGCTTCGGGACTGATGTGCGGATCCAGGCCGCTGCCGGATGTGAACACCATGTCAGACGGCACCGGCGCGTCCGCCGCCAGCTGGTTGCCGTCCCGGAACACTTTGGCATTGTTCAGGACGTTGGATTGCAGTGCGCCGCTGGTCGGACCGAGGTTGCTCGCACCCGACGGCACGGTGGCGTAACTGTCCGCCGAAGGCCGCGGCCAGAAATATTTCGGGCCCGTGAATTGCTGCGCCAGCAATTCCGAGCCGACAATTTGACCGTCCCGCTGCGTGATCAGGCTGCCGTTCGCCTTGTCATGGAATGTCACTTGGGCGATACCGGTGATGGCGAGCGGGTAGAGTCCGCCGGTCAACACAGTGAATACGATTGTCAGCAGAATGGATTGGATGATGATTTTCATAGTGGGTTCTCCTTACTTCGCCAGATGCATCGCGACCAACGCAATATCGATCAGTTTAATGAAGATAAACGGAATGATGATGCCGCCAACTCCGTAGAGGAGCATGTTCTTGCGCAGGATCGCCGCCGCGCCAATCGGCGTGTATTTTACACCGCGTAACGCGAGCGGGATCAGCGCGACGATGATCAGCGCGTTGAAAATGACCGCGCTCAGAATGGCACTCTCCGGCGAATGCAGATGCATGACGTTGAGTTTATCGAGCGGGCCTTTGCCCAGTGCGGTGGTGGCGTAGAGCACACCAAACATCGCCGGGATGATTGCGAAATACTTCGACACGTCGTTGGCGATGCTGAACGTGGTCAGGGCACCGCGGGTCATCAGGAGTTGTTTGCCGATTTCGACAACCTCAATCAACTTCGTCGGGTTCGAGTCGAGGTCCACCATGTTGCCGGCTTCGCGGGCGGCTTGTGTGCCGGTATTCATCGCCACGCCGACGTCGGCCTGGGCAAGCGCCGGGGCGTCGTTTGTGCCGTCGCCGATCATCGCAATCAACTTCCCACCCGCCTGCTCGTGTCGGATGCGGGCGAGTTTGTCTTCGGGTTTGGCCTGCGCGATAAAATCATCCACACCGGCTTCGGCGGCAATGGCGGCGGCCGTGAGTTGGTTGTCGCCGGTGATCATGACGGTTCGGACCCCCATTTTTCGCAACTGGGCGAACCGTTCCTTTATGCCGCCTTTGACCACGTCTTTGAGATGGATCACGCCGAGCATCCGCAGTCCGTCGGCCACAACGAGGGGCGTCCCGCCTGACCGCGAAATTCGCTCCACAGTTTCGGCAACAGCCGAATCGTTTTGGCCGCCAAGTTTCAGAACCCAGTCGCGGATGGCTTCGGCGGCGCCTTTGCGAATGGAACGTGTCGTGCCATCGTTGAAATCCATTCCACTCATCCGGGTCTGGGCTGTGAACGGGACAAACGTGGCGTGTTGTTCCGCGACTTCGCGGCCGCGCAAGCCGTGCTTTTCTTTCGCGAGCACAGCGATGGAGCGGCCTTCGGGAGTTTCATCGGCGAGCGACGCGAGTTGGGCGGCGTCCGCAAGCTCCTCGACCTTGACCCCGGGGGCCGGGATGAATTCCGTTGCCATCCGGTTTCCCAGTGTGATCGTGCCGGTTTTGTCGAGCAGGAGGACGTCCACGTCTCCGGCGGCTTCAACCGCCCGGCCGCTGGTCGCGAGGACGTTCCGGCGCATCAGCCGATCAATGCCGGCAATGCCGATCGCGCTGAGGAGGCCGCCGATGGTCGTCGGGATCAGGCAGACGATGAGCGCCAGCAAGACCGGGATGGAGGTCAGCACAACCCCGGACTGACCGGCCGCGTTCTCGTTGTACCTGGCGTACGCCGGGAGGGTGGCGACCACGAGGATGAACAGCGCCGTCAGGCTGACCAGTACAATATTCAGCGCGACCTCGTTCGGCGTTTTCTGCCGGCGGGCGCCTTCGATCATCGAGATCATCCGGTCGAGGAATGAGTTGCCGGATTCGGCGGCGACCCGGACGACGATTCGATCGCTGATCACCCGGGTTCCACCGGTGACGGCACTCCGGTCGCCGCCGCTCTCCCGAATGACGGGGGCCGACTCACCGGTGATTGCGGATTCGTCCACGGTGGCGATGCCCGCGATGATCTCGCCATCGGCGGCAATGGCATCGCCGGCCTCACAGACGAACACGTCGCCAATCTTTAATTCGGCGCTCGACACGGAAACTTCCTGGTCGAGCAAACCTGTGGCCCCCTTGACGAGTTTACGGGCGAGCGTCGTGGTGCGCATCTTGCGCAGCGCATCGGCGTGTGCCTTGCCGCGGCCTTCGGCCATCGCTTCCGCAAAATTGGCGAACAGGCAGGTGAACCACAACCAGAGGCAGATCTGGAGGTTGAAGCCCGTGCACTGGCCCGGCATGAACAGGATGAACGTTGTCCAGATTGAACCAACCCAGACCACGAACATCACCAGGTTTTTGATTTCATCGCGTGGGTTCAGCTTCTTGAAGGCTTCGATGACAGCGTGCTGCACCAGTTCCGAGTATTTGATTTCGATTTTTGTGGTCATAGTGATTTCCTTAGAACACCCGGCCGGCCAGCATCAGGCCCTGCTCCACGATCGGTCCCAGGCACAAGGCCGGAAAAAACGTCAGTGCGGCAACAATCAGAATCACGCCCAACAACACGCAGCCAAATGTCAGGCCGTTTGTCGGCATTGTGCCCGGCGAAGCCGGGACAGTTTTCTTTTCGGCCAGGCCGCCGGCAATCGCGAGCACAGCAAACGCCACGCTGAACCGGCCTACGAACATCGCGATGCCGAGTGTCAGGTTGTAAAAGAGCGTATTGGCGTTCAACCCGGCAAAAGCACTACCGTTGTTGTTCGCAGCGGACGCGTAGGCATAGAAAATTTCGGTCAAGCCGTGCGGGCCGGCGTTCGCGAGGCTCGCAAGCCCGGTCGCCACGCTGCACGCGCTGGCCGAGCCGATCAGGACCAGGAAATTCGGAATGAGAATTCCCACGACCGCCCACGTCGCCTCCCATGCCTGGATCTTTTTGCCGAGGTATTCCGGTGTCCGGCCTACCATCAACCCGGCAATGAACACGGCAAGCATGACGTGCATTAGCATTCCATACAGACCCGCACCAACGCCGCCGAACACGATGCAACCCAGCATCATGTTCCACAACGGAACCAGGCCCGCCAACGGCGTTAAACTGTCATGCATTGCATTGACCGCGCCGCAGGAAGTACCGGTGGTTGCAACGGCAAACAGCGTGCTGTTCATCACGCCGAACCGCTGCTCCTTGCCCTCGAGGAGTTGCGGGTAATTACCCAGCACGGGATTGGGTTGCGACTCCGCCCACCACGCCAGCGCGAAGGCGCCCACCAGCAGAGTCAGCATCACACCAAACAAAACCCACGCATGGCGCTGGTCGCCGACCAGCAAGCCGAACGTGTAGACCAGCGCGGCGGCAATGATGAGCAAGCCGAACATTTCGAGGAAATTGGAGAGGGGTGTCGGATTTTCGAATGGATGCGCGCTGTTCTGGCCGAAAAAACCGCCACCGTTGGTGCCCAGTTGTTTGATCGCGATTTGCGAAGCTGCCGGGCCAACCGGAATGCTTTGGGTCTCCACTTTCTGATCCACCAATACCGCCTTCCCATCGGGACCGTTGACCGGCTGGCCTTTATCGTCGGTCTTCGGCACTTGCGTGGTATAGGTCTCCGTCAACTTTGCATCCTGGTAGGGTTTGAAATTCTGGACCACCCCTTGGCTGACCAGCAGGAGCGCAAGAAGGACAGAGGTGGGCAGCAGCACGTAGAGAGTCGACCGGGTCAGGTCCACCCAGAAACTGCCCAATGTCTTGGCCGAGGCCCGCTTCAAACCGCGTGCGAATGCGACCAGGATTGCGATCCCGGTGGCGGCGCTGAGGAAATTGTGGACTGCCAGCCCGGCCATTTGTGTGAAATAGCTCATGGTGTTTTCGCCGGAGTACGCCTGCCAGTTGGTATTGGTAATGAAACTGATGGCCGTGTTTAACGCCAGCGCCCAGGGCACATTCGGGAAATGCTGGGGATTCAGCGGCAGCCAGCCCTGTGTCATCTGGATGGCCATGAGCGAAAGCAGGCCGACGACGTTGAAGAGCACGACTGCCAGGAAATACCGTTTCCAGGACATCTCTTCGTCGGGGCGTACGCCGCCCAGCCGGTAGATCAGGGTTTCCAGTGATGCCAGGAATTTCAGGCGCCCCTCGAACACTCGTGCCATGTATTTACCCAGGACTGGCGTCAATCCAATCAGCAGACCAAAGAACACTAGCAGCTGCAAAAGTTCGTTCTGTTTCATGCTTCGACTTTGGCACTGTCGCGGGCGGAGTGATAATTAAAAGAGGGCGCCGGAGTGTTAAGAAATCGTTAACACAGACATGGGAAGCTCTTGCAAGACCGCGCCGACTGCCCGAGACCTCCCGGAACGAAGTTCAACATGGGCAGGCAGTCTCAATTTGAACACTCATTGGAATTAGCCGAGAATTTTGCGGCCATCACCGGCATGGACAGAATCGCAGCTTGTTGTTACAAAACGGGGCACACGCCATGCAACGCCTGCTTTCATTACCATCACGGATTGCGCGGGAATTCGCAACACTCGAACCGGATCGTGCGTTGGATTGGTTTGTCAGCAGCGATCCAGTCGGGCAGAACCTCGGCTCGGGCGGCGGCACGGCGCACCTGCTTCTCGAAGCCTGGCGAGGGACCGGCGGGTCTCACACATTTACCGATTGGCTCCGGCAATCCCAGAAACTCATCATCCATGCGGGTGGCGAGAGCCGGCGCCTGCCAGCCTATGCCGTGGGTGGCAAGGCGTTGATTCCATTGCCGGTCCTGCGTTGGTCGCATGGTCAGCGGCTCGACCAAACGTTACTCGATCTGCAACAAACGGTTTACGAAAGCATCTTCAACTCCGCGCCCGCTTCCGCGCGCGTGATGATTACCACCGGCGATGTGCTCCTCCGCTATTCGGCACCGTTGCCGAAGTTACCGGAGGTGGACGTGCTCGCAATGGGGCTGTGGGTTAAACCGGAACTCGCTTCCCATCACGGTGTATTCTTCTGTCCGCGCCGCACACCCAACCAACTTGCATTCTTTCTCCAAAAACCAACACCAGCCCATATCCGGGAACTCGGTGAGGATTATCTTTTCCTCGTGGATGTCGGCGTCTGGATGCTGAGCGAGCGCGCGGTCAACGTGCTCATGCAGAAATGCGGTGGCGAAGCAGGAGTGAGCAAGTATGAATTGTTTGCGGATTTCGGTCTCGGCCTCGGCGCCAAACCGGCCCGCGCGGACGCCGAAGTCAATGCGCTCACGAGCGCCGTCGTGCCGTTGCCACAGGGCGAGTTTTATCATTTCGGCACGAGCCGGGAACTGATCGAATCGGTGGCGGCGCTGCATAACGTCGTCGTGGATCAAACCCGCTGGGGCACGGCGACGGCGACGTTGCAACCGGACATGCATCTGCTGAACTGCAACTACCAAGCGGCGCGCAGCGGATCCCACACGACAATCTGGGTGGAGAACTCGCACATCCCGGCCTCCTGGACCGTCGCCCGTGAACATCTGTTGACCGGCGTGCCAGAGAATGATTGGGAGTTGGAACTCGAACCCGGCATCTGCCTCGATTTCCTGCCCATTGACGCGGACGAATTGTGCCTGCGGTTTTACGGCATGGATGATCCGTTCCGTGGCGAGGTCTGGCTCGGGCGGCCGCTCAGTCAGTGGTTTGCCGCCCGCAACCTGCCGCTGGTCGCGGGCGATCTCCAGCAGGCACCGCTTTTCCCGGTATTGCGGAAGCGGGAATGGACGCCGCGCTTTATCCAATGGCTCTTTGCGGCGCAACCGACTCACGATCCGGCGTTGTCCGCGCTGTGGCTGAAGTCGCCGCGGTTGTCCGCCTGCCAATTGATGGAACGCGTGAATTTACAGCGGCTCGCCGCGCAGCGCACCGAAAATCGCGAGAGCGCGGTTGCCCTGCTGGCGCAGAATTACCGGCAAAGTATCTTTTATAAACTAGACTTGGAGGCGACGGCCCGGTTGTACGCGGCGACGAAGTTGGATTTGCCGGCGGAGTTGCCGGCCGGTGCCGCCATCGAGCCCCTGCAGCGAGTACAGGATGCGATGTTCCGGGCCGCGGTTTTGCGGCGCCGGCAGGTACCGACCTGGGAACGGGATGAGGCGCGGGCGTTTCGGTTGTTGCGCGAGGTAATTGTGCGCGAGACGGAATTGGCACCGGTCACACCGCAGCGCTGTGTGCTGGAAGATCAGATTGTCTGGGGCCGGAGTCCGGTCCGGCTCGATCTGGCCGGCGGGTGGACCGATACGCCGCCGTACTGTTTGCAGTTCGGGGGAAAAGTGGTGAATGCCGCGGTCGATCTCAACGGGCAACCGCCGATCCAGGTTTTTGCCCGGGTGTGCGCGCGACCGGAACTGGTGATCCGCTCGATTGACATCGGCGTGGAAGAGCGTGTGCGGACGTTTGCGGAACTGGCATCGTTTGATCAGATTGGCAGCGGGTTCACGATTGCGAAAGCGGCCCTGGCGCTGGCTGGTTTTCTCCCGCGCTTCAACGCCAACAGCGCGGCCACGTTGGAGCAGCAATTAAATAATTATGGCGGGGGCATCGAAGTGTCACTGCTCAGCGCGGTGCCCAAAGGTTCGGGGCTGGGCACGAGCAGCATCCTCGCGGCAACGCTGTTGGGGACGTTGAGTGAATTGTGCGGACTGAACTGGAGTGAACACGATTTGTTTCGCCGGACCATGGCACTGGAACAATTGCTGACGACCGGCGGTGGCTGGCAGGATCAGGTCGGCGGGATTTTGCACGGGTTGAAATTAATCGAGACCGAAGCCGGGCTGGAGCAGACGCCCACGGTGCGCTGGTTGCCGGGTGATTTTCTCGGCAACAACTTGACGATACTTTACTACACCGGCATCACGCGCGTGGCCGCGGATATCCTCCGCGAAATCGTGCGCCGGATGTTCCTCAATTCCCGCGCCACACTCGATATCGTCGGTGAAATTGGCCGCCACGCGGCCAGCACGGCCGACATCTTGCAGCGAAACGATTGGAACAGTTTCGGCACGGCGATCGCGACGAGTTGGCAACTCAACCAACGGTTGGATGCCGGCACCAATCCGCCGGCAGTCCAGGCCATCCTTGATCAGGTCGGTGACTACCTGGCCGGCGCCAAACTTCTCGGCGCTGGCGGCGGCGGCTTTTTGTTGATGATTGCGAAGGATGAGGCGGCTGCCCACCGCATTCGCGCCACGCTCTCCAATCACCCACCCAACGCCAAAGCCCGCTTCGTCAATCTCCGGATCTCAGCGACCGGCCTGCAAGTGACGCGGAGCTAGCCGGACCGGACTGAACTGAAACTGACTGAACTGAACTGATACTGAACTGAACTGAAACTGAACTGAACTGAACTGAACTGATAGGAAATTGCTTTTGGGGCACCGAATCACGCTTGCGCCGGGGGGGTTAATAGGAAATTGCTTTTGGGGCACCGAATCACGCTTGCGCCGGGGGGGTTAACTGCGCTTCGCGTTGGAACGCCTCTTTTAATTTTACAATTGCCGCAATATATTGTTGCAAAACTGGTTCAAGCTGTGGATGCAGTGCTTGCGTAAAACCGTCAACACTAGGATTGGAAACGGTCCGCTTGGGTGTTGATTCCCCCAGTATGGGGCTCGCTGAATCATTGTCATTTGCAGTTGTGGGAGGCAAGGCGGCAATTCGCATACCGGCATAATTTTGTCCCTGCGCATTGGTCCAGCGAATGGCGAACTGACTAAGTACCGTTACCGCATCGACAGCGTCGGGCCACGTCGTGATTATTTTCCCACCGCCAACGCGCCAATTCCCGCGCTTGCCCTGGCTAGTTTGTACGGTTCCGTCCGTCGCGTAAGTCATAATCCAGCGCAAATCCGTATTTTGACACCAACAAGACCACCGGCCAATAATCGTGGTTGCCGGATCATTTTTAGCTGGCGACTGAGTTGTGCTTTGCTCATCCTGAGCCGGGCTTTGCCGGACGCCAATGGTCAGCGCTATGATGATAACCCACAGTAAATAATATGATCGCATTTAACTCCTGAGCATTACTTTAATTCAGCCTGAGATTACGCCGGCGGATAATCGAAGCAAGTTTATTTATTCGTCCTGAGGAGTGCGGGCGGAGGGACTCGAACCCACACGTTCGATTTTGAGGTTTTTAGAGAGCGATTTCAGCCAATGTTTATGCGGGTTTTATGCACTTTTGCAATTTTGACTTTTCGTGAGTTTTCAGTGCTTTTTAGTGCAATAAGGCAAATTAAGGCAAAGCCCACCTCACTCCCGTCTAGTGCCCGCTGTGGCTAAGCTGTCTGCAAGCTAATCTTTCTCGTAGAGGTTGAGAGTTTTCGTGGCGGTTTTCGTCGTTGGCTTGTTATGAACGAGAACTTGGTACTTATAGGACATTGTCGTGGTTCCTAAAAAGGTGCAACCCACCGGCGCGACTGCGTTGGTCGGCACTAATACCCACATGCCGGAGGTCAAGCCAGCACCCGTGGCTCCGGTTGCGCCGGTGGCACCGGCTTCAGCGAGCACTGTCCAGTTTGCGCCGCTATCGGTTGTTGGATTGTTGCCGAGATTCGGGTTCGTCACCGACAACCATGTGGAGCCGTCCAAAGTCACGGTGTCATTCACCGCGTAGGTCGTGATGTTTGTCCAAACGCCGCGAAACGTGATCCCTACCGCACCGGTCGCACCCGTCGGCCCTTGCGAACCAGTGGCACCGGTCAAACCAATGGAGCCTTGTGCACCAGTCGCACCCGTGGCACCAGCTGGTCCCGTCAAACCAATCGGCCCTTGTGCACCCGTCACGCCGGTGGCACCGGTCAAACCCTGAATCCCTTGCGGGCCAGTCGGGCCAGTTGGACCGGCAGGGCCGGTTGCACCTGTGAGACCGATGGGGCCTTGCGGGCCAGTGGCACCAATCGCTCCCGTCGCACCGACGGGACCGGCCGGACCGGCAACCAGACTAAGATTGGTGGTGCCAAGCTGACCGGTAGCGGTCACCACGACAATTGCGCCGCCACTTACATTCGTCCCATAAATTCCCGCCACGTAGGTCGCGGTCTGGAGACCTTGTCTGCCGAGATAGATGGTATCGGATTCAATACCGCTGGGATTGCCCAAATTGCCAATATAAATATTATTGTCCCCAGCGGTCAGGTTGGCACCGGCACCGTAGCCAACGGCGGTGTTGGTATTGCCGGTTGAGTTTGAGTCGAGCGCTTCATCACCAATCGCCGTATTTTCGTTGCCGGTGACGTTGTAGATGAGCGCATTGTTGCCGTTGGCCGTATTGCCTCTGCCGGTCGTGTTGGACATGAGCACATTGTCACCAGTGCCCACATTGTTGTAGCCGGAAATATTGTTGTAGAGCGTTTGGTTGCCGATGGCCACATTATCTCCGCCATACGTGTTTGAGTAGAGTGCAAAGGCACCGTAGGCCGTATTCCACAAACCGTTTACATTGGAGTAGAGTGCGTTGAAGCCGGTGGCCGTGTTTCTGTAGCCGGTCGTGTTGGAGTAAAGCGAATTGACGCCGGTGGCGGTGTTGCTGCCGCCGGTCGTATTGGAGTAAAGTGCATTGACACCGGTAGCCACGTTGTAACTGCCGGTCGTGTTGGCTTGAAGCGCTGCGAAGCCGGTGGCGGTATTGGTACTACCGGTCGAGTTGTTTTCGAGTGCTACGGCACCATTGGCCGTATTGGCACTACCGGTTAAATTGTAGTAGAGCGCGGCATATCCGTTGGCCACATTGTAACCGCCGATCGTGTTGGAGTAGAGCGCTTGGTTGCCGGTGGCCGTGTTGAAGCCGCCGGTCGTATCGGAGTGGAACGCATCGAAACCGTAGGCTGTATTCCACCCGCCGCTCATCGTGCCGTTGCCGGCACCCGTTCCAAACTCATTCTGGGCTCTCACTGAGCTGATGATGACCAAGAGCGCGATGAGGGTGAATAGCCCCCGCTTGAGTTCTGAGAATTTGGGACGGACTAGTTGGCGGTTGGCGGAAGGGCTAAGACGGAATGTTTTCATAGTAATATTATTTCCTAAATTAGTTTTTACGGTATCTTTTTAGCGGGTGGATTTGAGTTTATCATCATCTGATGATGTTCACAAGTAATCTTCACCATTCCAAGACCGGGTTGTTGCCGCCGGGTACAGCGTTTACTAATGCCAAGCGTGCATAGGTTGTCAGCCGGCAAGTTTTAGGCAGTCAGCCGTGGTGTGATGCCAAGCGCCAGAAGCGCCCGCACAAGTAAATCCAGTGATACGGATGGATCGCCCTTCTCCATCATGGCTACACGCGGCTGACTGGTTTTGAGCATCGCGGCCATTCGCTCTTGTGTGAGACGTTGCGAACGACGCGCCTCAGCAAGTTCACGGGCAAGCGTCAGCTTCATTTCGATGTAGGCTTCCTCAGCGGGAGTGAGTCCAAGAAAATCCGCCACGCTGCCGGTGCGCCAGCCGGCCTTCTCCAACTTCTTTTGCTTGTCTGCTTTCATCATTTTAGTCTCCTGTCGCCACGTCATACATCCGTAACCGCCGCTGGCAGTTGGCAATTACCGCTTCTGGCGTGGTGCGTGTTTTCTTTCCAAACACTTCGACCACCACCACCGCATCGGCATCCAGCCTGTAAATAATGCGCCAATCTGTATTTTTGTCTTTCACACGCAACTCATGGCAGCGTGCGCCGATCACCGGCATGGAGCGGGCGTGCGGCAGTTCCAGCGATTCACCCTGCTGTAACCGACGCAATAGCCACCCCACCTCAATCCGGGCTTCGGCAGAGAACGGCGGCGTTTTAATTTCGCCGTGCAACCACACCACCAATTTGTCTTCGTGCATCTCACGACGGACATTATATCAAAACTGATATGCCGTCAAGTGGCTTACTGTGAAGCAAGGCATGGCATCGTGATAGGCAGAGAAAATCCATAGGTTCTTCCGATGCTAATGCCAGTTCCATGCATCACGCCGAAAGGGTCGGAGGGATAGTAGAAAGGTCGGACAAGTGATTACTTTTAAATTGAGCGCGGCTAAGCTTCTATGAGCAACCGGTAACCAATGCTGGATTAACTGATAGGAAATTGCTTTTGGGGACCGAATC
>Ga0316231_1003648_pt1 | contig 13379 bp, 14 predicted proteins | sample TBH18027metaG_FD_206002 | JGI IMG/M metagenome (GOLD analysis project Ga0316231, IMG submission 206002) | Freshwater microbial communities from Trout Bog Lake, Wisconsin, USA - TBH18027 | ecosystem: Environmental > Aquatic > Freshwater > Lake > Hypolimnion/Profundal zone | place: USA: Wisconsin...
CGGAAGCCGGTCATCGACAAAATCAACAACCTCGACACGCTGGCCGGGTGCAGCGGGAAACTCGAATACGGCAAAGTCACCTTTGAAGGTCGGGGTCGCCATGCCACGATCAAATCGTTCACCGCGTTGGCCACGGCGAGCGCACCCACGCCAGCGCCTGAGCCCGTGCAACCCGTTTCGCCGCCGCAACCCGCCCCCGTTGAACAGCCTGCGCCGGTTGAAGAGCAGCCAGCACCAACAGCCGGACGGCCCAAGGGCACCAAGCTCAATCGTATCATGGGTTTTTCCGCCTGCGCGGTGGCAAAGGCACTCGGCAAAGCCGGAGTGAAGCATGAAGAAGCCGCGCGCATCTTCCATGCCCACGAGATCGTCATGCCCAAAGCCAGCCTCTCAGTCCAGCTTGGCTTCGGGCGCAACCCCGCGACTTGGGAGCGCCACGGCAAGCCCGCCGACCTCACTGACGTTCAGATCGACGTCCTACGCCACGGCGTAGCGGCGTGAAACTCTCGCCCGCGCAGCAGGTCGCGCTCGTCCAGTCCCTCCACTCCTTCGCGGGAGCGGCGGAGCGATGGGCGGGTGCCGCCCGCCTGGTTGACGAAGCTCTGACCGCACGCATCACGGAGGAGTTCGGCATTCAGGGTGGTTATCGCGGGCACGATTGCGGTCAGGGATTGAGCCCCACCTCGTTGGCCAGAATGACTGTCGGTTAAACCGATAGTCATTTTTTCATCGGAATCGAGGCGGGACACGGCATCTGGCGTATTTGAAATTCCGAGCACGGCGCTCACAAGTTGACACGCCCCCATGGGTGAAACATCAACCCACTATCCTATCATGGCACTCGACGACCACTTCCTTTCCATTCTCAAAACCCTAAAGCTTCCGTTCTTGAACAAAGACACCGTTGCTACCCTCCGCACTCTGGAAGATCGATGGGAGCACTGGCGAAACTGCGAACGCAGATATGCAGACGCAAATATCCCAGCCGATCATGAGGCCGCCTACAACGCCTTCCTCGAAAATCCCGACGATGCGAACCAGCGTGCGCTTCTGGCCACTGCCAACCGGCTTCTCGTCGCCGCCCGCTACGCCTTATTGCGCCGTGCCTATGCCGATCTCCGGTGCAAGGTTAGCACAGAGGCAGGCAAAGTGCTGCTGCCATTCATCGAACCAATCATCGCAGCGATGAGCGCGGAGTATGGCAAGCGTTTGGAACATGCCGAGCCGGTGAATTATTCCAAGCACCGCAATCCCACGGTGATTGAAGCGGAGAATGCGAGTAGCTGCGCCAACTCGATCTATAATCGCATTTTGGCTGCCAGCAGTGAACTTGGTCGCGACGACAGCCCCATGGGACTGGCTCGTCCACTTCTTGACGTGAGGCGCACGCAGAAAGATTGACGCTTTGCGCCAATCACAGCGCCGACCTCCGCCTCCCCGCCCTGGAAATCGTGGTAAGAGGCGAGCACGACCGCAATGGAATGAAAAACCAGCTTCGCGGGCTTTGCGACCGGTTCGATAAGTTCGAGCGAAAGGCAATCCGCTTGATCGCCGTAGGCACGTCGCTGTGAATCGTGCTGGGCGTGCTGGGCTTACTGAAGTTTTTGGGGAAGTTGTGAGGACGGTGCGTTCCGAATCCTTCCAGGCGGGTACGGCAACCATGACGATTGGATCCACATTTCAGCGGCTGAATATCGAGTCACGACGGGCAGACTCTGCGAATTGACTTCGGAAGAGTTTGAGATTAAAAACATTTCTATGTGGAAGACACGAAAGCAACTTCGGAAGCGCTTAGCGCAACTGAAAAAGCGCGATGGGAGCGTCTTCTCGCCACTCCACAACCCTACGGGTCAGCCGATGGGCGGAGACAGTAGGAATCTCGAAGGTGTCTCGACAGGAAATCCCAAGATCCTTTCGGGTGGAGCCATCGAAAGCAACCGTCGTCGTCATTAAGCGTCGGCGGGAGCTTTGTATCCGAACCCCCTTGCTCGGGTCAGTTTCCGTTAAATCAGCAGGGGTTAACCTTTGAAATCAACTTTGAACAAACGCGCCATAGACCACCTCCGCGCCGACCCGGTAATGGCGCGGCTGATTGAGAAGATCGGCCCGATCCAGCATTGCCCAAGACGGCTTCCCCCGTTTGAGTCCCTCGTCCACTCCATCGTTCACCAGCAGTTGAGCGGAACGGCTGCCGGGACGATTCTCAGACGGTTCCAGGCGCTTTTCAGAACCGGACGCTTCCCCTTCCCCGCTGCTCAAGACGTCATACAGGTGACGCCGGAAATTCTGCGAACCGCCGGGCTTTCCCGTCCCAAGGCCAGCTACATCCTCGACCTGGCGCAGAAGGCCAATGACGGGGATGTGCCTTCGATCGACGAGTGCGACGGGATGACGGACGATGAGATCGTGGAGAGGCTGACTGCCATCAAAGGAATCGGGCGATGGACTGTCGAGATGCTCCTCATCTTCAATCTCGGGCGACCAGACGTGCTCCCCGTTCATGATCTCGGGGTACGCAAAGGTTTTCTGATCTCTCACAGGAAACGGAAAATGCCAGAGCCAGAGCAGTTGGCGCGGCACGGCAAACGCTGGTCTCCGCACCGGACCATGGCGGCGCTTTACCTTTGGAGGGCGGCGGATTTTACTGATGAAGACAGGGCGTAATCCTCATCTTTTCCGTTGCTAATTTTGCCTCATTGGAGCAGGAGTTACGACATGCAAAAACGCCATTCAAATTCCCCACTGACCTCAGTGGAGATATGCGCTGGCGCAGGTGGTCAAGCTGTGGGATTGGAGCAGGCGGGTTTTACTCATAGCGCACTCGTGGAGATCGACGGATACGCCTGCGCTACGTTGAGGGCAAATCGTCCCTCGTGGAATGTATTACAGGGAGATATCCGAGAGTTTTCGGGAGCCGATTACCACGGCGTAGACCTTTTGGCCGGAGGCGTCCCATGTCCTCCTTTTTCGATCGCTGGTAAGCAGCTTGGTGCGGCAGACGAGCGTGACCTTTTTCCAGAAGCCCTCAGGTTGGTTGAGGAGATTGCGCCGCGTGCAGTGATGCTGGAAAATGTTTCTGGGTTTTCTAAAGATAAATTTCGAGAATATCGCCTCAGCATCCTAAAAAAAATCATATCGCTTGGATATTCTGTCGATTGGCGAGTCCTCAACGCCTGCGATTATGGAGTTCCTCAGCTTCGCCCACGATTTATTTTGGTCGGGGTTCGCAAGGAGTATGCGCCATTTTTTCACTGGCCAGAACCACTCAAAACCAAAACAACTGTGGCCGATGCCATTGCTGATCTTTTGGGGGCGAATGACTGGTTGGGTGTGAATGAATGGGTTAAAAAAGCGGGGAAAGTTGCTCCCACTATCGTGGGCGGATCAAAAAAACATGGCGGTCCTGATCTGGGACCTACACGCGCTAGACGCCAATGGGCAGAGTTGGGAGTAGACGGAATTGGCATTGTTGACAATCCGCCTGGACCGGATTTTCCGATACACGGAATGCCGCGCCTCACAACACGTATGGCTGCCCGCATTCAGGGGTTCCCAGACGACTGGGCTTTTACCGGCCGAAAGACAGCAGCCTATCGACAAGTCGGAAATGCTTTTCCCCCTCCAGTCGCAAGGGCTGTCGGCAATGCCATTCGTCTCGCTTTGCTGAAAAAGGGGAAACCGAATGAGTCTCAGCTTGCCCTATTTTCCGCCCATGTCGAACGAGAACATTTGACTGTTTTTGCTGGTGCCGTTGGCTAGCTTCCCGACGAAGGTGGTTTTGTTGCTTCGATGAGGATCTTGATAATTTCCTCTTCCAGAAGTTTTATACTCCCCCCTGCACGGCTTTCAAGAACACCAAGCGTCTCACGAGGAATCCGCACAAGCGTTAGCTGTCCTACTCTCTCAGGGAAAGCCCACGGGCATTGCTGGCAATCTTCCTGGCACCCAGCGCATGCACGCCTTTTTGCGACATTGCACTCGTTGCATGCAGGCTGCCAGTTTGTAAACGCATGGGACCCACCCCGAATCAATGGAACTTTATGATCTGCCTGAATACCGCGAACACCAGCAGAAAATCGCTGTCCGCATACCTGGCATGTGTAGTTGTAGCGACTAAAAAGCATTCGCTTCTCCGCTTCAGAAAGATAAAATCGGGGGTTTGCCGGATTCAATTCTTCCGAGGTAAGGCGGTATCTGTGTTCCCCGTGATAGTTTTCCGTTTCAATAGCGCAACCGAGTTCGTCTCGGAGCTCTCTTGTGCGGCGATCAAAGTATTTTTGGCCGGTAATTTCCAGCAATCGAGAACTCAAAACCCAAGGCTTGGGGAAGTCTATATCGTCAGCACCCCATAATTCGCGTAGAATGTTGCGCTTCACATCACTAAGATTTCCCAGGCTCTGAAGGTATTCCGATAAAGGCATTTCAGCATCCCATCACAATTCACAATCCCGCACAATCATTTCCCCGACGCCACACCCGCCATAAACAGCAACTCCTCCTGTTTCCACGGTGGCGGATCGGAACCTCTCGATGGACTTTTGCAAAAACAATGCCGGAATGGCCACACGAGTATATCGTTCGGGATCGAGTGGACACGGCCCTTTTTGAGGCGCTGGTGCGTCACATTCGAGAACACAGCTCCGATAGACGCTTTTACGACAGGATTTTAACCTACTTCGCCGAAGATGGGCTCCTGTATTGGACGATGGGAGATCCTGTCGAAGAGACAACGATTGTCAATCGATGCCGAGAGGAAGGGTCTTATGAGTGCCGCCTCCGGAATGGAATGTTGCCTGAGCAAAAGAAGATATCTCATTGAGAGGGGAACTGGAGTCGAGCAGCGGGCATCCTTCGCTGCCTCTCCAACAGCGCCACGTCACAAACCACCCGCATCTCCCGCTCCGTAACCGCGTCCCGCCCACTCGCAGCTCCTGGCATGAACAGCAGCTTCTCCTGAAGCTCTGGCGCAAGGTTGAGGAGGTTCATGATCTGGCCCACCCGGAAACAGCCGTGTAATCGCCGACGTAGGCTGGAAGATCGAAACTCTGGTTCGTCACCGCCTCGCTGAATTCGTGTGCCCATTGCCCCATCCGGCTCTGCATCGCGTGGTGCTGGCGGCGAACATTGGGTGTTTCCGGGGGATTGATCCGCCCCTGAATCTCCTGAGCAGTCAATTAGATGGAAAACAACATCCGACAGCGAGCGGCGGATCAGAAGTCGCAGTTTGTCATGCGAGTTTAATACATAGAAGCCTGGCTAAGGCTTCGGCTTTGGGCCTCGGCATGGGATCATCATCTTCCGCCCATTGGGCTGCACGCCATGCCAGAGTGCGAATTTCCGGCAGTGGCCGTCCTGTATGGCGGGTAAATCGGGTGATCGTAAACGGCCCCTTAAGAGGGATGTTTGCGGAGACTTCGATTTCCTTTTGCCGAAGAGATTCAAGAACTGGGACGTCGCGGTTAATTCTTGGCGACGGCTGGTCGCTCGTCAGGACTAAAGTGCTCTCTTGCCGTTGTTGGGGGGCGACATGTCGGGGTGATTCAGGCTTTGGGCTTTGGGCGGGGATGGGGACACTCGGAATATCTACTCGGTGCGCGGCTTCCCCCTCGCAGTCTAACCCGCTGGTGGGATTATTCCAGGCTGCGAGAATTTCAACCGCGCGGGCATGTATTTCTCGAACGGCCGAATCTTGCTCGAATTCCTTTGAAATATTTTGGGCAATTGGACGAATATCGATCTGGTCGAGTTTTTCGTACAGCGGCTTGAGTGCCGCTTCCTCATCGCGGAAGAACCTACTCCCTCGGATTCGGACAAATCGCCAACCGGCCCGTTCAAGCATTGCCTGCCGTTCCATGTCTTCCGCAAGTTTTTCCGGCGGGTGGTATCGGTCACCATCGAGTTCCACGGCGAGTCGACTGCGTTCGCCTTCGATAACCAAGTCGATGCGATATTTTCCAACTTTCCACTGGGGATGCACGACGTAGTTCTCCCCAATCAGCCTACGGAGAACGCGACGTTCGAACTCGGAATCTGCTTTCCGCTCTGCGTCCTGAATCCTTTCTTCCATTGCATCAGGGTCGATAAAGTGCTCGATCAAGCCCCGACGAAGGTCTTCAGGCTGGAGGTCGATATTTGGATCGAGCGAATAAACAAGCCACTCTTGGTTGCGCGCCCGGCTGGCAGCTACGTTGAAACGTTTCTTAAATCTGTCATCTCGGCGGAGCGTGATTGGCCCCCCGCCTGATGGAGAGTCCACCATTGAAAGAAAGATGACATCTCTCTCATCTCCTTGGAATTGTGCGGGGTTTCCGCAAATAATCCTGTGGCGTTCAATTCGCGCTAAGGCTGAGCTCAGGTGCTGGGTGAGAATATTGCGGATCAGGTCCGCCTGTTCGGTCCCCATCAGCGAGATGACGCCATAGGTCACAGGCATACCCCCTTGTTCCCTGTATTCTTGGCGTTCGAGGCATGCTTCAATCAGCGCCGCGATCATCTCTGCCTCGCGTTGGTTGCGTTTATCGACGCAGACACCATCGACCTTAATCGGGACGACTGGGGGTTTCGTGGCTATCCGCGATGTGTCGCGGAGGGGGACAATCTTGCCCCCATACGCCAATCGATTCGAGTAATTGATGATCTGCGAATCGCACCGGAAATGCTCCCGCAGCATGATCATCCCTGAAAACGCCCGCTGCGCGAACTGGTAAATAGACGCCTTACCATCGTAGAGATGTTTCTGCGGAATATCGTCGAGGTAGAGTTGAACAATACGCTCTACGTCGTCCTGCTTCATGCCAACGGCATCGGGGCTGACCTGTTCATGGTCCCCTACTACGATAATCTTGTCCGCCATGAAAAGTGGCACAAGCCCCATCACGTCGCACTGGCTTGCTTCGTCGATGATTATGGTGTTGAAGCGGGTGGTAACCGGATCGAAATTCTCCAAAACCTTTTTGAGAGGCATTACCCAAACCGGAACAGCCTCTTTTGCGTTCCGCATTTCCTCACGGGCGCTCTGACGCCGCGCGGCTGCATGTGGACCTGTTCCTCGCCCGAGTCTCTGTATTGTCTGTTGCCAACCGGTTAAAGCCATCCTAGCCTGCTGGTTCTTTTCCAGTCGTCTAATTTGTTGAGACCAAGCGAGTTTGCTGGAAATCGTGCTTGTCAACTCGAACAACCGCCCTGTCATGCCTTCAATTAAGCGGTCGATGTTTTCTGGTGCCTGAGCTGCCCTTGCCTCCAACTCCTGCGTTAGACGCAACCAAGTCCAAGCGGCCCTAATATCGCCCGGGGCATTCCCGCTATTATGAGGGGGTCTGCGGGCTCGCATCAGTTCCGCCCAAGCGGGAGCAAACTCCTTTAATTTGGCGAGAAGCTGATTGCGGAGTTCCAGGATTGACCGCTTACGTTCCAAGTCCCTGAGCACCTCATACGCGTCTGCATATGTGCCGGAATCCCTGTTTACCACTGCTGCCATCAACGTCTGGGAAACCCGGCTGCAAACAGGGTTGTCACAGATACTCCGAAGCGCTCTTGTCGCGTTTTCCATCTGCTCTTTTGCGACCTTCAAATTGAGAGCGTTAATTCGTGCCAAGAGAACTGTTGGTAAAGCGTCACAAATCGCCAACTTCAACCTCCAAAGGTGGCCATTTGTTGCAAACTGCTGCGGAACGGAATCCAAGAATGTCTCCCAGTCGAATCCGGCTGATTGCAGATGAGACAGGAGCGGATCAAGGAAGGATTTCTGCCAGGAGACGAGCTTTTCGATCTCGGATGCGTAATGGATGAGAATCTGCTCCGGTGCTTCGCCAAGTTGGTCGGAAGTGTGAGCTCCCAACTGAACCATTGTGCGCTCCCACCGCAAAACGAGGAGCCTGCGACTCTCCCTGATTTGAACCAGTTTCCCAAGCGCGGCGAATTCATCCGCCTTTACCGGTTTCTTTCCATTGACCGACGAAGCTTGAATCAGGGTCCGCCACATCGGTTTGAAAAGAAGCGTGAATGAACTGATTTTTCCCTTCTCGCGAACATGGGTCTCGATTTCGGATAAATGTGTTGCAAGCTCCTCATCACCAAGGTCCGGTAATCCATTCAACTCGGGGCCGTGGTCGGCAGCTATACTGCTGAATTCATGAGCCTCCGCTGTAACCCTTTTGATCGTTTCGGCGGTATTAACCCATTTTGTCCGCAATTCGACTGACGTCATTGCCTCGGCGGCGACGTGAAAATACCACGGCTGGCTGTCGAGCAATTTGGGAATGAACTCAGCTAACTTGCTTGCAGCATCTAAAGTATCGCCATCGGCGTCCTGGAAATTTCGTTTCCAGAATCTGGATCCTGTCGTTCTGTCAGTTCGGGATGCTTGGTCGAGCAGATCGACGAAGCTTCGGTATTTCTGTGGTTCCGGCAGGTCGCCTAAAGCCGGGTTCGCCAGTTGTAGTTCAGCCTCCTCTTCGGCACCGATTTCATCGTTCGTGCTGTAAAGCCGATGAATATCAGCCTCCTCAATAGGAGGACGCTCCAATTCTGCAATCGGTGCGGGCAGCCAGTCATTTAGCCCAATTCCACATTTTACCGTTCGGGCCGCCTCACTTGGTGACAGAGTCATGCCCCCGATGGCGATCTCTCGGAATTCATTATTCCTGACCAGTAGTGAAAGCGCCCGGGCCTCCTTGATTTCCTTGAGGAGCTTCTCTCTTTCCTCATTGAGGCAGTTCGCCTCCCGTTCCAGTTGTTTCGGGTCGTTGTCGAGGTGCTCTAAGATGGAATTGACGGCTTTTTCCAGTTCGGCGTTGGCAGTAGTATCATCGCCCAAGACCGCCACGCACAGGGAACGCAGTTCATCAACAACCTGCGCACGTACGACTTGCAACGCCTTTGTTGTGTGCGCTGTGACGAGAATTTTTTCCCCTTTGGCCAGAAGATGGCCGATGATATTGCCGATAGTGTAGCTCTTTCCAGTGCCGGGTGGACCTTGAACGATGACTGTTCCGTGGCGATTCAGTCGATCCACGATCTGGACCTGCTCCCGGTTGGCTGGCTTGCTAAAAAGGATATCCGAACGCTCGTTCCCGTAATTGGAATCAGAATATTCCCCGGAGTCCTCGCCCTTGATTCCAAGGTTTGGATTTGAAATCCCACAAACCTGAATCAAAGCGGGCGGTAATTGTTCCTGCTCATCGAGCCTTGGAATCGCGTCAATGATTCGTTGAATCGCCGCATTGAAGCCGCCGCTTCGACGACGCAAAAAGAGAACGGGTGAAGAATAAATGAAGCAGCGAGGTGGATTTGACGGGGGCGATTCATAATATTCCCCGAATGACACCACCATTTTTACGCGATTTAGAAATGGTTTTAACCCCTCAGGGTCTGCGGGCGACAAACCCTGTTCGGCAAACTCGCGCCCACAGCGAGCGATTTCGTCAGTAACCTTCTCTGGCAATTCCCACAGAAGAGCCATGTTCAGCTCGGATTCAGAGTCTGAGACGCGGATAGTGAACTCTGGAATCGCGGGATCGAAGTTAAGAACAACCCTCTGTGAGATAATCGGGTGAGAAATGCCAGCCTCGCGGCACGCCAGGATTCCGTCGCCAATTACAAGTTCGAAGCTCTCGGACTCTCGCTCCAAAAGCGCACGCATGCCGTAAACTCTCTGGAAAAACTTGTCGGCAATTCGATTCGGACGTTCAGCGTCAGCCCATTCCTTCCACGCCCGCAGCCAAAGCTCCCACGCGACTATTCTTTCGGGAGAACCGTTGAATTTCTCAGTGACCGTGCTTTCGTCACTAGTCCGGTTGATTGCCTCGCGGCGGTCGGGTTGTTTATCGGGATCTTGGGAAACGATAACCCATTCAGCGAGAATATCATCGGGTTTGCGCGGAGATGTAAGTCGCGGTCGCCGAACCTGCAGCACGAAATCATCCTCCGCAGTAGTCCCTTGACGAATAGGGATCGAGATGAATGGAGACGATGGGGCTTCAGCAAGAGAGACGACAAACGGATAGCCACTCAAATCGCGACTTACGGGATTTTGAAGGCTGGTGAATTCACGTAAAAAGGTGAAAACCTGCGTTAATCTGTCGGCAGCCAAGCTCATTGTAGGAGTTTGAGTAAAAGGAAATATCCCTCGGTTATCAAGAAAGAACGCTGGGCTAACGAGGCCAGCGCTTTCTCAGTGCGACAAGGGGAGGCGAACCGGAGCGCTTCGTCAGCGTTCCGGTGTTGGAGCAACGCCCAGACCCTTCACTGGAAAGAGATGAAACTGGGCGGGGGGCTCCGGACGGGGATTCCAAGCGAGGACAGACATGGTGAAACTCTGGATTTTCAACCCATTCGGTCCACCCTCGATATTCAGAAATCGTGTGTTCTTGTAGGTCCCAAGCACAGCGAGAAACTTCTGCGCGGGCAGAATTACGGCTCCCTCGGAAAGAACGAGTTCCTCAACGCCGGATACATCCCCCTTGAATTCGACAAACACCCGAGCCGCGCAAGCGGAAAGCGTAAACGTGTCCGCCTTTCTCGGGCGGGTAATACCAGCGGATTTGAGCAGCATTATCAGATCGGCAGGTGCAATTGTGAATTTCATGTGAGTATTATGGACGTTTGGGATGCCTGACTTGGGTTGAATTCAGGCATCATTTCTGCAACGCAGGCACACTGTTCACCGGGCATACCTCCGTGAACGGGGCAGATTGAATTCGAGTTGCACCGGGATGGCGACCCTATCCGGACCGAAGCCAAGGATGCTTCTCAAGATGGAAAGGATTTTTTGTGTCGATTTCATGGTATTGGAAATGAGGGTTGTTGCTGAAAGGTCGGCCCCGCAGATCCTGCGCTGCCTTCTTGCAAATCCTTTTGAATCACCGGGTGACCTCCTTGGCTGCGCTCCATTCCACGGAGCCGATCTTTCATCAACGCGACCATTCAAACAGAAGGAGGCAGCCAAATACTGTCCTACCCCCGTATTATTTCCTTGCTTGGCGGATTTACTCTGGAGTATCGGCTTAGTGCATGGCACTCAAGACACTCAGGATTGCACGCGCATCTTTACCCAGCGGCCAATCCCGCAAGGCAACGCGAAGTCCATTATCCCTTCCACCATCATCTTCACGCGGCTTTTCCCGCCCGTCCCTCGCCCGGATGCAGCAACTCCACCAGCAGATAAAGGAGGGCAAGTTCCCCAATTGCCGCAAGCTGGCCGAGATGCTGGAGATTTCTGCAAAAACCGTTCAGAGGGACATCGACTTCATGCGCGACCGGCTCAACCTCCCCATCGATTACGACCCGCTGCGTTTCGGCTTCTACTACTCCAGGCCCGTAGCTAACTTTCCAAGCATTGAAGTCACAGAAGGGGAAATTATTGCCCTTTTCGTCGCCCAGAAGGTGCTCGACCAATACAAGGGAACCCCGTTTGAGAAACCGCTGCATGCCGCTTTCCACAAAATCAGCGATGGGTTGCGGGAGAGCATCACGTTTCCCTGGGGCGACTTGGATGCATCGTTTTCTTTCCGCAACCTCGGATCAACAGAGGCGGATATCGCTCTGTTCGAGAGTCTGAGCAAAGCGGTGCTTCGCTCCCTGGAAATCGTCTTTGAATACAAGAAGCTGGGCAGTTCGCGCTATGAGCAGCGGCGGGTGCAGCCTTACCACTTGGCTTGCATTGAGAACCAGTGGTATCTCTTCGCCTTTGACCTCGTGCGTAACCAACTCCGCACATTCGTCCTCTCGCGGATGCGCACCGTCCAGCTCACGACCACGAAATTCAAGCGCCCTGCGGATTTTGAAATTTCCAAGCACCTCGGTGCGAGCTTTGGCGTTTTTACAGGAAAGGGACATTACAAGATACGCCTTCAGTTCGATGCCTTCGCCGCCCGGTTGGTCAGTGAGCGCCGCTGGCACGCATCACAAAAAATCAAGCTGCTGGGCAAAGAGGGCAGTGAAGGCCTCGAGATGACGCTGGAGCTGAGCGACCTTGAGGAAATCACCCGTTGGATATTGAGTTGGGGAGGTCAGGCGAGGGTTCTTGCACCCAAGGAATTGCAGACGAGGGTGCGAAACGCGGCAGAATTATTGTTGAAGGGGTAGGGCTATGGTTGTCTCACCTCATTGGTAAAATCGTGTTCGTGCCATCATGAAACACGAACTGAACCGGCAACTGGTTGACGCAGCGATTCACTGTGACCGCGATGCCATGCAGCGGCTGCTTGCTGCAGGCGCTGACTTCAACGCCGTTGACCCAGACGAGGGAACCACCCCATTTTCAGAGGCACTCTCCCGCGGAGTTTCCGAGGATTGCCTTCACGAAATGCTTCAGTTTGGTGCTGATCCGAACGTTGCTCCAACTATCGGTGGAACCCCTCTGATTTTCGCAGTATGGGCACTGAACTTTACGTTGCTTCAGATACTTCTAGACAGAGGCGCAGAACCGAATACTCCAGGTTTTATCGATGATGGCATGACGACACCTCTGGACGCCGTTTATGACGATTTCCATACCAGAGAGACCGAACCAGAGAAGAAGGTTCTTGAGGCTATGGAGCTTTTACTCAAATCAAGAGGGGCGAAATGCGCCTATGAACTCCGTGCCCAGTCGGCCTCACGGCAGGATGCTTCCTCTGAATCCCCCCATCTCTGACCTATGCCCTCTCTCCCGAAGATCAAATTCACGTATCTGAAAGACCCGGAACATTTTGTAATGACAGTCCGGACCCTGATGAACTTATGGTAATTATTGACGCTACATTCCAGCCGCTAGGACGTTTCCTAGTCCACGACGACCTTTCCATCGAGGAGGTGCTATTCTTACCGTTCGTCAGCGACGAGGAAGTCCGTAATCTCGAACACAATCTGCACTTAAAAGACAGCCCGTTCTCCACACGACTAGGGGTCTTACTTGCGGCCATTGCTACTATATACAACGTCGACCCGGTGGCCTCTGTCATCATCCACAAGCTGGACGAGCCGCCAATGGAGGTTGAGCCTGAGATGGACTAGGCTAGGCGGCTCTCTCCGATACTAATGCGTCAAAATAGACTCGTCCGAAGGAGCGCGCCTCTTGCGCAACAAGATCTGAGGAGGGCCGATTCCCCAATTTCCCTACGATCCAAGTATCCGTTTTCATGGCACGCTCACCTTTGTAAGCGTTTTTCATGGACTTTAAGCGATTTTCAGGATACGCTTTAAAAATCAGAGGTAATCACTTTTCAGAAATATGGCTCAGAGCAACTCTTTTGCACAGACTGTAAGCAGTTTTCACGGCCTCGCTCTGCCGGAAGCAGAAATGTCGCTGGCGGGTTATAGCGCTCTTATCGGTCATTTTGGCCTGCGTTTGCCCATGCCCGATCACCTCGCTGCCATCAGTGCGAAACATCGCCGATATG
>Ga0316231_1003651_pt1 | contig 13373 bp, 5 predicted proteins | sample TBH18027metaG_FD_206002 | JGI IMG/M metagenome (GOLD analysis project Ga0316231, IMG submission 206002) | Freshwater microbial communities from Trout Bog Lake, Wisconsin, USA - TBH18027 | ecosystem: Environmental > Aquatic > Freshwater > Lake > Hypolimnion/Profundal zone | place: USA: Wisconsin...
GTCCAGCATGTGTTTGAGTTCTTTGATCTGGTCGCGGAGCAGCGCGGCTTTTTCAAATTTCAAATCCTCGGCGGCCTTGAGCATTTCGGTTTCGAGTTCCTGGATCGTCGAGGTGATGTCAATGTCCGTGCTGCCTTCGCGCAGGACGGCGTCGGCCTCGCGGCGGTCGGATTCGTAAGTTGCGAGGCTTTCCTCGACGGCGCGAACGACGCTGCGTGGCGTGATGTTGTGCTCGATGTTGTAGGCGACCTGCCGCGCGCGGCGTTTTTCCGTGACGGCGAGAAATTTCTGGATGCTTTGCGTCATTACGTCGGCGTAAAGAATCACCTCGCCGTTCAAATGGCGCGCGGCGCGGCCGGCGGTCTGGATCAAACTCGTTTCGCTGCGCAGAAAACCCTCCTTGTCCGCATCCAAAATCGCCACCAGCGAAACTTCCGGCAAATCCAGGCCTTCGCGCAAAAGATTGATGCCGACCAGCACATCGAACTCGCCTTTGCGCAGTGCTCGCAGAATTTCCACGCGCTCGATGGCGTCAATTTCACTGTGCAGATAACGCACGTTCACGCCGATGTCGCGCAGGTAATCCGTCAATTCTTCCGCCGTGCGCTTCGTCAAGGTCGTGACGAGCGTGCGCTCTTTTTTATCGCCGCGTTTGCGGACTTCCTCGATCAAATCATCAATCTGGCCTTTCAGCGGCTTGACCGTGACCTTCGGATCAATCAATCCGGTCGGGCGCACGACCAGTTCCGCCACCCTGCCCTGCGACCAGCCGAGTTCGCGCGGCGCGGGCGTGGCGCTGGCGTAGATCGTCTGATTTTGCATTCCCTGAAATTCCAGAAAGTTCAGCGGCCGGTTGTCCAGCGCGCTCGGCAGGCGGAAGCCGTAATTCACCAGCACCGTTTTGCGGGAGCGGTCGCCCTCATACATGCCGCCGATCTGCGGCACGGTGACGTGCGACTCGTCAATCACCAGCAGATAATCATCGGGGAAAAAATCGAACAGCGTGTTGGGCCGCGAGCCGGGCGGGCGGCCGGAAATATGGCGCGAATAATTTTCGATGCCGGAGCAGACGCCCATTTCCTCCATCATTTCCAGGTCGAATTCCGTGCGCTGCTTGATGCGCTGGGCTTCGAGCAGCTTGCCGTCGCGCTCAAACTCCGCGATGCGCGTGCCGAGTTCCTCGCGGATGGTCAGGATGGCGCGCTTCATCTTTTCGTTCGTCGTGACAAACTGCTTGGCGGGAAAAACGACGACGGCGTCGAGCAGTTCAATTTTCTCGCCGGTGAGCGGCTCGAAGCGCGTGATGCGCTCGATTTCCTCGCCGAAAAATTCGATGCGCAATCCGTCCTCGCGTCCGGCGGGGCGGACTTCCACCGTGTCGCCGCGCACGCGAAAATGGCCGCGCTCGAAGGCGATGTCGTTGCGCTCGTATTGCAAATCCACGAGCCGGGAGAGGAAAATTTCGCGCGACAATGGCAGGCCGACGCGGATGGGAATGATCATCTCCTCGTAATCTTCCTTGCTGCCGATGCCGTAAATGCACGAGACACTGGCGACGACAATCACGTCGCGCCGCGAGAACAGCGAACTCATGGTCGAGAGCCGCAGCCGCTCGATCTCCTCGTTGCGGCTGGAATCCTTTTCGATGAACGTGTCGGTGCGCGGGATGTAGGCTTCGGGCTGGTAGTAATCAAAGTAGCTGACGAAGTATTCGACGGCGTTGTGCGGGAAAAAACTTTTGAACTCCGCGTAAAGCTGCGCGGCGAGCGTCTTGTTGTGCGAAATGACGAGCGTGGGTTTGTCCACGTTTTTGATGACGTTGGCGACGGTGAAAGTTTTTCCCGAACCCGTGACACCGAGCAGCGTCTGATGCTGCGCGCCGGACAAAATGCCGGCGGTCAGCTTTTCAATCGCCTGCGGCTGGTCGCCGGCGGGCGCGTAATCGGAAACGAGTTCAAACACGCGCTGAAATTAGAACGACAACGCGGCAGCGTCAAACGCAACGGCAAGGGGGCAACCGCGAACCACACGAAATACACGAACGGATTTTAACGCCAAGACGCCAAGGCGCGAAGTTTTGACACGGATTTCACGGATTGACACGAATTTTGCAGCCACGGAGTGGTGACCGAGAATAGCCCACGGTTTCAACCGTGGGTTGCGTCATCAAAAAATTCTTCTCCCTCTCCGCGTTCGCTTCGGAAGCGAATGGGGAGAGGGCCGGGGTGAGGTGGCGAAGTTTTAACCGCTGATTAACGCCGATTTAGAGAACACCTAAAGCATCAAACGAGCGCCTGCATCAGTCCCGACTTCCAACCGAAATTTTGAAGCCTGATATTTTCAAAGAAACTCGTGTAGTCCTCCGGCGAGAGAAAATAAAAATGATAATGCCACGGTTCCTTCTGTTCGGCGAGTTTCGCGTTGAGCGTATCGAAATGTTTCACGCCGTCGCGGAACTTCGCCTTGTTTCGTTCTGTATCGTCGCCTTCCATCTTCACTTCAACCACGAGGATGTCATGCTTGGCGCGCACACGGATGAAATAATCGGGATTGAAATTCTCGTTTGCAACGTGCGTCTTGCCGGCCTTCGTCGGCTTGTAGGAATATGGGAATGAATACGCGCCTTGGTTGGGCATTCTCACAAACGAGTCGAACAAGTCCGCATTCTCAAAAAGTAAATCGGAAAATTTCCTTTCCGGTTCGTAGCTTGAGTAGTGAACATTCCAAGGCGATTTGAATATAGTGAGGTCAACTTGATTGAGCTTCGTGCCGATTACCTTTGCTTGATCAGAGGCATCGTCGCCGTATTCGGAAAATTGTTTCCGAAACTTCTGATACTGTTCCCATAAATGCACCTCATGCCCGGTGAACGTCGCGGCTTCATCTTTCACCGACCAGACGGTTCCGTGTTCCTTGAGCGTGCTTTCGGAAAATGATTGACGCGGCATGGTCGTCATATCCACCGGCACAATTTCTTTGGCCGTCTGGCTCATGCGCGGATGTTCCTTGCCCAATTCCCGGAACATCGGCCCGAAACCCTGCTGCAAGCGCAGCCGATTTTCTTTGCTCAAAAACGTCGTGTCGTAGCCCGCTGCCGTGAGTCGGCTAACAATGAAATCGCGCAGTCGTTTTTTCGGCCATGCTTTCGCAATCGCTTCATCTTTCTCGCGTAGAAAAAGCCGCATCAATTTCACGGCGTCATCAATGCTGATGAAATCTCGATGCTCAATTTCCATCGCCCGCTTTCCGGATTCCGAAAATGTCGAGTATTCCGTAGTCTTTTTGTCCTGCGGCAGAAATTTCAAATTCGGCTCGCCGGCTGACTCGCGTTTGACTTCTACGGATGTCTGCTCCGGTTCGTATCGCAAATTGTGCAGCGGGAAAACATACTTGCTCCGGCGCGGGTCATAGCCCCATGACAATGTGTTTTCCACTTCCAAAACTTCTTTGAGCAGGTTGCCGATTTCTTCCGACCACGCCTCGTGGTTGTTGATGGTCACGAGCGGTTCTTTGCCCAAGCCCGGCGGCACGCGCAACCCGCGACCAAGCACCTGAGCGATCAGCAGCTTGGAATTAAACGCCCGTGAATCGTGCGGCACGATCTGGAAAACATTCTTCACGTCCCAGCCTTCGGTCAGCATGGAAACCGACACGATCCACTCGACCGGATTTTCCGCGCTATCCACCGCGCGCAACTGGGTAAGATTGTCGTTGCGCCGTTTCTCCGGCGAATCCTTGTCGTTTCTCGGGCCATAAACCGCCTCGACGCGCGCCTTGGCGTCACCGCTGCTCGGCACGCCGGAAGTGACCCAAATTACTTTTTTGTCGGCTTCGGCGCGGGTGATGCCTTCTTTCTTCACCAGAAAATTCACCAACTCCCGCCACACTTCCACACACCGCGCGATTTCCTGCGTCACGACGATGCTGATGGGCTTCACCTGCTTGCCGTAATCCTTTTGGTTCTGCTCGTGGATGGCGTATGTCTTTTGCCAGTCGTGCGCTTTGTAAGTATCCTCCAGTTTGTAATTCGGTTTCTTCACCACCTTGTCGGCGATGGCCTGCTTCAAACCGTAGCGATAAACCACGTCGGGAAAATAATCGTCATTCGTGTAGGCCGTGCCCGTCACGTTCACGATGTAGCGGAAGCCGTAATCTCCGTTCAGCAGAAATTTCAACCATTCCTTCAACGCCTTGTCCGGCGGACTGAACAGATGATGCGCCTCGTCGTTCAATACCAGAGTCCGAGCGCCATTGCCGCCAAAACTGTCCGCGATGGACGACCCTGCATTCTCATAAACCGCGTGGATGTTCTCGATGCAAATGTCGCCCGCACCCGTCGTCACATTCCCGCGCCGGATGCCGGGAATTGCTACCGCCGCGCCGAGCTCTTTCATAATGCCAGACAACTCCGCGTTTCCCGCCAGTGTCGAGAATTTATCCAGCAAGCCATCTTCAATCGTCAGCGACGGACATAGCACCAGCACGCGATCCACCAATCCTTCCGCCAGCGCGATTGCCGCCAGCGCATACATCACAAAGCTTTTTCCCGCGCCGGTCGCCAGGTCGAGCGATGCCGCCTTGCGATCACGCAACGGCATCTTGGCGAGATAGGCGTCCAGACTTTCATGCCGCTGCTGAATTGCTGGCTTTGCGTTCCAATTCTCCCGCGCCAGCCGTTCAAGGTCGGGATATCTGTCCGAAATCAGAAAACGCAACGCCTCGCGCACCGCGTCACGCTGGAATGCAAACCGTTCCGCGCACAGCAGGTTCAGGAACGCATCGTATTTGTGAACGACCGCTTCCGTCGCGTCACGCTTGTCATCCACCCGTAACACTTGGTCGGCGATTTGGAATTGCACACTCATTTGAAATCCTTTTTCTCAAAGGCCAGCGCCTTTTCGTTCCCGTAGCGGTCGCACAAAATCACCATCATCCGTTTGCCGCCAAAATCCTGCTCCGGCACGCGCACCAGCAATCGCTCCGGCGTTTCGCCGGCTTCCTTCAACAAATCTTCCGCCCAAAACACCCGTCCCAGCCGGAACACATCCCCGTTGTAATCCAAATCCACCATCGCCATTGAAAATGTCTCAAAGTTTTTGAAATCGTCCGGGTCGGTCGCCAGCGTTTGCGCACGGAACGCGCGGATTTCCAGCACGAAGTCGCCGAACATCTCGCCCTTGCGTTTGTCCTTCTTGGTTTTTACCTCCACCTGCGGTTGCGAAATGAAATCAAAACCCACCGCGTCAATCACCTCGTTCACGTCCTCCTCTTTCGTCGGTTGTTGGAAAGCGGCGGGTTTGTCACGTTCCAGCAACCGATGCAAAACTGACAGCGGCACTTTCAGGAAAACGTAGGTCGTCTGGCCGCGCGTAACTTCATCCTCGGCGAATGACATCGCCACGACCGGCGCGATGACGTAAAACTTTTCGCCCGGTTTGCCGCGAAGCGTCTTGTGCAAATCATCTACATAGCCGTGGTCGAGCGTCAGCTTTCGGTGGTCGGGATAATTCCAGAGCAATGCCGAGTCTGTGCCGATATAGCCGTCCAGCGTGAGTCCGTAACGCTTTTGCGGATGCTCGCGCACGCCGAACAATTTCAGCACAAATGGACGATACTCCGCCCAGGGCAGTTCCTTGATTGCCGCCATGTCGTAAATGCCCGCGCGGTAGAGCGCAAATTCTTTTGCCAGCAGCGGCTTTTCTTTTTCCGTTTTGTCTTTCGGCGCGATGAGCGAAATGCGGAATTCAACTCCGTCAACTGTGACAGTTTTCGTGCCCGGCGCTGCTTCGGCATCCTCAAGCTTGTCGGCGGGCACGCGCAATTTTTCCCCAGGACAGACTAGCGATAACGCCGTGTCCTTGTTCACAAGGGCATGTTTCTTCACTATCGCGGCGAGGTCGTGGAGTAATTCCAGCGTCACCTCGCACTCGCCCTTGCGCGCCTTCTCGGTAATAAGAAATGCGCCGGGTGCATTCTTCAAATGCTCTGCCCAATCGTCCACGCGCTCCGTTTCAGAACGGTCATCCTTTGTGCCTGAACCAATCACATTTGAGAGCGAGAAAAGTCGTTTCTGCATCGTGTAGATCGCGAGCTTGCCGCAATCCATCGTGATCCACCGGCGTCCGAGTTTTTCAGCTACCGCCGCCGTCGTTCCACCCCCACCAAAAGCATCCAATACGATGTCGCCGCCATCCGAATAGCCACGAATTATCCGCGCCAACAAATCTTCGTGCTTCTGGGTGGCGTAGATTTTTTGGTTTTCGTAGGTGAGCAGATTGAGCCAGAGGCTGTCTGCCAACACTTGGTCAGCGGGCGCTCGCCAGTATTGGGGTTTCCCTTCATCGTCCTTGCGGATGAAACGGAGTTTCTTTCCAGTTTCAATCCAATACTCGGCAAGCGATAGTCCACGAGGCTGCCCCTCCTTCAAATACAGCCGGTAGTTCGCAACCGACTCCTTCGCTTTCGGCTCGCCCCAAACCCACTGACCACTTTTCGGGGTGATGCCGAACAACTCGTATCGCATCGTTGGACGGTCAGCCGTGCTCCAAAAGTGATGCCAGTGTCCATCGGGATGAACGATTACTTCTTTGTCCACCCAGATTGGCCGAAACTTTGTTTCTGGTTTCTTTGAATAACAAAGGAGCGTGTCGTGCCTGACGTTCAGCGAACTGATCGTGCTGAACTGTTGTTGAAGATTCTTCGTGAACGGTCGGGGGAGAATGATTTCGTTGCGAAAATTCGTCTCGTCGAAAATCTCGTCCATCACAGCCTTGATGTAGTGAACTTTTTTGCCGTCGAGATGGAAGAAAATGAACCCATCATCTGCCAGCACTTCACGGAGCAGGATTAACCTGCGTCGGAGGAACTCGATGAACTGCGCTCCCAGCACTTTGTCGCGGTAAGCCTTCTCCTTGTCCTTCATGAAATCCTGCCGCGTGGCAAACGGTGGATCATTGTAGATGAGCCGGATTTTGCCGCGCGTGCCGAAGCGATCCGACCCTTGCTGGTCGGCCAGCAGTTCACGCAAGGCCAGCAGGTTGTCGCCCCACACCAGCAGATTGCGCCAGCGTTTGTCTGCGTGCGGACGTTCCGAACAAAAGCTGCGGACGAGTTGCCACGGCGCGGCGGGCGTCTGCGCCAGCACTTCCTCGCGCTTCATCTTGCCCGCATATTCCAGCCGGTATTCCTTGCCGACTTGCGGTAACGCGGCGCTCCCGGGGAAAAGTTTTGCCCGCCATTGTGCCGGGAGCGGCTCGCCCGCCCGGATCAACGCGCATACTTTTTCCCGATCCGCCTGGGTGAGTTGAAACACAGGTTAGACAACTACCTTTAGATAGTGTTTAGGTCAAACCCAAACCGCCAACCTGTCATGAGTGAAAAAGTCTGCTGCGAAGCTGTTTCAAGATCGCCTGCGCCAACTCCGAACGGAGCGTGGCTGGACTCAAGAACAGTCTGCCGAGCAGTGCGGCATCGGATACAAGCTGTATCAGCTATATGAATTGGGCATAAAACAGAACCCTGGCCTCACGTCGTTAGAAAAACTTGCCGCCGGATTCGGTTTGGAAATCCACGAATTACTTAACCCGACGCATCCCCAAAAACGTCGCAAGACTCGAAAAACTTGAAGGTCAGCAGCCGAAGCCACGCGAAATAGTTTCGGTTAAAAAACTTTCCCGGCTGTAACCGCCCGGGCTAGACTGCGTCTCAACTCGCATGAAATTACTTTCTCCGGTTCTGAAAATTTATTTTATCGCGGCGACGTTGCCCTGCCTGTCCGTCTCGGCTGCGGAAACCATCACGCCGGGCGCAGTCTGGCCGGACAACCACGGCCAGCACATCCAGGCGCACGGCGGCGGCATCATCAAAGTCGGCGACACGTTTTACTGGTTTGGCGAGGACCGGGCGCGCGACAACGAACGCGGCCTGCGCTGTGTCAGCTGTTACTCCTCGACGAACCTCGTGGACTGGACGCATCGCAACCAGGTTCTCAAGCTGGCGAACCCGGAAAACTTCGGACGCGGCTGGGTGCTGGAACGGCCCAAGGTTTTTTACAACGCGAAGACAAAAAAGTTCGTGATGTATATGCACATTGACGGCGCGCTGGCCGGCGAAGGTTTTGGCTACAAGCTCGCGCGCGTGGGCGTGGCGGTGTGCGACACGGTGGACGGCGACTATCAATACCTGAAAAGTTTCCGCCCGCTCGGCCATGAAAGCCGCGACATCGGCCAGTTCATTGACGACGACGGCACGGCGTATCTGATCTTTGAGGACCGGCCGTTTGGTTTTCGCATCGCGAAACTTTCGGACGATTATCTCACGGTGGAAAAGGAAATCTGCCTGATTCCCAAACATCTGGAAGGCGGCGCGCTGGTGCATTATGACGGGCTTTACTATGTCGTCGGCTCGGAATTGACGGGCTGGGGCGCGAACCCGAACAAATACGCGACGGCGAAATCGCTGGCCGGGCCGTGGTCGGAATTCAAGGACATCGCGCCGCCGGAGAAAAACACCTACGGCTCGCAGTCCACGATGCTGCTGAAAGTCGCCGGCACGAAAACCACCAGCGTCATTTTCATGGGCGACATCTGGAAGCCCGCCACGCAATGGGACTCGCGCTACCTGTGGATGCCGCTGGAGATTGGCGGCGGGAAAATGTCGCTGCCCGCGCCGCACGAGTGGACGCTCGACACGGCGACCGGCGAGGCTAGAATTAAAAAATAAATTCCACATGAAAACTATTTTCGCCTCGGCCCTCCTGCTGTTGTCGCTCATTTCATCCCGCGCTGAAATGCAGACCGCCATCCCGCTCTGGCCGGCCGGCGCGCCCGGCGCACGCGGCACCAACGCCAGCGACATTCCCACGCTGACGCCGTATTTGCCGGACGGCACGAACGCCACCGGCGCGGCGATGGTGATCTGTCCCGGCGGCGGCTATGGCGGGCTGGCGCCGCATGAAGGCAATGACTATGCGCTCTGGCTGAACCAGCATGGCGTCACCTGCTTTGTGCTAAAATACCGGCTCGGCTCGCACGGCTATCGCCATCCCGCGATGCTCAATGACGCCGCGCGCGCGGTGCGCTGGGTGCGGGCGCACGCGGACGACTACAAGATTGATGTGAAGCGCGTCGGCATCATGGGCTCGTCGGCGGGCGGGCATCTGGCCTCGACGTTGTTGACGCATTTCGATGCCGGCGACACGAATTCAGCGGATGCGGTGGAGCGGCAAAGTTCGCGGCCAGACCTAGGAATTTTGTGTTACGCGGTAATTTCAATGGGCGAATTTACGCACCAAGGCTCAAAGGATAATCTGCTCGGAAAAAATCCCCCGCCGGAGCTGGTGAAACTGCTTTCCAACGAACTGCAGGTGACGGCCAGCACGCCGCCGTGCTTTCTGTGGACGACGTTTGAGGACACCGTGGTGCCGATGGAAAACACGATGATGTTCGCCGAGGCGCTGCGGAAAAACCATGTTCCTTTCGACCTGCACATCTACGAAAAGGGCGGGCACGGCATGGGGCTGAAGGACAAGCCGCCGTTCGCCCACCCGCATCCGTGGGCCGGCGACTGCCTGTTCTGGCTGAAACAACGCGGCTTTGCGGGCTGAACCAGCGCCCGTTTTCCGCCAACCATTTCCTCGACAGCCGCGCCTGAAAAATTAAAATGTCCCGCGCATGACCAAACCAACTTTGCTCGTTCTCGCCGCCGGCATGGGCAGCCGTTACGGCGGACTCAAACAGATTGACCCCGTCGGCCCGGCGGGTGAAACCATCATTGACTACTCGATCTACGACGCGCTGCGCGCGGGCTTCGGCAAGCTCGTCTTCGTCATCCGCAAGGACATCGAGGCGCAGTTCCGCGAAATCGTCGGCGCGCGGTTTGAAAAACACGCGCCCGTAGAATACGTCTTCCAGGAACTCGACAAGCTGCCCGCGCCCTACCAATTGCCCGCCGGCCGCACCAAGCCGTGGGGCACGACGCACGCGATTTTGATGGCGGAAAGCGTCATCAAAGAGCCGTTCGCCGCCATCAACGCCGACGATTTTTACGGGCAGCAGGCCTACAAAGTTCTTGCGCAGCACCTGACTTCCGGCACGCCGGATTATGCGATGGTCGGCTTCATCTTGAAAAACACGCTGTCCGCGCACGGCAGCGTGGCGCGCGGCGTCTCGCGGGTGGACGCCAGCAATTATCTCACGCACATCGTCGAGATGATGAAGATTGAGCCGGACGGCGCCGGCGCAAAGAACACCGAAGCCGACGGCAAGATCACCAAGCTGACCGGCGACGAGGCGGTCTCGATGAATTTCTGGGGCTTCACCCCTGCCCTGTTCCCACAGTTGCGCGTGGAGTTTGAGAAGTTTTTGAAAAAGGCCGGCGGCGAGCAGAAATCCGAGTGCTACATTCCCGCCACCGTGGGCGACCTCGTGACCAGCGGCAAAGCCAAGTGCAAGGTGCTGCGCTCGGCCGACTCGTGGTTTGGCGTGACCTACCGCGAAGACCGCCCGCAGGTGGTCGAGAGCATCCGCCAGCTCATCGCGAAGGGCGCTTATCCGGAGAAGCTCTGGGCTTAAGCCGGTTCCACCCATTTTGGCCGCGGGCCGCCCTTTTTCGGGGCGGCCCGCTTTTTTGGCTTAAACCGTGGCATCACCAGTTTAGTGGATTAGCTTTGGGATGAGGGATGAGGTAAATTCTACCGTTCATCCATGATTTTGATTTTTTTGCGAACTGCCGTGCTGGCGGCTGGTTTGATTTTTGCGCTGCCGGCGCTCGCCAACCTGCCCGGCGGCGGCACCAACGGCGCGAACGTCACGCTCACCTCCACCAGCACCACGGTGACGATGGCCAACGGCATTGTTTCCATCGTCGGCGACAAGTCCGGGGACATCAACCAGATCAATTACACCTACAACAACGGCGGCGGCTCGCAGACTGTCAACCTGCTCGGCGGCGGACACAACGGCGGCCAGTTGTATTGGGAAACCGCCGGCTGGGGCGGCGCGGCGGTTTATTCGGTGGTGGCCAATACTACGAATTATGCGGAATTTGAAATCCTGTGCAATTCGCCATCGAACGGGGTGTGGGACGTGCATTTTTCCATGCTGAAAGGCTCGCCCGGATTTTATGTCACCCCCATCTGGATCCACCGCAGCCAGGACACCAACGTCACGGGCATGGGCGAGACGCGGGACAACATTTATGCCGGCTCGATCTTCAACTGGATGAGCGTGGACGCGACGCGCAACAAGCTGATGCCCGTTTCCCTCGGCTCGGCCATCAGCGTGCGGGGCGCGCCGGTGGAAGTCTCGCTGTGGACCAACGGCCTCTACGCCGGGCAATACGAGGACAAATACAAATACAGCGCCGACTTCGGCGGGCAGCGGGCCTGGGGCTGGAGCAGCGTCGGCACGGGCGGAAAAAATGTCGGCCTGTGGAATGTCTCGGGCAGCGGGGAATACTACAACGGCGGCCCGCTGAAACGCGAACTGATGGAGCACATGGGCACCACGATCCTGAACATGATGAACGGCGGCCATTACGGCATGGGGACCGATGATGCGTCCTGGGCCACGAACGAAGTGTGGGCCAAGGCTTATGGGCCATATTTCATTTATTGCAACAACGTCACCAACACGCTCACGGGCACCAACCAGCCGGCCCAGGCGCTTTTCAATGATGCGCAGGCGCAGGCATTGGCGGAACAGGGCGTTGACACCAACGGCCAGCCCACCGGCGCGGCGGGCGCCTGGCCTTACTATTGGTTCACCAACGCGTATTACGCGCCGCCCTCGAACCGGGGCACGGTCACCGGCAGGCTCGTGATTGCCGACAGCGGCAACCCGAACGCCTCCGCCTCCAACCTGTGGGTGGGCGTCATCCAGCAGTCGCCGACCGCCGGCGCCTATGATTTTCAGATGTGGATGAAGCCGCATCAATTCTGGGTGAAGACGGATGCGAACGGAAACTTCCGGATCCCGAATGTCATCGCCGGCACGAATTACACGCTGTATGCCTTCGGCCCCGGCGCGCCGGCCATGTTCATGTCGCAAGCCCAGGCCGGTGGCAGTCCGCCGGTGCTGTATGATTTGCCCGCGACGCGATTCGCCGTCACCGTCCCCGCCGGGACGACGACGAACCTTGGCAATGTCACCTGGACGCCCGCGCGGGTCGGCGCGACGGTTTTTGAAATCGGCTATCCGAACCGCACGTCCGACAAATTCCGCCACGGCGACGATTATTGGGTCGGCGACATCGGGCCAAAAACAAATGCGCCCAGCCCGATCTGGAGCAAGTGGCTGGAGCTGCCGTTTGATTTTCCGAACGGCGTGAACTACGTCGTCGGCCAGAGCCGCTGGAGCACCGACTGGAATTTCGTCCAGCCCGTCACGACGGACAGCCAGGGGAACTACAATAATTCGTCCTCGACCATCACCTTCAACCTCGCCACGGCCCCGACGAACGGCGCGACGGCGTCGCTGTATCTCGGGCTGTCGTCGGATTATTACGCGGCCATCGTCGTCACCATCAACGGCAATAATCTCGGCAACATCGGCGGCGTCACCGGCTCGCCCAACAACAGTTTTCCGACCACCGGCTATTACGCCGGCTACGGCGCCAGCGATGCGACCATCCGCGAAGGCAATCAGGCGGCGGCCTCCGATGAGCGCATCAATTTTCCCGCCGCGCAGCTTCACGCCGGCTTGAACACCATCAACCTCGGCATCCGCCAGATTGGCGGCAGTTATTTTGCCGACCACGCGATGTATGATTACATCCGTCTGGAACTGACCGGCTATGTGCCGCCGCCGCCCGCCAGCGCGACGGCTTACGCCGGCAACAGCTGCAACCTTGTCACCTGGCCGGTGGTTCCCGGCGCGACGGGCTACAACATTTTGCGCTCGACCAATGCCACCAGCAATTTTGCCTCCGTCACGAACGGCGTGACCGGCCCCGTTTGCGGCAGCGGCGCGGTGAATGCGGCCTGGCTCGACACCACGGCGGGCAACGGCACGAATTATTTCTATGTCGTGCGCGCGGTCAACCCGACCGGCAGCAGCACCAACTCGCCGGCCAGTTCGAGCGCGGCACCGTCGGCGGGAAATTCCACCAGCGCGCCCGCCGCGCCAGCGGGTCTGGCGGTCGGCGGCGTCGCGCACCAGAGCGTGACGCTGAACTGGAGCGCGTCGTCCGGCGCAAATTATTACAGCGTCTGGCGTTCGGTCTTGGTGAAATCCGGCGGCGGCTCGTCAAATGTGCTGGGCACCATTCTGCTGAACAACGCCGTCACCAATACCAGCTACACCGACGCCTCGCCGACGGACGGCAGCATCTGCCGCTACTTCGTCACCGCCACCGGCGCGGGCGGCACCAGCACC
>Ga0316231_1003657_pt1 | contig 13345 bp, 12 predicted proteins | sample TBH18027metaG_FD_206002 | JGI IMG/M metagenome (GOLD analysis project Ga0316231, IMG submission 206002) | Freshwater microbial communities from Trout Bog Lake, Wisconsin, USA - TBH18027 | ecosystem: Environmental > Aquatic > Freshwater > Lake > Hypolimnion/Profundal zone | place: USA: Wisconsin...
CAATCTTAAACCACAATCCCAACCAAACCGGAATCAAAATATCTCTTTGCGCCCGGCCAACTTACAAAGAATTTTCCTGCGCACGGGCAAATGCAATCACCGTGATACTGTAGTTTATGATTGCAAACAGGGCTAATATGCTTAGTCTAGTGTTGAGCTATGAGCGCCTTGTTGCGAGAACGAATTTTGGTAGTCGATGATGATGCCAATATTCGTGCACTCCTGACGGTTCTCTTGGAAAATGAGGGTTATCAAGTCCTCACTGCGGCGGACGGCGAAGCCTCGATTGTCACAGCCACCACGGAGCAGCCCGACCTCATCTTGCTCGATATTCGGATGCCCAAAATGGATGGCTTACAGGCGTGTGATAAATTGCGTGCCAATCCTTCCACTCACGCCATCCCGGTGATTTTTCTGACCGCTTTTAATTCTCATGACCGGTTGGAACAAGCCATTGAAATGGGGGCTGACGATTTTCTGGCAAAACCAATCGATGCCGTTGAATTGCGCATCCGGATTCGCGCGATGCTACAAACCCGCAGTATTCCAGGTGAAATGGAGCGCTTGGGTGAGTACATCAAGACCGTTAAGGCGTTGCGGGCACAAGCGACAGAGTCATTCCAGAAACGTTAACGGCCGTTAACAAAGGCGCCGCGTCAGTGACGCGGCCGACAAAAATTGCAGTTTCCTTTGAGAATGTTTTGAAATTAATTTTTCCCCTGTGCCGCCCGGAAGGCCATCCCGCGACGGCGGGATCGTGGCCGCAGTGCTGCGACAAACGGACGCGATGCTTCGTGGCTCAGTCCAGGCTCCGTGCGTCTCGCCGTTTTTAAACACGCTCTTAGTGTCCTGTCCCATAAATAGCTTGCATAACTAAATCAACTGGATTACGGTCGGCACATCCCTACAAAGGAGGCTGCCGATGCAATCCGGTCGTCCCAAACAACCACTCGTTTTGAATCCTGAAGAACGCCAGCAACTGGAAACCCTGGCCGCCTCGCGGTCTCTCCCGCACGGCTTGGTCCAACGCGCCCAAATCGTTGTGCTGGCTGCGGATGGCGTTAGCAATACCGATATCGCTCGCCGATTGCGGTTGTCGCTGCCCACCGTCGGCTCTTGGCGCCAGCGATATCTCCAGGGCGGCCTGCAAGGCCTCCATGACGAGCTACGACCAGGACGACCCCGCTCGATTTCGGATGAGCAGGTCGCGCAGCTCATCCGTCGCACCTTGAAGACCAAGCCCCGCGATGCAACCCACTGGACGGTGCGTTCGATCGCCGGCGAAACCAGATTTAGCAAGTCAACGGTGCAACGCATTTGGCGGGCTTTCGATCTGCAGCCGCATCGCCAGCGACACTTTAGCCTCTCGACCGACCCCTTTTTCATCGAAAAAGTCCGCGACATCATCGGACTGTATCTGAATCCACCGGAGCAGGCGCTGGTGTTGTGCGTCGACGAGAAAAGCCAGATCCAAGCGCTCGAACGCACCCAGCCCGTGCTGCCCATGGGTTTGGGCTACGTGGAGGGCGTGACCCACAACTATTTCCGCCATGGGACGTCGACCTTGTTCGCGGCGTTGGATATCGCCACGGGCAAAGTGCTCACCCGAAATCAATCCCGTCATCGACACCAGGAATTCTTGCAGTTCCTGCACCAGATCGAGGCCAATACACCGCCACAGTTGACGGTTCACCTGATCGTCGATAACTACGCCACGCACAAACATCCCAAGGTGCGGCGCTGGTTGGCGGCTCATCCCCGGTATCAGGTGCACTTTACACCGACCTATGCCTCATGGCTGAACCAAGTGGAAATCTGGTTCAACATTGTGACCCAACAAGCCATTCGTCGCGGAACGTTTCGCAGCGTCAAGGAACTGCGATCGAAGATTGATGCATTCGTTCAGCAGTACAACCGTCACTGTACCCCCTTCATGTGGGTGGCCACCGCTGACTCCATTCTCGAAAAACTAAGGCGACTTTGTGAACAAATCTCAGGGACAGGACACTAGGGGGACGGCGACGGGCTCGTGGGCAGGTATTTGATCAGGCGAATGGTATTTCCCGTGGCGTCGCTGGACGCATAACCAACTTCGTCCATGAACTTGCGAATGATGAAGATACCATAGCCATCGGTATGCAGCCGCTGCAGCCGCACATCCATCTGGTCCGGGCAATCTGCGGCATAATCAAACGAGGCGCCATGATGGGTAATGGCGATGATCAATTGATCCTGCTCCGTGCACAGATTCAGGCGAATTTCAGGGGGGCGATCCGGCCAACACCATTTCGCCCCAGTCGCATAGGCGTGCTGAATGATGTTGCTACAGACTTCATCGACCGCAATTTCAATCTTCGCCACTTCGTCTTCAGGAAAACCAATTTTGCGAGTGTGCGCACAAACCAAGGCCCGAATCTGCTCCAGGTAGCAACTGTGTCCGGGGGTGAAAACGGAGAGCCCGTCAGCCGATTGCTGGAGCACAATTTTGGCCGACTCATTCATCGCAATTCTTCGGACTGGCGAGACTGGCCAGCGCCTCGTCTTCCGTCTGATAAACCTGCAGGACCCGGGTAAACCCGAGCGAGGTAATGATCTTGTAGACCCGCTCGGGTACATTGACCAGTTTCAATTCCCCGCCCTGGGCTCGCGATTGGTTTGAAAATTTAATCAGCCCGCCCAACCCGATGGATCCGATATATTGCAGATTTTTGCAATCGAGTACGATTGTGGCATGCGGCTGCTGAATCTGCACGGCGAGTAAGTCCTCCAAGCGGGGATAGTTCTCCATGTCCAGCGATCCTGTCACTTTAACCAATGTGAGCGCCCCACGGGTTTCTTGGCTGAGTCGAAAATTATTCATTGTGATCTACGGGTTCTCGGGCGGATTTGCCCTCGCGAGGAACGCCTGAACAGCGGCTTCCGGCGAAATCACCGGCGGAAGCGCCAAGACTGTCCAGACTCTTTCGCCTCCACCACGTTTTCCATTGGCCTGAGTCCCGGCATAACAGCGCGGCGCTTGCGGATGGCCGATGAGGTCGAAAACCTCAACCAAGCCATCCCAGACCTGCCGTCCCGGCAACCGCCAATGCACCGGTACAGTCGCAACGTGGAATGAATCACAGTTATGCAGATCTGTGATGATCGTGTGGATGCGCTCGATTCGTGATCGATGGTCCGGAACACTCACTTTCCCTCCTGACTTCCCCACGCCGCCCAGTTCATGAGTCATCGGCGTCAGCTTTGTTAGCGCATTCATCCCCTCGTTCTCCAGCGACCAACAACCATCTCCACTACAATTAATAATTACTCACTCCCCCCGCTGAGTCTATCAGGTCAGACCCTGATTTATGTGTCAGGCCAATCCTGAGCCTGTCTCCCGATCAATCCGCTCGCCCGTCGTTGGGAAATCGTCTACTGAACCCGGCCAGTTCGGTCGATCGAATTTACCATTGCCTCGCGGACTGGCTTTATTGGAATGATCCGCCGGGTGTTTCCACACTGCGTCGACAGCAAAATTTCTCGGGGGTTCACCCAGTGGGTGCGGGTGGGCTTACAGCAGCAACTCAATTCGAAACGTGGTTCCCTGCCCGGGTGCGCTCGTCACGTGAATCCGGCCACGGTGCGCTTCGACAATAATTTTATGAACAATCGCCAAGCCGAGACCGGTCCCGTGCGCTTTGGTCGTCAGAAACGGCTCGAATAACCGCGCCTGTTGCTCGGGTGTCATTCCCACTCCGTTATCCGTGAAAGTCAGGGTCACAAATGCGGCCTTCGGCCGGGCTGTGGTAATCGTCAGCACCCCGCCGATCGGCATGGCGTCCGCGGCATTCAAGATGAGATTGAGGCAGGCTTGTTCCAACTGGCCCCGGTCGGCCTGAATCTCCGGCAAATCATCCGCCAGCACGGTCCGCAATTCGATCTGCTGTTGCTGTAATTTTCGGCGCGTCAGCAACAGCACATCTTCCACCACCCGGTTCAGCGCCACCGCCTCCAAGCGGGGCTCTGTCGAGCGGGCGTAGCCGAGCAGTTGTTCCACAATCTTGTTCAGGTGATCCATTTTTTCCGCCACCACTTCGGCGTCCCGCGCACGCGGGTCGGTGCTGGCGAATTTTAGATCCAACGAATGAAACAACATTTTCATCACGGTCAGCGGATTCCGGATTTCATGGGCGACCTCGGCCGCCAACAGGCCGAGCGTGCTGAGGCGTTCGGTTTGCCGGAGTTGCTCCTCGGCCTGCACCACTTTTTCATGCAACTGGGCATTGGCGATGGCAATGGATGCGAGATTGGCCAGCGTGGTCAGAATATGAATGTCCTGGGTGGAATACCGGTAGGGCGCACCGCTGTAAACACTAAGCGCGCCAATCACCGTCGTTCCCACGCTTAACGGAACGGAAAGCAGGGAGACGAGGCCGTCTTGCCGCGCCAATTCAATATGCCGGTACGCATCGTGATCCTGGACGTTGTAGACTTGCAGGGGCTTGCGCCGCCGGATCACCGTGCCAATGAGGCTGTCGCTGACCGGGACGGCGGGTTTCGTCAGGTAATCCGCACTGGCACCGTGGCAGGCCCGCAGTTCGAGCTGGTCCTGTGCGGCATTGAGCAGCATGAGCGAACAAACCTTGGCATCCATCAACCGGCCCGCATCCGCGGTTACCCGCTCAAGGATTTCTTCGAGATTCAACGAGGAAATACTGGATTGCACGACCTGAAATAACGCGTCGAGGCGCCGGACATTGTGCGCCACAGCCGCATGGAGCCAGACGTTGTGAATGACCTGCGCGGCCTGGTTGGCGAGCGCAACGAGCAGCTCTTCATCGTCGGCACTGAAGGCGTTTTTTCGCGTGGAATCCACATTGAGCACGCCAATCAGTTCCTCGCCCAACACCAGCGGCGCCGCCAATTCGCTGCGGACGTCCGGCCGCACGGAGACATAGCGCTCCTCCGCCGTGACATCCGGGACGCGCAACGGCTTGCCAGTCTTGGCGACCCAACCGGTCACCCCCTGGCCGATTCCCAGCTTGAGTTGCCGGGCGGCGGGACTCAGTCCCAGCGCGACTTCAATTTCCAGTAATTGGGTATGGGGATCCACCAGAACCACCGAGCCGCTGGTTGCATTCATCAGCGCCACGGCTTCCCGGAGGACCAGATCCAGCACCCGCCCCGGCTCGAGGGAGGAATTGATGACCTTGCTAACACGGGCCAGGACTTCGTAGTGGCTGAGTTTGGGCATCGTTAACTCGCCAGCAGTTGAATGGCGGCTTCCAGTTTGGCTTTGATTTGATCCAGCCGGACGGCGTCAGCAATTTGTTGACCCGCATGATCCTGCACATAAAACGAGTCGATCGCCGCGCCTTTTTCAGTAAAAATTTTGGCAAAGCTGATGTCCAGGCTGAGTTCGCTGAGCGCGTTGGTGATCGTGTAGAGCAGCCCCACCCGGTCTTCGGCCTGCACTTCGACAACGGTCCGGCTTTCGCTGATTTCATTATCAAACCCGATGAGCGTGGGGATATGGACTTCGCGGAGCCGGGCCACGGGACCGCGGGCCGCCCGGATTTTTTCCAGGACCTGATGGAATTCGATGGTTTCCTGATTGGTCAACGCGCGCTGCAACATCTGTTCCGTCGCTTGAATCTGCTTCGGGTCGGTCACGGCCTGCAGCTGGCGATCGCACACCTCAAATTGGTCGAGCACCACATGGTCGCCCCGCGTGTAAATGTGGGCGCTGAGCACCTGCAATTGGGCCGCCGCGAAGGCCCCGGCAATTTTCGAGAATAACCCGAGCCGATCCCACGTGCAGATGGTCACCCGGGAGTTGCCCTGATTGGGCAGGGATTGCCAGTCGATGACCGGCACGAGCGCATCTTCCGCCTGCTCCACATCGGCCTGGCGCTGGAGAAACCGGTGGATTAATTGCAAATGCCGGCCGGCTTCCGCCGCGCTGGTATTGATGTAGTAACTGGCCGACATCAACTCGAAGTGCGAATAGATTTCCTCGAGCGGCAACCGGCCGCGCAGTTCCGTGCTGACTTCCCGGTAGAGTTGCTCGATGCGCTTGGAGAGAATGTCTTGCGCCCGTTCCCCCCCTTCGATGGCTTGGGTCGTCCGCTGATATAATTGCCACAACAACGCCTCTTTCCAGTCCGTCCACGACTTGATGCTGGTCCCGGCAGCATCCACAAAGGTCAGGAGCATCAAGGCATCCAGGTCCGCTTGGTATTTCACAATCCGCACGGTGGCATCGATCGTGGCGTTGTCATCAATATCCCGCCGCTGCGACAGCAGGCTGAGCTTGAGGTGATCCCGAACCAGAAAGACCAATTTCGCCGTTTCATCCACACCCAGTTTCATGCGCTGCGCGACTTTCCGGGTCAGCGCATTACTGGCTTCAGCGTGTAATTTCACATTGGCCGCCTTGCCAACATCATGCAGCAAGATCGCCAGATATAATACCTGTGGATGCTCCAACTGTTGGAAGATCCGCTTGTAGGACACATGCGGCGGCTCCGTGGCATCCAACACCCGGTCCAGATGTTCCGCCACATGAAGCGTGTGCTCGTCGGCTGTGTATTGATGGAAAAATTCGTGCTGGACCAGACACGTCAACCGGCCAAACTCCGGGATGAGTTTCCCGAGAAATTCCACCTCGTGCATCAGCCGCAGCACGCGGGCCACCTTGCCCTTTTGCTGAAGGATCGCCAGAAAAATTTCGCGCGTTTCCGCCGCACATTGAAACCGCCGATCGACCAACTTGAGGTTCTGCCGGACCAGGGTCCGTAAATTGGGACTTAATTCCGCGCTGTGTTGCTGGGCGTAGCGGAAGACGCGGAGCAACCGGTGCGGGTCTTCTTGAAAGACCGTCGGCGTCGCGGCTTCAATCCACCCGTCCCGAAAGACGAAGCCATCGATCACTTCCTCTTTCCGGCCCAGCAAGGCCGTCAGCTTGGCGAAGCGGGCCGGCATAATGGCCATCCGCTCGGCCAGCGCGTTGGTCAGCAGGAATATCGTCCGGGCCTGCGTGTAGTAGTCCCGCATGAACGCCTCGGTGCGCCGCAAAATATCGTGGTGGCGATAGCCGAACTCATCCGCCAACTGCAATTGCAACCCCAGCGCAATGGTATCGCACGGCCGATCCGTCAGATAATGCAGGGCGTTGCGGAGCCGTAAAATGAAATCGTAGGCTGCTTCCAGTTGGCGTTGTTCGACCGCCTCGACCAACCCCTGCCGGCGCAATTCCCGCAGCGACACCACCCCATACTTGAAAAACGCCATCCAGATCAAATTCTGAAAATCGCGCAACCCCCCACAGCCGCTTTTTACATTCGGCTCCTGCAGGAACACGCTATTGCCATATTTCTCGTGCCGCTCACGCTGATCGGTCACACGCGCCGCGATATACTCGACCTCATGCCCGCGCACACACGCCTTCAACAAGGTCGCGTGGAAGAGATCGTAAAAGGCGCGATCCCCCACCAGCAGCCGCGCCTCGACCAAAGCCGTCTTCGCCTGCATATCGGAGTTCGCCTGCTCCACCACCTCGCCGACCGACCGGGTCGCATGCCCCACTTTCAAGCCGATATCCCACAACATGTACAAGACTTGTTCGACCACGGCGGTCACATACGGATGTGATTTAGGAGCCCGGATTGCCGTTTGATGGACAAACAAGATATCGATGTCCGAATGGGGGCAGAGTTCGCCCCGACCGTATCCACCCGTCGCCACCAGCAGCAACGGCACCGGGACCAGCCCGGCCTGCTGCCGAACATTTTCACTCGCAGCTTTGAAAATATGTTCGAGCACCAAATCCATCACGTGCGCCCGCCCGTGCGCGACCTCCGGACCGCTCGCTCCGGCGTAGTGCAACATCCGCAACCGGCGCTCTTCGACTTTTAAAAACTGCTTGTAGGTGCCAAGAATTTCGGCCGGTTTCGCGCCTGGATTCAGGATCAACTTTTTCCGGGCGTGTTGCCGGACTTTTTCCTGATGATGTTGTTGCGCGTTCACTGGCGCCACAATAAGTTGAGACGCCTTCCCCCGCAAGACGGAAACCGGCGTTGGAATCAGCCCGGACGCATTCTGGCATTGCCGCCATCGATCAAACGCTTGAGAATCAAGGATGTAGGCCGACTCTGCGAGTCGGTGCCGCCGGTGTATCGGAATTGGTCACAACAAAATGCACTTCAAGCACTTGCAAAGTGCAACACCTTCAGACACTCCCGTTACCAATTTGTCACACGGGCGGAGTTGCATTTCTGACCATAACCCAGTAAGGTGCGATCGTGTTTTTAACCTTCAAGGAGGGGGTTGGAAATGACATTAAACCGTCGATACCAAGATCCTTTGGCCGAGTTTGACAGATCCACGGCCGAGGAAATTAAAAAGTACAAGTGGATCGAAAGCGAGCGGGCCGGTCAAGACATCGGTTGGGAACGCGCCCAGCAGGAGTGGCTCCAAAAGCACTTCCCGGCGTGGAAGCAGAAGCGGTGGCAAAACGCCATTGCCGAAGCGATCCAATTCACCGGCAGTCTGAACTGAGCGCTGCGGTTCCAAGATCAGCCGGGGTGGGTATTTGAACCTGCCCCGGCGTATTTCTTCTGCATTGCCCCGATTGCGCCGGCAGTGTACCCTCCGATATGCTCCAACTTGGGGTCAATATTGACCACGTCGCCACGCTCCGCCAGGTCCGGTATAAAACTGCGGCCACTGCGCCGGTGGTTGAGCCGGATATCGTGGCCGCTGCCCAGGCAGTTCTAGCGGCGGGCGCACACGGGATTACCGTGCATCTCCGCGAAGACCGCCGCCATATTCACGACCGCGATGTCCGCCAACTCCGGCAACTCCCCGGCCTCCGCCTCAACCTCGAAATGGCTGACATCCCAGAAATCGTCGCCATCGCCGAAGAACTCCAGCCCAACGAAGTTTGCCTCGTTCCCGAAAAACGGGCCGAAGTCACCACCGAAGGCGGCCTGAACGTCCGCGCGGCTGCAACTTCGCTCCGGCTCACCATCGCCCGGCTCCGCCGGGCCGGCATCGTCGTCAGCCTCTTTATTGATCCCGACCTCGACCAGATTCGCGCGGCGGCAGAAGTCGGCGCCAATTTCATTGAGCTCCACACCGGCACCTATGCCAACGTGCGGTCCGCCGCTGACGCGACCGCGGAAATCCAGAAACTCATCCAGGCGGCAACACTGGCGCACACGCTCGGCTTGCGCGTCAATGCCGGCCACGGATTGAATTACCAAAACACCCCCGCCATCCGGGTCGTGCCGCACCTCGAAACCCTCAATACGGGTCACTCGATTATTTGTCGTGCCCTATTCGTTGGGCTCCAGCCCGCCGTGCGCGAAATGCTGGCACTGCTGAACCCATGAACATTGTCGGAACAGGACTGGATATCGTCGAGACGGGGCGGATCCGCCAATCAGTGGAACAATTCGGCGAGCGGTTTCTCAACCGCTGTTTTTTGCCCGGCGAAATCGCGTATTGCCAGGGGATGAAATTGCCGGAATTGCATTTCGCCGCGCGGTTCGCGGCCAAGGAAGCCATCTCGAAGGCGTTTGGCACCGGGATCGGCCATGAACTCGGTTGGCGCGACATGGAAATTTGCCGCCGCGCCAGCGGTGAACCTTACGTCCGCTTGCACGGCAAAGGGGCGGCCCTGGCCCAGGCGCGCGGAGTGACCCAGATTTTCGTCAGCCTGTCGCATTGCCGCGAGTACGCGGCCGCGTCCGCCGTCGCCGTCACCGGTCCCTTACCGGTTACGCCAGAGTAACACGGCTCCCACCCCGGCAAAAACTGCGTTCGGCAGCCAGGCCGCGACGACCGGCGGGATCCGTTCCCCCTTGCCGAGGGCGAGCGCGATGTTCATGAGGAGGAAAAACGTGACCACCAATCCCAGTCCGGTTCCCACCCCGAGCAGGGCGCCGCCGCGCCGGCTAATCTGCACTCCGAGCGGAAACCCAATCCAAATCACAATCAGGCAGGCCCACGGAAATGCAAACCGCCGTTGCAGTTCGACCTGATACGCCACCATCCGGAAAGTCCGATGCGCAATTTGCTGACGCAATTCGCGGGTCCGCAGTTGATCCGGCTCCCGCCCTTCGAGGGCCAGGCGGTTGGGTGTTTCGAAAAAGGCCGGGAAATTCGTCACGGCCACCTGGATCAATTGGTCCTGCGGGGACGTGTGGTCGTACACGTTGGCCTCATGGAATTGCCATTGGCCATTCGTCCAAACCGCGCTCTGCGCAAATAAATCCAACTGCGCGGCGCCGCCCGGTTTGCGCTGGTGGATCTCCACAAAATCAAGCTGCCGGGTGCGCGTGTTAAACCGGCGGACATACCAGTCGCGATTGAAATCCGCATTCGAGAAAAAGAAATTATCGAGAATCGTCCGCGACCCGCGCCCGCGTAACTCACTTTTGAATGTCTCCGCGCGCGCCTTGCCGGTTGGCACGAAGGCCTCCTCCACCAGAAACACCACCCCGGTCGCCACGAGGCCGGCAATCAGGAAGGGCGCCGCCAGCCGCTGGTTACTGACGCCGCTCGCCCGAAACGCCAGAAGTTCATTGTTCTTCCCGAGATTCGACAGGCAAAACAGCAGCCCCAACAGCAGCGCGATCGGCAGCATCACCACCAAAGCTTCCGGCAGAATGATGAGGTAATAGCCGACGACCTGCCCGACCCGTGCATGGTACTGGATAAACTCGCCGAGCCGGCCGAGTAAATCCTGTGCGATGTAGAGCATCACGAACGCATCAAAGCAATACACGACGGGCAGCAGGAACTCCCGGAGCAAGTATTTATCAAGAATGCGCACAGCCGCAGCTTAGGCGAGAAAAATCCGGTTCTCCAACAAAAACTGCGCGCCCCAGGGCTCATACCCAGCCAGCACCGGCGCCCCGCGCTCCGCGGCGGCCACCGGCGCCCGCAATGGTTTGGCCAGCGCCCGCGCCAGCCGCGTGCGCAACCGGAGCAGCGCCGCTGTTTCGATCTGGTAAACCCGTTCCGGACGGAGCGGCGGCTCCAATTCCCAGCCTACTTCACGGAGCGTGGCGCGTTTCACCCCCGGCCGATGGAGCGGGTCCAGCAAGCCGCACCGGTGTTCGATGACCGCGCGTTGGAGCGGACTCAGGAATTCATCGAGCCACGCCCGCAGATCCGCCAGGGCAACTTCCAACTGGCGCACGCGCTCACGAAACCAGTGAACATCGTGCAATAAACCCGCCGCCAATCCCGGAATTGACAGGAGTTTTTCGTCGGGTAACCGGCGCAGTTCGCCGACGGTTCGGAGGCCGGCGCGCCGCAGACACAAGGCCGTCCGGATCGTTAATCCAGCCGTGACCACCGGCCAGGCATCACTGGGGTCATCCATCGGTCGCCGGCCGCCAGCCGATCAACTTTTACCGGCCAACACCGCTTTGGCCGTTTGGTAGACGTGCTCGGTCGTGAAACCAAATTGCTTGAGCAATTCCTGGAATGGCGCGGAGGCGCCAAACCCGTCATGCGCAACCACTGCCCCATCCAGTCCGACATACCGGTGCCACCCTTGCGACGTGCCCGCTTCCACCGCAACGCGCCGGCGAACATTCGCCGGCAACACTTTCGCCCGGTATTCCGCTGACTGTTGCTCAAACAATTCCCACGAGGGCAGGCTGACCACGCGAACTTTGACACCCTCGGCTGTGAGCTTCTCGCCGGCGGTGATGGCCAATTGCAATTCGGAACCGGTGCCAATGAAGATAATGTCCGGCGTCCCCGCGCAATCGCTGAGGATGTATCCGCCCTGGCGGAGGCCGCTGGCCGGCGCAAACTTCGCTCGATCAAGCGTCGGCAAGGCCTGCCGGGTGAGACAGAGTGCGACCGGGTGTTGTTTTTGTTCCAGCACCACGCGCCAGGCTTCGGTTACTTCGTTGGCATCCGCCGGCCGGATCACGATCATGTTCGGAATGGCGCGGAGGGAGGCAATCTGCTCGATGGGTTGGTGCGTCGGCCCATCTTCGCCAACGCCAATGCTGTCGTGCGTGAACACATGAATCACCGGCAACTTCATCAACGCACCCAGCCGAAGCGCGCCGCGCGCGTAATCCGAAAAGATCAGAAAGCCGGCCCCGAACGGCCGCAGTTTGGAGAGCGCCATGCCATTGATGATTCCGGTCATCGCATGTTCGCGGACGCCGAAATGGAAGTTCCGACCACCATACGTACCTTTGCCAAAGTCACCCAGTCCGGCCAGATTGGTTTTAGTCGACGGCGCCAGATCCGCCGCGCCGCCGAGGAGCCACGGAATATTTTTGGCCGCAGCATTGAGAACCTTGCCGCCGGAATCCCGTGTGGCGAGACCCTTGGGATCAGCCGGGAAGATCGGCATATCCTTGTCCCAACCCGCCGGCAACTCACCGGCTTGCAGTAATTGCCATTCGGCAGCGAGCGCCGGGAATGCCGCCGCGTAGGCGTCGAGTTTGGCCTGCCATTCTTTTTCAAGTTTTTTGCCACGGCGGACTGCTTTGCCCATTTGGGTGGCGACTTCGTCCGGCACAAGAAATTTGGCGTCGGCCGGCCAACCGTACTTGGTTTTTGTCGCCGCAATTTCGGCATCGCCGAGGGGCTCGCCGTGCGCACCGTGGGTATCCTGCTTGGTCGGAGCGCCAAAGCCAATGTGGCTGTCCACGACGATGAGCGTCGGGCGCTCGGTTTGGTGGGTGGCTTTTTTTATCGCGCGATTCAGGGCCTTCAGGTCGTTGGCGTCGGCAACGTGCAGGACCAACCAGCCGTAAGCTTTGAACCGGAGCGCAACGTCTTCACTGAATGCCAGGGAAGTTTTTCCTTCGATGGTGATTTTATTGTTATCGTAAAACCAGAGCAGTTTATGCAAGCCCAGATGGCCAGCCAGCGAGGCGGCTTCAGAGGTGACCCCTTCCATCATGTCGCCGTCACCGCCGATGACATACGTCCGGTAATCCACCAAATCATGGCCCGGTTGGTTAAAATGCGCAGCCAGCCAGCGTTCGGCAATGGCCATGCCGACGGAAGTCGTAAAGCCCTGACCGAGTGGGCCGGTCGTGGTCTCGACCCCCGGGGTGTGGCCGGCTTCCGGATGACCGGGAGTCAGGCTGTTCCATTGCCGAAATTTCTGCAATTCGCTCAGCGGGAGATTATACCCGGTCAGATGTAATAGGCTGTACAACAGCATCGAGCCGTGGCCGCCTGACAATACGAAGCGGTCCCGGTTCGGCCAGTGCGGATGGGTGGGATTATGGCGGAGAAATTTTTCCCAGAGCCAGTAGCCGACCGGTGCCAGGCCCATGGGCGCGCCCGGATGGCCGGAATTGGCTTTCTGCACGCC
>Ga0316231_1003659_pt1 | contig 13335 bp, 7 predicted proteins | sample TBH18027metaG_FD_206002 | JGI IMG/M metagenome (GOLD analysis project Ga0316231, IMG submission 206002) | Freshwater microbial communities from Trout Bog Lake, Wisconsin, USA - TBH18027 | ecosystem: Environmental > Aquatic > Freshwater > Lake > Hypolimnion/Profundal zone | place: USA: Wisconsin...
AGAAAGGTGAATATATTATTGATCATATTTTTTATGATAATAATTTTAAAGCAGCCAGTTATACTATCAATGAAGTGCAGGAAAACGAAGTATATATCTCCGATCATTATCCTGTTACGGCGGTTTTAAATGTAATTTATGATCCTCCAAAGAATGATTTTGGCATTCAGCTAATGAATTCCCCTTTGTCATCGCCATATATCAGAGATAATACTGTATTATTTAATGATAAGAAGAAAATAACTGCTGATTGTGATTCGCCGGATGCTCAAATATATTATACTCTGGATAATTCCGAACCAACTAATCAGGGGAAACTATATACCAGACCCTTTATTATTGATAAGTCGTGTACTTTGAAATTAAAAGCTATTAGTAAAGATAACAATTCGAGCGAAACTACAACTTACGACTTCTATAAAGCTATAGTTAATACAGATGTTAAGAAAAGCATAAGCATTCATTTAAATAACGAGCCTAGTCATAAATATAACTTCAATCCTGCATCTTTATGTGATGGGAAAATAGCCGAATCAGGTTCATTTGAAAACTGGATGGGCTTTAATGGCAATGATTTGGACGTGGTTTTGCAAATTAGCGATAATACTATAATCAAAGCTATACAACTTCGCTTCCTGCAAAAGACAAATTCGTGGATATTCCCTCCTGATTCAATTAATATTTCTATTTCTAATAATGGCAATGATTATGTTAGTATCAAAAAGCAAAAGCTTAATAATACTATCAGTAAAGCTGACACTGAAGAGGTAATTATTAATTCAACTCCGCTTAATCAAAAGGCTAAATACATCAGGATTTATGCTAAAAACTACGGTTTATTACCCGATTGGCACAAAGGCAAGGGAAATCCGGCATGGTTATTCACCGATGAGATTATTTTAGAACAGGAATAAAACACTCCCTTTCTACCGTTAACTTGAAATATCTAACCGTAAACTGATTTCTTTTAAATTAGTTTGCGGTTTGCTTTTATTAAGCTCAATTGAGCAGTAATTTTACATCATAATTAATATAATTCTTAATAAAATTACTGTAAAAATGAAAAAAATGTTACTATGCCTTATACTGGTAAGCAGCTTACTGGTAGGCGCAAAAGCTCAAACAGGTTCCATAATGGGGAAAGTAGTCGACAGCATTACTAACGAAACTATTCCGGGAGCCAATGTATTTGTAATGATAGGAAATAAAGCTGTTGCCACACAAACAGATATCCATGGATCCTATCATCTTAAAAACCTTCAACCGGGCACTTATACTCTTAATATTTCCTTTATAGGATATAATAAGAAAGTATTAAATAAAGTTCCTGTTAATACCAACAAAATTACAGGTATGGAAAACATCTCATTAAGTAGTGGTGTTGAATTACCAATAACGGTATGTGTAGATTATAGAGACAAACTAATTGATCCAGATCCTGTTGAAATGATAATAAGAGGACCTGAATTAATGAAAATGCCTCAGGCTAAAGACATAAATTTGCTTGTAAGAACTCTTACTCCTTCTTCTTATGTTACCGAAGATGGCAAAAACGTATCCTTTAGGGGCTCCAGATATGGAAGCGTAAAGTATATTGTTGATGGCATCACTCAGGTAGGCGGCAGTACCGGACAAGTTCCCAGTGTTGCCATAGGAAGTATGATGGTTTACATGGGTGGAGTGCCTGCAAAGTATGGCGATTTTGATGGTGGTGTAATAGTTATTGAAACGAAGAGCTATTTTGATGTAGAAGCTGAAAGAAATTGACTGAATAGTTATGATATTGAATAATCTTAATTAATACTAAGATCATGAGAAGAATCCTTTATATAGTTTTGTTGCTGATTGTTTCGATGGTATGCCGGGCACAGTATATAACCATCAGTGGATACGTTACTGATGCTGAAACAGGCCTCGCCCTCAAGGATATTAATATAAAACCCGACTGTATATCTTCAGGAGCTGTAACAAACAATTTAGGGTTCTTCTCTCTTAAAGTTGAACAGCGTAATTGCAATATCACATTTTCGCATATTGCTTATTACAACTATGTTTTTGAATATAAAGGCAGCAAAAATAACAAAGAGCTTAACATCAAACTAAAGCCTAAAACTCATTTATTAGATAAAATAACGATCTCTTCCGATAAGATAATTAATATTACTAAAGAGCTTCCTGTGTATGTTAAAGATTACGTTATTATCAATAATAAAATTCTTCTTTTAACCTATTATCACAAGAAATCAAATGATGCACGTTTGATGTTGATAGACCAATCTGGGAATAACCTTGCTGAGAAACCCGTTTACAAACCATCTAAGCTATTTAAAGATTGTTTTGAGGAAATCTATCTTATCACAGACAACAATGCCTCTAAGCTCGAAATAAAGCCGAGGGAAATACAGTACAAAGAAGACGTTCCTATAAAGGAATTTAATCAAACGTATGGAGGCTTTGATTTTGCTATCAACAATAAGATTTACTTCAGCACCTATCATTATCAATATTTTGTTATTAAGTTTCATTATTTTGATCTGGATGCCGAAAGTAATAAAGTTAACAACTTCGTTACTTTACGTGATGAAAAGAAAATAAGTGAATTTGAACGCGATTTCAACTTCTTTTATTATGCTAAAAGAGCCTCACGCTATGGCATGTCGGTTACATCTGTTTATAATAATCTGGATATGTTGCGAGCCAATCAGCAATTAGATTGGGAGGATTTTAAGTGTAGATTCTCCCCTATGATTGCCCCTTTCAACAATGTAAATGATACCATTTGTATCTTTAATACTGCTGTAGATAGCCTGGAACTGTATTCCGAAAGCGGTAAGATAATTAAGAAAGTAGCTGCTCCATTTCTGGCTGATAAAGATTATAAATCCATAATCCGCGATCAGGAAGCTAAGAAACTTTATGTTCTTTATAAGTGTAATAATATCTATTCGCTAAGCTTAGTTAATATTAATACAGGAACAACTAAGGCAAAAATCTCCATTCCCAACTATCCTTTTATCGAAAATATTAAAGTATCAAAAGACGAAATCTTCTTTCTTTATAAGAAGAATATTAACGAAGAATATAAGCAATTATACAAAATGCCGCTTGAGTAATTAAAAATAGAAAACAAGGCTTTTAGTCTTTTAGACCATTAGACTTTTAGGAATACTTAAACTCTAAAAATTTATAAAAATCAAGCTCCTCTCCTTTTAGGAGAGGCGGGGGTGACGTTTTCAATTAACGAAGAATATAAGCAACTATACAAGATGCCGCTTGAGTAATTATGAATTATGCCTGCCTGTCCGGTAGGTAGGAATTATGAATTATTTTTATATAATTACTTATATACTGATGATTATAACATATTTTCTTCTTGCAAAAAAAAATATATTATTAAATTTAGGGTAAAAAAGCCAAAATATAGCCTTTCGGCGAAGGAGAATATCGATTTGGAGGAAGGGAATAACTCTTTAGCGGAAGAGAATTGCTCTTCGGAGGAAGAGAATATCGCTTCGGCGGAAGGGAATTATTCTTTAGCAGAAAAGAATTGTTCTTTTGACAAAGGGAATATCTCTTCGGAGGAGTCTCCGAGAGGTAATGTTTTGCATCAAAATACTAAATATAGAGAAATTTGAGGATTGAAATCAGAGCTGTTTTTTGAAATAAATCATATCATTTTTAAATACCATCTTCAAAAAAAGGGTAACAATCTAAATAAAAAACCTGACCTGAAATAAATCAGGACAGGTTTTAATTTTTAATAGATAAATTCAGATTGATTTCTTAAACAGTTGGAGTATCTGTTAAAGGTGTTTCATCTGTAGATGTTTCTTCTGTTTTAGGTTTCCTGGGCCCACGATTAGCAGGGTTCGACAAACTTTCTCTTTTCTGATGAATAATTATCGAAAGAGGATGGTTTTTTCCTAAATGACCACTAACAGCATCGGCCAAAGCACTTGCGGCTTTGTACTCATCCTCACGTAAATCTTTCACTATTTTTACTTGTTTAATTGCGGCAGCTTTTAGAGGTGCTACCTTACCCACTTCACCTTTTAATGTTGCATCTTTTGCATCCATATTTGCCAAATGTCCAGTCACATCAAATGTAATAGCTGGATCGTGATCTTCGATTTCAGATTGACTTTCTTTTACTGTTTTCATCATCCATGTCGAAAATTCATCTTTTGTACTTGCAGTCATACTCATTATTTTAATATTTAAAATGTTTATACTAAGATTTCTTGTTGTTTTAAAAATATTCATTTTTAACGATTCAAAAAAACTTTAAACGGCTTTTATCATTTGCTGGATGGTATAGCGAGAGTTTAAGATTTTGCCCAATTGGGACTAAACTTTTTATTTATTTTATATTCCTATTTCTTCTAAAAGTACTGTAATTACTAATATTTTGTAAAAGTATAATTAAATATTCACAATAAGGGTATTTATTTCATTTATTTTGTTAATTTTTTGTTAACGCTATTTTGAGGATCTTTTTCGTATAATTATCATCAAATTATATTACTTTTGTAATGCTTTTAAAAAATAAAAATCATTATGAAAAAAATATTATTTAGTTTGATTTTAATCTTCACTATACTTGTAAATGCGTTTGCACAAACAGGAACGCTAAAAGGAAGAGTTTTAGAGGTTGATTCAAATTCATCAGTACCTTATGCAAATGTTTATATTATAAAAAATGGTAAACCATTAGCAACAGTTACAGACAATTCAGGTAATTATATTTTGACTAATTTAGACAATGGAATATATACGCTTTATGTTTCCTTTGTAGGATATAATAAAGTTAGTATCACAAATATTAAAATAGATTCAAATAATACTGTTTATTTAAAAGATGTTGTATTAAAACCATATATTTTAATTGATATGGGAGATTATTGGTATGAAGATGGTCTAATAAATGAGGAATATGATGTAATTATAAGATCAAAAGAATTAGAAAAACTACCTGAAAAAAGAAATATTCAGGAGGTAATTAATACAATCACTCCGGGTGCTAATGTTAGCGATAATGGTGATCAGATTAGTTTTAGAGGTTCTCGAAATGGAGGAATAGCGTATTATATAGATGGAATTAAAACAAGAAACAGTAGAATAGGAATTCCATTTTCAGCAATTGATAATTTAAAAATCTTTATAGGCGGTGTCCCTGCTAAATATGGTGATTTTGATGGAGGAGTTGTAATAATAGAAACTAAAGATTATAATAATAAATAAAATGAAAAAGACTATCAAAATACTAATATTTATAATATTATCTTGTTATTTTAAAAATACTTTTGCTTATGATATTTATATTTCTCCAAAAGGGAATGATAAAAATCATGGTACAAAGGATTCACCTTTAGCTTCGCTTACCGGAGCCAGAAACAAAATAAGAGAGCTTCGTAAACAGGGGGTTAATAAAGAGCCTATAAATGTAATTATTGCTGACGGCGTTTATCAATTAAATGAAACATTGATACTTTCGATAGAAGACAGTGGTACTCCTGAATCTCCTATTACTTATAAAGCCGAAGAAAATGCATCTCCAACATTTATTGGAGGTATTTATATCAAAGATTTCACTAAAGTTAATGATTATTTATGGAAAGCTTATATTCCTGAAGTTGTTAAGTATAATTGGTATTTTGAGCAATTGTATGTAAACGATAAAAGAGCAACAAGAGCTAAAAGTCCCAATAATGGATTTTATTATATTAAAGATATTAATGAAACAATTATAGATAAAGGCAATAACAAAGCTTCTCTTTTAGCGGTTCAAAGAATAAGTATGGATAGTAATGATGCTAAATGTTTACAAAGCTTTACATTACAGGATAAGACGGATGCTGTTGTAAGATTTAATCATAAATGGGATAATACTATAAAACATATACAGGAGATAAATATAGATAATTCGGCTTTTTATACAAGCGGAACAGGCATGAAACCATGGAATACGATGGATAAGAAGACAAGATTCGTTATCGAGAATTATAAAGCGGCTTTAGATACTGCAGGCGAATGGTTTTTAGATAGAAATGGGGAATTGTTTTATATACCCCTCAATGGTGAAACTATAGAAAACAGTACATTTATTGCACCAATAGCTAAATATTTTATTGTGATAAAAGGTAATGAAACAGATAATAAAAAAGTAGAATTTATTAATTTCAGCAATCTTAATTTTCAAGTAGCAGCATATACTATGCCAGTTAATGGATTCGAACCTGCACAGGCTGCTGCTACTATTGATGCTGTTGTAATGCTTGATTTCGCTAAGAATATTAGTTTTAACAATTGCGAGATAGCTCATACCGGAACTTATGCTTTTTGGTTTAATCAAGCCTGTTCAAATTGCGATATTCTACACTGTTATATGCATGATTTAGGAGCAGGAGGTGTTAAAATAGGCGAAACGATAATTCGTGAGAACAATGAATTACTAACTCACAATATTAAAGTTGATAATAATATTATTACTGATGGTGGTCATGTCTTTCCTTGTGCAGTAGGCATAATTATTTTCAATGCTTCTGATAATACTTTATCGCATAACGAGATTTCTGATTTAAGATATTCCGGGATTTCGGTAGGTTGGGTATGGGGTTATAAATTTAGCCCATCAAAGCGTAACCGTATCGAATATAATCACATTCATCATATTGGTTGGGGAGAATTATGCGATATGGGAGGCGTCTATACCCTTGGTGCATCCGAAGGTACTGTAGTTGCTAATAATGTTATACATCATGTTTTATCTTATGATTATGGAGGATGGGGATTATATACTGACGAAGGAAGTTATGGAATAATAATGGAAAACAATCTGGTTTATGCTTGCAAAAATTCGGGATTCCATCAGCATTATGGTAAAGAAAATATTATAAGGAACAATATTTTTGCTCTTAATATGATCGGACAATTACAAGCTACCAGAATAGAAGACCATCAGTCATTTAGTTTTACAAACAATATTGTTTATTTTAGTAAAGGGAATTTGCTTCTTAATAATTGGTCAAAGATTAGGATTAATACTGATTTGAATTGTTATTGGGATACTCGAATAAATGCAGAGATAAAGTTTGGTGATTTAAACTGGAAAGAATGGAAAAACCAAGGTAAGGATATTAATTCAATTATAAGTGACCCTATGTTTGTTAATCCAACAGCTTATGATTTTAGATTCAAAAACAAATCAATTGTAAACAAAATAAAATTCCAAATATTTGATTATTCAAAAGCAGGTGTATATGGTTCTCCTGAGTGGATAAAATTATCTGCTTTATCATCCGAAAAAATCCAATTGTTTGATAAGATAACAGAGAAACTAGTACATTAATTTTGTATTGTTTGCTTTAATTTACAAACAAATCAGACAGTTCTGCTTATTTTAAAAACTTTCATCTTATAATAAGTAGTTCTTAAATCTACATCAACAATAAACCCAACCATAGGGCATAAAAAAACCCCGATAATTACTTACCGAGGTTTTAAATAAAAGATTGGCGGCGACCTACTCTCCCACAATTGCTGCAGTACCATTGGCGCTGGCGGGCTTAACTTCTCTGTTCGGAATGGGAAGAGGTGATCACCGCCGCAATAGCCACCATAAGATCTTTTCACCTACCGTTTAGGCAGGTTTACCTACCGTTAGGTAGGAAAATATCTTTATGATTTATTTCATAATGTCTGACATTATATAGAAGAAAATACAAAAATCCGCGTATGTTTAAAAAAGAATTGAAGCAGAAAGTTTACGGGTAATTAGTACTGCTCGGCTTTGACATTACTGTCTTTACACCTGCAGCCTATCAACGTCGTAATCTCCAACGACCCTTAAAAGAAGTCTCATCTTGAGGCGAGTTTCGTACTTAGATGCTTTCAGCACTTATCTCATCCGCACGTAGCTACCCTGCGATGCAGCTGGCGCCACAACAGGTACACCAGAGGTGCGTCCGACTCGGTCCTCTCGTACTAGAGTCAGCTCCTCTCAAACTTCTAACGCCCACAACAGATAGGGACCGAACTGTCTCGCGACGTTCTGAACCCAGCTCGCGTGCCACTTTAATAGGCGAACAGCCTAACCCTTGGGACCTTCTCCAGCCCCAGGATGTGACGGGCCGACATCGAGGTGCCAAACCACCCCGTCGATATGAGCTCTTGGGGGTGATCAGCCTGTTATCCCCGGAGTACCTTTTATCCTTTGAGCGATGGCCCTTCCATTCGGAACCACCGGATCACTATGTCCTGCTTTCGCACCTGATCGACTTGTTGGTCTCACAGTCAAGCACCCTTGTGCCATTGCACTCTACGCACGGTTACCAAGCGTGCTGAGGGTACCTTTGAAAGCCTCCGTTACGCTTTTGGAGGCGACCACCCCAGTCAAACTACCCACCAAACACTGTCTCCCACAATTAGCGGGATTAGAACTCAAATAAACAAAGGGTGGTATTTCAACGGTGACTCCACCATACCTAGCGGCACAGCTTCACAGTCTCCCACCTATCCTACACATCGTTTATCCAAACTCAATGTTAAGTTATAGTGAAGGTTCACGGGGTCTTTCCGTCCCGTTGCGGGTATCCGGCATCTTCACCGGAACTACAATTTCACCGAGCTCATGGCTGAGACAGTGCCCAGATCGTTACACCATTCGTGCAGGTCGGAACTTACCCGACAAGGAATTTCGCTACCTTAGGACCGTTATAGTTACGGCCGCCGTTTACTGGGGCTTCAATTCAAAGCTTCGTCTTACAACTAACCTCTCCTCTTAACCTTCCAGCACCGGGCAGGTGTCAGGCCTTATACTTCATCTTTCGATTTTGCAAAGCCATGTGTTTTTGATAAACAGTCGCCAGGGCCATTTCTCTGCGTCCCAACTTGCATTGGGAGTCCTTTTTCCCTAAGTTACAGGACTAATTTGCCTAGTTCCTTAGCCATGGATCACTCGAGCACCTTTGGATACTCTCCTCGACTACCTGTGTCGGTTTGCGGTACGGGTCGCTATTACCTGAAGCTTAGAAGTTTTTCTCGGAAGCCTGATTACCGTCATTATCCGCTCATCCGAAGACTCACGGTACTATCAAGTTCGACATTCTCTGTGGATTTACCTGCAGAAAATTTATCTACACTCTTCAACGCACTATTCCGTCAGTGCGCAGACGTTTCACTTCTCCGTCCCTCCATCGCAGTAATAGCAAGTACTGGAATATTAACCAGTTGTCCATCGACTACGCCTGTCGGCTTCGCCTTAGGTCCCGACTAACCCTGATCCGATTAGCGTTGATCAGGAAACCTTAGTCTTTCGGTGTGCGGGTTTCCCACCCGCATTATCGTTACTTATGCCTACATTTGCTTTTCCAGACGCTCCAGCATACCTTACGATACACCTTCTACGCTGACTGGAATGCTCCCCTACCAATCCCGTAATTAAACGGGAGTCTATAGCTTCGGTAATATGCTTTATGCCCGATTATCATCCATGCACGATCGCTCGACTAGTGAGCTGTTACGCACTCTTTAAATGAATGGCTGCTTCCAAGCCAACATCCTAGCTGTCAATGCAATCACACCTCGTTAGATCAACTTAGCATATATTTAGGGACCTTAGCTGATAGTCTGGGTTCTTTCCCTCTCGGCCACGGACCTTAGCACCCATAGCCTCACTCCAGGGTATATGTCATAGCATTCGGAGTTTGTCAGGAGTTGGTAGGCGGTGAAGCCCCCGCATCCTATCAGTAGCTCTACCTCTATGACACTCAACCCCCAGGCTGTTCCTAAAAACATTTCGGGGAGTACGAGCTATCTCTCAGTTTGATTAGCCTTTCACCCCTACCCACAATTCATCCAAAGATTTTTCAACATCAACTGGTTCGGTCCTCCATTCGCTGTTAAGCGAACTTCAACCTGATCATGGGTAGATCACAAAGTTTCGCGTCTACTCCCACTAACTTAAGCGCCCTATTCAGACTCGCTTTCGCTTCGGCTCCTCCCGTTATCAGGATTAACCTCGCTAGTGAGAAGTAACTCGTAGGCTCATTATGCAAAAGGCACGCCGTCACCCCCTAAAGGGCTCCGACCGTTTGTAAGCGTACGGTTTCAGGTTCTATTTCACTCCGCTGTTCGCGGTTCTTTTCACCTTTCCTTCACAGTACTGGTTCACTATCGGTCTCTCAGTAGTATTTAGCCTTAGCGGATGGTGCCGCTGGATTCACACAGGATTTCTCCGGTCCCGCGCTACTCAGGATACTGCTAGGTAGTTAAATGTTTTAATATACAGGACTATCACCCCCTATGGTTTACCTTTCCAGGTAATTCTACTAACATTTAACAGTCCACGTTGCAGTCCTACAACCCCGGTATTGCCGTAACAACCCCGGTTTGGGCTCTTTCCCGTTCGCTCGCCACTACTTAGGAAATCACTATTGTTTTCTCTTCCTGCAGGTACTTAGATGTTTCAGTTCCCTACGTTCGCCTTCCTTACGGAATAATACATCTTCAATGTATTGGGTTTCCCCATTCGGATATCTACGGATCAAAAGTTATTTGCACTTCCCCGTAGCTTTTCGCAGCTTGTCACGTCCTTCTTCGCCTCTGAGAGCCAAGGCATCCCCCGTACGCCCTTATTTACTTTCTTGCTATCTAATCAACGCTTTCTCAAGCATCAACTGATTCTCGTATTTTCTTCCATAATGTCAAAGAACTTCTGTTTTCCCTATTTCAGAAAAACTAGTGGAGAATAAGGGACTCGAACCCTTGACCCCCTGCGTGCAAGGCAGGTGCTCTAGCCAACTGAGCTAATCCCCCCACTATAGGTAGTCCCGAGCAGATTTGAACTGCTGACCCCTACATTATCAGTGTAGTGCTCTAACCAACTGAGCTACGGGACTTAATTCCTTTTGCTCAAAGGATTCACACTCTCTGCTCGTGGTGGATTTTAATCCCCTTTATTTTTTATGAAGTAAACCTGTAGCAAATATTAATTATGTTACCATAACAACGAATAAACCACTCTAGAAAGGAGGTATTCCAGCCACACCTTCCGGTACGGCTACCTTGTTACGACTTAGCCCCAGTCACTGGTTTTACCCTAGGCCGCTCCTTACGGTTACGGACTTTAGGTCCCCCCAGCTCCCATGGCTTGACGGGCGGTGTGTACAAGGCCCGGGAACGTATTCACCGCGCCATGGCTGATGCGCGATTACTAGCGAATCCAACTTCACGAAGTCGGGTTGCAGACTTCGATCCGAACTGAGACCGGCTTTCGAGATTTGCATCCATTCGCATGGTAGCTGCCCTCTGTACCGGCCATTGTAGCACGTGTGTAGCCCTAGACGTAAGGGCCGTGCTGATTTGACGTCATCCCCACCTTCCTCTCTACTTGCGTAGGCAGTTTCCCTAGAGTCCCCATCATTACATGCTGGCAACTAAGGATAGGGGTTGCGCTCGTTATAGGACTTAACCTGACACCTCACGGCACGAGCTGACGACAACCATGCAGCACCTTGTAAATTGTCATTGCTGAAAGGCAGGTTTCCCCGCCGGTCACTCTACATTTAAGTCTAGGTAAGGTTCCTCGCGTATCATCGAATTAAACCACATGCTCCTCCGCTTGTGCGGGCCCCCGTCAATTCCTTTGAGTTTCATCCTTGCGAACGTACTCCCCAGGTGGATTACTTAATACTTTCGTTCAGACGCTGACAGTGTATCGCCAACATCGAGTAATCATCGTTTACAGCGTGGACTACCAGGGTATCTAATCCTGTTTGATCCCCACGCTTTCGTGCATGAGCGTCAGTTGTATCTTAGTGAGCTGCCTTCGCGATCGGTGTTCTGTGTCATATCTATGCATTTCACCGCTACATGACACATTCCGCCCACTCCAAATATACTCTAGTCCGACAGTATCAATGGCAGTTCTACAGTTGAGCCGTAGAATTTCACCACTGACTTATCGGTCCGCCTGCGCACCCTTTAAACCCAATGAATCCGGATAACGCTTGCATCCTCCGTATTACCGCGGCTGCTGGCACGGAGTTAGCCGATGCTTATTCTTACGGTACCTTCAACTCTCTACACGTAAAGAGATTTATTCCCGTACAAAAGCAGTTTACAACCCATAAGGCCGTCATCCTGCACGCGGCATGGCTGGTTCAGGCTCTCGCCCATTGACCAATATTCCTTACTGCTGCCTCCCGTAGGAGTCTGGTCCGTGTCTCAGTACCAGTGTGGGGGATCATCCTCTCAGAACCCCTAACCATCGTCGCCTTGGTGAGCCGTGACCTCTCCAACTAGCTAATGGTACGCATGCTCATCTATAACCACCTCAGCTTTAATCAAAATGTGATGCCACATCTTAATGTTACGGTGTATTAATCCCGATTTCTCGGGGCTATTCACCTGTTATAGGTAGATTGCATACGTGTTACGCACCCGTGCGCCGGTCGCCACCAAATATTGCTATCCGTGCTGCCCCTCGACTTGCATGTATTAAGCCTGCCGCTAGCGTTCATCCTGAGCCAGGATCAAACTCTCCATCGTATTTTCATTTTTTTTATGTCTCAAAGATTTATTCATTACTCCAAACTCACGTTTAGGTAATATTTGCTACTTGGCTTTTACTTCACAATATCATCAATGAACTTTTTTACTCTTAAAATTCTCTTATATCCTTCTCTTAGTATCCTTCGTTTTGGGAGTGCAAAAGTACACACTTTTTTATTACTACCAAAACTTTTTTTATCTTTTTTCGCTTTTTTTTAATAATAATTGAAAATTACAACATAAATACTTCATTTGATAATATTTAAAAATCGAATAAATATTCATTAATTTTAGATTCTTTTTAAATTTTCAATGTTATTTATCAAAAAACAATAATAATCTATCCATTTTTATTAAAAATTGTCTGAAATTTTAAGGGAATATTGATCTTTTTATAAAAAAGTAATAGAATTAAGAGGAATAATATTAAAGAATATGGTTTAATAAGTCAATTTTACGTAAAAATATGTTTACACGAGGTAATTCAATAGTTTACAGATGTAATAGAAGGAAATATAATTAAATATGACTTTTCTATTCATTATATATCTATGAGTATCTTGAAAAAAATTAACACATACTTATATATAATACAAATGTTTTTTAAAGTACTTTTCCAGTTTTAAATTTCTTTTAAACTTTTGTAAAAGGTTTTATATATTCACTAAAAAGCCCTGCATACTTTATGTACACAGGGCTTATTAGTGAATCTAAACGAAAAAATAATATTGTACTATTATTATATAGTTATTGGTGTTAATTGTACGCTTATTGTTTGGTCTT
>Ga0316231_1003662_pt1 | contig 13330 bp, 11 predicted proteins | sample TBH18027metaG_FD_206002 | JGI IMG/M metagenome (GOLD analysis project Ga0316231, IMG submission 206002) | Freshwater microbial communities from Trout Bog Lake, Wisconsin, USA - TBH18027 | ecosystem: Environmental > Aquatic > Freshwater > Lake > Hypolimnion/Profundal zone | place: USA: Wisconsin...
CCAGCCGTCGCGGATGCTTTGGCGGAAAATGCCGTAGTCGTAGCGCAAACCGTAGCCCATGCCGGCAAGGCCGAGGGTCGCCATCGAATCGAGAAAACAAGCCGCCAACCGGCCCAGGCCGCCGTTGCCCAGACCGGCGTCCGGCTCCTGCTCAAAAATCTGGAGCGGATCGAGCCGGTGCTGTTTGGCAAATTGTTGCGCCTCCGGGTCAAGCCGAAGATTGGAGATATTGTTGGCCAGGGCGCGGCCAAGCAGAAATTCCATCGAAAGATAATAGACGCGCTTCGCGTTGCGCTGCCGGTAAGTCTGCTCGGTTATCAGCCAGCGTTGCGAAAGCATGTCGCGCACGGAACGCGCGATGGCTTCAAACTTGTCGCGGTCGGTGGTTTCCGCTTCCGTGACAACGTGGTCGAACGCAACGTGCCGCTCATAAAAAGCGTTGGAGTCGCCGGATAATTTAACCGGCCCGCAGTCGTAACGCGCGAGGAGAGATTCGTTTGTTTCAGGTCTGGTTTTCATAAATGGAGTGTTCATGGGTTTGTTATTTGCATCGTATCTTTCGCGGCTACAACGGAGGGTCGCGCCGGTGAATCCGGTTTGATTGGCTGGTCCCGAAGGTCAGATACCAATCGTCTAAATTCCACGTTATCGGCAAGCTGGCGGGCGGCCAACTGGCGCAACCGGTCCACCGTTTTTGAAGGAAGCTGCAGCGACGTGGGCACGGTGTTGAAAAAGCGGCGGTCGGACTCGTTGGGCAGTTGATTGAAGTGCAACTCAATGACGTAGGTTTCGATTTTCACCGACGAGGAATCGCCCGAGCCGGTGCGCTCACGAGCAAGACGGCCCATGACCTCCTTAAATAATTCAATGGTTTCAAAGGAATAATGGCTCACCGTAACCTGGCCAACGGAGCCGAGCAACGTGCCAAAACCAAGCGAGGATTCTTTGGAGTCCCAGCCGTAATCATAGTCCCGGTCCGCATCAACGACGATCAGGGCCACGCGGTGGGGAAGTTTCCAAGGCACACTCGGGACTTGGGCGGACTGTTCGCGGGCGATGACCCGATCAATGGCGCCCCGCAATCCGAGATAGTCGGAAAATCCGCCATCCACCAAATGGATGTAGTGCCGATGTCCGTCCGCGTAGGAGCGCGCCTGTGAAGCGACGTATTTCATGCGAGTCGAGGCATCCGGATCGCCCAGAATGGACTGGATCCATTCCGGTTCGGCCTGCGCTTGCTCCGCTGAACAGTTTTTCAGCGTCACCGGGGTCAGGTAAGGGGGAAGCGCGGAGGAGGCGGCCACGGCCTGGGAAACCGGAAATTGCGACAAGTCCGACTGGATCAGGTCAAATTCATCCTGGGTGAATTCGAACCGCGCGCCGGAAGCAACATCCGTGGCGTTGACGCAGAGAAATGGGCGGCCGCGTTGCGCCATGATATCAGCATACGTCGCGCCCTTGAAAAGCAGGTGGTCATAATACTCCGCCGCCAACTGGGTCCGGCTAAAGGATGGCGAGGGCAGCCGAACCAGATTCCAAGGGGCCATAGCTCGCAGGAGCAAACCGGTCTGCACATCTTTTTTGAGAAACTGCGGTTCAAAGTCCGAGAAGATACGGTCGCCCCAGAGGGCATAGTAAGTGGCGGTGAAGCTGCCGCCGGAAACTGCGGAAATGAGACCGACATCATTCAGGAGCGGGTGCTGGTTGTCGGGCCGGCCCACTTCCGTTTTCTTGAGTTCTTCAAGCACACTGTATGAAAGCGCGGCGGCGCGCGTGCCACCGCCGGAGAACGCAAGCATCAGCAATAAATCATCCGCATTTGTCTGCGGGGCGGCATTCTGAAAACGATAGCCGGCGCGCGAGTCGGCCGACGGCAATGGTGAATTGACCGGAAAATGCGCGCATCCACTGGCAAGTAGCGCGAGTGTCAGAAGCAACGATGAACATTTTAATTTCATGTTGTCTTAGTAGCGTTCGTTATGCGTTGATTGGCATTTATGCCGGGCTTCCGGAGTCCACCGGCGCAATGCGAGTGGCAGCGCGATTCCGGGGAGCGATTCGGGTTTGGGCCAGGCGCTCACACGCATGATGTTGGCGGTGTTGATGAGGCCGAAGCCGCCTGCCGCCAGGCGGAAGGGAATGGTTGGCATATCAGGCAAATGCGAAAAAAATTGACGCTCGTCCTGAGCATTTCCGCGAAACATCGCCACCATTTCCAGTGTGACCGTCCAACCGCCGAGGGTATGTATCTCCACCCGTGAGTTGCGCCGGCGCGGCTGACTGTGCTGCCCGTTTTGATCTTCAATTGCGTCCGATTGGTTGTCCGGCCAGACATCCGGCTGTTCAACGATGTCAAACAGTCCCGCTGGAAGATTCAGCGGGAATTTCAGCGGCGTCCGCGCGGAGGTGCGGGCGAGGATCACGTCAATCCCCTGGCAGGGAATCATGCTGGCGCAGTGTTGTGAGGCCAGCAGCAAGTGGCGCTGGGCGAACAACTGCGGCCCCGCCAGCATGCGGAGCGTTTCCTGGACGCGTTCCTCATCGGCCTGGTAAAATTCCGTGGACGATCCGTTCGCGGAACGAAGTTCAACGGTGAGATCAACCGTGCTGGTAGTCATATCAATATTGTGCGTGTTCATAGTTTGATTCCTCAGATGCCTTGGCCAGGGGCAGGAAAGAGCCGCACCAAAGCTTCCTGGACAGCGGGGAGGTGCAGATTTCCCAGATGCCCGCCGACGGGATAGTTGGTAAGTTTGCTGCCAAACGTGGAACGGAACCAGGGCAGGTCGGTCGGTGTCAGCAGAAAGTCATCCTCGCAAATCTGCACGCGGACTTTTGGATTGTTGCGGAGCAGTTCCGTGCTTTGGGTCAGGTCGGTGTTGGCGAGCACTTGTTCACGGCTCGTCGCGCGCCCGGTCTTGATCAGGTAGGGAAGCACGAAGCGCTCCGTGTAATCGCCGTAGTTGATCTGCCGGATTTCGCGGACCGAATCCTGCCGGACAAATTTCGTCGGATTTACTTTCAGGACACCCAGATTATTCCGGCGCTGGCTGTCCACAATGACGTTCATCAGCGTGTAACGGAAGGTCAGGCCGATCAAGAAGTCAGACTCGGTGCGGGTCAAGGGAATGTTGCCGGATACATCCAGACCGTTGTCCGCAAAATACAGGGCCTTGTAAATGGACTCCTCCATCTTCTTCCGCCGTTCGTCCGCCGGCCAGGCGAGCGGCGCATTGAACATTTCATCCAGCAACTGCGCGGCGTGGGCCAGTTGCCGTGGCGGATTGACCGCGACATAACGGTCGAAGGACAGTCCGCCAAGTTCACCGGCCGCTTCGCGCGCGGCGACCATCAAGGTGAAATAACCGCCGTGGGAAACGCCGGTCAGGCTGGTGCCGGTTATTTTACCGCCTTGCCATTTCCGCAGGTCGGCCGAAATTAATTTCAGCGCGTTCACCACGTCGTCGCAATCCGCCGGGGCGTAACCTGGCAGCGGCATCGTGGAAGCCGATTCCATGAACTCCTTCTGGAACGGACTCGAAAAGGCCACCACGGAATAACCGTGCCGATACATCATGTCCGCATACGCCAGCGTGGAACGGTCGAACCGGCAGGCGCCGAGTCCGGGAATGTAAAACACCAGCGGCGCCGGCTTGGGTTGCATCCAGCAGGAGTAGGCCAGTTTCTTTCCCGTGGCCGGCACCGTGACTTTGCGGGTAACGGCCCGGTCCGCGAAGTTTGGGATCGCCGGCTTGAACAACACCGCGCGGATCGTGGGGTTGGGATTGTCATTGGTGTCGTAACTTGGAATGTAGTCCAGGACGAGCCGCTGACGTTTCAACGAATAAAGCGTGCGGAGCGCCTCATAGGGATCCGTGAACGAATCAAGCTGGCGCTTGTAGTCCCGCGCATTGTCGCTGAGGTTGTTGAACCCAATGCCCGGGTGGATGGCGTCCGGCCAGACTGCGTGCGGATACGCGACCCCAATCCAAAAACAAATGTCCAATGGCATGTCCACCAGCTTGCCAAGCGCGTCCCGGCCATTGCAGGGACCGATGAGCGGCAGCATCAAATAATATCCCGGCCCGGAACCCCACTGGCCCAGGGTTTCGCCGAAATCCCGGTCGGAACGCCCGATCTTCCAGTGCGTCGCCGGATCGAAAAGGCCGCCCAGCCCAACGGTGGAGTTGGCGCCGAAACGTTCCGTCTCCATCCATGCGCCATGCCACTTGCCTTCGCAGCAATTGTTGAAGAGCCTCACCGGATAAGTCAGGTTATGCCCGCCGTTGTTGATCATGGTTCGAACCGGCTTCGGCACCACAAAGTTGTAGCCAAAACTCAAGGGATAGAAGAGGTCGCGGAACAGCCACTCATTCACCTCCCAGGAACAGCGATTGAAACCTTCAATCGGATCGGGCACCGCATCAAAATAAGGCATCTGCCCGGGTTGCAATTTCTCCGCAGGTGAATTCGACACTGAAGCTTGGGCAAAAAGACGCCCGGTAACGAGTGTCAACATCAGGAAGAAAATTGGCAGTTTATACTTCATGGCTTTTGAGCCTGATTTTTCATCTAATGTTTTCATTGCCGCCTTCTTCGCAAATCAGGCCTCGTTCAAAATTCTTGATTCTGTGGCGAAGCTTAACAAAGGCTGCGTTTTGTATCTGCCGCACTCGTTCGTCCGTGATGTTGAGTTCCTTTCCAACTTCTTCCAGATTTTTGGGGTCGTGTCCGTTCAACCCAAAGCGCGAATACAAAACTGCCTGCTCGCGACCGGTGAGTGTGTCGATGATTTTTCGCAACATCGCCCGGTGGGTTTTGTTTTCGAGTTGCTGGCAGGGTGTCTCTGCTCTTTCATCGGCAATGGCCTCGGCATAACTGCGCGAGCCTTCGCTGTTAGTTTCAGCATCGAGCGAGACTGGCTCAACGACCGCCATCCGCATGCTTGCGATGCGGGAGGCGGTGGTTTCCAACTCCGCCGCCAACTCCTCATCTGTGGGATCATGGCCCAGTTCTTCCCGAAGTCGCACAGCAACCCGGCGCATTTTGCCAAGTTTTTCCATCACATGGACCGGCACGCGGGTAATCTTCGATTGATTGGCCAAAGCCTGGAGAATCGCGTGCTTGATCCACCATGCGGAATAGGCGGACAACTTCGCACCCTTGCCGGGGTCGAACCGTTCGACCGCCCTCATTAAACCAATGTTCCCCTCGCTGATGAGGTCCAGCAGTGGCATTCCAATCCCCTCGTAATTTTGGGCTATCTTGACCACCAATCGCAAGTTGGCTTTGATCATTTGCTCACGAGCTTCCGTGTCCCCTTTCTTGATGCGAGCAGCCAGTTCGATTTCTTCCTTCCGAGTGAGTAGTTTGACTCGGCCAATTTCCCGCATATAAAGCGTGATGATCGTCTCGCTCCGCGCTTCCGAAGATTCCTTTCGGCTTGCGACACTCGCGTCGGTTTCGGAATCTGCGTCCCATTTGTTTGTGGCCTCCTCATCTCGTGCTTGCCCTGCCGGCGTAAGCTCATCTTCGCCTGGAGTTTTTAACTCCTCTGGGTCGAAGTGAGCCTCGGAGCTTCGATGAACCCCAAGGAAGGTTTGCCGGCAGCCAACCGATGAGTTCTCAACCAGTCGGCATGTCGCCCGTTCATTTGTCCGGGAATTGGCGACTGCTTCAAGCCGCTCGTGGTCAGTGGCTGCCGCTGGATTAATGACGTTGTCAAAAATAAGGTGCCGCTCATAGGATGCGTTCTCCGTTCCGGCGAAATGAAGGGTGCCGCAGCCGTATTGCTTGTGCAACTGTGCCAGTTCATCGGAACCTGTTGCCAGCGCGGGAGCATCTACTTTTGTTGACTGATTCATAAAATTTCTCTCGTTTGTCCGCTATGTATGAAAATACGATCCTTCTATTAAAGTTCCGCTGCATTCGGGAAACGTCGAATAGTTGGGTCATGCCGCACCGGTTGCAGAAACCCCAGCGCGAACTGGTAAAACGGATTGAGCAGCGGCGCGGTGTGCCGCGTGTAAAGATCAAGCGGTGCCAGCTTCATGCGGAAATGAAGTTTGGGATCGTAGTTGAGCTGCCCGGTTTCATAAAAATTCAAGCCTTGGTCCAGCGCCCAGCGGAACAGATCCCGCATCGTCACATAGTATAGCTGCCGGTCGAGTGAAACCGAATAATCGAAGCCGATGTTCAAATGCTGCATCGCGCCGTCATGCACGAGGCAGAGCGCAAAGGCGGCAATTCTACCCTCCACGCGCCAGACGAAAAACCGGGCGCGGTCGGGCATCTCGCGTCCAATGCGGGCAAAAAATTCCGGGGTCAATTGCTCAAAGCGCATCTTGGAACGGTCATGCGTCTGTTTATAGAGCGCGTGGAGTTCACCGGCAATGGCCGTGGCATCCGTCAGCACCTCCCACGCAATTGGCGGCTGCTTGTTCAGTTTGATATATTTATACCGCAGTTTTCGGCCCAGCCGCGCGCTCATGAATTCTTCAAAGCTGGCAAAATCCAGGGCGAGCGCGCACCCGGGCATGCTCGGCACGCGCCGGTAGCCTTGGACGGCGAAGGGTTTGAGCGCCGGGCGGTATTTTGCCGGAAAATCTTTCAGCAGCACGATTGAAGCTTTTGCCTGCCGGGCATAGATTTCCAGTGCCTCCGCCAGTGCTGTAACCGCCCACGGTTCGGAACAGTCCAGTGCCCCGTCACCCGCCGAGCAACCGGCGACCAGCATCCGCAACTTCAACCAGCGCGGAAAAAGTTTGCGCGGCCACACAAGCGCCGCATGCAGGTTGCCCGGCAAACCTTCCAAAATATCCTGGTCCACCAGGAAGATGGGTTGCAGTGCCATCTGTCCCGTGCGGTCATTTTGTAAGACCAGATGGAAATGATCGAATTGACCGGTAAGCGTCTCCGCCGAGATTTCATAATATCGAAAATCCTTCGCCTGTTCCGCAAATGCCAGCGAACGAAGCTTCGCTGGAAGTTGCGCGGCGGACGAATAGACGCTGGCGGATCCGCTGGAAGTCTTGAAGCGTGCCACCGGCTCTGATCCGGCTACGCTCCTGTCCCGATCCTTGTAGCGTTGCTGCGGTGCCCAGAAAATTAAGTGAATGTCTGAACCATTCATGTTATTGAAATGTTTCCAATGAGGTTGCGCTGGCAGCCGGTCAGAAAAACCAGCTGATGCCCGCGTAAAAGGCCGAAGTGTTCACCCCATGGTTGGGCTTTTCCATGCCCCCGCTGGAAAGATGCAGAAAGCGATATTGAACCGTTAAGGCAATATTTTTATAAATAAACCAATTCATCCCGGGACCGGTTTGCAGATTAAACTGACAATTGCCGCCCAAATCAGGGTGGCCAATATCAGAATACGTGACGCCACCGCCGGCATCGAAAAACGGAACCCACTTGGTGCCGGTCGCAAAATCGTAGCGCAGTATCGCCGTCAGGCCGTCAAGATGGGCGTTGTGAGGTTTGAACTGTTCGCCGCCGAACACCTCTCCCAGTAATTCCCAGTTGCCACTATACCAACTGTCACTGTTAACGACATCACTGATGACGCGTCCAACCGACAGTTTCACCAAGCCAAGGTCATGAGCATCGGTGCTGCCAAATATCTGAGATCCCAAACTGGCTCCCACCGTGGCCCCGACCTCCATCGCGCCCTTGCGGAAACCGTTGCCGACTTCGTCCCGCCAGATGGAGGATGGGACGGGCGGCGTCAGTAGGTTCGTATTGAGAACAGGGGCAGTCACTGTGCGGTCGGCTAACGGCAAAGCCAATGACGTGGATGACTCCGCGCCTTGAGAACTGTCGGCAGCAACTCCCGCAAGCACGACCGCCAACTTGCAACAAGTCAGTTTAAGAATTTTCATATGCAGTTGGTTGGTTAGTTAGTTTATTTTCACCTGTCGCCACCCAGAATAATTACTAGAAATACCTTCCCGGGTTTGTGGCGGCGAATAATTCATCCGGCGTATTTTTCTTTTAGTTCCTGTTCGGCGGCCAGCCAGTCGTGCAACGCCAATCCCTCAGACCCGCCCCGGGCTAAATATATTTCATGCGCGCGTTGGCGGATTTGTTCCTCTGTGGGCAGTTGCGGTTCGTGCTGCGCGGCGGCTTGTGCCGGGTGCTCGTGCGTTTGTGTTTGTGCGTTTTTATTTTGTTTTTTCATATGTATTGTTGGTGGTTGATGTGGTTTGGTTGGAAGGCATCAGAAATTCATTGACCATGGCATTTGATCCAGATGGCGTAACCGGCGATGAAAAACACCGTGAAACTAACGGCCACAAGAATCCCAATGGCGAAGATCTCCCAATTTGGATGCTTGGATTTAATGGGGGCCGGGTCGTTCTCATTTTTCCGATCAAGGTTCATATCTCGAAGATAACTTTTCGGTCTTTGCCTGGGCGATCTGTGGCTGCCGGCCCAGCGTTTCCCAGCCGCCACCAAGCGATTTGTAAAGCGCGATGACATCCGTCGTCACCGTCTGGTCACTTTGAACCAGTGCGTCCTGTGTCTGATAGAGCGAGCGCTCGGCGTCGAGCACGTTGATGAAGTTCGAAAGGCCGTTGGCATAAAGCTGATTCGCTAGGCGCAAGGATTCCTTGCTTGACTTGACCGCAGCCTCCAACTGCTGCCGGCGGATTTGTTCTTTGGCGTAGGCTGTCATCGCGTTCTCGACGTCTTCAAACGCGATCAACGCCGTGTTCTCGTAATTGGCCAACGCCTGTTCCTGGCGCGCGGTTTGGACTTTAACATTTGCGCGGATGCGCCCGGCGTCAAAAATTCTCCACTGCACGGCGGGACCCACCGACCAGAACCGGCTGCCGGACTTGAACCAGTCGTCCGCGCTGGCACCTTCAAAACCGGCGATGCCCGTGAGGAAAAACTTGGGAAACAAATCCGCTTTGGCGACGCCGATGTTCGCAGTCGCGGCGGCCAGTTGGCGTTCCGCCAGCGCCACATCAGGCCGGCGTAGCAACAATTCCGAAGGCAAGCCGACCGGCACACCCGGCGGCGCGGCGGGAATGGGCGCGACGGCTGCCAATTCGTTTTCCAACGCTTCAGGCGTTTGTCCGAGCAAAACGCCGAGCTGGTGAATCGAAGCAGCGAGTGCCGTTTCGAGCACCGGAACGACGGCGCGCGTGGTGGCGAGAACGGTGCTGGCTTGTTGCACGTCGAGGTCGCTGGTCAGACCGTTGGTGAAACGATTTTGCACAATCGCCAGCGATTGTTCCTGCGCGCGGATGTTGTCGCGGGCAATTTCCAACCGCCGCTGATAACCGCGCGCTTCGACATAGTTGCGGGCGACTTCGCCGAGGAGAGTGACGAGCACTTCGCGCTCGCCGACTTGCGCGGCGGCGACTTGCGCTTTGGCTGATTCCGTGGCGCGCCGTTTGCCGCCGAACACGTCAATCTCCCACGTCGCATCGAAGCCGGCCAAATGGACGTCGTCTTCATACGACGGCAAGTGCATGGCACCCAGCACCGGCAAATGTTCGGGGGCGCGGACGTGCGAGTAGCTGCCCGCCGCGTCCACCGTCGGCCAGAAATCGGCGGAAGTCATGCGATAATGCGCCCGCGCCTCGCGCACCCGCGCTTGGGCGATTTTCAAATCGAGGTTCGAGTTGGCGGCGCGTTCGATCAGCGAATCCAGTTCCGGGTCGTTGAAATTTTTCCACCAAGCGGTGGCGGGGACAACGGCATTGGTTTCGCCGCCGGCCAACGCGCTCCACTGCGTCGGTGCGGAGACGTTTGGCTGGTGGTAATCCGGGCCGACGCTGGGAATGTTCGCGCAGCCGCCGGCAAGGAGCGCCAGCAGCACCACGGTTGATAAATGATTTGATTTCATAATTTTGTCTCACTTGGTTTTGAATTGTTCCGGAACGAATGTTTTTCCATAAATTTGCGGCGGCGTGGTTCAAATCAGTTCAATGCATCATTACTTCTCGTTTGCCGTCACCCTTTTTGAACAGCAGCACCAGCGGCACAGACAAAAAGCAGACCAGTGCCAGCAAGCGGTATTCGTCCGCGAAGGCTTGCATGTTGGAGTGCAGCAGCACTGATTTGTAAATCACTCCCAAGGCTCCCGGTTCCGCCTGCGCAGCACCCATCGCTGGTGTCAGCGCGGCTTGTCCCATCTGCACCGTATTCTGATAAGGCTGATCGTAGGGAGTCAGATGAGATGTCAGGTGTGCTTGGTGCGCCAGCGCGCCGCGTGAAACCATCGCGATGGACACAGCGATGCCGATGCTGCCCGCCAGGTTGCGAGCGAGCGCGAAAAGTCCGGTGGCGTTGCCCATTTGTTCGTTCCGAATGGTGGCCATCGCCACGGTCATCAGGGGCACCATCGTCAGCGACATTCCGAAGCCTTGAATAAAGTTGGGCCAAAAAAACTCGTGGCTGGAAATATCGAGACTGAAGTTGCCCATCATCAAGGAGGCGATTCCGATCAAAATGATGCCAGGACCAACCAGCAGGCGGTCGCTCACTTTCCCGGTCAAATAGCCGACCAGCGGCGTGCCGATCAACATGCCCAAGCCGCGCGGAGCTTGCGCCAATCCGCTGACATAGGCGGTATATCCCATCAAGCCTTGCGCCATGATCGGCTGCAGGTTTTGGATGGCATACAGAAGTAGAAAGACCACCGAGACGAGCACGGTTGCAGATACAAAGTTCCGGTCGGCAAATACCCTTAAGTCGGCAAGCGGTTCGCGGGTCTTAAATTCCCTCACGACAAATGCAACGAACGCAATGACCGAAATTACCGAGAGTGTGCAAATGAAATTGGAATTAAACCAATCTTCATCCTGGCCTTTGTTCAGAACCGTTTGCAGCGTCCCGAGCCAAATCGCCAGGACGAGGAAGCCCAAGGCATCGATGCGTCCCGCTTTGGCGTTGCGGATGTATTCCGGGTCAAAAACGAATTGTTTGACCATCCACAAGGCAACCAGGCCGCACGGGATATTGATGTAAAAAATCCAGCGCCAAGTATAATTCTCCGTGAGCCAGCCGCCCACGACCGGTCCCACCACCGGGGCCAGGACCACGCCCACCACATAAGCCGCCATGGCCGCGCCGCGTTTGGCCGGCGGAAAACTCTCCATCAAAATCGCCTGCGAAATCGGCTGCAAAGCGCCGCCACCGGCACCTTGCACAATGGATGCAAAAATCAGGAATGGAAGATTGGGGGACCAGCCGCACGCCAATGATGCCAGGGTAAAAATGCCGATGCACGCCATCAGAAACCGTTTGCGCCCGAACATGGCAGAAAACCACGCGCTGGCCGGCAGGACGATGGCGTTCGCAATGAGATAACCCGTTTGAACCCACGTCGCCTGCGATACCGTGGAACCGAGATTGCCCGCAATGTTTGACAGCGCCACGCTGACGACCGTGGTGTCGAGCACTTCGATGAAGGTCGGCAGAATCACCGCGAACGCGATGAGCCACGGATTGATTTTAGGCTGGTTCGAATCGCCATTCATAAGTTGCGGTTAAGAGATTGTTTCTCGGCAAGATGAAGGTGATTACTTCACGCGCACTTTGGGGACCACGGACATGCCGGGGCCAAGCGCGAGGTCGTTTCCCGGCATATCATCGAGAAGAATCTTTACCGGCACACGCTGCACCACCTTGATATAGTTGCCGGTGGCATTCTCCGGCGGGAATAGACTGAAGCGGGCACCAGCACCACTTTGAATACTCTCCACATGGCCCTTGAAGGTGCGGTCCGGGTAGGCGTCCACCACGACCTCGACCGGCTGGCCGACGCGCATGTGCGTCAGTTGGATTTCTTTGAAGTTGGCAATGACCCAATAGCGGCGCGGCACAATGGCCATGAGCGCCTGGCCGGGCTGAATATACGCGCCTTGTTCCACCACGCGGCGCGTGACCCGGCCGTCTTCGGGCGCGGTGACTTGGGTGTAGGAAAGATTCAGCTCAGCCTGCCGGAGTCCGGCCTCGGCCTGTTGCACGGCAGCACTCGCGGTTTCAACGCCCGCCGTGCTCAAAGCCACTTCTGCCTCGGCGGCCTTGGCCTGACTGCGCGCGGCTTCCAAATTGGCGCTGGTTGGCAACCCGAACGCCACCTTCCTCGTCGTCACTACGGCGACAAAGGTCATCTTGACCAACTATGCCGTGGTGGTGGCAACAACCAATGCACTTATCTCCTCAGCCAACCCGTCGGTTTATGGCCAGAACGTCACCTTCACCGCGACGGTGCAGACCAACGGAGTCACGGCGGGCAACGCGACGAGCAACTATGTGTTCTATGTGGACGGCACGCCGGTGGCGACGAACGCGGTGGCCAGCGGCACGGCCAGTTACAGCACCAGCGGCCTGACGCTGGTGGGCAGCCCGCATATTATCCAAGTAGTCTATCTGGGCGATCCCAATTACCTAGCCAGCACTAATAGTCTGACGCAGACGGTGAACCAGGGAATGCCGGTGGTTTCGACGTCTTTGTCAGCAACGGCGATTACGTATGGTCAAGCGTTGAGTAGTTCGACGTTGAGTGGGACGTTCACGAACGTGGCGGGAGTCACGGTGTCCGGCAGTCTGGCGTTTGCCCGGCCGACGCTGGTGCCGAATGCGCCGAGCACGAATGTGGCGGTGATCTTCACGCCGAGCGACACGACAGATTACAACACTGTAACTAATTTAGTGACAGTGACGGTGAACAAGCAAACGCCGGTGGTGCAGACGAATCTGGCGGCGACGGCGATTACTTATGGCCAGGTGCTGACGAATTCGACGTTGAGCGGGACATTCACGAACGTGGCGGGAGTCACGGTGTCCGGTAGTCTGGCCTTTGCGCAGCCGACGCTGGTGCCAAATGCGCCGAGCACGAATGTGGCGGTGATCTTCACGCCGAGCGATACGACGGATTACAACACTGTAACTAATTTGGTGACAGTGATGGTGAACAAGGGGACCCCGGTGGTGCAGACGAATCTGGCGGCAACGGCGATAACTTATGGTCAGGTGCTGACGAATTCGACGTTGAGCGGGACGTTTACTAACCTTGTGGGGGCGCCGGTCAGCGGCACGCTGGCGTTTGCACAGCCGACGCTGGTGCCAAACGCACCGAGCACGAATGTGGCAGTGATCTTCACGCCGGTGGACACAACAGATTATCTTAGCGTGACCAATAACGTCACCGTGACGGTGAATCTGGCGGCCTCGGGTCTGATTTTGACCTCATCGAATCCAACAAACGGATATCAGACGGCGGTGTATTTCACGGCGACGGTGCCGACGAACGCGACGGGGAGCATAATCTTTTTGGCCACCAACGGTGGCTTTGGGGCGGTGATCAGCA
>Ga0316231_1003666_pt1 | contig 13321 bp, 5 predicted proteins | sample TBH18027metaG_FD_206002 | JGI IMG/M metagenome (GOLD analysis project Ga0316231, IMG submission 206002) | Freshwater microbial communities from Trout Bog Lake, Wisconsin, USA - TBH18027 | ecosystem: Environmental > Aquatic > Freshwater > Lake > Hypolimnion/Profundal zone | place: USA: Wisconsin...
AGGCGATGTTGCAGAATTCGAACTTGCGTGTTAGCGCATAGCCATGCGAAGTGGCCCCCAGAATGGTGATAACATCGCCCGGCTGGAGCGGATGCGAAACGTCGTTCTCGATGTGGACGCCGGTGCCGCCCAGCACGATCACAATTTCAGAGAAATCGTGGCGGTGAACCGGCAGGGACCGGCCGTGCAGCATGCCGTGCATCACGTGAATGAACGGGGGGCGGTTCAAAAAAGCCTTCCGGATGCCGATTCGCTCGATTTGCGGTGCTTTGGCCATGAGTAATATCGTGCTACAACCTGATGAGATAATCAAGGTGCGAAATACCCGGATGCGTTAGCGTCGCGACTTCGTGGGATGGATAACGGAGATTTGACTATGCCTGATAAAAAACAACAGCCGAGCAAAACATTGCGGTACGCGCAGCCCAATCGGGGGATGCTCACCGAATTACCGGAAGAGACCATGTCGGACCGCCACCTGCGTGTCCAGTGCGACCCGGTCTGGCGCTGCGGCACCAACAACTTCGAACGAGAAGGCTCGGTGCTCGACTGGCGCAAGGCGTTGCCCATCGGCAATGGCGACTTCGGCGCGGCCATCCACGGCTACCCTGACAATTACACCTTTCACATCGCGAAGAACGATGTCTGGTGGGACAACCTGACCGGCGTCGATCCGTATCCCTCGATGAATCTGGCCGAACTCCGCCGGCGCGTGGCCGCCGGCGATCCGGGCGTCAAGCATGACATCCGGCAAACCGCGGAGACCGGCGTCAAACGCGAATCCGTGCCCACCGGTTGCGCGCGTTTGACAGTGCAACTCTGCCGATCCGGCATGTTCTTCAACGTGAAGGAATATCTCAACATGATGAACGCCACCGCTTCCACCGAGTTCTGCGTCTCGCAGAATGGTTTGGACGGCGGCGCATTCTGGATTCAGTCGCTGGTCTCCCGGCTTGAAGAGGTGCTCGTCGTCAAGCTGCGCCCGGCCGGCCAGAACATGGGCCGGTTGCGCTTCGAGTTGGGCCGCGATCCGCTCGAACTCAATGAACGCGACCGAGCCAACGGCTCGAAAACAGAAGCGCAACTCGACACGGAATTTGTGCCCAAGGCGGAGACGGATGGTCGGCTCTGCTGGTTCACGATGCCGTTGTCCGGTGGCGATCATTATACCGTCATGCTCGGCAGCACCATTGAGAACTTGCAGGTGGATGTTGTCGGCTCCGACTTGATCGGGCGGGCCCGGCCGCAGGACGGCGAACTGGCCATCTTCGTAACGGTTGTGAGTAGTCACGATACGGCCGATACCGTGGCCGAAGCGCGCCAGCGCATCGAACGGGCGCTGAAGATTGGCATCGGCACCATCTGGAGCGAACATTCCAGTTGGTGGAACCGGTACTGGAAACGGTCGTGGGTTTCGTTGCCGAAGGGGATGTCCGAGCGGTCGTGGTATTGGGGGTTGTATAAAGCCGGCAGCGCGCGCCGGCCCGGTAAAGTCTGTCCCGGTTATGGTGCGCCATGGCGCAAGGGCAATTATTTGAACTGGGGGAGCTTCACGCTCGGCTACGAAGAAACGAAATACAACCTGGGCCTGCTGCCAACCAACCACGCCGAACTGATGGAACCGTGGATTGCCGTCGTGCGCCGCACACTGGAGAAATCACGGGCGTCGTCGCAGCGTTTTTATGGAATGCCGGGCGGTGTGCCATTCGGTATGACTTGGACGGGTGAGCCGGTTTCCCACGTGGGACTCTACAATTCGACGCCGATGTGCGTTTACACGGCCGGTGAAGCCGTCAAGTGCGCGTGGGATTACTACGCCTTTACTGGCGACCGCGATTTTCTGCAGCGCGTCGGTTATCCGCTCCTGAAAGAAGTGGCGCAATTTTATCGCGCCTATTTGCAGGAAGACGATCAAGGGCGGCTGGTTGTCTTCCCGTCCCGGTACAACGAATATGACTCGTGGTGCGAAGGGCTCGACGATTTCATGTGCAACAGCGTCCTCGACATCGTCATGTTCCGGCAAGTGTTCCGGAATGCCACCGCCGCCGCTGCGCTTCTGGGTGTGGATGCTGAACTGGCCGCCGATTGGACGGCGGCACGGGAACGCATGCCGGCTTGCGCCACTTGGCTTGACGGCTCGTGGAAACCATCCGAAGACCATATCATCCGTGATAATAACGTGATGCTCAGCCGTCCGGATCTTTTTGAACTTTGGCCGGTGAGTGTTGGCGAGGAAATCGATGCCTGGCATGGAACGGAGGCTGAGCGCCGGGCGGCGCGGGCGACGTACCAAAAAGGGTTGGGTCATCATCCGCTCAATACCTGGGACCGGTGTTTTCCCTTCATTGGCGCCGCCCGGATGGGCGACCGCGACTACGCCGGCAAGATCCTCGCGCATTTGCAAGCGATTCCGGAAGCCGGCAACATCAACCGCGGCGACCCGCCGGATGCCGGCGAGCACGACGGTCGCTGTGCGTTCGTAGTCGATGCCGGCTCCGCCTTCCCGGCGGAAGTGGTGACGGAGTTCCTGCTCCAATCCCATGCCGGCGATATCCGACTTTTCCCAGCCGCGCCGCTGACGGGCCACTATGCGTTCCATTCGCTCCGCGCTCGCGGCGCGTTTCTGGTAAGCAGCGAGTTCCGCGACGGCATCGTTCCGTATGCGCTGATCCAAAGTTTGCGTGGCAATCCCTGCCGGGTGGTCAACCCGTTTGGGCAAACGAAAATTCGGGTTCGCGATCTCGATACCGGCAAGATATTGCTGGAACAAGACACGGCGGCGGACGCCATCCTTGAATTCCCGACAGAAGCGGGGCATCTCGTGGTCTTGGAACAATCTGCCTGTCCGCTCGAAGACGTTCCAATTGTACCGCTGCGCTAGAGCATGAAACCAATTGTCACGCCGCAGTTGGCGCAGGCGCAACCCAACCGGGGATTGCTCACCAACCTGCCGGAAGAAGTCATGATGGAGCGCTACCTCCGGGTCAAATGCGATCCGGTCGGGCGCTGTGGCACCAACAACTTTGAACGCGAAGGCTCGGTGCTTGATTGGCGCAAGGGCTTGCCCATCGGCAATGGCGATTTCGGTGCGGCCGTTCACGGCTTCCCCGATAACTACAGTTTTCACATCGCCAAAAATGATGTCTGGTGGGCAAATGTGGAAGGCATTGACCCGTACCCGACCATGTCGTTTGCCGAGCTGCGCGAACGCGTCGCCGCCGGGGATGTGTCGGTCAAACATGATATTCGGCGTACGACCGCGGAACGGTTGACCATTGAGCCCACACCGACCGGCTGTGCGCGATTGAGCCTGCAATTGTGTCGGGCCGGGACCTTTTACAACGTCAAAGAATACCTGAACATGACGAATGCCACGGCATCGACCGAGTTCTGCGTCGCGCAGAACGGTCTGGACGGAGGCCCATTTTGGATACAGTCATTTGTCGCGCGCTTGGAAGAGGTGCTGGTGATCCGGTTGCGTCCGCCGCAGTCGCTCGGCGAAGTCCGGTTCGAACTCGGACGGGATGCGCTGGAACCGACCGCGCATGATCTCCAGTCCATGACCCGGGAGGCGTTCGACGCGAAATATCAACCGCGCGCCGCCGTTGACGGCGGGGTGGGGTGGTTCACCATGTCGTTGTCGGGCGGCGACTCATACACGGTGATGATTGCGAGCGACAGCCCGGCGTTGCAACTGTTGGCGAATCGCGGTGATATTCGCGGACGGGGCCGGGCGGCCGCCGGACCAGTGACGTTGTTTGTGACTGTGGTCAGTTCGCACGACGCGGCGGACACCGTGGCCGAAGCGCGGCGACGAATTGAGCACGCCCTTGCGGTGGGCTTTGACACCATCTGCGGCGAACATGGCGCGTGGTGGTCGGGATTCTGGCGCCGGTCCTGGGTGGCGCTGCCGCCGGGACTGTCCGAGCGTGCGTGGTACTGGGGTTTGTACAAAGCCGGCAGCGCGCGCCGGCCCGGTAAGGTTTGTCCCGGCTACGGCGCACCGTGGCGCAAGGGCAACTATCTCAACTGGGGAGTCTTCTGCCTCAATTACGAGGAATCGAAACTCAACCAGGGAATGCTCCCGACAAATCACGCGGAATTGCTGGAACCCTGGATCGCGGTGGTCAATCGCGCGGCGGAACGGCTGAAGCGCACCACGGAACGATTCTACGGGCTGCCGGGGGTCTGCTTTCCGCACGCCATCACCTGGACCGGCGAGCCAACCGGCAGCGCTTCTGGGCTTTACAACTCAACCACGCTGAGCGTCAACACCACCGGCGAAGCCGTGAAGTGCGCTTGGGATTACTACGACTTTACCGGCGATCACGATTTTCTGCGGCGCGTCGGCTATCCGTTGCTCAAGGCGGCGGCCCTGTTCTATCGGGCCTACCTTCAGGAAGACGAACAGGGTCGGCTGGTGATTTTCCCCTCGCGATACAACGAGTACGACAGTTGGTGCGAGGCCTTGGATGATTTCATGTGCAACAGCGTGCCTGATTTGGCCATGTTCCGCTTCGTGCTGACACACGCGGCCCGCGCCGCCAGCTTCCTCGACACGGATCCGGACCTGGCCGCCGACTGGATCGCGGCGGCGGCACGGTTGCCGGAATATGCCACATGGCCGGATGGTAGCATCAAGCCATCCGAAGATTGGATCGAGCGCGGGTTCCATCCTTTTGGCGCACCGGAAGTAATGGATCTTTGGCCGGTCAGTGCCACCGGCGAAGTGGACGCCTGGCACGGTTCGGAAACGCGCCGGGCTATATTCCTCGCCACCTACCAAAAATGGCTGGGCAACGATCCGACCAATACTTGGGACCGGTGCTTTCCCTTTATCGCCGCTGCGCGCATGGGCGACCGCGACTACGCCGCCAAGATTCTGGCAATGCTGCAGAAACTCCCGGAAGCTGGTAACATCAACCGTGGCGATCCGCCCGACGCCGGCGACAAGGATGGACATTCGCCGTTTGTGGTGGATGCCGGTTCGGCCTTCCCGGCGGAAGTGGTAACCGAGTTTCTGTTGCAATCACATGCCGGAGATCTGCGGCTATTCCCGGCGGCGCCGCTGACCGGCCATTATGCGTTCCATTCGCTCCGCGCGCGCGGCGCATTTTTGGTGAGCAGCGAATTTCGTGATGGGAAAGTGCCGTATGCGCTGATCCAAAGCCTGCGCGGCAATCACTGCCGAGTGGTAAATCCGTTTGGGGCGACCGGTGTCAGAATTCGCGATTTGGATAGCGGAAAAATCGTGACCGAGCGGGTCGCGGCGGTGGATGAGATTCTGGAGTTCGACACGGAAACCGGTCATGTGCTGGTTGTCGAGCAGACCGCTTGCCCGCTGGAAGAGGTGCCGGTGGTAAATCTGTAAGCAGGTATTCGCACTATGTCTTTCGCTCACAACAAAAGGCCGGACACCTATTTTTTTCAAACGGCGATTCGCCGAGGATTTGCGGCCATTGAAGCCAGACTGGACCCGGAGCAGGGCAGCCGACCATTTTTTTTGATTCGGTTGAAACCAACGCCGCAGCGGGAGCATGCCATCTGGGACTTGGGCGACATGTGCGCTCGTTACGTCGATGCCTTCATCCTCGGACGGCCGGTGACCGGTTGCGCTGATTATCAGGCGACCGAACAAACATTGCGAAAACAGCTCCACTCCGTTTGTGATCCATTTGCAAATCCCTTCATGGCCGGCCGTATGTTGATCTGTTTTGTCGATGAGTATCTCCAAATGCCCGGTTCGGAGACCCGGCAACGGGTGGTGAACCTGGTCGCCGATATCCGTTCGCGACTGACTTTTGAAGCGGACTATGCCTTCTGGTTCAAAGCCCCCACCGGCTGGTCTTCCACGCGGGAACCGGTGTTTGGAGACTTTGCGCCGTATCCCACTTATCCGCTGGGCGGAATCGTTCTGGCTCTGTCGCGCTTCGTGGAAGCCGCACCCTTTCCGGAGGGCGAAGACCTGCTGCGCCGCCTGTCCAGGTTCATCCTGGATGTCAGCGGAATCTTTGATGCCGAAGGCCACTTCCAAGGCCACACACATTCCGGTGGAATCCTGACCTCGGCAGTCGGCTTGATGCGCTGGGCCGTTCTCCAGCACGACAGCGCGACCATTGGCAGAATGAAGACCGCCTTTGACTGGACACGCCGGTATGCCAGTTCGTGGGGTTGGATTCCCGACGGGCTGGGGCAGGCGCAGGCGTTCTCTGAAACCTGTTCCATCACCGATGCCATCCACCTCGGACTTTTGATTGCCCGCCATATTGACCCCGCCTATTATGAGGTGGTCGAGCGATACGCCCGCAATCAACTGATGGAGAATCAAATTCTGCGGCCGGATTTGACAGTTCCAGAGGCGGAGTTTCCGTCGAAAGCCGCGCTTTTGAAGGCCGTCCACGGAAGTTGGGTTTCGCATGCCCGCCCCAATGGTCTGGATGGCTGTCTAAAGGCCATCGAAGGGTGTTGCTTGGGAGCGGGTATTCGCGGTTGTTATTTGGTTTGGGAACACGCGATCAGCGAAGCGGCCGGCGCAGTCACTGTAAACATGTTGATTAGTCGCGATTCGCCCTGGGTGGAAGTCATCAGCCACCAGCCTTACACCGGCAAGTGTGATATCCTGATTCATCAGGCGCCCGTACTTCGCATTCGCCTGTCATCTTGGATCGCAGAAGACGATCTCGCGGTGTCCGTGAATCGACAAGGCACTCCCACTGCAATAGTGAAGAACCGGTGTGTGGAACTTAGGGGGTTGAAGAACGGCGATGTCGTGAGCCTCGATTTCCCGCTACCGGTGGAACGCCGCACCGAAGCCGTGTCCGGCGTCTTCTATGAAGTCGATTGGCGCGGCAACACGGTAGTCGGTATCAGTCCCAAAGGCACACAGTATTCACTTTTTGAACGAGAATGGATGAAGACGACGGACGTTCCGTATTGCGAATGTGGTCAAGCCAGTCCAATGAAAGGATCTGTTCATTGGTAACAATTTAGTGCACCCTCAGAGACAGTAAAGATGAACCATCCATCCCCCACTCGGTCGAATCCGGCTGCGCCCTCGGCGCTGACGAAGGTGCGCGAGTTGACACTCAAATTGAATTTATCATAACAAAGAAAAAAGGAGACTAATATGCCAATCAAAGTTGCATTTATCGGAGCTGGAAGCGTGGGGTTTACCCGCCGGATATTTCGCGATATCCTGACCGTGCCAGAATTGCAAAACACGCAATTTGCCTTTACGGATATTTCGCGCCCGAATCTGGATATGGTCCGGCAACTTTGCGAAAAAGATATTCGCGAAAATAAATTGCCAGCTGCCATTGCCGCCACAACCGACCGCCGCCGGGCTCTGGCGGGTGCGGATTACATCATCAACTGCTCGCGGATCGGCGGGCTGGATGCATTCGCAACCGACATCGACATCCCCCTGAAGTACGGGGTTGACCAATGTGTCGGCGATACGCTTTGCGTCGGCGGGATCATGTACGGTCAGCGCAACATCGCTTGCGTTCTCGATTTCTGCCGCGACATCCAGGAGGTTGCCAAGCCGGGTGCGCTGTTTCTGAATTATGCCAACCCGATGGCGATGAATACGTGGGCAGCGATCGATGCCGGCAAGGTCAACGTCGTCGGCCTCTGCCATGGCGTGGAAGGCGGGTGGTGGCAGATTGCGCATGCGCTCGGTGCCAAGCACCGCGATGAAGTGGACATCGTCTGCGCCGGGATCAATCACCAGACCTGGTACACCCGGATCCGCTATCAAGGCCGCGAGATCACCAGTGCGGAATTGCTGGCGGCATTTGAAGCGCACCCGAATTTTCGGCAGACCGAGAAGGTCCGCATCGATGTGCTTCGCCGGTTTGGCTACTACAGCACCGAGAGCAACGGCCACCTCAGCGAATATGTCCCGTGGTACCGGAAAGACCCGAAAAAGATTCACAACTGGATCGACTTGTCCTCCTGGATTAACGGCGAGACGGGCGGTTATCTCAGGGTCTGCACCGAAGGCCGCGATTGGTTTGAGACCGATTTCCCCAAATGGCTCGCTGAGGCCGGCACCCCCATCACGAAGGCCGAACGCAGCAGTGAACACGGCTCGTGGATTATCGAAGCGCAGGAGACCGGCCGCGTCTATCGAGGGCACTTTAACCTCCGCAACCACGGGTGCATCGCCAATTTACCGGCGGACGCGATCGTGGAAGCGCCGGGCTATGTGGACAAATTTGGCATTCATCTCACGCCGGTGGGCGAGCTGCCGCTCGCGTGTGCCGCGACGTGCAACGCGAGCATCAACGTCCAGCGGATGAGCGTCCGCGCCGCCGTGACCGGCGATGCGACATTGCTCAAGCAAGCGGTACTGCATGATCCGCTGACGGCCGCAGTTTGCGATCCCGAGCAAATCTGGCAGATGGTGGACGAGATGCTCATCGCCCAAGCCCAGTGGCTGCCGCAATACCGGGCGAATGGTTCGATTACAGCAGCTAAGAAGCGTCTTGCGACGTGCCGGCGGGTAAAGTTGCTCAAGTGGAAAGGCGCAGCCCGACTCAAGACGCGGACGGTGGCGGAATTGCGGAAATCACAGGAGATGAGCGTGATGGCCGGCGATAAAGCGGCGGCGCAGCGCGCGCAAGACGCCAATCCGGCCGCGACGCCCTTTGTGCAGCAGTTCAAAATCATACTGCCGCACCCCCGGAAACTAAAGTTGCCGGGCGATGCGGCAGCGTTGCCCTGGCAGGTTCGTAATTTTGCCGCCGCGTTTTGCGACCTGCATCCCGAGATCGGTCCCACCGCACCACGAGAGTTGACCGTGTTTTATGCGTGCGAAATCGCGGTGGCGGAACCGATGCGGCTGGCGGCGTTGCTTGGCTACGACGGACCGGTGAAGTTGTGGGTGGATGGCCAGCAAATCTTTAGCGATCCCCACGGCACGAATCCGGCGCGGATCGATCAGGCCCGAGTGAAGTTCAAAGCGGCGCCAGGGCGGCATTCGGTAGTGGTTGGATTGGGCACCAATTGCGGTCAAGCGTGGGGGATTTGCCTGCGCTTCGAACGCCTGGATCGACCCCGTCGCAAACACGGGGCCGGGCGGTTGCCGAAACTGGTGACGGTCTGATTATAATTGTTCTGGACGGATCGCTCGCGTAAAGAAAGGCCAGCATGACGACACAAAAAACTTCCGATTTAACTTTGTGGTATCGGCAACCGGCAGTCGAATGGACCGCGGCCTTGCCGCTGGGGAATGGCCGATTGGGCGCGATGGTGTTTGGCGGCGTCTGGCGCGAAACCCTGCAACTGAACGAGGAGTCGGTCTGGGCCGGCCGGTATATCGACCGAACCAATCCCGCGGCGCTGGCGGCCTTGCCCAAGGTGCGCGAGTTATTGTTTGCCGGCAAGAATCAGGAAGCGACCGACCTGGCCGGTCGCACCATGATGGGAATTCCTTACAATGTTGAGTCGTACCAGCCGTTGGCTGATTTGCAGTTGGAGATGTTGCCGACAGACTGGGGCGCTGATGATCTAAACTACCGTCGGGAATTGGACCTCAGCACCGGAATCCACACGGTATCGTTCCGCTGGAATGCCGGCTGGCAACAGCCGGCCGCGCATATTCGTGAAACTTTTGTCTCAGCGCCGGATCAGGTTCTGGTTTTGCGCCTGTCTGCCGATCGGCCGGGAACCATCTCGTATCGGATTCGCTTGGACCGTGGTCAGGACGTGGCCAGTTGTCGGGCGACTGATCAACGGCTGATCCTGACCGGAAAATTGGGTGCCGCTGGCTTGACGTTTCAGGCGGAGGCGCTTGTGCAGCTAGAGGGTGGCCGGTGCGAAACTCGTGGCAACGCCCTGTTGATTACCGGTGCCGATGCGGTCACCATTTGTATTGCCGGCGCGACCAGTTATGTCGGTCCGGAAGATGATTCGGCCGATCCGGGGCTGGCCTGCCGGGCCGTGCTGGACCGGGTGGCGGGAAAAACTTACGCCGAGTTGCGGGCGCGGCATGTCGCCGATCACACGGCGTTGCATGGAAGGGTGGTGCTCGATCTGGGCCGGTCTGCGGCCGCCGATCTGCCGACGGACGAACGCTTGCAGGCCATGGCCAACGGGCAAGACGATCCGGCGCTGATTGCACTCTATTTTCAATTCGGGCGTTATTTGATGATGGGATCGTCCCGGCCGGGCTCCCTGCCAGCCAATTTGCAGGGAATTTGGAACCACCAGTTTAACGCGCCATGGAACAGCGATTATCACCCGAACATTAACCTGCAAATGGCCTATTGGCCGGCCGAAGTGGCCAATCTTTCCGAGTGTCACACACCGTTGTTCAAATGGATGGCGGACTGTGTGAAGTCCGGTGCGTACACGGCGCGCCGGCATTATGGCGCGCGCGGCTGGGTGATGCACCATGTTTCAGACATCTTTGCCTGTACCACGCCGATGGATGGCGTGTGGGGCGTCTGGCCCGTCGGCGGGGCGTGGCTGGCGCAGCATCCGTGGGAGCATTACGCTTTTACCGGTGATCTTGAATTTTTGCAGCGGGACGGCTGGCCGCTGATGAAGGGCGCCGCTGAGTTCTTGTTGGATTTCCTTGTGGAAGCGCCGACGGGCGTCGCCGGGGCGGGGCATCTAGTCACCATTCCGTCGCACTCGCCCGAGAACGCTTTTCGAAAACCCGACGGCACCGAGTCGATGTTCACCTACGCCTCGACCATGGATTTGGAGATTGCCTACAGCCTGTTCACCAACTGCCTGCGCGCGATTGCGGCCCTGGGCAATCCGCCGGCTGAACAAACACTCCGCCGCGAACTGGAAAATGCGCTGCAACGTCTCGCGCCGCTCCAGATCAGTCCGCGCACCGGGCGCTTGCAGGAATGGATTGAGGATTACGATGAACCCTGGCCGGGGCACCGGCACATGTCGCATCTTTTCGGTGTTCATCCGAGCGACCAACTGACATTCGCGCGTACCCCCGAGTTGATGGTGGCGGCCCGCAAAGCACTCGAAGGACGACTGGCAGCGGGTGGGGGACATACCGGCTGGAGCCGGGCATGGATTGTTAATTTCTGGGCGCGGTTTCAGGATGGAGAAAAAGCCCACGAGAACGTGTGCCTCCTATTGAGCAAGTGTACGTTGCCGAACTTGTTCGATACGCATCCGCCATTTCAGATTGATGGCAACTTTGGCGGCTGTGCCGGGATTGCGGAGATGTTGTTGCAGAGCCATGAAGGTTTTATCCACTTGCTGCCTGCGCTTCCGGCGGCGTGGCCGACCGGCTCTGTCACCGGCTTGTGTGCGCGCGGCGGCTTTGCGGTGGACATCGCGTGGCAAGCCGGCCGGCTTACTTCCGCCACTATTCGGAGCGTTTCCGGAACTGCCTGCCAGGTCCGGTACGGCGACAAGGTGCAGTTGCTCGTACTGAAGCCCGGCGCGAGCAAAACTCTGCCGATTCAGAAGACGTGAAAGAATCGAATCAAGACGGTCGGGGTGGCACCCGACCCTCCCGGATGCGATGGAAACTACACATCCGTGGCCAGGGGATGGCGCGGTGCCATCCGCGCCGCCGATTCGCCGATGTTTTCACCCATTTCCAATGACAACGCTTTGGTTTACCCAACCGGCGACAAGTTTTCACCAATCGCTCCCGCTCGGTAACGGCCGCATCGGCGCAATGATCTTCGGCGGTGTGGACGAGGAGCGAATTGTCCTCAACGAAAGTTCTGTCTGGTCGGGCTCACGGGAAGATTCGAACCGGCCCGACGCGCACAAGGCGTTGCCGGAAATTCGCCGGTTGCTGCTCGCCGGTCAGAACGTCGTCGCGGAGAAGTTGGTAAACCAGAATTTTACCTGCCGGAATAAAGGCTCCGGCCACGCCAATGGCGCGAACCTGCCTTTCGGCAGTTATCAAGTGCTCGGCAATCTGCGGATAAAATTCACCAATGCCACCAGCCCAGTCGAAAATTACCGGCGCGAACTCGATCTCGCGACCGCCGCGGCCCGGGTGACGTATCGACGAGCTGGAGTAACATTCACTCGCGAACATTTTGTGTCGGCTCCGGACGAAGTCTTCGTAACCCGTCTGACCGGGGCGCTGACTTTTACCGTTGCACTCGATCGTCCCGAACGATTCACCACTCAGGCCATCGGGACGAACGAACTGCTGATGACCGGCTCGCTGGACAATGGTCAGGGCGGCAAAGGGGTGACCTTCGCGGCGCGCCTGCGTGTGCTCGCCCGCGGTGGCACAGTAAAAGCCGACGAGACTATGCTGCACGTTACCGGTGCGGACGAAGTTCTGCTGCTGGTTGCGGCCGCAACTGATTTTCGCGGGTTCGCCGGCCGGCAGCTAGCCGACCCATTGGCGACCACGACGAGCGATCTCGACCGGGCGGCCAAGAAATCTTTTGGCGAACTGCGCGCGGCGCAACAAGCCGATCACCAACATTGGTTCAACCGCGTCGAGCTGAGTTTGCCGGCGACTGCCAACAGCGCTTTGCCGACCGACGACCGGCTCGTCGGCTTTGCCAAAGGGGCAGCCGATCCCGCGTTGGGTGCGCTTTATTTTAACTATGGCCGTTACTTGCTCATCAGCTCCTCTCGGCCGGGTGGCCTGCCGGCCAACTTGCAGGGAATTTGGGCGGAAGAAATTCAGACGCCGTGGAATGGTGACTGGCATCTCGACATCAATGTCCAGATGAACTACTGGCCGGCGCAAATCGTTAATCTGTCGGAGTTGCAAGAACCGCTCAACAAACTCATCGCGTCCCTTGTCGAGCCGGGCCGCCAGACTGCTCAGGCGTACTACAATGCGCGCGGCTGGGTCGCGCATGTCATCACAAATCCGTGGGGCTTTACCGCGCCGGGGGAAGATGCGGTGTGGGGGGCAACCGTCAGCGGTTCGGCATGGTTGTGCGAACATCTTTGGGAGCAGTATGCGTTCACTGGCGATCGCGAATATTTGCGTTGGGCGTATCCGATTTTGCAGGAATCCGCATTATTTTACCTCGACAATCTGATCGAGGAACCAACGCATAATTGGCTGGTAACGGGGCCGTCGAATTCGCCGGAAAATCGGTTCCAGCTAGTCGACGGCAGCGTCGCGCATGTTTGTCTGGGCCCGACAATCGACATGCAGTTGCTCCGCGAACTCTTTGGCAATACCGCCCGCGCCGCTAAGATTCTCGGTGTCGATGCCGACCTGCGTCGGGAGTTGCGGGAGAAGAGTGCCCGGCTCGCGCCCAACCAGATTGGGCCCGACGGCCGGTTACAGGAATGGCTCGAACCGTATCCCGAACCGGAGCCCACCCACCGGCATACTTCCCCCATGTAT
>Ga0316231_1003673_pt1 | contig 13306 bp, 16 predicted proteins | sample TBH18027metaG_FD_206002 | JGI IMG/M metagenome (GOLD analysis project Ga0316231, IMG submission 206002) | Freshwater microbial communities from Trout Bog Lake, Wisconsin, USA - TBH18027 | ecosystem: Environmental > Aquatic > Freshwater > Lake > Hypolimnion/Profundal zone | place: USA: Wisconsin...
CCGGGCGAAGACCGGCATCGTCTTCTTCGACTACCGGACCCAGGCGGCGCGCCCAGTGCCGGCGGGCTTCCGGCGGCAAAGCAGGACGGCCTGAAACCTGGTCAGCGGTCCGGCACTCCCCGCGACAGCGGCATGGTCATGCACCTGGGACCGCCGCGGGCCCGGCTCAGTTCGGCGCTGTCCAGCATGATCGCGTACTTGCCGCCGTCCAGCAGGTCGAAGGAGGGGTCCTTGATCAGGGCTTCCGCCTCGAGCATCCGGTAGCCCGCGGCCGACAGTTCATCGGCGGTGGCGAAGTTGCGCTTGTAGATCAGGATCACTCCGGGGGCCAGGGCGAAGGCGTTGGCGCCGTCGGTCCACTGCTCCCGCTGCTGCAGGATCGCGTCGGCGCCGCCGCAGCGGATTGGCTTGAGGTCGAGGCCCACGTCCTTGAGCGCGCTCAGCAGGTTGGGCAGCATCACGGTCTGAAGGTGGTCCTGGCGCAGGTCGAACTTGACCACGTTCAGCAGGGACCGGCTCTGGTCGGTGAAGAAGGGGGGATAGATCAGGCACTCGTCCTGGCTGATCCGGGTGAACACCGTGTCCAGGTGCATGGCGCTGCGGACCCTGGGCATCAGCACCATGAGCAGGGTCTCGAAGTGGCCTTCGCCCCGGTGGTAGTTCTGCCGCAGGCTTTCGGCCAGCATGTGGATGCCGTCGGCCGAGGTGCGCTCGCTGCAGCCCACCGCCAGGACCTTGTCGGAAAGCACCTGGGTATCGCCGCCTTCAAGGCTCTGGGGCAGGCGGATCTTGCCGTTGAGCAGGGGGGTGATCTGGTCGTACAGGCGATCGGATTCCTTCAGGTGGCGCAGCCTGGGGTGGTGGCGGAACACGTAGCTGAGGATCAGGGGCTCGCGCTCCCGGGCCCAGGTGGCCATGCAGTTGATGTTGTAGTCGTGCCCCACCACCGCCGCGGGGTCGCGCATGAACAGGAGGTTGGGGATGGGCCGCACCCGGTAGTCGAAGGTCTGCTTCTGCCAGTGGGCGTGGTGCAGATCGTCCTCCCAGGGGATGCCGGTGATGAGGCTGCGCGCCACGGCTTCGGAAGGCATGTCCCGCAGCAGGTTGCAGGACTCGTCGGACATGTCCACCAGCCGGCGGAAGTCCTCGATCATGGCCAGCTTGACCCCCTCGTCGGCCAGGGATTCGATGAACAGGTCCTGGATATCCAGCACTTCTTCCGCCACCAGGTCCAGCACCTGGCGGAACACGTCGTACTCCTTGCGCGCCAGGTCGCCATACAGGATGTCATCGAACAGCAGGGTCTCCATCATATCGGGGACCATGAGATCCACCTCCCGGCCGGGCTTGTGGATCACCACCTGCCGCAGCCGGTCGATCTCGGAAAACACCGAAAGGTGGATGTCTGCCATGGGGGCCCCGATGTTGGTTGGCCTCCAGGCTATCACTTCCCGGGCGGTTCCGGGGGCGGCGGCACCTGGCCCTGGTAGGCCGTGATGAGCTGCTGCAGCCAGGCATCCTGGGCGAGCAGGTGCTTCTGGATCTCCACCACCTCCGCGAGCAGGGCCTCGGCGTCCTTGTAGGTGTCGATGGCCCGGTTGTCCGAAGCGACGCCCTGGACCTTCTGCCCGACCATGATGATGGACAGCAGGACCAGCTGCAGGAAGGTCTGGGCGATCCAGGCGATCAGCGTGGCGGTGCCGCCCTTGACGGCCTCGGGCAGGCTGATCAGGGCGATGACCGCGAACCCGTAGGCGCACCACATGGTGCCGACCCCGTTGGTGATGCGCACGCCAAGCCAGCGGTTGAAGCGGGCCACGGCGCCGGCATCCGGAGCGAGGGCGTGGGCCACCTTCGGCACTTTCTTCTTCCGCTCCTCGATGTGCGGGTGCGGCCGGTAATCGAAGATCCCGCTCGTCCAGCCTTTGGGCTTGGCGGACTCCAGTCTGGCGCCGCAACTGGCGCAGAAAGCCGCGCCGGCCGCCGCGTCAGCCCCGCAAACATGGCATGTGGACATGGTCCCTCCTCAGGTTGAATAACCTACTGAATGAATCAAACGTTGAAGATAGCAGCAGGGCGAGAGCCGCGCTGGGACTGAGTCTCGACGCGCCCGGGAGGGCTTGATGAAATGCACAGGTTCTGCGGAAATCGCATAAGCCCTTCGGAACCGGAAAGTTGGTCAAGCCATCAATGATATGGCGGGGACTGGGAGGAAACAGATATCAACCATCCTGTCTCGAATCGCTGGCAGAAGCAAAGGTTCATGGATTCTTGATTGATAAGCCTTGTATTTTCAATTAGTTTACGCTAGAAATGCCTACGGGCGAAAGTCTGCCTGGAAGGAACCTTGATGCTCTACCTCGGCGAGATCGCTTCTCTTTTCACCGCCATGTGCTGGTCCACCAACGCCGTCCTGTTCGCCAAGGCCGGGCGGCGGGTGGGCTCCTCGACGGTGAACGTCATCCGCATCGGCATGGCTTTGCTGGTGATGGTCCTGCTGCATCTGGCCCTGGTCGGCAGCGTGTTTCCGGTCGCGGCTGGCTGGGTCCGGTTCGCCTGGCTGGGGGTGTCCGGCCTGATCGGCTTCGCCCTGGGCGACGGCCTGCTGTTCGAGGCCTACGTGCTGCTGGGACCGCGCCTCACCGTGCTGATCTTCACCACCTGGCCGGTGTTCGCCGCCCTGATGGCCTGGGGCATGCTGGGCCAGACCATGGGCCTGCCCAAGGTCTGCGCCATGGTGGTCACCCTGGGCGGCATCGCGCTGGTGGTGCTGGAGAAGAGCAAGGCCCTGCCGGGCCAGGCCCGGCCGCGCCGCTTCACCCTGGGCCTGATGCTGGCGCTGGGCGGGGCTGCCGGCCAGGCGGTGGGCTTCATCTTCAGCAAATTCGGCATGGCCGGCGGCTTCAGCCCCATCAGCGCCAACCTCATCCGGGTCGCGGCGGGGGCCCTGGCCCTGTGGACCTGGCAGATCCTCAGGGGCGAACTGGCGCCCAACTGCCGCAAGCTCAAGGACGGCCACGCGGCCATGCTGATCTGCTACGGCGCCCTGTTCGGCCCGGTGATCGGCGTGGTGTTGAGCCTCTACGCCATCAACCACGCCCACTACCTGGGCGTGGCCTCCACCCTCATGTCGCTTTCGCCGGTGATGATCCTGCCCTTCGCCGTGTTCGTGGAAAAGGAGCGGGTGGGGGCCTGGGCGATCGTCGGCACGGTGGTCTCCATCTGCGGAGCCGCGGCGATGTTTCTCATTTAGCGCCGCGCGGCGCCGGACCCTATATTGGATCACCACCCGTAACCCGCAGTCGCTGCGGGCATCCAGCGGGGGGAGGTGCCGCCATGAGACCGGATCTGACACTGCCCGCTTCCGTGGAGGAACGCCTTTCGGGCTGGATGCGCATCCAGGAACGGCGGGCCGCGGCTCCAGCCAAGGCCCGGCCCCGTCCCTGCGTGACCATCTCCCGCCAGTTCGGCTGCGAAAGCTTCCCCCTGGCCGTGCGCCTGCAGCAGCTGTTCGAACAAGCCAGCGGGGAAGCCTGGTCCATTTTCGACAAAGTGCTCATTGAAAGAATGGCCCAGGACGAGGAGCTCGCCCTGACGCTGCTGAAGAGCCTGCAGGACCCGGCCCGCTACCTGGAATCCTTCGGCTTCCATCCCCGGGGCAATTTCACCAGCGACGAGGCGTTCGCCAAGATGGCCGTTTCCATCCTCCACTTCGCCCAGGACGGCAATGCCATCATCGTCGGCCGCGGCGGGGCGATCCTGTGCCGGAAACAGGAGAATGCCTTCCATTTCCGCCTGGAGGCCGGGCTGGATTGGCGGGTGGCGGGGCTGGCCCGGCGCATGGGCATCGCCGCCAAGGAGGCCGCGGAACTGGAACGGACCCAGTCCCGGCTGCGCGAGCATTTCGTCCGGGAGTACCTGGGGGTGGACGTGGCCGATTGGTCCTTCTACGATGCAGTGTTCAACAATGAGCGACACGGGGTGGAAGCGATCGCCGACGGCATCTTCGCCTATGTCAAGGCCGGCTGGCCGCACCTGATCCATTGAACCGTTCGGCAGCACCATCGTGAGGACCGCCATGCCCGGAAAATGGACCAGCGCCAGCCTGGCCAGGACCATAGACCATACCCTGCTCAACGCGGCCGCCACCCGCGAACAGGTGCGCACCCTGTGCGCGGAGGCCCGGCGCCACGGTTTTGCCAGCGTATGCGTGAATCCCTGCTGGGTTTCCCTTTGCGCCGGCGAACTGGCCGGCGGCGAGGTGCTGGTCTGCACCGTCATCGGCTTCCCGCTCGGAGCCAACACCAGCGTAATCAAGGCCGCTGAGGCCCGCCTGGCGGTGTCCCAGGGGGCCCGGGAAGTCGACATGGTGCTCAACCTCGGCGCCGCCAAGGCCGGTGCCTGGCAGGACGTGGAGCAGGACATCCTGGCCGTGGTCCAGGCCGCCGGAACGGCCCTGGTCAAGGTGATCCTGGAGACCTGCTGCCTCACCGACGACGAGAAGCGACAGGCCTGCTTGGCCGCTCAGCGCGCCGGCGCCCAGTTCGTCAAGACCAGCACGGGTTTCGGTAGCGGCGGCGCGACGGTGGAGGACATCCGCCTCATGCGGGAAACCGTCGGGACCGGCATGCGGGTGAAGGCCTCGGGGGGCGTGCGCACCTGCCAGGACGCCCTGCGGATGCTCGAAGCCGGGGCGGACCGGATCGGCGCCAGTTCCGGGGTGGCCATCATCAACGAGTTCAGCTCGCCTTCTTGGCCATCTTGACGATGGTGTCCGACAGGACCATGCCCGAGGCCTTGACGTTGGCCGGGTTGAGGTAGATCTGCGGCTTGCCCTGCTCCTCGACGATGGCGATGGACCCCCCCGCCTTGAGCCAGGCCAGCTTGGGCACGATCACCAGCTTGCCGGCGGCCTTGAGGCTCTTGACCTCCGCTTCGGACTCCGCCCAGGCCATCTTGAAGCCCGGCGTCACCGCGATGCCGTTGGCCTCCAGCTTGGCCTTGAAGCTCGCGTCGGAGCAGGCGAAACCGAACTGGCCGGTGGAGGAGAGCAGGATCTTCAGGAACTTGGCCTGGGTTTCCGGAGCCAGATCCTGGGCGCCGAGTCCCAGGGTGAGGATGCAAGCGATCGACACGGACACCGCACGGGCCATGAACTCTCCTTTGCCAAACCTCACGCAATCAGCGGTGATCGCATGGAGGTGAGCTCTTTTGCAGATTTCAACACGGAAAGGTGGGATTGGCAATTCGCTGGGCAACGGGTCAAATTTTTTTTATGGGATCTTGACAGGTTATGCGATGACACTCATATTTTCTTCGCCTGAGACATCTATTTGGAACTCGGGTTAATAATAAAGGAGATACACCATGAACCTCATCCGCACTCGCGACACCCGGGCCATTCCGGTCCAAGCCAACATCCTCGAACCGTTCCGGCTCATGCGCAACCTTCTGCGCTGGGACCCCTACCGGGATTTCAATCTCCCGGAGGACGCCGCTGGCAGCTTCATGCCTTCCTTCGACGTCAAGGAGAAGGCCGACGCCTATGTGTTCACGGCGGACATGCCTGGCATCCGGCGCGAGGACCTGGATATCCAGCTGGCCGGCAACCGGCTCAGCATCAGCGGCCGGCGGGAGGTGGAAAGCTCCGAGCAGGAAGGCCAGATCTACAGCCAGGAGCGTTCCTTCGGCACCTTCACCCGCAGCTTCACCCTGCCCGAGGAAGTGGAGTCGGGCAAGGTGGTGGCGGAACTGAGGGACGGCGTGCTGCACCTGATGGTGCCCAAGAGCCCCGAGGTCCGTCCCCAGAAGATCACGATCGGCTGATCCCGGTCAGGGCCTGGTCGAGATCCGCGATGAGGTCCCGCGGATCTTCCAGGCCGATGAAGAAGCGCACAAGCTGCCCGGGGCGGTCCCACCCTTCACGCATGTGCTGGATCCGGTAGGGCAGGCACAGGCTGGTGGCGCCGCCCCAGCTGTAGCCGAGCTTGAACAGCCGGAGGGCGTCGATGAACCGGTCGGTTTCGGCCTCCGGGTAGGCGGGGTCGAACAGCACCGAGAACAGGCCGCCGGCGCCGGTGAAATCCCGCTTCCAGGTTGCGTGGCCCGGGCAGTCGGGGAAGGCCGGATGCAGCACCTGGCTGATTTCCGGCCGCTGCTTCAGCCAGGCCGCGACCGCCCGGGCGCCGGCGTCGTGGGCCTCGAAGCGCATCTTCAGGGTGGGCAGGGAGCGCAGGATCAGGTAGGCGTCGTCGACCCCCACCCCGTAGCCGAGGTGCAGGTGGGCCAGGCCGAGGGCCCGGAACAGGCCGGGATCGCGGGTGATGACCGCGCCCATCATCAGGTCGGAACTGCCGGACTGGTATTTGGTGAGGGCCTGCAGCACGATGTCCGCGCCGTGCTCGAAGCCGCGCAAGGCCAGGCCCGCCGACCAGGTGTTGTCCAGCGCCACCAGGGCGCCGTGGCGGTGGGCGGCGGCGCAGATGGCGTCCAGGTCCGGCACTTCCATCGACACGGAGCCGGGCGCTTCGGCCCAGACCAGCCGGGTGTTCGGCCTGAGCTGCGCTGCGATGTCCGCCATGGGGTCATAGAACCGGGCGGTGATGCCGAACTTCCCGGTAAGCCAGTCGCCCAGTTCCCGGGAGGGGGAGTAGACGTTGTCCGGCAAGAGCACGTCGTCCCCCTGGCCCAGCAGGGCCAGGTCGACCATGGCGATGGCGGCCAGGCCGCTGGGGGCCAGCAGGCAATGGCTGCCGCCTTCGATCTCCGCCAGCCGCGCCTCCAGCTCGTAGGTGGTCGGGGTGCCGAACAGGCCGTACAGGTAGGTGGATCGGTCCAGCCAACGGTTGCCGCGCTCGCGCAGATCGGCGACGTTCTCGAACAGCACCGTGGAGGCGCGCTGGATCGGGGCGGGGCAGGCGCTGAATCCGGCCGGCGCGCGGTATTCGCCGTGCACGAGGGCGGTCTGGAGGCGTTTCGATCGGATCATGGGCAGGTCCTTGTGGGGAGGGCTCCAGTATGATCCACTACGTCCAGAGACCGATCCCATGAGCGAAATCCAACTCCGTTACGGCTGCAACCCCCACCAGGCCCCGGCGCGCGTCTTCATGAGCAACGTCGACCTGCCCATCGAGGTGCTTTCCGGGGCGCCGGGCTACATCAACCTTTGCGACGCCCTCAACGCCTGGCAGCTGGTCAAGGAGCTCAAGGCCAGCCTCGGCCTGCCCGCGGCCGCCTCGTTCAAGCACGTCAGCCCGGCCGGGGCGGCCCTGGGCCTGCCCATGGCCGATGACCTGAAGCGGGCCTGCTTCGTCGAGGACATGGAGCTGACCCCGCTGGCGGCGGCCTACGCCCGGGCCCGCGGGGCCGACCGCATGTCCTCGTTCGGCGACTGGGCCGCCCTTTCGGACGTCTGCGACGAAGCCACCGCGCGGATCCTCAAGCGCGAGGTGTCGGACGGCGTGATCGCCCCGGGCTACACCGCCGAGGCGCTGGAGATCCTGCGGGCCAAGCGGGACGGCAAGTACCACGTGGTCCGGATCGATCCCGCCTACTCGGCGCCGGAACTGGAGCGGCGGGAGATCTTCGGGATCACCTTCGAGCAGAAGCGCAACACCCTGGTGCCCGGCTTCGACCTGCTCGGCCGGGTGGTGACCGCGCACCGGGAACTGCCCGCGGCGGCGCAGCGCGACCTGCTCCTGGCCCTGATCACCCTGAAGTACACCCAGTCCAATTCGGTCTGCTTCGCCTTCGACGGCCAGGTCATCGGCGTGGGCGCCGGCCAGCAGTCGCGCGTGCACTGCACCCGGCTGGCGGCGGCCAAGGCCGACAAGTGGTTCCTGCGCCAGCACCCGGCGGTGCTGGGCCTGAGCTTCAGGGCCGGGGTCAACCGGGCCGACCGCAACAACGCCATCGACCAGTACCTGGAGGACTGGCTCTCTCCGGCCGAGGCCCGGCTCTGGGCGGAGCAGTTCGACGTGCTGCCGGAACCCTTGGACCAGGCCGCCAAGCGGGCCTACCTGGCCACCAGGAGCGGCGTGGCGCTGGGGTCCGACGCCTTCTTCCCGTTCCGGGACAACATCGACCGGGCCCAGGCCAGCGGGGTCTCCTACGTCGCCCAGCCGGGCGGCTCGGTGCGCGACGACGCGGTCATCCAGGCCTGCGACGAATACGGCATGGCGATGTGCTTCACCGGCGTCCGTCTGTTCCATCATTGAAGCCCAGCAGGCGGTCCAGGGACAGGGGGCCGGGGCCGAACAGCAGGACGATGATCGAGGCGAACAGGAAAGTGAAGGGCGCGGCGGCGTAGAACTTGCCCGGGTCGCTGAACACCGCGAACAGGGCTTCGCGGTCCGCGGTCAGGTAGGCCACCAGCATGTTGCAGGTCAGCAGCAGGGCGATGGGGCGGGAGGCCAGGCCGAGGATGAGCAGGATGCCGCCGGCGAATTCCAGGGCGGCCACGCACGGCGCGTTGAGCCCGGGGAAGGGGATGCCCAGGCTGGCGAAGAAGCCGGTCACCTTGGCCAGGTTGTGCAGCTTGCCCCAGCCGGTCATGGTGAACTGCCAGCCCCAGTAGAGCCGCACGCCCAGCAGGAAGAGCGGCTGCAGCATCACGACGGCGGCGAGGCCCAGGTCGCGGCAGCGGTGCAGGAAGCTAGTCATCGTCCTCTCCCCGGTGGATGAACCAGCCGAAGCTGGCCCAGTCGTGAAAGGCCTGGCGCAGGAACCCGGGCCGCTCGGCCTCGGGCATGGCGCTGGCTTCGAGGGTCTCCAGGGCGGCGCCCAGGGGGGCGCCGCCCTGCAGCGCCAGGAGGATCCGGTAGGCTTCCGGGGTGAGCGGCTTGTAGTAGACGGTCTGCTCGAACCGGTGCACCGCCAGGTAGGTCTCCTCCTCGCCGACCTGGGCCCTGCGCACCGGGCCGGGCGCGCCGGGGCGGTCCAGCTTTCGGCGCAGGTCGACCAGCAGGCGATGCACCGGATGGGCCAGGTGCAGCAAACGGATGTGCGGCTGCAGGACCAGCCGGGTGGTTTCACCCAGGTCGGCCAGTTGGTCGGCGGTCAGGGCCGGTTCGGCCGCCTCGTCGAAGGCTTCGATATGGGCCCATTCCAGCCGCGCGGTGTCCAGGGCGAGGCGGCCGCGTGGGTCGATCCACTGGGGATTCTCCGCCAGCCAGGCCGGCAGCCTGGATCCGAGGTTGCGCATGGTGTAGGAACGGGAAGGGCACGCCGTCAGGTAGGCCCGGATCAGGCCGTCGAACCGGGTCCGGCCCAGCACCGCCCGCAGGCCCGGGAAATCCTCGGTGAGGCTGCCCAGGACGCGGAACCAGTACTGCCGGTTGTAGATCTCCAGGCGCTCCAGGGAGGTCAGCCGGTCGTTGGGCTTGATGAAGGCGGCGGCTTCCAGCTCCATGCGCACGCCGTCCGGGCGCCGGCGCGCCGTGGTCTCCCGGGCGGTGAGCGGGGTCATCACGGCCGCGGCCATGCGCTGCTGGAGGTGCTTGAGGGTGTCCTGGCTCATCGGGCCGCCCGGACCGGCGCGGCGGCTTCCAGGTAGCGGTTGGCCTTGAGCGCCTCGGCGTGGACCTCGCCGAAGGGGGGGATGCGGTCGTCCCATTCCAGCAGGGTGGCCGTGTGGCCGCAGCGCTCGATGGCCCGGGCATACAGGCTCCAGACCTGGTCCAGCACCGGGTGGTCGTGGGTGTCCAGAAGGAACTTCTCGAAGGTGGAATGGCCGGCGATGTGGATCTGGGCCACCCGTTCGGCCGGCACGGCGTTCAGGTAGGTGAAGGGGTCGAACCCGTGGTTCCGGGACGAGACGTAGATGTTGTTGACGTCCAGCAGGATGCCGCAATCCGCCCGCTCCACCACCTCATTGAGGAACTCCCACTCGGTCATTTCCGAGACGTGGAACTCCGCGTAGCTGCTGACGTTCTCCACGACCACCGGCACCTCCAGGAAGTCCTGGGCCTGGCGGATCTTGGCCGCCGTCACCCGCACGGCCTCCCAGGTGTAGGGCATCGGCAGGAGATCATGGGTGTAGGTGCCGTCCACGGAACCCCAGCACAGGTGGTCACTGAGCCAAGGGGTCCGGGTGCGCCGGACCAGGGCCTTGAGCCGGTTCAGGTGCTCCCGGTCGAGCGGATCGGCCGAGCCGAAATACATGGAGACGCCGTGCTGCACCACCCGGTACTGCTCCAGGATCTGGTCCAGGATGGCCAACGGCCGCCCACCGAGGGCCATGTAGTTCTCCGAGATGATCTCGAACCAGTCGACCGCCGGCTTTTGCTCGAGGATATGCCCGTAATGCGGGATCCGGAGCCCGATGCCGACGCCGTATTCGGTGAAGCCGTTGAAACGGTTGGCGGTCACTTTCATCACCCTGGGCTGGTCCCCGGAGCCGGGGAGGCGTTGCGGTCTGGACCGGAACCAGGGAGGGCGGCCCGGCGCGGGGCCCAGCCCTCCCGGTTTCCGGCCGGCTGGCTACATGACCTTGCAGCCGCCCTTGCCTTTGCAGGAGTTCTTGGCCTTGCAGCCCATGTCGCTGGTGGCACAGCCGCCCTGGCCCTTGCATTGGTTCATGCCCTTGCAGTCATGCTTCTGGGAGTTGTTCTGGTTCAAGGTCATCGGCGCCAGGCCAAGCCTGGACACCGAGGTGGAACCGTTCTGCGCGGGGATGCTGAGCGGCTGGACGGTGGCGGTGCCGCTCATCAGGCCGGTGCCGGCCGCGGCGAGGAGGAGGGATTTGAGCGAATTGTTCATGACTTCTCCTTACGGCCGACGGGCCGCGGGTTAGGGGCCCTGGGGGCCCGGGGAGGGTGGAACGGCGATTCTGGTTGATCGAGAGGTCGATCGGTGTAGCTTGAATTGAGGTGCGGACACCGGTGAGATTGTGACGCGTTATCAATATAAAATTAAAACAGAATTTTCAAGTATTTTTTTTCCTGGGTGACGCAAGCCAGTCCAGGCCTCTTCGGGGGGCCATCCGTAATATGCTGGTCCCCATGCGACCACCGATCATCCCCTTCCTGACCCTTGGATTGTCCCTCGCGGGGGCTGGAGCCCCCGGGCCGGCGGTCCGGGAGATCCCGATCCGGGACTTCTTCCGGAACCCCGAGCAGTCCGGGTTCGCCTTGTCCCAGGACGGCAAGTACCTCTCCTGGCTCGCTCCCTACAAGACCCGGCTCAACGTGTTCGTGCGGCCCCTGGCCGGCGGCAAGGCCCGGCGGGTCACCTCCGAAACCGCCCGGGACCTGTCCGGCTACTTCTGGAAGGGGGACCGCATCCTTTATGAAAAGGATTTCGGCGGCGACGAGAACTTCCATCTGGTCTCGATCGGCCTGGACGGCAAGGGCATGCGCGACCTGACCCCGGGCGAGAAGCTGACGGCCCAGGTGGTGGACGACCTGCCCGACGACGACCAGCACCTGCTGGTTTCGCACAACCGCCGGGACGCCCAAGTGTTCGACGTGTTCCGCATCGACGTGAAGACCGGCGAGGAGCGCCTGGTGGCGCAGAACCCGGGCAACATCACCGGCTGGCTCACCGACCATGCCGGCAGGCTGAGGGTCGCGGTGGCCACCGACGGGGTCACCAGTTCGCTGCTGTACCGCGCCAGCGAGGCCGAGCCCTTCAAGACCATCCTCACCACCAGCTTCAAGGAGACGGTGGCGCCGCTGTTCTTCACCTTCGACAACCAGAGGCTCTATGTGGCCTCCAACCGGGGCCGGGACAAGACCGCCATCTTCGAATTCGACCCAATCACCGCCAAGGAGGGCAAGCTGCTGTTCGAGCACCCCGAGGTCGACGTGGACGGGTTGAGCTATTCCCGGAAACGCAAGGTCCTGACCCGGATCAGCTACACCACCTGGAAGGACCAGCGGGTGTTCCTGGACGCGGACACCGAGGCGATGTACCGGGCGGTCGAAGCCAAACTGCCGGGCTACGAGGTGGCCTTCACGGCCGGCACCAAGGCCGAGGACAAGTTCATCGTGGTCACCTACAACGACCGCACCCAGGGCAAGCGCTACCTGTACGACCGCACCAGCGGCAAGCTGGACTACCTGGCGGAGGTCGCGCCCTGGCTCAAGGAGCAGGAGCTGGCCGAGATGAAGCCGGTGAGCTACACCTCCCGGGACGGCCTCACCATCAACGGCTACCTGACCCTGCCCAAGGGAGTGGCGCCAGCGAAACTGCCGGTGGTGGTGAATCCGCACGGCGGGCCCTGGGCCCGGGATTCCTGGGGCTACAACCCCGAGGCGCAGTTCCTCGCCAACCGCGGCTTCGCCGTGTTCCAGCCCAATTTCCGGGGCTCCACCGGCTACGGGCGGAAATTCTGGGAGGCCAGCTTCAAGCAGTGGGGACGCAGCATGCAGGACGACGTCAGCGACGGCGTGCAGTGGCTGGTCAAGCAGGGCATCGCCGATCCCAAGCGGATCGCCATCTACGGCGGCAGCTACGGCGGCTACAGCGCGCTGGCCGGGGCCGCCTTCACCCCCGATCTGTACGCCGCGGTGGTGGACTATGTGGGGGTCTCCAACCTGTTCACCTTCATGGAGACCATCCCCCCGTACTGGAAGCCCTTCCTCGCCATGATGTACTAGATGGTGGGCGATCCGGTCCAGGACAAGGCCCTGCTCACCGAGTTTTCCCCGGCCTTCCATGTGGACCGGATCCGGGCTCCGCTGTTCATCGCCCAGGGGGCCAACGACCCCAGGGTGAACAAGGCGGAATCCGACCAGGTGGTGGCGGCCTTGAAGAAGCGCGGCGTCACAGTCGAGTACATGGTCAAGGACAACGAAGGCCACGGCTTCCAGAACGAGGAGAACCGGCTGGAATTCTATACGGCCATGGAGCGCTTCCTGGCCGGTCACCTGCGCCGGGAACCGTAAGGCTCGAATACCTTCCTGTATCTGTCTTGACAGAAAAAATAAACGATACATATTGTCATGGGTCCGGAACCGAGGCCTTCAGGAGTGCCGCCATGACCTTCCTTGATTCTCGTCTCGCCACGATGCTGGCGGGAATCCTGTTCGCCGGAACCGGTACGGGTTCCTTCGGTCCTGCGCCGGCCGGGAAGGCTCCGGGTGAAGGGATCCGGACCGACTCCGGAGTGAAGGAAACCTAGTCATACAGCCAGGAAATCCATTGGTATAAAGACGATTGAATTCTTTATCTTTCTCGGCGTACCTCGGCTGCCTCGGTTTCCTCGGCGATAGGCTTTTTTATTCATGTGTCGAAGCATTTCCTATAGGCGCTATCCGAATTAAGGAAGTGCTAATCGCCGAGGCCACCGAGGTTGCCGAGGTAC
>Ga0316231_1003675_pt1 | contig 13304 bp, 14 predicted proteins | sample TBH18027metaG_FD_206002 | JGI IMG/M metagenome (GOLD analysis project Ga0316231, IMG submission 206002) | Freshwater microbial communities from Trout Bog Lake, Wisconsin, USA - TBH18027 | ecosystem: Environmental > Aquatic > Freshwater > Lake > Hypolimnion/Profundal zone | place: USA: Wisconsin...
CACTACTCAGTCGATCACGAACCATCTCGGTGACTTTCTATTCGAAAGAGGCGATGTATTCCAGTTCTTGCAAAAGTGTATCCGAGTATGATCTAACGTATTCTTCGCCATACTCCTTGGTCAAATTATGGGTACTTTCTAAGAAGAGACCGATCATTTCTTCATCCGGGTATCCCGGAATCTCGCTTACATCTTTTAACCCGTTCAATTCCAATGCCTCCCGGATTACCTGCTCAGGACCGTCAAGTAATGTTCCAAAGGTGATGGACATGGTTACCAATCCTCCAAACATGTTATAGTGTGGGACAACCTATAGTCTGCGACCCACCAAGGCGTAGTTTTTTTCAGGATCCAGCCGGCGCAATAACACCACAACCTTGTCCACCCGTTTTGCAAAACCCCTGCCGCTTAAAGATTGACAGTTACCCCATTCCACACTGTACAATTCGTTGATAAAACAGATTATTTCTTCCCTGGTAGCAACCGCGATCCAGCATCCCGGGCCGACTTGCTCGCCGATCAATACGCCTGATTCAATTTTATTGATCAGGGCACTCAGGGCCGCATCCGCGGATCGCCAGACCGGAGGCAATATATCACTTATCACCCGGGGCATATTGTCTCCTTGATAGTATGCTCTGATTGTATTCCATCTAAAATAGAGATCAGATTCCTCCAACTCTCCTATATATACGTTGCAGTGCTGCATTGGCCCACCCCATATTTTCCAATAATTACCATATATATACTGACCTGTCCAATAAAATATACCAAAGGAATTTCACGAAAAGACGGGGCCTGAACCCCAAAAAACCTTCCAGCATTTTGCCGGAAGGTTTTTGGTGTCGGAAGAAACCAGGATTAGACAAGTCACTATTCTGTTTTTTCCGGAAAGCCATTCCTGCTGAATTCAAGCCGCGTCTGAACCATGTTTCCGTCAGCGTCAAACACGCTGACTACTTTTTTCGTCGCCCGTTCCGGTTCCACTGGATTGCCATTCATGTCCAGATATTTACTGATCGTTTTTGTTGCGACAATCCGACTTGATTCTTCCATGTCAAAATCCATATGTCACCATCCGTCCCTGGCAATATTGGGTCGAGGTTCATGAACATTAATAAGCTCTCACCACTTTACCGATCCACTTGATGACGCTGCCGTTCCCGCTGCCAATTGCGGGAGGTGATTCCATGCTGGTGCTTTTCAGGTGATTAGCTGATTTCGGCCAGTCGCCATGCGCCTTTAAGAGGAAATCAGATCCACTATCTTTAGATCCAGGCGCTGCATCAGATTGATAAAAATGCCCTGAGAGACCTGAACAATTGGTTTGCTGGCGCTGGTCTTGTTGACGGCGATGACCTTGGCCAGACACCCGTCGGAAAGCTGGACAGTGCTGCCGATAAAGGACTCTTTTGCTTTATCGGTAAAAAGATGAGTTAGCTTGGGATCTAATTTATCAAACATTCCCGAGGTTATTTCTTCTATAACCGCGAACGGAGTCTGAGCAGTTTGATAGATCCGGTCCGAAGTCATCGCGTCATAGACATCACAAATAGCGATAATTCGTGCACTGGTCGCGATCTGATTTCCTTTCAGCCCAAGGGGATATCCGGTACCGTCAGCCCTTTCATGATGCTGGACAATACCCATGGCGACACTTCGGGAAACCGGAGTATTGGAATCTATCAGCTTCAGACCCAAGGCCGGATGTTGTTTCATAATGACCCATTCTTCCGCAGTGAGTTTGTCCGGTTTATTCAGCAGTTCGAGGGGTATCTGGGTCTTTCCGATATCGTGCAAAAAACCGGTCAGGATGATTTCCTGCAGATGAGGCGCGTCAAGCCCCAGCCACTTACCGAGCACTCCGGCTACAATCCCGACATTCAGACAGTGCCTGAAAGTATAATCATCAACCTTGCGAAGCAGGTTAAGCTGCCCGATGACTCCGACGTCATTATTGATGATATCCATGGTATTTTGGGCGAGATCGCCCAGTTCCTTCAGCGGTAAATTATGGAAAATTCGCACATTATCAAAAGCATTAGACAGAGATTCCAGCAACGTGGAGTGCCTCACTGTCAGTGTTGCGGTGTTATTAGTTTCCTTTCGGATTTCTTCCGGCAGAAAAATATCGACACTCGGAACATCCCAAAACCCGAGACGCTTAATTCTTCTTTCTGTCAGGACAGTACCCTTGACCATAAGAATCCGGCCGTCATCCAGAAAGACATCATTGGCAACCGTCATGCCGGGATGAAGCTCCCAGATCCTGCTCTGGCTTATAGGTGCCATGCTGCCCACCTCCCGCCAACATCAACCCAAGTGTAATCCGTGCCACCTTCTCAGCCCCCCCTTCCCACATTGTATGGGTCTTACGAGAAAAGTGCGCCTGAAGTTGCATTTACTTTGTTCCATTCGACATTTTTTTGTGTAAACCCTCCAATAATTTACATTATCTGATAAATTTTTCTATTTTTTTATTGTCCTCTGTTGGTTCATCTTCGCTCCACCTGCGCCGAAGCCCCATCCACCTGGGCTCCCTCCTCCACCACTACCTGGCGGGACATGACAAAAATCGCCACCAAAAAGACATAACCCCCTCTAAAAAAACAAGAAGACCCGCCAAATGCGGGTCTAGCTGTGAAGCAAATTGTCAGATCATGGACCTTCAGTTACTCAGTTGCTCTCCCCTTCGCAGTGACAGCACTCAATACGGCGCGAAATTTACTCAGCGGTTGAGCCCCGACTATTCGATCACTATCGTTGATGATAAAGGTCGGTACGCTCTGGATCATCTTCATCCGGGCCTCTGCCTGAACGCGTTCAAGCCGCTCCAGATAGCGTCCGTCTTTCAGCGCCAGCGACAACTCCCCGGTGTCGAGCCCTATATCGGCCGCAGCCTGCAGGATTACCTCAAGTTGGCCGATATCTTGCCTATCCACGAAATAGGTTTTAAAAATCCGGTCAAGAAACAATTGATCTTTGCCTTGATCCCGGGCAAACTCACCGGCCTCAAGCGCCTGACGCGAGTTTGAGGTCCGGGTCCGGTCACTGAAGGTTATCCCGTATGGAGCCCCGGCCAGCCGGAAATTTTCATACATTGCGCGGATATCCCTTCCCGGAAAACGCTCCGCCAGAAGCAATCCCTCGGCAGGGAATTCAGGATGGATTTCAAAACCAAGCCATTCGTCGATGATTTCAAATTCTTGTTTGAGCTTGTCGACAATACCTTTGCCGATATAGCAATAAGGTCAGATATAATCAGAAAAAACGCGCATACGAAAGATCACTTGAATCACTCCTTTTTAGTATCATTATAACCGTCCGGCTGCCGGAATCCAAATTTTATCAGCCAGGCGTTCCACCGGAACGGCTAAACCATTTCCCGGCATCATCCGACAAAATATTTGTTTTCACGACAGGAAGATTTATGCATCTGTCGAAGTGCTATAGACAAAACAAAGCTGCGAGGTACGCCAATGTCAACTCTACCCGACCTAGCCCAGCAATTAATTATCCGGTTTTTTATGCTCATCCCCTGCCCGTTGGCGATAACCAGCGAGGATTTACGCTATATCAAGGTGAACCCGGCCTTTTCGGATATGTTGGGATATCAAGAACATGAAGTTATCGGCCGAAGCCCGGCGGAGCTGAACCTGGCTGTTGACCCGGAGCAGTTGGCCGCTGTCTATGGGACTTTTATGATACAAAGCTCAATTCGCGATATCGAGATGAAAGTCAGGGCAAAGGACAACACCATCTTAAACGGCAAAATCACTGCAGAATGGGTGGAAATCGAAGGCAGCCGGCTGATACTGATCGTCATGGAAGATATCAGCCAGGAAAAACGCCTGGAAGCCGAGATACTCCGGTTGGATAATCTGAAGCTAATCGGGCAGATGGCTGCTGGAATCAGCCACGAAGTCCGAAATCCCCTGACGACCGTCCGTGGTTACCTGCAACTGCTGTCCCGTAAACCCGACTGTGTTCAGCATAAATCTACTTACCAGTTATTGATAAGCGAACTTGACCGGGCGAATGATATCATTACCAAATTTTTATCTGTTTCAAGAAATACCAGTGATACTCAGGAAACAAGGCTGTGGCAGCTGAATGATATTTTGTTGGACTTAAAACCCTTGCTGGAAGCCAAGGCACTGGAGTCCGGGAACGACCTGCTTTATGAGTTATCCGAAATTCCCCAGCTGCGACTGAACGCGAAGGAAATTCGGCAACTCATACTCAATTTGACCCACAACGGCTTTGACGCAATGCCTGCCAAGGGAACGCTGAATGTCAGAACCTGCCTTGATGGCAACCAAGTTATCCTGGCTGTTCAGGATGAAGGTGAGGGCATTGATCCAAGTATTATCGGCAAGTTGGGCAGTCCCTTTTTCAGCACCAAGGATACCGGCACAGGGTTAGGTTTGTCGGTCTGCTACGGCATCGCCCAGCGTCATGGCGCCGAAATTCATGTGGCAACCGCCTCGACAGGGACCACCTTCTCGGTTCGGTTTCCTGTGCAAAATGACTCAGGCTATTAGAAAAAGAAACCCACAGAAATGCGGGTTTCTTTTTTTTAGTCATAGCCTTGTTGCCATACGCACTGTTTTTAGTGATGGGCGCTGTGGTCCATACCAGGCATAGAATGAGTCGGATCGGTCGTCATATTGCCATGGTCCATGTTCATGTCAACCGAATTGACAAGATCAAGCATCATCTGATGGAAGCCGGCGTCCTTTTGCAGCATCTGCTTCATCGCCGCCTGCATTTCAGGCTGTTTCATCATCATCATCATCATCGACTGCTGCATTTCCGGACTCTTCATATTCTCAATACAGCGTTGCTGGAATTCCGGAGTCTTCATCATGTCAGCCATGGCTTTGGGATCCATATTGCCGCCTTGCATCATAGTTGCCTGACTGGTCGAATCCGCGGCGCTGCCGATATTCGTCACCATCCCGAATCCGAAAATACTCACAGCCACCAAACCGCCAATCACCCATACTTTTACTGATTTTTTCATGTTTTTCATCCTCTCAATTCATAGTTTATTGTTTATTACAAGACTCGTTTCGCTCCATAGTAGCGGCGAACGAAGTAATCGTCATTCATATCGCCGATGGCTACTACTCCTGAGGAAAAGGAGGTGTGGATAAATTTATCCAGACCGATATAGATGCCGACATGGGAAGCGCCAGGGGCATAGGTAGTGAAGTAAACCAAGTCGCCTGGACGGAGCGCCGTCCGGGGGACGGTTGCGCCGACAAGAAACTGGATATCGGCGGTACGCGGCAGTTCGATTCCGGCCTGCCGGAAAATGTACTGCACCAATCCGGAGCAGTCAAATCCCTGGCTCGGACTGGCGCCGCCCCAAACAACCCGGGCACCGAGATAATTCCTGGCAAGACCCACAACGCCGCTGGCAACTCCACTCGGCGTCAGTGTGAACTGCTCTTCCACCACTGGAATGGCGGCTCCGGCAGTGATAGAGTCCAAAGATTTTAGAAAGTCGCTATACCAGGAAACCGGGGAAGCCTGGGCAGCAGCACCGAAACTCATACTGACCGCCGCTACCAAAGCTATGATCATCATCTTCTTCATCCAGGCTTCCCCCTTTCCAGCGTTTTTCTCTGTGTGGATTAATGTTTATGCATTCCGCCCTGCAGGTCGCCATTGGCCTGTTTCATAATCTCCTGCATGACCTGCACTTTGCCGTCAACGACCGTTTGGTCGATTTTGCCGCTATTGATGTAATCCTTCAGATCAAAGGCCGCCTTATGCATCTTGTCTTTTAAGGCCGCGTCGGTCATGTGCGGGGTCACCTGGTCACAGTTGCTGGCTAACTGGCCAACTGTTTTCTGGGCCTCCATGGTTTGACCGGCCTTGACCTGCTTCACAACATCCTGGAGCTGTTTATCCATGTCTTTCATCATCGGCATGGGATCACCCATAGGCATCGACATTTGCGCTGCCGGGGCAGGCTGCTGGGCCTTGTGATCGCCGGAACCGCATCCGCCACGAAAGCCAGCGCCAGAACCAGGGTCAGGGAAAGAACGACATTCTTTGGGTTTTTCACGACTTGTTCCTCCTAAATTAAGCGTTCTTTGGTTTCCTGATTCAAAACCGGTTTCTTCTCTTGCCTTTCGTTCCACACATAGTAGATGCTGGGCAGAACCACCAGGGTGAGGATTGTCGCGGTCACCAGTCCCCCGACCACAACTGTGGCCATCGGCCGCTGGACCTCGGCACCTGTACCGGTGGCGAGAATTAGCGGAAACAGGCCGAGGCTGGCCACCAGAGCGGTCATCATGACCGGACGGAACCGGGTAATCGCTCCTTCAATAACAGCTTCTTCCAATGGTTTCACTTCCCGGAGTTTTTTGATATAGGTCACCATAATTACCCCGTTTTGCACCGCGATCCCGAAGAGAGCGATAAATCCGACCGCCGCGGCGACAGTGAGGTACATCCCGGAAAGGTATATCGCTACAATGCCGCCGACGAGCGAGAAAGGAACATTGAGCAGGATCAGCAGCGCATCCTTGGCGGAGCCAAAGGTCATGTACAGCAGGAAGAAGGTGAGGACGATGACCGCCGGCACTACCATCGCCAGCCGCTGCTTGGCCCGCTGCTGGTTCTCGTACTGTCCTGTCCATTTCAGAGAATACCCTGGCGGCAGATCCACCTTTTCTTTAATCACCTTGTTTGCTTCGTCGACAAAGCTGACAACATCGCGGCCCCGGGTATTAAGCTGCACAATCACCCGGTAGATGCCGTTTTCACTGCTGATCATCGAGGGGCCGTCGACAACCCGGAACTGGGCAACTTCGCCGAGGGGAACATGTGCGCCGGTTGGGGCTGCCGCAGCTGTTACTGTTCCACCCATACCGCCGCCCATACCGCCGCCGGCTTTGGCTAGACCGCCGGAGACCGGGACAAGGATGCTCTTCATGGCGTCGATGCCCTCGCGATTGTCGCGGTTGTAGCGCAGCAGAACATCAAAGCGTTTGCGGCCTTCGATAGTGGTCGTGGCTGTCCGGCCGCCCACCGCCAGTTCGATGGAATCTTCCACGTCGTTGATGTTGAGGCCATAGCGGGCGACTTTACCTCGATCAACCTGGATTTCGAGATACGGTGCGCCGAAAACCCGCTCAGCAAGCAAGTCCCCGACGCCCTGAACCGTTGCCAGGGCTTTTTCGATTTCAAAGGCTTTTTGCTGCAGAACTTTTAGATCATCGCCGTAGATTTTCAGCCCCAATTCAGTCCGGACGCCGGTAGTCAGCATCGACAGCCGGCCTGCTATCGGCTGGGTGTAGGCCTGATTGAGACCTGGTATGGCGGCCAGCTTGGTCGCCATTTCATGCTCGATGGCGTCTTTCGTTACACCAGGCCGCCACTGGTCTTTGGGTTTTAACGTTACAATGGTTTCGATCATATTGATCGGCGCCGGATCCATGGCCGACTCGGCCCTGCCGACTTTGCCCACCGACATGTCGACTTCCGGAATTCCCAGGATAAGCCGGTCCATCTTCTTGGCTGCTTCAACCGCTTCAGTGAGCGACACGCTGGGCAGCATGGTCGGCATCACGAGAAAGGTTCCTTCGTCCAGGGGCAGCATGGTCGGCATCACGAGAAAGGTTCCTTCGTCCAGGGCCGGCATGAACTCGGTGCCGATAAACGGCAGAATCGCAAATCCGGCGATCATGACGATGATACCGACAACAATCGTGCCTTTCCGGTATTTCAGAGCCTTCTTCAGAATCGGCACATAGAGATTATGAAGTTTGCGCACAACCCAGGTTTCTTCTTCTTTGACCTTGCCGCGCAGCAGCAGCGTACATAACACAGGTACTAACGTAAACGCCAGGATGAGCGACCCGGTCATGGCGAAGGTTTTGGTCCAGGCCATGGGGGTGTACATTTTCCCTTCAGTGCCGGTCATGGTGAACACCGGCAGGAAGGTGACAATGATAATCGCGATAGAGAAGAATATCGGTATAGCAACTTCCTTGGCCGCCTCCAGGGTCACAACCATAATGTCGCGGCGTCCCCCGTCTTCGGCTAAATGGCGATAGATGTTCTCCACCATTACGATGGCCGCGTCAGTCATAACCCCGATACCGATGGCGATACCGCCCAGCGACATCAGATTGGCCGACAGACTGATCTGTTTCATCCAGATCAGCGCGATCAGAATTCCGATTGGTATCGCACTGGTTACAATCAGGCTCAGGCGGAAATTGCCCAGGAAGACAAGGACAATGAGCGATACCAGGATAAATTCTTCGATAAGCGCCCTGGTGAGGGTACTGACCGCTTTTTTCACCAGTTCGGTCTGATCGTAGTAGGGCACATTTTCATGCCTTTAGGCAGCGTTGGCTGGATCTCGGCGATTTTCTGTTTTACCTGGTCGATAACATCCAGGGTATTCTCACCCATCCGCTGGATGACAATGGCGCCAGCCGCCTCCTGGCCGGACTTGGTAAGCACCCCTCGCCGGAAATCCGGCCCCAACGTTACCCGGGCGACGTTCTTGACATACACCGGGATATTATTGTTCTGAGTGATAACGATATTTTCGATGTCCTGCACCGACTGCACGAGGCCGAGGCCCCGAATGACGTATTCCTGTCCGTTTTGTTCCACCACTTTGGCGCCGACGTTGGCGTTGTTGGCGCTGATTGCTCCGTAGACCTGGGCAACCCCGACCCGGTAGGCTTTTAGGAGATTCGGATCAAGATTAACCTGGTATTGAAGAACATACCCGCCGATGCTGGCCACTTCGGCCACACCATTGACCGCACTCAGCTGCGGTTTAATCAGGAAATCTTCGATGGTTCTCAGCTCCGCCAGATTGTGGCGGTCGCTTTCGATGGTATACATGAAGACTTGCCCCATCGGAGTGCTGACCGGCCCCAGCGACGGCTGCACGCCCCGCGGCAACTGAGGAATGGCCTGCTGGACTTTTTCGTTGACCACCTGGCGGGCGAAGTAAGGATTCACCCCGTCTTCAAAAATAACGGTGACCATCGAAAATCCAAAAGAGGAAGCTGAACGCACGTCTTTGACTTTCGGCAGCCCCCGCAGTGCCGTTTCTAGCGGATAGGTGACCTGGTCCTCCACTTCCTGCGGACCGCGGCCCATCCAGTCGGCATATACCAGCACCTGGTTCTCGCTCAGATCCGGAAAGGCGTCGATGGGTGTCTCGCGGAGCGTAAAGCCGCCCCAGACGATGACCAGCGCGCTGAAGATGATGATAATCGCTCTGTTTTTCAGCGAGAGCTCGATTAATCTGTTTAGCATCGCCGCCGCCCCCTTAGTGACTGGAATGGCCGGAATGATCCATGCCACTCATATCCGTGCCATCCATCGGAGCAGCCTTCTGAGTTGGCGCGACTGAAGTACTCGGCATTGCCGCCGGAGCCGCATTAGAATTCCCGTGGCCCCCGTGGCCACTGTGGCCGCCCATGCCGCCGAGCTGGGTCTGGGAGTCGATCAGGAAGGTAGCTGCTGTGACAACCACATCGCCAGGCTGCAGGCCGGAAAGCACCTGAATATATCCGTCGGCTTCCTGTCCGACGACAATATCGCGTTTGGCAAAGGTGTCTTCGCCTTGGGCGACAAATACGATGGTCCGTGTTCCTGTATCAAGCAGACTCGACACCGGTATGACCGCGCTTTCGCCTAAGGGAACGCCAATCGCGGCATTGACGAACATATTCGGTTTCAGTTTACCGTCAGCGTTGGCCATCTCGACCCGGACCTTGACAGTGCGGGTTGCATCGTCGACAACAGGACTGATGAAGGTCACAATTCCGTCGAATGCGACTCCCGGATAGGAGCTGCTGGTGACCTGCACCGGCAGACCGGGCTGAACGCCGGCGATATCCTTTTCGTATAGGTCGGCGTACATCCAGAGGCTGGAGAGATCGGACAGCGCGAACAGTTTTTCGCCAGGCATGATGTACGCCCCTGGCAGTGCCGATTTCTCCATGACCGTGCCGCCGAACTGGGCGCGAACGATCATCGCATTGTTGGCTGTCCGGGTATGGCCAAGATGTTCGATATCCGGCGCGGGAATACCAAGCAGAATCAGTTTGCGTTTCGCTGCTTCCAGCAGTTTGTTGTTGAGCTGTACCACGTCCCTGCCGGCACTACGCAGCTTCTGGACACCGTCCAGGGCCAGGAGGTATTCTTCCTGAGCAGCTATGTAGGTCGGACTGTAGACTGCGGCAATCGCCTGGCCTGGAGCAATGGTTTCTCCCTCGGAGTTTATATATAGCTCGTCAATACGCCCCTCCACCCGTGAGGTTATATAAGAGCGGCTGGTTTCGTTGAGGGCTATTTTTCCGGTGGTCTTGATGTCTTTCACCAAGGCCCGTTTGGCAACCGTCGCGGTCTGCACTCCGGCCAGCAGCCTGGCCTGAGGGTCAAGTTTGACGGTATCACCGACGACGCTCACCGGGCTGCCGCCGGGGGCCTGATGCCCCGCGTGTTCGTTAACGGCGTTTTTTTTTGCAGAGCTGTAATACGCCCAGCCCCCTCCGGCTGCGATAACCGCCGCGATAATCCCGCCGATCAGCCACTTCTTGGCAAACAACCTATCTGTCATACTGGTCAACTCCATTTCGCAAGATGTTATTAGATTTGGCCAATACTGCCAAACAAGGGTTTTCCTACAGCTTTTTCCAGGTTGGTTGCCGCTTTTTCATGATCAATCTTGGCCTTATAATAGCCAAGCTTGGCGTTGCGGAGGGTTGTCAGGCTGTCAAGCACGGCCATGAAATCGACTTTGCCGTTGGTGTAGCTGATGACTCCCGCCTGAAAGGCTTGCTCAGCCTGGGGCACGATGGTGTTTTTATATAAATCGATCTGACGCCAATACGTCTGCGCTTCGACCAGCGCCATCTGTACGTCGAGTCCGGTCATATTCCTCATATTCTGGTAGGATGCGTGCATAGCGTCAAGATTGGCCTTGGCGGACGTGACCTGCGCCTTGTTCTTGTCCTCCCAGATCGGTATCATCGCCATAACTCCTATTTTCCAGCCACTGGGCGAAAACATATCTTTGGAATTCTTGTACCCGAGCTGCACTTCATAATCAGGCAGGCTCTGCTTCTTTGCCAGTTCGACCCCGCTTTGGGCCATATCCAGCTGGGACTTCATGCCTTGCAGGGACGGTTTGCCGGCCGCGGCCGAACTAACCAGGGAGGTCAAATCGAAGTTGGGCGGCGGAGCGTTGAATTCTTCGCTTATAGTGAGCGCCGAATCCGCCGGCCGGCCCATGATGGTATTAAGTCTGGCTTTGGCCACCGCGTCCATGGCCGCCATATTGAGTAGATCAGCCGTCATTTTGGAAAACTCCGTCTGGGCGCGCAGCGTGTCCTGCAGCGGAATCATCCCGGTAGAGTAGTTGACCTGGGCAATCTGAGCAAGCTGGCCCATCAGCTGCTGGTTCTCTTTGCCGATCTCCAGGGCTTTCGCGGCATAGAGGCTATCGTAATAGGATTGCTTGGCCTCAACATAGGTCTGCAGCTGCCTGTCGCGATAGGCTCCCTTGGCCATCAAGGCGTCGTTTGCGGCCATCCTGCCCATCAGGCCAAGCTTGCCGCCCCCCATGATTTCCTGGCTGATGGTGTATTCGGTCATCATCCCCTGGCCCGGATTCAGGGTACCGTTTGGTATCTCGTCTTTCATGATACCCACCTTCGGATTGGGCAGGGCTGTTATAACAGGGATTTGGCTGTTCTTTTCTTCCCAGCGTTTTTGCATTTCGATGACCGCCGGATTATTGTTTATCGCTGTTGTAACTACCTCTTGCAGCGACATAGGCTCTGCGGCCGAGACCGGAGCGATCTGAACCATCAGGACCACGATGATCATTGATTCTATCCACCGCTTCATTGTGCGCAATTGCATGGGTATCCCTCCGCCGTATGTATTATTCTTGTGAATTTACTGTGCAATAGCTTTGCCTAACAGAACTGACATGCCTATCATACCGATTAATTGTGAAGAACTTATGAAGGAACCTTGAAGAACCTGTGTTAATTTTTTCCGCAAAAAAAGCAGCCTCACTGTTCCTGAGGCTGCTAACGAAGGTTTCTTCTAGGATTATGGTACTCACTGACATTTAACCGCAGCCGCAATTCTTGCGGTCTGGGGCTGACGCAGCCAGCGTCTCTCCGCTGAGGTCGGCTATCAGCTTATCCATGCTGAGAGCCGCGCCTTTTCTGATCATTCTCCCGACTTCCATCGCTTCCTTGATCTCTTGCTGCGAAAGGCCAGCATCTATCGCCTTAGCGCTGTGATGCTGTATACAAGGGTGGCAGTTTGCCGCAACCGAAGCTCCCAGTGCGATCATTTCTACTGTCCGGGTATCAAAACTCATTTCCTATCACCTCCTCTATCCCTATAGACGGAGCTGCGCCAAAAAGGATACGCCAGGAGAAAAGCAAATGATAAAGCAGCCCCGTTCTCACCGAGGCTGCTGACGAAGTTTTTCTAGCCGTCTGTTTTTCTGGGACGGTCATCGGTCGTCGGGGCGACAGGCAAGTAAATAGTAAAGCAGCTGCCTTCACCCAGTTTGCTTTCGACGTTGACCCGCCCGCCGTGACTTTCCACCAGCTGTTTTACGATAGACAGGCCGATTCCAGATCCGCCGCTTTTTCGGGCTCGGGATTTGTCGGCGCGATAAAAATGATCGAAAATATACGGCAGATCTGACGGGTCAATTCCGGCGCCGCTATCGCAAACACTGACTTTCAGCCACTCTTGCCCGCCTTCGCTTACCAAACCGGTGGTCAGGCTGATCCGTCCGGTCTCGGGGGTGTAGCGTATCGCGTTAGTCATCAGGTTGTAGAGAACCTGGCTGATCCGTCCGGCGTCCACTTCAATCAGCGGCGCAGGTTGGGGCAAGTATTCCATCGCGATGTTCTTCTCATCAGCCAGAGGCCGGAGCATATTCACCGCCCGGGAGATAATCTGGTCAATATCAGTGAGGTTCTTGTCCAGGGACAACTGTCCGGCCTCAGCCAGGGACAGGTCGCGCAGATCACTGATCAGGTGACCGAGATGAACCGTTTCTTCATGCAGGGAGCCCAGTTGTTCTTTATCGCTATGAATGACGCCGTCAAGCATTCCTTCCAGATTGCCCTGAACAACAGCAAGCGGGGTCCGAAGCTCGTGGGCGATGTCAGCCAGGAGCTGTCTGCGCAAAAGATTATTGGCTTCAAGCGCTTCTGCCATGCGGTTAAAGGCGTTGGCCAGCTGCCCGACCTCATCGTCAGAGCTCGCCGTCA
>Ga0316231_1003676_pt1 | contig 13300 bp, 11 predicted proteins | sample TBH18027metaG_FD_206002 | JGI IMG/M metagenome (GOLD analysis project Ga0316231, IMG submission 206002) | Freshwater microbial communities from Trout Bog Lake, Wisconsin, USA - TBH18027 | ecosystem: Environmental > Aquatic > Freshwater > Lake > Hypolimnion/Profundal zone | place: USA: Wisconsin...
ACAATCATTGAGGGTTGATGATGTTTAGCCCGCCAACGGCTTGAGCGGAGGCAAGATGCTGGAGCACACCAGAACCAGCGGCAAAACGGGCCGGATTTTTCCCGGCTCCTGGTAACCACCCAGGCCCCAGGAAATCTGCCCTTTCGAAATGGCCCAGGAATAGAAAACTTCAGAAATTCTTCAAAGGCAGGAAGTTCATCGCCTGCCATACTTGCCTTGAATCAGAGTGCGCGCGCTCATAAGGGGTTTGCATTATGTCGAAGACTGTTTCTTACGCTCAGTGGTCTCTGGAACCCTACTGCATTGGTTTGAAGCTGCGCACACTGCGTACGCAGAAGCGGCTCACGCTTTCGCGGCTGGCGGCGGAAACCGGGCTTTCGACGGCGCTGCTGTCAAAGCTTGAGACGGACCGCATGATTCCCACGCTGCCGACGCTGGCTACAATCAGCCGCGTTTACGGGGTTGGGATGAGTTATTTTTTTGCAGAGCCTGCCCAGCACTCGCTCTCAATTACCCGCAAGGCCCACCTGGAGAGCGCCGGGCGAGGGCCGGAGTCCATCAAGGTGACTCCCTTGAACGCGGCCGGGGAAAACCCTCGGCTAGTGGCGCAGATGATTGAGTTCCCCCCCGGCGTGGCGACAAGCACAACGGATTGCTTCCGCGAGGCCAGAGGCATGGTTTATGTGCTGGAAGGCAGTTTGCAGTTGGATGCCGGCGGCATGCAAGAGGTGCTTCAGGCCGGGGATTGCGCCTGCATGGAAAGCGAGATGGCGCTGGCGTGGAGTTCGGCGGACAAGCATCGCTGCCGCGTGCTGGCGGTCTTTCCCGGAGTGACGAGCACCGAGGGCTGAGTGCGGGCGGACTATGCCATCCCCTCCGCGTTCTGCGCGGAAAGGATGGGAGAGCAAGACACTCGCTGAAGGCCGGCCTTAGTTGGCCGCGCGCGGGATGATCTGGAACGAGTCAAGAAAACGGGCCGTGTCAGGATAGGGCTTGCCGAGCTGCGCAACCACCAGGGTTTGGTAGAGCGTGGAGCCCACCATGTAGATGCGGGCGGAGAAATGCGCCGCGTCGCTCTCGGCTTCGAACTCTACCCCGTGGTAGATGCCGAGGGTAATCTTCTTTTCGCTCACCAGGTGGGAATTGGAATTTTGCAACGCGCCGTTCTTGGCCCCCTGCAGCATCGTATCCGGGTCTTTGCCTGCCGCCTGCGAGCCGTAATCGCAGACTCCGATGAACAGTGCAACCGGATCAACCCGGCCAATGTAGGAGCGCAACTCGAAGGAGCCGGCGTCGGTAGGGATATTCCTTTTTTGCAGGTCGGGCGCGGAAGGGTAGGATGCGCTGAAACCATCCGAGGGATAGCTGTAAGTCTTCCACTCGGAGGTTGGGGCCGCGGGGGTTTGTGCTGTGAGGGCCGCGGCAAAGTACAGCAAAGCTGCGGAAACGATAAAGGCGCACGGCATAATCCTGCGCATACCTCTGGTCATGATCGCTCTCCTGTCACCGCCAAAGCCCTCTGAGTAAGAAGTCCAGGAACGCACTGCGGAAACCCCGGGGGAGCTTGCTCAAAAACCTTCGGAGGAGCAGATTATAGCAATTTCAGGATTGGTATACCTCGAAGGAAATACGCAAAGTTGCTGCAACCACTAATGAACGACAACCTTGCATGAATTCTGCCAGAGCAGGGTAACCCTGGCAGAATTGCGCGGTCTCCCCTGGCGGGGCGATCTGCTAATGGAAATGAATGGCCTTTTTGCCGTCAAACGCTCGCCGTTACTGCGCTACCAGGGTCTCCTTTTCCATGGCGATGGCGCGGGGGAAGAGCAGGTTGTTTTCAAGGTGGACATGGCGGTGCAGGTCGCGCTCGAAGGCATCGATTCCGTCATAGAGTCCAACCAGAGTGGGGCAGGCGCCAGCGGGCGGGGTAAAGTTGCTGGTGGCGGTGCGCATCTCTGCCAGCAGCGCGCCGGCTGCTTCATGCTCGTTCATCATTCCCTGCACAGGGCTCTCGACGCTGGCAAAGCAGGCGTGGGGCGGCGGCGCGTTTGTCAGGCGGCTGCGCTCAAGCCCTTCGATGTAGGGGAAGAGAATCCGCTCTTCCTTGTTGAGATGGAAGGTAAGCTCGTCGGCGAGCTGGTGCAGGTGGCGGCTGATCAGATCAATTTCAGGATGGGTGGGGCCGTGCTTGCCGGCCGCCTTCACTGCCATGGGCAACAGCCGGGGCAGCTCGCTGCGCACGTAGGCGTGGTGGGTTTGGACGATGTGTCCGATTAACTCGGCGAGCGTGGCCTGGGTAAAGTCCTTTGTGGCCGGCTCAAAGCCGGAGACGGCCTCAGAGAGAGCGTCGAGCAGAGTCTCAGTGGCGATGCCTTTGTCTGCGCAGGCCTCGGCCAGGGGACGGTTGCCACCGCAGCAGTAGTCGAGATGGAAGCGTTCAAACACGCGGATGGTGGCAGGCTGTGCGAGCGCGATGGAGCGAAGCGTGGAAGCAGAATTGATCACGATGAAACCTCCTGATGAACCGAAGTTAGGCTGTCTGCCAGGCGAGGACAGCGACTTTGGTCACTCGGAGGGAAGATTTCTTGAAATAGCCGTCTTTTGCCGCTTGGCGGTTGAGTCTGTAGGATTGTTTCGGACTCCTGAAACGGAAAAACATGCGACCAAATCTCAACCTGACGAAGGCAACGCTTACAGGCGCTCTTGGCGGCCTGCTCTTTGGTTTTGACACTGTAGTTATCGCCGGCGCGATTGACGCGCTGGTGCGGCTCTACGGTTTGAGTCCGCAGAACAAGGGCCTGACAGTTGCCATTGGGCTGGTGGGCACGGTCATTGGCGCACTGGGCGCAGGCGCCGTGGGGCAGCGGTTGGGCGGGCGCGAGACGTTGCGCATTACCGCCGTGCTCTATGTGGTTTCCGCCGTCGGTTGCGGACTGGCTTGGGGCTGGTCCTCGTTCATGATCTTCCGCTTTATCGGCGGGCTGGGCATCGGCGCTTCGTCCGTGCTGGGGCCGGTCTATATTGCAGAGCTGGCTCCGGCCAAGTGGCGCGGCCGGCTGGTGGCGGCCTTCCAGCTTAATGTCGTGTTTGGCATCATGGTGGCCTACACCTCCAACTACGTCATCCGCACCATGCACCTGGGCGCAACCGAGTGGCGCTGGCAGGTGGGCATCGCAGGCATTCCCGCGGTCGCTTTTCTGATTCTGCTGTTCAGGATTCCGCGCAGCCCCCGCTTCTCTGCCGCGCACAATCACAACGATGAAGCCCTGGCAGTGCTGAAGATGATGGGCGAAGAGAACCCTGAAGCCGAGCTGGCAGACATCCGCGCCGCCCTGGAGCAGGAGCACGCCGTGGCGCACGAACCGGTGTTCCGCTGGAAGTACCGGTATCCGCTGTTTCTGGCCATCTCCCTGGGCGCATTCAATCAGCTGGCCGGCATCAACGCCATCCTTTATTACCTGAACAACATCTTTGCCGCTGCGGGATTCAGCCAGATCTCGAGCGACCAGCAGGCCATCGCCATCGGCGCCACCAACTTTGTGTTCTGCCTGGTGGGCATGTCGCTGATTGACAAGCTGGGCCGCAAGACGCTGCTCCTTATCGGCGCGGCGGGCTGCGCAAGCTGCCTGGCGGGCGTCTCCTGGCTCTTCTATTCGCAGTCGCACCCTGAGGCGCTTATCTGGCTGCTGGTCACCTACATCGCCTTCTTCTCCGCCTCCCAGGGAGCGGTTATCTGGGTCTATCTGGGCGAGGTCTTTCCCACCTCGGTTCGCTCCAAGGGCCAGGGCGTGGGCTCTGCCAGCCACTGGTTCATGAACGCGGCCATTGCGCTGGAGTTTCCCGTGGTGGTGCATTACTTCCACACCGAGACCCCTTTTGCATTCTTCGCCATCATGACCGTGGTGCAGTTCCTGGTGGTGTTGTTTGTCTTCCCTGAAACCAAGGGACAGACCCTGGAAGCCTTGCAGCGGAGACTGGTTCCGGGGGATTGATAGCGGCGATCTGATGCCCCGTCCGGCTTGCACTGTGGTGCCCGGCCGGGGCATGAACCACAAGTGTCTAACCACTCCGGCGGCATAATAGAATTGAATTGAAACTGGCTGTTTTTTAGTGGAGGCGGGGCAAATGCCAAACGGAAAACCGAACATTGTGCAGACCTGGGCTCCGGTTGCCGAGCAGATGAAAGAAGTGGCAAAAACCACCTTCGACATTCTGCGCGGATACCGGTTTGACGATTCATCGCCGCTGGCCGCCGCAAGTTCTCCGCTTGCCACCGCCATGCGCGCAGAGATTATCGCTGTTGGCCGCAAGCTGTGGGACCGCCAGTATGTGGATGCCAACGCCGGGAACATCAGTGTCCGGCTGGGCGAAAAATACCTGCTCTGCACCCCCACCATGGTCAGCAAGCACGACATGGAGCCCGCAGATATCTGCCTCTCTGACCTGGAGGGCAACATCCTGGCGGGCGACCGGCCCCGCACCAGCGAGATCCTGCTCCACATCGAGATTTACAAGGGGAACCCCCATGCGCAGGCTGTGGTCCATTGCCATCCGCCCTGCGCCAGCGCTTTTGCCATGACCAGCTCCGCGCCTCCGGGCGGCCTCATCTCAGAGGTGGAGGCCTCGATTGGGCCGGTAGCCGTGGCCCCGTATGAGACTCCGGGTACGCGCGCCTTTGCCGAGACGGTGAGGCCCTATGTTCGCGACCACAATACCATTTTGCTGTCGAATCACGGCATCGTCTGCTGGGCAGACACGGTGAGTCACGCCGAATGGCTGGTTGAGACTTACGAGACCTATTGCAGAACCTACCTGCTGGCGCAGCAACTGGGCAGGCCGCTCTCCTTTATCCCGGAAAACAAGATCCAGGAGATTCTGGAGATCAAGCGCCGGCTCGGATTGCCGGACGCCCGCCTGGGTGGCTAGAGGTTCTGGACTGAATGGAGAGCGGAGTCGGCAGGGAAGTGAAAGGCTTTTCCGTGCTACACTGTACATGCGCTCAGTGATTTGGCCGTGAGCGGCGTTCTGCCTTTAGAAGGCAGCCTGCCTATTACAGATTTCCCCAAGCCCCTACAGCGTAACCACTTGAGTCTCCTGCCCGGTGACTCTGCCTTGGACTTTTTCATGGTTCGGCAACTCTGAAGCGTTCTAGCCTCCTTGATTTGGATTGGCGCGCACAGAACCGGGAGCAGTTGGGAGCGTGGTGCCGGCCGGCAGTGTGCCGCCTGGCGTACAAGTAGCGTGTGGCAGCTCCGGGCCCCGGCGTTCTCCCCTTGAATGCTCAACGGCCAGTCTTCTGGATCGACTTTCGGTTCTCCCTTACGCATATTGATAAGCAGGCCTGCGCCCTGAAAAGGATGCGCGCGCCTCCAGGTCCGGTTCCGATTGCAGGCCCCAGGAAAAGGGGCTCGCGGAGCCCAACAGGAAAACACTATTTTGATCACCCAGTTCTCTGAATTCAATGTATCCGCGGCCCTTATGGCGCGTCTGAATGCCAACAAGTTTGAAACCCCCACACCCGTGCAGGCTGGCGCCATCCCTCCGGCGCTTGAAGGCCGCGACGTGCTTGCCACCGCCCAGACGGGCACCGGCAAGACCCTCAGCTTTCTCATCCCGATTGTGGAGATGATGCAGAAGTCTGAGGCCAAGGGCGCGGTTGCCCTTATCCTGCTGCCCACGCGCGAGCTGGCCATGCAGGTTGAAGTCGCCTTCCGCACCATCCGTTCCAGCTCCGCGCAGACAGTGGCCCTGGTAGTGGGCGGCATGGCAGAGCGTGTCCAGTTGGACAATATCCGCCGCGGCGCGCGCCTGATCGTCGCCACCCCCGGCCGCCTTGAGGACTTCCTCAAGCGCAAGCTGGTTCGCCTCGAGGGCGTGCAGATCCTGGTGCTGGACGAAGTGGACCGTATGCTCGATATGGGCTTCCAGCCCGCCATCGCCCGCATCGCCGGCACGCTGCCCAGCGCCCGCCAGACCCTTTGCTACTCGGCCACGCTTGAAGGCCCGGTTAAGGATGTGGCCCGCAAGTACCTCAACAACCCCGCGCGCATTGAGATCGGTTCCGTTCTCAAGCCGGCGGAGAACGTCGAGCTTCGCACCTTTGAGGTGGAGTCTGACAAGAAGCAGGACCTGCTCGAGCACCTGCTTGGCGCCGAGACCGGCAGCTTTCTGGTCTTCGTCCGCACGAAGCATGGTGCAGACCGCGTGGCGCGCAGGCTTACCAAGTCCGGCCACTCGGCCACCCAGATTCACGGCGACCGGTCGCAGGCCCAACGCAACGCAGCGCTGCGCAGCTTCTCTGAGGGCCGCCACCGCATCCTGGTAGCTACAGACGTTGCCGCCCGCGGCATCGATGTGGCCAACGTGGCGCATGTCATCAACTTCGACATGCCCAAGGTGGCTGAGGACTTTGTCCACCGGGTAGGCCGCACGGGCCGGGCCTCGGCGCACGGAGTAGCCTCTACCTTCGCCGTTCCCGCAGAGCGCGGCGAGCTGCGCAAGATCGAGCGCACCCTGTCCATCTCAATGAAGCGCTTCAGGGTGAGCACGGTAGCGGAAAACGCGGCGTAAGAGCGGCAAAAGCGGTTTCAACAGAAAAGCGGGTTTCCCCAGTCGATTCACCCAGGGAAACCCGCTTTTCATTGACTCTGCGGGCTGATTGCAGTATTCTGGAGACCTTGCGCGGTGTTGCGCCTGGGGTCTGTGTGTACTCACCCGGACTCAGCTGGTAGATGCCCCCGAAGGGGTCCTGCCGGGACAGGCCACCGGCTGCTGAATGTTGCATCAATTCAGCTTAGCCAGAGCCCTTTAAGGGCCAGCCCTCGCAGTCCTCACCCGAACAGATTTGTTTGGCAGTGGGTAGAGTTAAGGCCCGTGCGCGTTTAGCGTGGGCAAATGATTTTTGCGCCGGTTTTTTTGAGAGCAGGAGTGACATGGGTACCTTTGTTCCGAGCGGTAAGGATATTGACCGCAAGTGGTATGTGTTGGATGCCAGCGGTAAAACGCTGGGCCGGCTGTCGACCAAGGCTGCCGACTTGTTGAGCGGCAAGCTGAATCCCCAGTACGTGCCGTACATCGACGTTGGCGATCACGTGATCGTCATTAACGCGGAGAAGGTCCGTCTCACGGGCCTTAAGTCGCAGAGCAAGATGTATCGGCGCTATACCGGATTCCCCGGCGGGCTGCGCGAAGAGTCATTTACGCGGCTATTGAACCGCAAGCCGGAGCTGATTCTGGAGCAGGCCATCAAGGGCATGCTGCCCAAGAGCAAGATGGGCCGCCAGATGGCTACCAAGCTCAAGGTCTATCGCGGTGACAAGCATCCACACCAGGCGCAGATGCCGGTGGCAATGGAAATCGCATAAACGGATTTTGGCCGGAGTTCCGGGAGGAATCCGGCGGAGAGAGCAAAGAATGGCAGATCTGGTTCAGTATTACGGGACAGGGCGGCGCAAGTCAGCGATCGCGCGCGTCTTTCTGCGTCCCGGCACGGGCGAGTGGAAGGTTAACGGCAAGGGATTCGAAGAATACTTCGTGACCGAGCAGCAGCGCGCAGCCGCCAAGCACACCCTCGTGGTGGCCGATCTGGCTTCGAGCTTTGACGTGATCACCACCGTAAAGAGCGGCGGCGTTTCCGCCCAGGCCGATGCCGTCAAGATGGGCATTGCCCGCGCTCTGGTCGAGTTCAATCCCGAGTTGCGCAAGACGCTCAAGGCCGAAGGCCTGTTGACCCGCGACTCGCGCATGAAGGAACGGAAGAAGTACGGACAGAAGGGCGCCCGCGCTCGCTTCCAGTTCTCGAAGAGATAGTTTTCAGGGACTATGGGACCAGGGTCCAGGGATTAAACTTCAGGCGTTTTGCCGATTTTTAATCGCTGGGCTCTAGCCCGTAGCCCCTCGGTTTCAAATCCCCGCGCAAGCGGTTTCAATCCGGGCCAGACGAAGGTTAGTCCGGATGCAATCTACAAAGGAGCCAACTTGGCCACGATCACTATGAAGGAGCTGCTCGAAGCAGGTGTTCACTTCGGGCATCAGACCAAGCGCTGGAACCCGAAGATGAAGGAATACATCTTTGGCGAGCGCAACGGAATCTACATCATCGATCTGCAGAAGACGCTCAAGCTCTTCAAGGATGCCTCAAAGTTCGTTACCGACCTTTGCGCGTCTGGCAAGACTGTCCTGTTCGTCGGCACCAAGCGTCAGGCGCAGGATGCCGTGGCAGAAGAAGCTACCCGCGCGGGCATGCCCTACATCAACCAGCGTTGGCTGGGTGGCTTGCTCACCAACTGGGTGACGGTGCAGAAGTCTGTGAAGCGCCTTCAGGAACTCGATGAGATGGCCACGGATGGCCGCTACGAGCTGCTGACCAAGAAGGAAGTTATCCGCCTCGAGCGCGAGCGCAAGCATCTGCAGGCCAACCTGGCCGGTATCAAGGCCATGAAGCGCCTGCCTGACGCCCTGTTCATCGTGGACTCGAACAACGAAGCCATCGCCGTGAAGGAAGCTCGCAAGCTGGGCATTCCCGTTGTGGCAGTCGTTGACACCAATTGCGACCCCACCGTGGTCGATTACGTCATCCCCGGCAACGACGACGCCCTGCGCGCCATCCGCCTCTTCACCTCCAAGATCGCTGACTCGGCGGCCGAGGGCGTGAACTTGGTGGGCGACAAGGCATTTGCCGACGAGCAGCCCCTGCCGGTTGAGATTTCCGCGGCGGCTGTTGCTGAAGAAGCAGCGCCGGTTGAGGAAGTTGATCTCGAAGCGGCTCTGGGCGGCGGCATTCGCAAGGCACCTGCCGCGGTTGCGGCTCTGGACCCGGCCGAAGTGGCCGAGGGCGCTCTTTAATCAATACTGCGCGCCGCGGTGCGCATACTGAGACAAGCGTGGCCGCCAAGTTCAAGTGCCACGCTTTTCTTATGCCGGAAATTGCCCGGCCCAATACCATACGACTGGCTGCATGCCAGGAAAAGAGAGATGACCACTGTGAGTGAAAAGATTGATGCCAAGCTCGTAAAAGAGTTGCGCGAAAAGTCTGGCGCCCCCATGGGCGATTGTTTGAAGGCGTTGCAAGAGACCAAGGGAAGCATTGAAGACGCCTTTGTAGTGCTGCGCAAGCGGGGCATGGCCTCGGCGCAGAAGAAGGCTGCCCGCACCACCAACGAAGGCGCGGTGGGCACCTACATTCACGCCGGCGGCAAGATCGGCGTGCTTCTGGAACTGAACTGCGAGAGCGACTTTGTGGCCCGCACGGAAGACTTCCAGGAACTGCTCAAGGACATCGCGATGCACATCGCCGCCAGTGATCCGCGCTATGTGCGCAGCGAAGATGTCACCGCAGCCGATCTGGATCGCGAGAAGGACATCTTCCGCGCCCAGGCAGCTGCCACCGGCAAACCGGCGCCCGTGATCGAGAAGATCGTTGAAGGCAAGATGGCCAAGTTCTATGAGGAGGTCTGCCTTATCGAGCAGCCCTTCATCAAGGATCAGGCTGTCAGCATCAAGGAACTGATTGCGACCAAGGTGGGCAAGCTCGGCGAGAACATCACCGTTCGCCGTTTCGCACGCTTCAAGGTTGGCGGAGCTGATTGGACCGTTGCGCAGACCAAGGCTGTGGAAGCCGCGGCGGAGTAACTTTCGCAGCGATTGCAGCAAGTTGAGAAAGGCCCCGGAACTCAGGCTCCGGGGCCTTTCTGCGTAAGCTGACTGTTAACGACAGCCGTGTGCCCTGGCTTCAACCTTGAGGCTGGCGATCGTATCAACCGTGCCTGCAGAAGGATGCGCTCAGGAGGCTGGTCGCGCCATCCCCGTCTGTTGGGCCCGCAAAAGCCAAAGGGGCGACCCGCAATGCGGGCCGCCCCTTTGGCTTGCTGCCTGACCCGAAGGTCATCAGTTTATGGCAAGTAGTAGCGGAAGGTGGTCCAGAACATATTGTCGATGCCCTTGGCGCCGATGCCGCCTACACCCGACCAGCCCTCACGAACCGCATAGCCATACTGCACGCCCTGACGGAATCTGCCGCGATCACCCTTGTAGATGTCGAACCAGTAGCCGCCCGTCACCTCTTGCACGTCGCGCGTCTGCGCACCGCAGGAGCCGCCGGGAGCGTAGCCAGTGGAGGCGCCGCCGTTGTATCCGGGGTTGGCGTTGGTGGCGCAGCCTGAGTTGCTCAGCAGGCGTGAACCGTAGCCTACAGCAGCGTTGCTCGGTGCAGCCCAGTGGCCGCCCCATACGCCTGCCGCACTCTGTGCCGCACTGGGCGCACCCAGTGAAGTGGTGGAACCGGCTACACCCCAGTCGTTGCGGCCCGCGTAATCTGCGCCGTAGTTGAGGTAGAGGCTCAGGCGGGGATTCGGCGTGGCCTCAAGGGTAAACAGGCCAGAGGCGTTGTGGATGGGAGAGAGACCGCCCCAGCTGCTGGCCGTAACATCAGCCAGAGTGGAGTTGCCGTAGCGGCCCATGCCGGGTCCGTAGAGGCCCTTGACGCCAAAGGTCAGCTTGTCCTTGATTACAGGAACGCGGAAGCTGCCACCGATGCCGCCCAGGGTGATCCTGTTTGAGACTGCGCCAGCCGTGGTGAGCGCCGGGGCAACAGCCGTGCCGGTGGTGATGTCCGTCAAGCCGCCATAGAGGTTGCTATTGGTGGTCTCACCGGGGTAGACGGTCTCATGTGCAAAGCCAGCGATGCCGAGGATTTCATAGTGGCCCCAGCCGGGATCAAACGCGGCCTTGAGAATCACGTCTGGCGCCATGTTGTAAGAGAGGTTGGCGATATTGGCGCAACCATTCAAGGTCTTGTAAACCGGAACCGCGATGTTCACCGTGTTGCCGGCCGAGTCAGTCTGCTTCTGGTTGGTGTAGTTCACGATGGAGGTCGAGGGCGAGCAGGCGCTGATGGCCGCGTTGTAGTTGCCGCCGTTGGCACCCGCGCTGCCCAGGACAGCATACGGAGTGTTGCCAGCCAGTGACGCGGTGTAAAGCAGTTGCGGATTTTCGATCGCGACACCAAACGCCGACTTCGCGAAGGTCTTGGTCAGGCGAACGCCGTACTGGCGGGTCCATACAAAGCCCACAACGTAGTTCGGGTCGATGGTCTGCGGCGTCATGATGTCGCCGGAGACGTTCGAGAGGCCCTTCTTGTCTTCCGTAGCCAGAGACCAGAGCTGTCCAGCAGTAACGGCAAGGTGGTTCTTGGTCTCAGCCTGCGCCCACAGAACGCGCTGGCGAAGCACATAGCTGTTTGACTGGTTGTTGTTGGAGGTGATGCCGGTGCCCAACCAATCGGCCTCATAGTAGCCGCGCAGTGTGCCCCAGTTGACCTTGCCCTCAGCCAGCAGGGAGACGCGCGACTGACGCGCGCTGCCGAAGAACTCGCTGAGCGAGTACGCATCCGCATGCTCGTAAGGAAGGGCGCTGAAAGCGGTAGGAATGTCGCCGCCGGTAGCCTTGGTGCGGAACACCGACTCAGCGGCCAGGAAGCCGCCCGGTGTAAGCGTGATGCCCTTATAGTGGAGGGTGTCAGGGCTGGAGATGGACTTCTTGATGGCCACCGTATCGTCGGACATCGTGGTCACGATCGATACGGTGTTGGCCTTCAGATCGGTAACCGTCGACTGCAGAGCGCCCACAGCGGTCGAGTTCTCAGTAACCGCCTGCTGCTGCGCGTCTGCCGCTGCCTGCGCCTTGACTGCCGCCGCCTGTGCGTTGGCAGCCGCTTCTTGCGCCTGCTTCAACTGGGCATCCTTCTCGGCTAGGTTGCTCTTGAGGTTGCCAATCTGGCTCTCGAGGTCATGGCGAAGGGCCTGAATCTGCTCTTCAACCGTGGGGCCTGCGGGCGCCTTGGCCTTCTTGGTTACAACGTGCTTTTTAGCCGGCGGAGTCGGGTCGCTGGCGTAGGCGATGGAAGCAACGAGACTGACTGCCAGTATGGATGCGGCAGCAGTTGTAAGTCTGAAGTTCATTGGGCCTCTCACTTGGTCTTGAATCTGGTTGAGTCATCGCAGCGCCCACTTGCCGGCGTGCGCTCCGAATTCCCACATGCCCGAAGCCTGGAAGATGAAGCCGTACAGAAACCCTTCCGGTATGCAGGAGAAAAATCATAAGTCGAGGAAGAGCCCAGCTTGAGCGGAGTTCTTCATCGCAACTTCCGACTCTCAGACTCGCAGAATTGTATGAACATTTGACCAATTCACGCACTTTTAACACGGAGGCATATAAGCAGATATTACGCGTGTAATTGATATTTAGATTCACCGCATTTTAATAACTAAACGAGCCTCATAACATAAGATTTGAACGCCAGAAATATGCATGGACACAGCACGTTTCAGAAGTGAGCGTCTAAGTCACCTCTGGGCAAACCTTATTGCGCCTGATAACTTGAGCGGCAGTTGGCAGTGGCTCGCGGCTAACTCGGGGAACCGGTGATCGAGCGGGTATGCAAGATGTATGCGTGCTCTCCTGGCGGGAATCAAAGTTGCCGTCCATGTACAATTCGTTGAGCGCCTTCTCTTCATGCCAGTTCAACCCCACACTCCCGGAAGTACGGCAACCCTGCAGCGCCGCATCGGCCTGCGCTCTGCTGTGCTGTTCAACATGCTTGAGATGATTGGCGTTGGCCCCTTCATCACGCTGCCGCTCGTTATAGCCGCTGCGGGGTACCGGCTGTCGGTCTGGGCATGGGTGCTGGGCGCGGTTATCGCCGTAGCCGACGGGCTTGTCTGGGCAGAGCTGGGAGCGGCGTTCCCACGCGCCGGCGGGTCGTACGCGTTCCTGCGCGAGATCTACGGTCCCAAGGGCCCCGGCAACTGGCTCAGCTTTATCTATGTTTGGCAGTTGAGCTTCTCCGCGCCCCTGGCCATTGCCTCGGGATGCATCGGGCTGTCGAGTTTCCTGGCCTGGTTCTGGCCGGGGCTTGAGGGCACGCCCATTGCGGCGCTCCCCATGCTGCACTATGCCAATTTTGCCGCTGCCGGAGCCTGCCTGCTGGTCACGGCGCTGCTCTACAGGAACCTGAGCTCCATTACGCGGCTAGCATGGGTGCTCTTTGGCGGCGTGATGGCGGCCATCGCGGGAGTGATTATAAGCGGCTTTGCCCATGCTTCGGCTCTTGGCGGATGGCACATGCCGGCCTCGCCCGCGCTGCCCGCCGCGCTGGCCCTGGGAGGGCTTGCCCAAGCCACGCTCATCACCACCTACGATTACTGGGGCTACTACAATATCTGTTTCCTGGGCAGCGAGGTGCGCCAGCCGGAGCGGACCATCCCCCGCGCCATTCTGCTCTCCGTCCTCTTTGTCTCTCTGT
>Ga0316231_1003677_pt1 | contig 13297 bp, 12 predicted proteins | sample TBH18027metaG_FD_206002 | JGI IMG/M metagenome (GOLD analysis project Ga0316231, IMG submission 206002) | Freshwater microbial communities from Trout Bog Lake, Wisconsin, USA - TBH18027 | ecosystem: Environmental > Aquatic > Freshwater > Lake > Hypolimnion/Profundal zone | place: USA: Wisconsin...
TTGATCTGGAAACCGCCACCATCCTGGCTGGTGAATTCGGCGTTACAGTCGAAGAATTGCCTCCGGAGGTCGATCCGAATTTAATCTCCGAGATCGAAGATGAAGCAGCCGACCTTTTGCCACGCTCACCGGTGGTAACCATCATGGGTCATGTTGACCATGGCAAAACCTCTTTGCTGGATGTTATCAGGCAAACCAACGTTACTGCCTCCGAAGCAGGCGGCATCACCCAACATATCGGCGCTTATCAGGTCGTATACCAAAACAAAAAGATTGTATTCCTCGACACCCCTGGCCATGAAGCTTTCACAGCCATGCGGGCCAGAGGAGCTCAAGTGACCGATATTGCCATCTTGGTGGTAGCTGCCGATGACGGCGTTATGCCTCAGACCATAGAAGCAGTGAACCATGCTAAAGCGGCCCATGTTCCAATCATCGTGGCAATCAATAAAATGGACCGCCCTGGCGCCAATCCGGAGCGGGTCAAGCAGCAATTGTCCGAACACGGCGTCATCCCTGAAGACTGGGGTGGCGATACCATCATGGTGCCTGTCTCGGCCCACGCCAAAACAGGACTTACCGACCTGCTGGAAATGATTATTCTTGTTGCCGAAATGCGGGATCTCAAAGCCAACCCCAACCGCCGGGCTCAGGGCACCGTCATTGAAGCCCAGCTGGATAAGGGGAGGGGACCGGTCGCGACTATCCTGGTACAAAAAGGTACCCTGCATATTGGTGATACCATCATCGCCGGCACTGCTTTCGGCAAAGTAAGGGCCATGAACAACGACCGCGGCGACAAAGTAAAAAAAGCTCTGCCGTCCACCCCTGTGGAAGTGCTGGGCTTGTCAGATGTGCCGCAGGCCGGAGATATTCTTCATGTAGTCGATGAACGGACAGCAAGAGCCATCGCCGAAAAACGGCAAAACAAAAAGCGTACTGAAGAAATGGGGCAATCCTCCAAGATCTCACTGGAGGACCTGTTTAAACATATCCAGGAAGGCACCATCAAAGATCTCAATATCGTCGTCAAAGCCGACGTCCAGGGGTCCATTGAAGCCTTGCGCCAGTCGCTGGAAAACCTCAAAAACAAAGAGGTCCGCGTCAATATTGTCCACTCTGGCGTAGGTGCCATCAATGAATCGGACGTCATGCTGGCTTCGGCCGCCAACGCGCTGATCATCGGCTTCAACGTCCGGCCTGACAACAACGCCCGCAAAGCCGCCGACAATGAAAAAATCGACATCCGTACCTACCGGGTCATCTATGACGCCATCAATGACGTCGAAGCCGCCATGACCGGTATGCTATCCCCTGAATTCAAGGAAGTCATTCTCGGCAAAGCCGAGGTCCGGCAGGTCATCAGCGTACCCAAAGGCGTCGTGGCTGGCTCTTATGTACTGGAAGGCAAGATCACCAGTACTGCACAAGTGCGGATTATCCGCGACGGTATCGTTGTCCATGAGGGTAAACTTGAGTCCCTTCGCCGGTTCAAAGACGATGTCAAGGAGGTCGCCACAACCTACGAGTGCGGTATCACTATCGAAAAATTCCGCGACGTCAAAATAGGCGACATCATCGAAGCCTTTATCATGGAACTAGTTAAACCTGGCAGTTAACTGAAACGAGGGGTTATCATGGGACAACTGCGAGCTGAAAAAGTGCAGGAATTCATCAAACAGGAACTGAGCAAGATTATCCTGACTGAACTCAAAGACCCACGGGTCGGGTTCATCACTGTCACCAGAGTCGAAGTAACCAACGACCTCCGATTTGCCAAGGCTTATATCAGCATTATGGGTAGCGACGAAGAGAAAGCCGCTACCTGGCAGGCGTTGCAGCGAGCAGTGGGGTTCCTGCGCAGTGTAATCGGCAAACGTATTCACTTGCGGTTTACTCCCGAACTGTCGCTTCATCTTGATGAAACCCTTGAATACAGTGCCCGTATCCAGGAGTTGTTGACCAAAATCAAGGCGGAAGAGGCTGGCCAGTAGATGGAAATTTCCTTTGAATTTGCGGCCAAACTTATCGAGCAGGCGAAAACTCTTGTAATCACCGGCCATATCCATCCGGACGGTGACTGCCTGGGTTCGATGCTTGCCCTTCATGAGCATTTGGTGAAAAAAGGCAAACATGTCCACTTGCTTCTGGACGACGAGGTACCGGCTCTCTACCGGTTCATGCCGGGTAGTGACCAAATCCGTCGTCCAGGCAGCGGCCGTATCGATGCTGACCTTTTAATAGTCGTCGACGCCAGTGATGTCGAACGGATTGCCGGCGTAATAGAGGTAGTTACAACCAAAATCCTGAATCTTGACCATCACATCTCCAACACCAAATTTGCCGACTACTGTTATGTCGACAGTACCGCCGCCGCCACTGGTGAAATTATTCTAGCTTTGATCCGCAAAGCAAAAACCGCTATTACCGTTGATATGGCCATCAACTTGTTTACGGCCATCGCCACTGATTGCGGTTTTTTTCGCTACGCCAATACCACCGCATCGACCCTGCGGGACGCTGCGGCTTTGGTTGAGGCCGGCGCCCAGCCTTACATCATTTCTGAATATCTGGAAACCAAGCCCCTTGATAGCATCCTCACCCTGAAAAAGATCCTTGAAACTCTCGAAATTTACGCTGACGGCCAAATTGCAACCATTACCGTCGCACCTGACATCCATGAAAATGGCAATGACAACACCGAGGGCCTGATTAATTACCCCCGTAATATTGAAGGGGTAGAAATCGCCATGATGTTTAAACCTGTCGATGATATCGCCACTCGGGTAAGCTTCCGGTCCCGCAATGTTGATGTCAGTAAACTGGCCCTGTCTTTTGGCGGCGGCGGTCATGCCCGGGCGGCGGGCTGCACTATAGGCTATGCTTATCCTGAAGCCAAAATCCGGGTCCTGCGGGCAGCCGAACTGCTCCTCCAGGAGTCGATGCTATGACTGTCGGCATCATCAATGTGTTGAAGCCTCCTGGCATGACCTCACACGATGTCGTGTCCTTTATCCGCAGAACCTACGGCCTCAAGCGGGTAGGGCATGCCGGCACACTGGACCCAGCTGCTGCTGGCGTCTTGCCTGTATTTTTAGGTTCTGCCACCCGGCTGATTGAATACACCACCGACACCGATAAAACCTACCGCGTGGAAATGACTTTTGGTTTTTCCACCGACACCGGCGATGACACCGGTGTAACCATCTTGCAGACCCCAGCCGGCACGTTTCCTGATCCAGAACAAATCGGCCCGGTTATAGCTTCCTTTGCCGGCACGATTGAACAAATCCCCCCTATGCATTCAGCCATCAAGATTGATGGTGTAAAAATGTATGAGCTGGCCCGCAAAGGCATAATTGTCGACCGACCGAGCCGCACGGTGTTCATTAGCTCCATCAACTTGATAAAGATAGCCCCGCCGGCCGTTTTATTCGATGTAACCTGTTCCAAAGGCACTTATATTCGTTCATTATGTGTGGACATCGGCAATAAAATCGGCTGTCCGGCGGTAATGTCTTTTCTGGTTCGTACCAGAGTAGGAGATTTTACGCTCACCGCCGCCAAGACCCTGGAAGAGATCGCCGCAGCACGCGAAAGCGTCCTGTTGCCGCCGGACAGTGCCATCGGCCACCTGCCTGCGGCAATTTTGCCTGATAGGGAAGTAAAAGCACTGACAACCGGTCAAGCGATTCGCTATGACGCACCTCAATCCGAACTTCTGCTGCGAATCTACAATGAACAGGGGGGCTTCATCGGCATCGGCCAGACGCCGCCCGGAACAGGGCGCTTATTGCCGGTAAAAATGCTGAGCTGACCCGGGGCTGTATCTGATAAAGTCATTGTTGCCAACAAGGAGATGAGTATGAAAATATTCACCCAACTAACCGATTTGCCCCGGCAAATCACGAAAACCGCCGTCGCTCTGGGAACCTTTGACGGTATTCATATCGGTCACCAAAAAATCATCAGCACAGCTGTCGACCTTGCCAAGAAATCAGGCGGAACCAGTGTCGTTTTTACTTTCAGCAATCATCCCCTTGCCGCCATTGACCCTCATCGATGCCCGCCCCAGATCATCACACCTGCTGATAAAGCCAAACTGATCGAAAATCTTAATGTCGATATATTGTTGTCTGTGCCTTTTACCCAGGATTTTCTTCATCTGGCGCCGCAGGAGTTCATTGCCGTGATGCTGAAACACTTGCGGCCCAGTCACCTTGTTATCGGCCCCAACTACCATTTTGGCTACAAAGGGGAAGGTTCGCCTGATACCCTGAAAGCAGCCGGAGCGGTATCCGGATTTGAAGTCATTGTTCACCCGGCTGTTTATCTCAATAATCTCGTGGTCAGCAGTACGTCCATCCGTCAGTTCATCCAACAGGGAAAAATCGCTCAGGCCGGACTTCTTTTAGGCCGACCGCCGCGAATCAGCGGCACGGTAATCGCCGGCGACCGTCGCGGCCGGAATCTGGGTTATCCCACAGCCAACATCGCCATCGATGACAAGCTGGTAACGCCTGGAAACGGAGTGTACGCCGTCCGCAGCCAAGTAGCCAACAAGCAATATAACGGGGTGGCCAATGTCGGTTACAACCCGACTTTTCTGGGGAAATCCCGGCGCATCGAAGTGTACCTGCTGAACTTCAGCGGCGATCTTTACGGCCAAACCATGGACGTTGATTTTCTCGAAAAACTCCGGGACGAGAAAAAGTTCGCCTCAATCGATGAGTTGACAGCACAAATTGCCGACGACCTTGTGAATGCACATAAATATTACGATTAGGCTGGGTTTTTATGTTTACAGCCCTAGCGGTAATATGGTAGAATATATTTACTGCAATCCTACTATTTTGATGGTTGCAGGCCCATTCGGGCATAATACAGCTTGAACCATGGCGCGGATCATCGACTCTCCGACGATGGTCTTGGCTAGTGGGGATAATCTGAAAAGGAGGGATTCACTATGTTAACACCAGAACAAAAACAACTGCTTATCGAGAAATACCGCTTGCATGAAGGCGATACCGGATCGCCGGAGGTCCAGATTGCCATCCTGACCGAGCGGATCAACTACCTGACCGGGCATCTCAAGGAACACAAAAAAGACCACCACTCAAGGCGTGGTTTGCTCAAAATGGTAGGTCAGCGCAGAGGTTTACTGAATTATCTGCGCGACAACGATATCGCGCGTTACCGCATCATCCTCGAAAAACTCAACTTACGGAAATAACAAAAAAGCGGGGTAGCCCGCTTTTTTGCTGTTGACATGGTTTAATCCAAGCAAAAAAGGGAATAATAAAAAAAATGTCGAAGAGTTCTTTTGAATAAAGAAAAGGGGTTCAGAGGAGGAAAATAGAATATGCAAAGTTTCCAAACTCAGCTGGGAGGCAGGACGCTTACCATCGAAACTGGTAAGATGGCCAAACAAGCCGGTGGTGCAGTGTTGGTCCGGTATGGTGACACTGCGGTTGTTGTCGCTGCCACTGCTTCGGCTGAACCGCGTGAAGGTATCGATTTTTTCCCGCTTACAGTCGATTATGAAGAACGTCTGTATTCTGTTGGCAAAATTCCCGGCGGGTTTATCAAACGGGAAGGGCGTCCCAGCGAGACTGCTGTTTTGACTGGTCGCCTTATTGACAGACCTATCCGTCCGTTATTTCCAGAGGGCTTTCGTAACGACGTGCAGGTGGTAGCAACCGTGCTGTCAGTCGACCAAAATAATCCGCCTGATATCCCGGCGATGATCGGCGCGTCTTGCGCCCTGTCGGTGTCTGATGTCCCGTTCAAAGGCCCTATCGGCGGCGTTCGAGTCGGCCGGATTGATGGACAACTTATCATTAACCCGACAGTTGAAGAGCAGGGCAAAAGCGAACTCAACCTTATTGTCGCAGGAACCAAAGATGCTGTTTTGATGGTGGAAGCCAGCGCCAACGAGCTGCCTGAAGCAACTATCCTCGAAGCCATCATGTATGGACATGATGTTATTCGTGAACTGGTGGCTTTTCAGGAAAAGATCGTAGCAGAGACAGGCAAAGCCAAACGCGCCATCAAATTATACGAAGTTTCTGACGAAATCAACACCGCTGTACGTGCTTTCGTTACCGATAAACTGAAAGTAGCGGTAGCCAACTCTGACAAACAACAGCGCGAAGAACAGACCAAAGCGGTCAAAACCGCGGCGATCGAGCATTTTTCCACCCTATATCCTGACAAAGGCAAGGACATATCGTATACCTTCCAGAAAATCACGAAAGAAATTGTCCGGCGGATGATTACTGTCGACAAAATCCGTCCTGATGGCCGGAAGATTGATGAAGTCCGCCCTGTTTCCTGTGAGGTTGGCCTGTTGCGGCGAACCCATGGCTCAGGCCTGTTTACCCGTGGACAAACCCAAGTACTTACCATAACGACCCTGGGAGCCATCGGTGACGAGCAAATTCTTGACGGTCTCGGGACTGAGGATTCCAAACGCTATATGCACCACTATAATTTCCCCTCCTTCAGTGTTGGCGAAACCCGACCGTCCCGCGGCCCAAGCCGGAGGGATATCGGTCACGGCGCGCTGGCAGAGCGGGCTCTTGTACCGGTACTGCCTACAGAGATGGAATTCCCGTATACCATCCGACTTGTTTCTGAAGTTTTGGAATCTAACGGCTCAAGCTCCATGGGCAGCGTGTGCGGCAGCACCTTGTCGCTGATGGACGCCGGCGTACCGATCAAATCACCGGTGTCAGGCGTGGCAATGGGTCTGATCAAAGATGGCGACAACTATTCCATTCTCACCGACATCCAGGGCATGGAAGACGCTCTCGGGGATATGGACTTCAAGGTTGCCGTCACCAAGCAGGGTGTCACCGCCATTCAGATGGACATCAAAATTGCCGGCATCACCAAGGATATTCTCCAAAACGCTTTGGAGCAAGCCTATCGCGGCCGGATGCATATCATGGATATTATGCTTGCCGCCATCGCTGAGCCCCGGGCTGATCTGTCACCCTTCGCACCGAGGATCATCACCATGGAGATTGATCCTGATAAAATCCGCGACGTCATCGGCCCAGGCGGAAAAATCATCAAGAAGATTATTGAAGAAACTGGCGTAAGCATTGATATCGAAGATGACGGCAAAGTATTCATCGCCGCTGTCGATATGGAAGCAGGCCAAAAAGCCGTCCGGATTATCGAAAACCTGGTGAAGGACGTCGAAGTCGGCGCCACTTATCAGGGTAAAGTTACCCGACTCATGAACTTTGGCGCTTTCGTGGAAATACTGCCAGGCAAAGAAGGCCTTGTCCATATTTCCCAGCTGGCCCGGGACCGGGTCAACAAAGTGGAAGATGTGGTTAAAACCGGTGACGAAATCATGGTCAAGGTTACCGAGATTGACCGTCAGGGCAGGATCAACCTATCGCGCAAAGCCCTGCTGCTAGGTGAACCTGAAACCAAGTCTGATCTATAATCTCCTGAGTCTCGAAAACATAAACCTCACGGTTTATGTTTTTTTGCTTTCCCTCCTCGTCATGGATATGATGACAGCCGGATTAATCCGGACAACCGTGTGCATTGATGTACTACCGAATGGATCAAAAAATAAAAATAGCCGCAATCCTCGTCCTATCGTTGTATCAGGGAAAGGAAAGCTGACCAGTTGCCGCACTGGAATGTATATTGCATAAATAATTGTGGCAGAATCCATTTGGGGCGGAGCGTCCATCTCCAACAGATTTCGGCACAGTTTAATTACAGAAGGAGGATCACGATATGAAAGCAAATCCTGTTAATTGGTTTGAAATTCCGGTGCATGACATGGACAGAGCCAAAAGATTTTACGAAGCCGTGTTTGATTTCAAGTTGAATATGCTGGACATGGGACCAAGGAAGATGGCCCAGTTTTCCATGGAGATCAATGTCTACGGTGCTGCCGGTGCTCTTGTGAAGGAGGAAAGTTTCATACCTTCTTATGAGGGCAGCGTAGTCTACTTTAGCGTCGGCGACATTGACGAAACGCTGGGAAAAATCAAGGCAAGCGGTGGCCAAACCATCCTGGCGAAAACGTCGATTGGCGAATACGGCTTTGTCGCCTATTTCGAAGACAGCGAAGGTAACAGGGTAGCCCTTCACTCGATGACATGATATAAGGCTATTTATCAGGCTCAGAGCGCTCACTTTTTTGTGAGCGCTCTGATTATTTTCTTCCCCGCACTCATGAAACCCCTTGGGTCATAATAGATTTGTAAGGATAATCAAGGATTCCGCCGGAGGTGGGGCAGGGTGAAGATATGGTTAGTCCGCCGGTTTCCCAATTGGTACTGGGGTTTTATTACCGGTTTTTTTCTGTTATTGGTGATGCTTCCTGATGTTATGCAGATCATGGCGACCGACCCCGGTCAACCCCGGGCGGTATACCACGGCAAAACGTCCGAACCGAAAGTCGCCCTTGCCTGCAACGTATTCTGGGGTGAAGAATTCTTGCCGGAGATGCTGGCCGAACTTGGCAGGAATAACATCAAAATAACCTTTTTTATCGGAGGAAGCTGGGCTAAACGCAATCCCCAAGTGCTGAAAATGATCGCCGAGAATGGCCACGAATTGGGTAACCATACCTTCAGCCATCCGCATCCCAACGCCCTAAGCAAAGAACAGAATAAAGACCAAATCCTGCGCACCGAGGCTTTGGTAGCTGAACTGACTGACAGGAAAACAACCTTGTACGCACCGCCGTACGGCGAATTCAATACCACGGTACTCGCCGCAGCGTCTGAACTCAATTACACCACCATCATGTGGAGTATCGACACCATCGACTGGAAGCGCCCTCCTGAAGACGTACTAATCAACCGAGTCACCAAAAAACTCCACAATGGGGCTATTATCCTGATGCACCCAACCGCCCCGACGACCAATGCCTTGCCTGAGCTTATCGCTCGGATCCGCAGCGCTGGCTATACGATTACTACAGTATCTGATATACTCCCCTGACAATCTGAAGCTTTATCCATTCCGCCACAACTGAGTAAAATCAGTAGTTGTGGTTTTTTCTTTGTTGACAATGTGTGCATTTATGTGAAATTAATCCATATATTTCCTGAATATTTTCACTCAACAAGAGTTACCGGTATCACAAATGCCTGTATTTGTTATTGCTAGATACGGCTATTTGTGATAGTATGTTTACATAAAACGTATACCCTAAGGCCCTCGGCCTATGAAAAAGCGTGCTGAAATAGTACGCAATTTTTGTGCTGAAATAGGAGAGGAGGTTGGTACATGCCGGGGCACAAGCCTGTTGTCATCTGGATTATCATAGCGGCTATCTTTGTCGGCGCATTCGTCCCGGCTATACCAGCCAATGCTTCAGCACTGAGCAATTTGCTGGGACAGACCGGTATCTCAGATTCCGGCGGCAAAAGTTTTATCAATATCCTGCTCGGCCTGCTGGTGGGAAGTCTGTTGAACAAAGTAGCACCCGGTCTCGGGGATAAAATCACCGCACCTGACGCCAGGACAAGCAGCGGCAAAGAAGTGATGGGTTTTTACGCCGAATGGTGGGATACCGACACTTCATCTTATACTTCCATGGCCAAGCATGTGGATACTTTGAATACCATAGTGCCCTTTTGGGCTACTCTTCATGCCGACGGCAGCGTTTCCGACCGGGGCGGTAAAGATCATGCCGCGGTGGCGAACTTCGCCCACCAGAGCAATCTGGCCGCCTTGTTAATGGTAAACAACGCCGGTTTAAGCACAGCCACAGGCATCCACAATGTTCTGTCAGATTCTGACCTTAGAGCTACAGCCATCAACAACCTGGAGTCAATGTTGCAAAAGTACCATCTGGACGGTATCAACATTGATTTTGAGACAATTCCGCCAGAGGACAGGGACAACCTGACTGCTTTCATGCGGGAATTGTCGGCACGACTGAAGCCCCAGGGCTATGTCGTTTCCATTGACGTTATGCCCAAGACCAATGAATTGAATGATATATCAGCTGCCTACGATTACCGCCAACTTGCAGCTTATGCCGATAAAATCATCATCATGACCTATGACAACCACGGCGAATGGAGCGACCCAGGACCGGTCGCCGGCATCGACTGGGTGGAAAACAACCTGAAATATGCTCTGCAATTCATTCCCAAGAACAAACTCTATATGGGTCTTGCCGGATATGGCTATGACTGGTCCAGCAACGGCGTGGAAAGCATCGAATTTCATGAAGCCATTGATCTTGCCAGCCGCTATAACGCCATCCCGCAGTGGGACGACACATCAAAGTCGACCTATTTCCGTTATACGGATGATGGCAGCGTTACCCACACCGTTTGGTTCGAAAACAACCAAAGTATCAAATATAAACTTGACCTTGTAAACAAGTACGACATCGCCGGAGTTGCCTTATGGAAGTTGGGTCAGGAAGACCCGGGCGACTGGCAGATGATCAAGGACAAGCTGTCCAAAAAATAATCTGATAAAACTTTAATAGGAGGTTCCTGTGTATAACAATAAACTATTTTTTTACACTTTGCTTTTGGCTTTGGCATTCAATTTCCTGGCCCCGGTCACCATCAGTCATGCCTCCGGACTGGGAGATATCGTAAAAACCCTTTCGTCGTCAACAACTCCTGCCGCAGATAACGGCGGCTTGCTGACCCCATTGCTCAACCTGCTGTTCGATAAAATCCTTGGCCCGCTTCTGAATATTTTTCATAGCCCGGCCAACAATACAGGTAATTCTTCCTCTGGCGGCACAGCTGTATTGCCACCTGTTCATCACGCTCCGCCAGACTCAAGCGGAGCCCTCAGCGGCAAAGTGATTGTCGTCGACCCCGGTCACGGCGGCAGCAATCCCGGCGCAGTCGCCAACGGCACCCGTGAGTCGGACAACAATCTGGCTGTGGGTCTGAAGCTACGCGACCGTTTGACCCAGGCCGGAGCCAGAGTCATCATGACCCGGGACAGTGACCGTACAGTGGCGCCTGAGGGTGAAACACTGGGACAAGAGCTCCAGGCCCGAGTCGATCTGGCCGAAAACAACCATGCTGATATTTTTGTCAGTGTTCATACCAATGAAAACCCGGATTCAAGCATAACCGGCGCCGAGACTTTTTATGGCAGCGGAAAGACACCTAAACTGGCCGAAGCTGTGGAAAGCGCTCTTATCAACGACACCAACGCCGTGAATAAAGGCACTACGCCTGAGACTTTCTATGTCTTGCGCAATACAACCATGCCTGGTATTCTTGTGGAAATGGGTTTCATCTCCAATCCCGCCGAGGCGGCCCGTCTGGCCAGCGATAGCTATCGAAACACCGTCGCCCAGGGAATTTGTGACGGCATTGTCGACTACTTCCGAAATTCCTAAGCCCGCTTTGCGGTGAACAGCCTCTGGCCATATCGGCCAGGGGCTGTTTTTTATTCATTAGCCTGTTATTTATCTGATATTTTACGAATAATATATAAAATAGCAAAAAAGCAGGATTTAAGAGTTATCAATCGAAACTGAATATAGTTTATCAGATTATAAAGGAGCCACTCTATGTATCGTAAATCGGTCTTACCCAACGGAATCAGAGTTATTTCAGAAGCCATACCCTATGTTAAGTCCGCTACTCTGGGCATCTGGGCCGGAACCGGTGCCCGCAACGAGCAGGACCACAACCATGGTGTTTCCCATTTTATTGAACATCTGATGTTTAAAGGCACTGAAAAGCGCACCGCCAAAGACATCGCCGAAACAGTCGACGCGGTCGGCGGCCAGCTTAACGCCTTCACTGCCAAAGAGTACACCTGTTATTACATCAAAGTACTTGATAACCACCTGGAACTGGGAATGGACATCCTCAGCGATATGCTGCTGGCTTCCAAGTTTGACAGCCAGGACATCAACCGCGAGCGGGAAGTCGTCCTGGAAGAAGTCAATATGTACGAAGACTCTCCTGATGAAATAGTGCATGACCTGTATCTCGGCAATATCTGGCCGCATCACCCGCTGGGGCGAAATATCCTCGGCAGTGCGGAAGCAATCGGACAGTTTGATCAGACCTTGGTGCGTGAGTACTACCACAACTTTTATACCCCTGACAACATTGTGATCGCCGCGGCCGGTAATCTGTCCCACGAGGGACTGGAAGAACTGGCGGCAAAATACTTCGGGCAGATGCAAGGAGCCAAACGGAATCTTCCGATGACCCCGCCTGTGCTTTCACCAGTCCACTCAGTCCACAACAAAGACACCGAGCAGGTGCACCTGTGTCTGGGCACCATCAGTGTTCCCCAGGATTCACCGGACATCTACACCATGCATATCCTGAATAATATCCTGGGCGGCGGTATCAGTTCGCGCCTGTTTCAGGCCATACGGGAAGAACGGGGACTGGCCTATTCGATTTATTCCTATCAGTCCAACTACAGTGACTGCGGGCTGTTCACCGTCTACGCCGGAACCCGTCCCAGCAATGTTAATCAGGTGATTGAGCTCATTGTCCAGAATATCGAACAATTAAAATCCGAGGGGATAACCGCCAGTGAACTGACCAAAACCAAAGAACAACTCAAGGGCAACCTGCTACTGGGTCTGGAGAGCTCCAGCAGCCGTATGTCCCGGATCGGTAAAATGGAAATAACCCTCGGTAAATACACCACCCTTGATGAGGTTGTGGCAAAAATCGAGAAGGTAACTGTAGCTGATCTCCAGCAAGCGCTGCACACTATTTATACTGCCGACAATCTATGTTTCACCGCTTTGGGTCCGCTGAGTGAAGACTCTTTGCCGGCGATACTCAAACCTTAGCTTGGGAGGCAATATAATGCGAATGCGCGGTTTTGAAACAGTCGAGAATTACAAAAACGCCGGTATTAACCTGCCTGAGCGCAAAACCGCCCTCAGCGCCGGTTATGACATCGCTGCGGCGGAGAGCGTGACCCTGTTGCCACGGGCCGTTTCACTGATCCCTACCGGCCTCAAGGCCTATATGCAGGCCGACGAATATCTGGGCATCCATATCCGCTCCGGGCTGGCGTTCAAAAACGTCCTGAGCCTCATCAACAGCCAGGGGATCATTGACTCTGACTACTACAATAATTCCGGCAACGAAGGTCATATTATGATTGCCGTCTATAATCACGGCGACGAACCGGTGTCTGTGGCCAAGGGCGACCGCGTCGCCCAGGGCATCTTTTACCACTATCTTCTGACCGACAACGACGCAGCCGCGACCACCCGCAGCGGCGGCATGGGCAGCACCGGAAAATAGAATTCCTCCTGAACAATATAAAAGAGGCTGCTTAGCAT
>Ga0316231_1003680_pt1 | contig 13293 bp, 9 predicted proteins | sample TBH18027metaG_FD_206002 | JGI IMG/M metagenome (GOLD analysis project Ga0316231, IMG submission 206002) | Freshwater microbial communities from Trout Bog Lake, Wisconsin, USA - TBH18027 | ecosystem: Environmental > Aquatic > Freshwater > Lake > Hypolimnion/Profundal zone | place: USA: Wisconsin...
GCTGTACCGCCACCGTGACGGCAGATGATATTGATGGCGGTTCGACGGGCTACTGCCTGTCACTCAGCATCGATTCAGGCGGCCCGTTCTCCATTGGTTCGACGAACCTGACCTTGATCGCGGTTGATGGTGCCGGCGAAACCAACACCTGCACGACGACTGTGACCGTTGCGGCTGGTGCGCCAACTGTTCCCAGCTCGGCGAACATCACCACGAACGTTACCTCCGGCTGCACTGCCGCGGTGACCTTTGCGACGCCGACCGCGACCGGTTGCGCCACGCCGATCAACGTCGTCTGCACGCCGGCCTCGGGTGCGACCTTCAGCATCGGCAGCACCACCGTGCATTGCGTTGCGACGGACGCCGCCAGCAATACTGGGAGCAATAGCTTCACGGTCACAGTCGCTTCGACGGCTGCACCTGCGGTCAACTGTCCGTCCGACATCACCCAAAGTGCGGCCTCCGGCCAGTGCTCCGCTGTCGTGACCTACACGACGCCGACCGCGACCGGCTGCAACACGCCGATCAACGTCGTCTGCACACCGGCCTCAGGCGCGACGTTCAACGTTGGCACCAACACTGTGACCTGCACGGCCACGGACGCCGCCAGCCGGACTGGGACCTGCAGCTTCAAAGTCATCGTGACTTCGACAGCTGCGCCGACGGTCAACTGCCCGGCGAACATCACCCAGAGTGTTAGCGGCACCAACTGCTCCGCCGTCGTGACCTATACGACGCCGACCGCGACTGGCTGCAACACACCAATTAACGTCGTTTGCAGCCCGGCCTCAGGCTCGACCTTCAGCGCTGGCGCCACCACCGTGACCTGCACGGCCACGGACGCCGCCAGCCGGACTGGGACTTGCAGCTTCACTGTGACCGTCAACAGTGCGGCCCCAACAGTCACCGCCCCGGCTAGCATCGTGACGAACCTGCCCAGCGGGAGCGTGACGAACATGGTGATTAACTACACGACGCCGACCGGCAATGGCTGCGCGACGCCAATCAACGTCGTGTGCAGTCCGGCCGCGGGCTCGACCTTCGCCGTCGGCACCCATACTGTGACCTGCACAGCCACGGATGCTGCCAGCCGGACAGGGACCTGCAGCTTCACTGTTACGGTCAACGGTGCGGGCATCAGTGGAATCACCCAGTTGGTGAATGCGCTCACGGATCCCAAGATGACCACGCCGCGCAAGAACAGCCTGCTTGTCAGTCTCAACCTTGCGAACGCGGAGCTTAACAACACAAATGTGCACATTAAGGCCACCACGAAGACCCTGCAGGCCTGTGGCCAATTGAATGGGTTCCTCATCAAAGTTAAGACGTACGAGAAGCTCAGCATCATTAGTTCAAACGAAGCCGTTTCGCTCACCGCGGCAGTGAACGCGGAGAAGACGGCGATCGGCTGCACTCACTAATAGCTGAATAATTAAGATCGACGCCGGTTGGGCGTTGGTCGCAACAGGAAGGAGCAGGGTGGTTTGACTCACCCTGCTCCTTCTATTTTCATGAATCGTGTCATATTTTGGGCCGGAATGCTGCTGGTTAGTGCGGTGATCGCCCGCGGGGCGCCGCCACTACCGCTGTTGCCGATGCAGGAAGGCAATTACTGGATTCTCAAATCTTCCCTTGGTGACCAGAAGGTTATTCGGTGTGAACCAGGGACGAATCAGCTGTTGCAGGTGACAGGCTTATCGGAGCGCCCCGTGTTGTTCTACGGCTCCAAGCAGTCGGCCATGCTCTACTATTTGGACACGGTGAAAGGCAAACTCCGTCCGATCGTGAGTTTGCAGCCATCCAAGAAGAGACGGTCGGCGTTCAGTGTCGGCAAACATCCGTGCGATCAATTATTGGTTGCGCTGGACCCGGTGGCGGGGTCGATTCGGACCAAGACTGGCAAATACACCGGTTGCTCAGCTCTCTCAATCACCACGGCGAATTTAACCATTCCCGGTTTATGTGATCTTGTGTCGGAGCGGATTAACTTCGCCCCCGGAGTTGGCCCCGTGATGGTTCAGAGCCAGCAGGGGCGCCTCTACCTCCTGGTGGAAACGCATGTGGGTGGGATTTTGATTGGTGGTCAATGAGGCCACGTGTCTTACGCCGGCGGTTTCAGGCTGTGCAGAGAGTTAGCGCGTTGTCGATCCTCTGTCTGCTTGTTTTCCCAGTGTGCCTACGCGGTGAACCGGGTGCGCTGGACTCGGGGTTTGGCGAGGACGGCATGCTCGCGCTGCCGGCGCTGGCCAGCGCCGCGAATGCAGTCGTTTGTCAACCGGACGGGAAGATTGTGGTGGGTGGAGGTTTTGGTGTAATCCGCCTCCAGCAGGATGGCAGCCTCGATGAAAGCTTTGGTGACTTGGGCCAGGAGACCATCGGCCTTGTGACCAATCAATCGGCAACCGTTGGCGCGCTGGTGCTGCAACCCGATGGGAAGATTGTGGTGGCCGTTGGCAATGCGCTGGCGCGACTCCTTTCGACTGGCGCACCCGATCTCAATTTTGGACAAGGCGGATTTGCTCACGCGACAGCGGTGACAAATCGCAATGACTCCATCACGGCGCTGCAGATGCAGCCGGACGGGAAGATCATTGCCGGCGGCCTCTCGACCCTGCGGGGAGGCGGCACCGCTTTCCTTGGGTTGCGTTTCACGGCGGATGGTTCCAGCGATTTGACCTTCGGCAAAAGCGGTCGTGTTCTGGCGGCCTTCGGCAGTTCCCTGGCAGCGGGGCGCGCGGTGGTTGTGCAGGGCGACGGTGGCATCGTGCTTGGCGGCGGCGTGTTGCGCAATGGCCAGCTCGCCTTTGGGCTGGCGCGGTTCACCACGACCGGCGTTCTCGACGCCGGTTTTGGAAACGGCGGGGAGGTTGTCGTTCCATTTGCCGGAGCCAACATTAGCCAGATCAATGGCCTCGCGCGCCAGTCCGATGGCCGGCTCATCGCGGCCGGCGTTGCCAACGGCACCAATTCCGCGGACTTCGCTCTGACGCGACTGAACCAGGATGGGAGTTTGGACGATTTGTTCGGTGACCACGGGATTCAGCGAACCGATTTTTTCCAGGGCAGCAGCGACATTGGCGCGGCGGTGGCGGTCCTGTCCGATGACCGAATCATTATGGCGGGATCAACCGGTCCCAATGTTTTCAAAAGCCAAGTCGCCCTTGCGCGCTATAACCCGGACGGCAGCTTGGATGGCAGTTTTGGCCAGGGCGGATTGGTCAGCACCCAGTTTCCCCAGAGCCGCTTCGACGCCGCCAATGCGCTGGCGATCAGTGGTGACGGCCGGATCGTTCTCGCCGGGTCGTCGCTCGTCAATGGCACGGACGTCTGCGCGGTGGTCCGCTACCACGTTGACGATCTGGGCGTGCTGGCGACTGTGAGTTCCAATCTTGTTGCCGTGGGGGACACGCTCGACTACACAGTCCATGTCGATAATCAGCGGCTCAATGGTGTCACTGGTGTGCGCTTGACTGACCAGCTCCCGTCGAGCGTGCATTTCCAGTCGGTGTTTTCCACGCAGGGAACCTGCACGAATAGCGGCGACCTGGTGGTCTGTGATCTCGGTTCGCTCGCGAGCGGTGGCCAGGCGACAGTGACGCTTTCCACGACCATGCGTGCCACGGCGCATCTCTGCAACGCCGTGATGGTTTCCGCAAATGAGACCGACCCGGTCCTGACGAACTCCGCGCTTGCCTGTGCCACGATCGATCCGGTGCGGGAGCGCGCACGAAACCTCGCCGTGACAGCCATCCGGGCGCCGCAGCGGGTCATGTTAAGTGCGAAGCATCCCGCCGTGACACTGTTAATTGCGGTCGAGATTCAGAATCGCAGTCCTGCGGTGGAACAAATCACCAACCTGACCGGTGTTGTCACCTTGGATGTGCAAGCGCTGACCAACTCGTGTCCCGACCTCGTGCCGGTTCTAGTGACGAAGCCGCCCCAAGCGCGGTTGCCGGTGTTGCTGGCACCGCGGGCGAAGCTGGTGGTCTATTTCAACGTCCGGTATTCCACAGACTGTGTCCCGGATCCACTGGCAACGAAACCATCCAAGGCACACAACGACTACGCGTATGTGGCCCACGTCCATCAGGACGTGGTGGATGATCACCGGGACACGTTTCCACAGGACGACGTGTGTCCGCGGTCCGCGGTGGGCAATGTCATGACGGCCGGCGGCACTATTAAGGACCTGGGCTGTGGCGGCCAGAAACCCCTCGGCGGGTTGGGCGCACCGGTCGTGACCGATGTGGTCGTGAAATAGCCGCCCCTCCTGCGCGGGTGCGAACGCGCTCGACTCGGGTGGAGATTATTGCGTTGGGTTATCCTTGGTGACTGCGGCCTTCGGTTGGGCTTGGTACTGCTCTAACAGCTTTTTCTGCTTTGCGAGCAATTCCTTCCCTTTGGGATTTGTCCGCACCATCACGGCATCCACAGTGGCGTTCAGCTTGTCCAACGCAACCTGTAGCGCCACGCGTGCGGCTTTAACCTCCGGGTCGGATTGTGTGGCCTTGCGCATTACCAGCAGCGACTTGTCAATGGCCAAGATCTGATCCTTGAGCGACGGTTCTCCAGTCGCCATGACACCAAATGCGGCCATGCCGATGGCGACGCTAACCGTAATCGCAATGAACTTATTCAACATGATTCCTCCTAAAGTTGGCGCCAACTTTGCATCACTGTGTCGCGATCACATGGCGGATGGGGAACAAACGCGTGACAGCTCTAGCCGGCGAGTCGGCCCGTTACCATTTGGTGACGTTCCCTCACGATCTGCGTGAGGCAGACCAATCTGTAGCCGTAACTGCCATAACTAGTGCGAGTTAGCCAGCTTGTTGCCGATGTCCGCAAGCTGTTCTCTTCCGTCCGAAAACTGCAAGCAAAGATGCCCAACTGCTTCTATGTTTGGTCGCTAATTAAACTTATTGGCGTGAAGCCAAAATGAATAACTTCATCAAATCATGCGCCGTTTCACGGAGCTTGCAAGCGGCAATCACTTTCGTCGGAGTGGTGGCCATCGCTCACGCCACAGCGATCCTTGGCCAGACAGAACAGTCCGCAACGGCTGTGCCCAACGCTTCGTCCAGCGCGGCTGCTTCCACAAATCTAACTACCTGCACCTGCATCAGCCAAATCATTCTGCGCGTCACGGACCTCCCGATTCAACCGGATCCGCGTAAGCCCTCGTTGGATCAACGTGCGCCGTTGTTAAATACGCTGGAGCAAGCCCGGCGCCAGATCGCGCTCTGCCATCCCGTGGCTGCCGGTATGCTAACGGTTCAGTTTGTGAATCAGATACAAAGGCTGGTGAGCGGTGATTTACTGGATCAAGCGACAGCCGACTCACTGGCCGTTTGTGCAAGAACCATTGATCTCTGCGGGGTCTACTGCGACGCATCCGCCGCGGCCGCTGCCACGAATCTCCCGGCCTGCACCTGCATCCGGGACGTCATCCTCCGCGTCAGTGCGCTTCCGATCAAACCGGACGCGCGCAAGCCGTTGTTGGACCAGCGCGTGCAGTTGTTGAACACATTGGAACAAACCCGGCGCCAGATTGCGCTCGACCACCCGGTAGCTGCCGGTAATCGAATCGTTCAGTTTTTGCGCCAGACTCAGGGGCTGGTGAGTATCGGCTCACTGGATCAAGCGACGGCCGATTCACTGGCCGTTTGTGCAAAGAGCGTTGATCTCTCCGGGATAAAATGCGCCGCATCCAGCAGTAATCAACCACCGGTCGCCTTGGCGAAGGCCTTGGTTGTGTCCGCGGATTCGCAGTGCCAGGCGAATCCGACCGCCGCCCAATTCGACAACGGCTCGTACGATCCCAACGGTGTAATCGTAAGCCGATCGGTCACGCCGCCGGGCCCTTACCCGATCGGTGAAACTGCGGTCACGTACACGGTCTTCGACAACCACGGCGCCTTCAGTTCTGTGGCCACATCTGTCACTGTGCAGGACATAGCGGGTCCCAGCGTCAGCAACTTCGCGTCCAATTTCCTCGTCTTCATCGCGCCGGACCAGAGCAGTGGCACGGCCATCTTTCCGGAGCCTGCCGTCAGCGACGGTTGCGCTGGCGTGGCATCGGTGAGCTTCGCCCCTCCCTCCGGCTCGGTCTTCCCGCTCGGTGTCACCCCCGCGGAGTTGATTGTGGTCGACGGTGTGGGTAACACCTACCCGATTTCATTCAACGTCGTGGTGCTTCCAAACTCTGGCGATGGTGGCGGCAGTGGTGGCAGCAATCTACCGCCTGTTGCCATTGCCCATGCCGTGACCAATGCCGCCGATGTGAATTGTGAGGCTGTGGTGACGGCGGCGCAAGTGGACAATCACTCGTTCAGTCCCACCGGAATCATCGTTAGTCGGAGCGTTCAGCCGACTGGGCCGTTCCCAGTCGGCAGTACGACGCCAGTGACGTTGACGGTCGTGGACGATACCGGGGCATCAAACTCCGCCGTCACCACAGTGACGGTCCTCGATCTCACTCCGCCCACCATCCTCACTCTGCCGACGGACATCGCGGCCACGCCGGCGCTGGGGCAACAATCGGTCGTCGTCAACTATCCCGCTTTGAGTGTCACCGACGTCTGTTCGTCTGTGGCGGTCGGGGTGAGCTGCACGCCGCCATCGGGAACTGCGTTCGGGATGGGCACAAACACCGTGACCTGCGCAGTGTTTGGTGGGACGAGCAACACCAACTCCACAACCTTCCGTGTGATTGTGACAGCGTTCGCAGTGAGTACTGCATGCAACACCATCCCGGGGCTCATTCAACAGCTCCAAGCGATTCCGCTGACGCGGACTTTCAACGCTGGACGACAAAGTAGCATGGTGGCGAAACTGAACCAAGCGCAACTGGACATCACCCAGAATCAGCTGACATCCGCCAAGAACGTCTTGGGCGGGTTCATCACCACTTGCTCGACGTATCAGAGCCTCGGCGTTCTCGATTCTGGAACAGCCAGCGCACTGATCATTTGCGCCACCAACATCCAGAACCTTCTCTAAGCCCGCCCGTTTGGAAAAATCCGGCTCCCTCTGTCGCGGCTGTCGCTGACCGCCGAATTCTTCCCAGCAAACAGCAGCCGGCGCGCATCGAGCGCCGCCACAGCCTGTCAAACAGCGGGCGCTTCTGAAAATCGGTTGCGAGTTACTGTTGCGTCACATTTTGCCCAAAGAACGACCATAACAACCGCGCCTCGTTGCAACATCTTCGGATCAAATCGGTTAGCCCGTGCTAATTGATGTCTCAAATCTGAAGCTTCTTGTCCGAAAGCTGAATGAAGACCTTTTCGTAAACCAATAGTCTGCGTGCATGGCCATCAGACAGCTAACAATGCAAATTCCGTTGCTACCGGCATGCTTGGCGTTGCTCTGTGCCTTGGCCCCGCTACTACAGGCGCAACCACGATTAATGGCAGATGCGGAGATGGATCAAGTTTGCGCGAAGGGTTCGGCGGGGCTCAACGTGGATCCGGCGGCGCTGAACCAAATGGTTTTTGCATTTAGTCGGCAGACTTCCTTGGGCCAAGTGAGCGGCTCCGGGGTGATCACCGTGGAAACGATTCCGAACTCGGCGAGTAAATCACAAATTCTTTTGGGTCCGCCGGTAACGGCTCCCAGCGGCGCGCAGACCACGCCGGGCGCCGCGCTGGCCCGGGCGGCGGGTGCTGCCGGTGGCGGTGCCGTGCCGCTCGATGCGAGCGGGATTCTCCCGACTAATCTTCAAGTGGTAAATGGCACCGTACGCGTTACCGGCGACCTCAACATCACCATGCAGACACTTCCCAGCGTGCTGAGCGCCATGCAACAGAATCGGCTAGTGCTGCCGCCCGGGTTTAATCCAATGGCCGGTACCCTGCCGGGGATTGGCGGGATGCGTTAATGAACAGGGCGCCAGGCACGACAAATTTTTCACGTCAGCTTGACAGTGGGCGACTGGATTGCCGGTCGCTCACAGCGGTGTGTGTCAGTGGGAATCCTCACCAAAACAATTTTCTTTCGCGCGGTCTGCGAAGGGGAAAATGCAGATGCGCTGAGCCGATGGCTGGCGTTTCTAGTATGGACAATAAGTCCGAGAAAACAAACTGACCATAAGGAGAAAAGTATGAAGAAACAGAAGCACATGATAGTGATTGGCGCCCTGACGCTCTGCGGGAGCCTGTTGGTTGCCGTTCCGTCGAGCTTCGCGGCGAAGTCGATGGACGACAAGGATATGGACCGGACAACCGCCGCGGGACAGCCTGTAGTGGACGTCGGTAACGGACAGCAAACGATCACGGACAACAGCCTGTATACAGTCAACGTAAGCCTCGATGGTCAGAACGCCATCTCCGGTGATAGCGTTGTCAATGCGGCCGGCATCAACAACGTCGGCGTTGGCGTGAACGTGGCGAATGTGGACGGTGGCGGCTCAGTTGATCAGCTCAACGACATTGAGCAGACTCACGGCACCCCGGCGACCATTGGGACCCTGACTTGGTTGGATGGGACGGTCTCAACGACACCTGGTGATGTCTCCGGTGACATGAATATTGCCACCCTCACTGCCTCGGGCACCGTCAAGGTTGGCCATGGCGACCAGACGGTCGAGGACGACAGCACATACTCGGTGGAGATCACCGACGAGGCGCAGTCGGGCGCGGTTGCACTGAGCACGGTGAATGCGGCCGGCCTCAACAACGTGGCGGTTGCGATCAACGCGGCGAATCAGAACTACACCTTCGGAGTTGGTGGTGCGACCGTCGGTGCCTCCACGATCAGCCAGTTGAACACGATCATTCAGTCCAACTAATTGTTTCCCTTCGGAGACGCACGGCCAAGATATGCGGGAGTCCCCGGTCGACAATACCCGGGGACTTCCGCCAGGCCGCGAAGGATCACAGGCTCACTGCGGATGAAAGGATGACAAAATGCAAGGCAGTTTCGTGAAGTGGGTTTTGATCGGCACCATTGCGGTCGTGCTGACGTTGGCGTGGGCAGTGATCCCGCTTGCTCAGGCAGAACCCTGCGAGATGCAGGAGGGATGCGATTTGGCGCCGGCTCCAGCAGATCTGCTGGCACAGACACAACCCCAGGAGACGCAGGAAGAATGCGAACTGGCACCGGTCCCGGCCGTTTCGCTTGCTCAGGGACAACCCCAAGAGATGCAGAACTTCGGCTTGAAGGCAATGCTGCCGAATCCCCAGGCTTGTCAGTCTGAGCGGAGTGCCGAATCGCAAAATATCAGCAGTGAACGTTCCCGAGGTTCCGCGCCGACTCGGAATGACAATAAATTGGTGATGCACAAGCCCTGCCGCGAGCTGGATGATTGCGAGATGGATGGCGTGTGCGGTGGGATCACGGGGTCGTTCGACATGACACAGAGCGGCAACATGAACCTGACCGACAACAGTGTCCAATCCATCGCCCTCAATGGCCAAGCCCAGCAAAATCTGAGCTCGCTGGTCAACATTCTCTCAATCAACTCCACCATTTCGGTGATGATGAATCTCAACGTTAACATCAACTCCACAGTGGGAACTGTTAACCAGGGCAATACGGGAACGCAGACCGGCATTCCTTGAGAGAATCGATTGCATGACTTGGAGCCGCTTGGCGATTGCCCATTGGTTGAGTGGACTGTGCCTCGCCATTGGCTGGTGCAGCAGTCCGTTGGCGGTTTTGGCTGTCGGCGAGGCTGCGCCTGAGCAGCCGCCAAATATGTCGATGACCCTGGCAACCGGGTTGCGTATCTACAAGCGCGTCCGGACCTTCAAGGATCTGAAGGAGGAGCACGCGGTGCGGCAGAAGTATGACTTCAGTTGCGGAGCCGCGGCGCTGACAACCTTGCTGAAGCACTATTTCAAACTCAACGTGAGCGAGGAGTCCGTTGTCGCGTTCATCATCCACAAGCACGGCAAGGAAGAGGCGATCCGTCGCTATAAGGAAAAGCAGGGATTCTCGCTGCTCGATCTCAAGACGGCAGCCGCCTCGGTTGGGTTCAAGTCAGTCGCCTATTCTGAGATGACGCTGGCGGATCTCGTTGAGCTGAATGCACCAGCCATCGTGCCGATTCGCACCCGCACCTACGATCACTTCGTCGTGTTTCGTGGAGTGCGGGAAGATCGCGTTTTCCTGACCGATCCGATCGCGGGCAACACGACGATGAAAGCGGGCAACTTTGTGGACGCCTGGCGAAACGGGGTTGGGATGATCCTAAAATCCAAGAAGGGTCTTGAGCCCGCAGACTGGCAACCTGAGGCGACATCGCAGGGATATGTTTCTCAGGACATGGTCCGCAGCTTCCTGCAGGCGGAGGGGCTCGGCTTCGTGCCACGCGGCAAGGGCGAGTTCTGATCTGGCTGAATCCATTACGTAACGACACGCCGGCGAGTCGCTGTCACGCATTTGTGACCCAGCCGACATGTGACCGCTACGCAGCGATGCAAGGTTGGCAGCTATCAATCAAGAGTAAACCGGATGACACAATGCAGACTTCGCGCTCTAGGGATGATGGCAGTGATGCTGAGCGCTTTCATGTGCCTCGCGGCGGCAGATCCCACTGCCGTGCCGCCGACTGCTCCCACCAATGCGGTCGGCATTGCCGCGCCGGCCGATCTCGATAACCTGAGCAAGGGAGAAATCCTGAAACTGATTCGGAACCTGGCGGATGAACTGAAGCAGACGCGTTCCGAGCTTGAGCAGTTGAAAGGCATTCGCCCGGAAGAAAAGCCGAAGGCGATCCCCCCGCCCGTCGTCGCGGCATCCCCAACGGTTTCACCGGCGCCGGCGGCGCCAGTTGAGGCAGCCAAGGAACAGACCGAGGCCGAGAAAGACCGGGAGCGCCTAGAGCGTGAGCGCGCCATCCAGAGTGTGCAGCGCAGTGGCGTGCTGCTCCCCCAAGGCAAGTTCGATGTGGAGCCAAGCTTCACTTATTCGCACACTTCCCGCGATTTGATCAACGTGGATGGGTTTGCCATCCTGCCAGTGCTGGTGATCGGGGACATTCAATCGCTGCGAGTGGAACGGGACATCTTTCAGACCGGGCTGGCGTTGCGTTACGGAATTCTGCCCAATCTCCAGGCGGATGTCTCGGAGTCATTTCAATCTGAATCGGACCGCTACGTGACCCAGTCTGCCCAAAATAACCAGCAACTTGCCCCCAAAGAATCCAGCCGGCAGGACCAGGGAATCGGGGACGTCCAATTTGGGCTGTCCTATCAACTGCTGCACGAACACGGCGGTGTTCCTGACCTGATTATCCAGTCGACGGCCCGTGCACCGACCGGCAAGAGCCAGTTCGACATTCCGAGCAGTAACAGTAGTCAACTTCCACAGGGAATGGGGGTTTGGGGCGTCCGCGATGGAATCACGGCCATTCGAACCTTGGATCCTGTGGTCTTGATTTTTAACACCGGCTACACCTACAATTTCGGCCATGACTTCATTGTGCAGCAGGTCACCAGCAGCGGCACAAATCTGGTCTCCACCGCTTATCAGCCCGGCGGCAGTATTGATGCCGGTGTTGCGGTAGCCGTGGCGATGAATCCCTCCTTCGCCCTCAACCTCGGCGTGTTGGAACGTTACACCTTCAGCACCACACTAGCCAGGATCGGTACGGTGCAGGGCTCGTCGCTCAACGAGGCGCAGTTCCGCTTCGGGTTCGCTTGGGCGCTCAGCCGCACCATCGTACTCAACTTTACGGCTGCGACCGGCCTGACCGAGGACACGCCGGGCCTCACCATTACCATCGCATGCCCCATCAAATTTTAGCAGTTTATTCCATGCGCGTTACTGTTAGGTGACACAAGGTGACGATTCTGTGACCAATTTAGGGCAACTGCTATAAGCACCTCCTGTTGTGGTTGTTATCACTGTTTATCATCATGTCCTAAATGTGAAGATTCATGTCCGAAAACTGTATGAGACACATTCGCAAATCCTTGTACAGTTTCCGACAACGGAGGTCGTCGCCTCCAAACATTTTCTATTTTTACCCGATGTATGAAGATCTAAAGAATTGGTTTATGTGGTGTGGGGTTCTGTGGCATGGCCAAGCCATTCGAACCATTTGCTGCATCCGGATATTTCCAATTGTGTGCGTGGTTGGGTTGATCGATCCATTGACAGCTGAAGCTTCCACGCCACGGATCTTTATTCAAGAATATCAAATTAAGGGTGCGCACCAATTGACCCGGATTGAGATTGAGGAGGCGGTTTATCCTTATTTGGGTCCGAGTCGATCGCAGGAGGACGTTGAGAAAGCACGATCGGCCCTGGAAAAAGCCTATCAGGGCAAGGGCTACCAGACAGTCTCGGTTCAGGTTCCAGCGCAACAATGGCGCGACGGCAGCATTATCTTGGAGGTCACCGAAGCTCCGGTTGGCCAATTACGGGTGCATGGAGCGCGGTATTTTATGCCCAGTCGGATTAAGGCGATGGCGCCGTCGATTGCTGAAGGGAAAGTGATGAATTTCGATGAGGTGAACCGTGATATTATCGCCTTGAATCAACAGGCGGATCAGCGCGTGACACCTTCGTTGCGCCCGGGCGTGGCGCCTGGGACTGTGGACATTGACTTGAATGTCAAGGATACCTTTCCCCTGCACGGAAGCCTTGAGTTGAATAATCGTTATAGTCCGAATACGAGCGAACTCCGGCTGGATGGGGCGCTGAGTTATGACAATCTCTGGCAATTGGGACATTCGGTTGGCGGAAGCTTTCAGTTGTCTCCGGAAAATCCAAATCAGGTCCAAGTGTATTCTGGATATTATCTGGCGCGTGTTCCCACACTGAGTTGGTTGAGCTTGGAACTGCAGGGGACGAAACAGGACAGTGCGGTCTCAACCCTTGGCAATCTCGACGTAGCCGGTGGTGGTAACGTGATCGGCCTCCAATCCATTATCGTTTTACCCGGCGGCAAGGAAATTTCCAATACGCTAAACCTTGGCTTTGATTACAAGAGCAACGGCCAAAATGTCACACCGAGCGGCCAAACGAATACAATCCAAACCAGTTACCATTACTTCCCGTTTAGCGTGACCTATGGCGCCGTATGGATGACCAAAACCCAACAGACAGAACTCAACGTCGGGCCGGTTTTTAGTTTCCGTGGTTTGGGCAGTAGCGATAGCTCTTTTGCAGCGAGCCGGCACAAATCCGACGGTAGCTTTGTTTACTTGCGTGGTGACCTTTCACATACTCACGAACTGCCCCATGGGTTTCAACTCTACGGAAAAATCCAAGGGCAGATTGCTGATCTGCCGCTGGTCAGCGGGGAACAGTTTGGTGGCGGCGGTTTGGGTACGGTGCGGGGCT
>Ga0316231_1003681_pt1 | contig 13286 bp, 4 predicted proteins | sample TBH18027metaG_FD_206002 | JGI IMG/M metagenome (GOLD analysis project Ga0316231, IMG submission 206002) | Freshwater microbial communities from Trout Bog Lake, Wisconsin, USA - TBH18027 | ecosystem: Environmental > Aquatic > Freshwater > Lake > Hypolimnion/Profundal zone | place: USA: Wisconsin...
AACGGGTACTTCAATGTGACGGCCCCGGGCGGGAATTCGCTGTACTTGAACTACGCGGCGCCCTACCTCTGGCTGCCCAATAGCGGTCTCAGCAACTGGAATGCCGCCGCCAGCTGGTCCGCCGGCAGCGTGCCCGCCAGCGGGACGCTGACCTATCTGATCTTCGGCGGCACCGGCAATTACACCGCAACCAACGACATTCTCGCCAGCTTCACGCTGAACCGGATCTTGTTCAGCAATAATAATTCGACCGTCACGCTGGCCGGCGGCCGGCTCCAGTGGGACGGTTCGGCCGCCCAACTCCAGTTCAACTCCGCCGGCACCGGTGCGGTGACGGTCAGCAATAATGTCGATCTCGCGTCCACCGCATTATTCACGCGCACCGCCAACGGCGCCGCCGGGGGCGTTCTCACGCTGGCCGGAGTCGTGAGCGGGTCCAACGGGTTCTACAAAACCAGCACCGGCACCGGCGGCGCGTGGGAACTGGCGCTGCTGAACCCGGCCAATACCTTTACCGGCACCGTGGCCGTGACCGGCGGGACGCTGACCCTGGGCGGCGCGAACAGCCTCGGCTACAACGGCAACACGGTCACGCTGGACACGGTGACGCTGGCGGTGACCAACAACGGGGTCGGCCCGGCTTACACGCTGGCCCAGAATTTCGTGCTCACCAACACCGATACGGTGACCCTGCGCGGCCTGATGAATACGCTGACCCTGACGGGGAATGTCAGCGGCTCCGGTGGCCTGACCAAGACCACCAACGGCACGGTCGTGTTGACGGGCGCGGATACCTATCTCGGCGCGACGTTGATTCAGGGCGGGACACTGGTGGTCGGCGGCAGCGCGTTCGCCAGTGGGTCGGTCAGCAATAACGGGGCGTTGCTCTGGGCGCCGGCGGTGGCGTTGGCCAGCAGCGCGCCGATCAGCGGTAGTGGCAGCGTCACCATTGGCGGCAACACCGTGACCCTGTCCGGCGCCAACACCTACAGCGGCGGGACCTGGATCAGCAACGGGACGCTGGTGGTGTACAACGACAGCAACCTCGGCGCTAGCGCCGGCGCGCTCACGATTACCAATGGCACCTTGCAAACTGCCAGCGGCGTCACCAGCGCCCGCGCGATCACCCTGACCGGCGCTGGCACCTTGGGCGTGGCCGCCGGCCAGACAACGATCTGGAACGGCACGCTGGGCGGCAGCGGGTCCTTGACCAAGAGCGACAGCGGCACCTTGACGCTGACTGCCAGCAATAGCTACACCGGCCTGACCGACGTCCGCGGCGGGACCCTGGCCGTCAACGGCACCCTCGCCGCCGGCGGGGCGCCGGTCACGCTCTACAGCGGTACCACGCTCGCGGGAACAGGCACGCTCAGCCGGTCCCTGGTCATCGGGACCGGGGCCACGCTCGCCCCCGCCGGGGCCGGCGTGGGCGTGTTGACGGTGGGGGACACGACCTGGTTTGGCGGCAGCCAGTACCAGTGGAATGCGACGGACCTGGGCGCCGCAGCCGGCGTCGGGTACGATCTGCTGGCGGTCACCGGCGGGTTGACGCTCACCAATTCGGCCAGTCCGTTCACGATTCGGCTGGTGACGCCGGCGGGCGGGGCGACGAATTTTGACAGCCTCTCGGTTGTGTCCTGGCCGCTGGTCACGACCACCACCGGGATCAGCGGGTTTGGCGCCGCCAGCTTTGCCCTGGATACGGCGAACTTCAGCAACAGTTTCAACGGTTCGTTTGGCGTCACCGCCAGCGGCAACAATTTGCTGCTCAATTATACTTCGGCCTTTATCTGGACCAACGCCGCCGGCGCGGGCAGCCCGCTCTGGAGCACGCCGGCCAACTGGCAGGGCGGGGTGGCGACCAGCAGTTATACGACGGCAATCCTGTTCCGCGGCAACGGGGTGGCCAGCAACGATACGGCCACGCCGTTCACAGTGGATCGGCTGATCTTTGAAATCGGCGCCGGCTCCAATCAGGTGGTCCGGGGCGGCTCGCTGGTGTTGAACGGGTTCCAATTGCCGCAGATCGAACAGCGCGGGGCGGGCACGGTGGTGATCGAGAATAATCTGGTGCTGTCAAACAATCTGCCGCTGCTCGGCAGCGGGACCGGCTTGTTCGCATTGAACGGCAATATCAGCGGCGCCTTCAGCCTGAGCAAGACCGGGAATTGGACCTTCGTCCTGGGCGGGTCCAATACCTACAGCGGCCCGACCACGATCAATGGCGGGCTGACCGTGGTGGCCAATTCCAACGCGCTGGCGAATACGGCCGTGACCCTGGGCAGTGGCAATCTTGTGTTCAGCAATGTGACCGGGGCCGCCTTGGGCGCCTTGGTGGGCAGCGGCGGGGTCAGCCTCAGCAACTCCGCCAGCGGGGCCGGCGTGGCCTTGTCCATCGGCGCGGTTGGGGGCGGGCTTTATAGCGGGGCTCTGACTGACAATGGCTCGCTGACCAAGGTCGGCAGCAGCACGGGAACGCTGACCGGCCCCAATACCTATACGGGCGATACGCTGGTCAACGGGGGGAATCTGGTGGTCAGCGGGACGCTGGCAAGCACGAACCTGCTCGTGAGCGGCGGCCAGTTCACCTGGGCCAATGCCAACACCCTGACGAACTCGGTGGCCGTGACGGTCACTGGCGGGACCGTCAGTTTCACAACGAACGGCACGGTCGGCGTGCTGACCGGTGCGGGCGGATCGGTGGCCGTGAATGCGAACACGGTTCAGGTCGGCTTTGGCGATGTCAGCACGAATTTTGCGGGCAACCTGAGCGGGGCCGGCACGGTGAGCAAGATCGGCACGGGCACCTGGACCCTCGCCGGCGGCAGCGGTGCACTGGGCGGACTGGCGGTCCAGGCCGGCGGGCTGGTGATCAGCGGGGCGACCGTGAATGTGACCGGGGCCGGCAGCGGGTCGACCCTCGGGATCAATAACGGCGGGACCTTCCAACTGGACGCTGGGACAGTGGTGGCGAGCAATTTGAATCTGGTCAGCGGCGGCCAATTGCTGTTTAACGGCGGGACCTTGAGCGTGCGGAATGCGGCGTTGAGCAATGGGGCCGCGGTCGTGGTGGGCAATGGCAGTGCGGCGGCAACGTTCAACGTGCTGGCCGGCGGGACGGCGTGGCTGCAGGCCGGGTTGGTGGTGACCAACGGCGCGACGCTGGGCGGCGCCGGCACGGTGGTGGCCGGCAGCGACCTGGTGCAGCTCGCCAGCGGGGCGACCGTGTCGCCCAACGGGACCAGCGTGGGCACGTTGAGCATCACGGGGACCAATGTCTGGAATGGCGGCGGCCGCTATCTGGTCAACGTCACCGACTTCAGTGTCCCGAACCAAGCCGGCACCAATTGGGATCTGCTGGCCGTCAGCGGGCTGCTGTCGAATACCGCCACGGCGGGGAATCGGTTTGCGATCGACCTGAGCGCGCCCAGCCAGACCCCCTTCAACCGGGACAGCACCTATGCGCTGGCCATCGCGACGGCGACGGGCGGGTTGGGGAATTTTGTCACAAACGACTTCCGCCTCGTGCTGACGAATTTCGCCGTGGCCTACGACGGGCTCTGGTCGCTCCAGACCAACGGCACCAGCTTGCTGCTGAATTATGTGGGCCTCACCAACTACATCTGGACGGGCAACACCGGCACGTTCGGCACGAGCGGCAACTGGAGCAATAACAGCGTGCCGCCGGTGAGCCAGACCAACGTGGTGCTGGTCTTTGGCGGGGCGACCCCCGGCTATGCCGCCAGCAACGATCTCACCGGCTTGACCAGCAAGCGGATCATCCTGACCAATAGCACCCCGGCGACGCAGACGATCATCGGCAATTCCATCCTGCTGGCGGGAATTACACCCGAAATCCAACAGGCCGGCAGCGGGAACTTTGGGATTTCAAACAATCTGGTGCTGGGCACCAATACGCTGGTGGATGGCGCCGGCAGCGGGACGGTGGAACTGGCCGGGAACATCAGCGGCAGCAACGCCAGCCTGACCAAGACCGGCAGCTTCGCGCTGGTGCTGAGCGGCTCGAATACGTACAGCGGGGTGACGGTGATCAAGCAGGGGCCGGTCCTCGTCGCCAACCCGGTGGCGCTGAGCCAGAGCACGGTCAGCAATGAAGCGGCCGGCGGCCTCGGCTTCAGCGCCGGCCTGACCACGGCGACCCTGGGGGGCTTGAGCGGCCCGGGCAATCTTGATTTGACCAACGCCGCCGGGGCCGGCGTGGGACTCACGCTGGCCGGGAACAGCTGGACCTACACGGGCAGCCTGGGCGGGAGCGGCTCGCTGACCAAGAGCGGCAGCGGCACCGGCACGTTGACGGGCAATAACACCTACACCGGCGATACGGTGGTGCAGGGGGCGACGACCTTGACGGTCAGCGGGACGCTGGCCAGCTCCAACCTGCTGGTGACCGGCGGCGGGCAATTCAATTGGGCCAACCTCGCCGCGCTGCCGAACACGGTGGCGGTCACGGTGAGCAACGGCAGCACGGTGAATTTCACGACAGGCGGAATTCTGGATGTCTTGACCGGCACCGGCACGGTCAACCTGAACGGGAACTCGGTCCAGGTCGGCTCCGCCGGGTCGAGCACGAATTTTGGCGGGACGCTCTCCGGCAGCGGGACGCTGAGCAAGGTTGGGGCCGGGACCTGGACCTTGACCGGCAGCGGCAGCAGCCTGGGCAATCTGGCCGTCAGCAGCGGGACGCTGGCCCTGGCCGGAGGGAACCTGACGGTGAACAATCTGCTGGTGAGCGGCAGCGGGCAGTTCGCGTTCAATAGCGGGACGCTGAATCTGGGGAGCGGCTCGCTCAGCAATGGGGCGAACTTTGGCGTGGGCGACGGCACCAGCGCGGCAACGCTGAACCTGCAGGGCGGCACGGTCCGGTTGCAACAGGGCCTCAGCGTGCAGAGTAACGCGACGCTGCAGGGGACCGGGACGATCGTGGCCGGCGGCACCGGCACGGTGGTCCTCCTGAGCGGCGCGACGCTGGCTCCGGGCGGGACCGGTCCGGGCACGCTCACGATCGTCGGGACGAACGTCTGGGGAGCCGGCGGGCGATACCAGTGGACCCTTAACGACGTGGCCGGGACGGCCGGCAGCAACCCGGGCTGGGACCAGGTGGTGGTCAGCGGCGGGCTGTCGAATGCGGCGACCAGCGGGAACCCGTTCGTGATCGACCTGGCCACGGCCACTGGACTGGGCAGCGGCCCGGCCGCGCATTTCAACACGGATAGCAATTATGTGTTCACGATCGCGACGGCCAGCCAGGGCGTGACGAATTTCCAGAACAATTACACGCTGGCGACGACGCATTTCAACAACGCGTTTGACGGGTTGTTCAAGCTGAGCGTGGCCAATGGCACCAACCTGGTGCTGACCTATGCCGGCAGCGACGCCTATGTCTGGACCGATACCGCGGGCAGCTTCAGCACGGGTAGCCAGTGGCTCAACTCGTTGGCGCCGCCGATCGGCCGGACCAATGTGGTGCTGTACTTTGGCGGGGCGACAACGGCCGGGTACACGGCGTCGAATGATCTGAGCGGGTTGGTGACCAAACGGGTGGTGTTGAGCAATGCGACCGCCACGGTGCAGACGATCGCCGGGAATCAGTTTAGCCTGCTCGGACTGGATCCGCAACTGGAGCAGGCCGGCAGTGGCGCGTTTGTGATCGCGAACGATCTCACGGTGGGCGGTCCGGTGACCGCATTCGGCAGCGGTGCCGGGACGGTGACGCTGGCGGGCAATGTGACTGGCAGCGGGAGCCTGACCAAGACCGGGACCTGGACGATGGTCCTGGGCGGCTCGAATACCTACAGCGGGGTGACGGTGGTGCAGGATGGCCATCTGTTCATCACCCATAGCTACGGTCTCAGCGGCAGCACCTTGAGCAATCGGGTGCCCGGCGCGGTGGTGTTCGACCAGGTGACCAATGCCTACCTGGGCGGTTTGGCCGGAAATGTGGACCTCGGTCTGACCAATGATCTTGGGGCTGGTGTCGGTTTGAACGTGGGCGGGAACAGCCAGAACACCACCTACGGCGGAGTCCTGAGTGGCAGCGGTTCGCTGACCAAAGCGGGTGCTGGCACACTGGTGCTGACGGCAGTCAACACCTACACCGGTCCGACGATTGTCAACGGCGGCGCGCTGATTGCCGGTTCGTTGAGCAATGGGATTGGTGGCAGCGGTTCGAGCCTCGGCAGCGGCGCCATCCTCATCGCCGGTGGGACCCTGCGTTTCGGCAACGTCAGCCTCCTGGCGGTGACTAATACGATTGCCGGTAGCGTCAGCCTGACGGGGGGAGTGTTGCAGGCGGCGGAACTGGTCAACCTCGGCCACCTCGCGAATCTGGGCAACCAGAGCGCGATTACCTCGGAATTGCTGAATTCGGGCACCCTCAATGTGACCGGTGGCAGCCTGGTGATTGCCGGCGGACTGGCCAACCTCAGCAGCGGCACGATTACCAACCAGGCGACCCTCCAGATCGGCGCGACCGGGTCGGGCTGGATGACCAACGCCGGGCGCGTGGTCCTGGTGGGCGGGCTGCTGGAGGCCGGGACAATCAATAATGCCGGCACACTCAGCGGCTATGGAACGGCAGTCGTCAGTGCGCTGACCAATAGCGCCTGGGTCAGTGCGACCAACGGGACGCTGACCATTGCCGGGGCGGTCTCGGGCGCGGGCACGTACCGGGCGGAGGGCGGGGCGACGCTGTCGTTCGGCGGCGGCGGCCAGGTCAGCAGCCTGTTCAATACGAATGGGACGGTCCAGATCACCGGCGGGGTGCTGACCAACCTCAGCGCATTCAACAATGCCGGCGGGACACTGGTGATCCTGGGGGCCACCTATCAGGCAAATGTCCAGTTCACCAACACCGGGTGGCTGGTGGGCTACGGCAGCGTGAGCTCGACCGGTCGGCTGGTCAACCAGGGCGCGATCCTCGCGAAGTATGGCAGCACCAATGCGCCATTGGTGGTGACGGGCGATCTGCTCAATCGGACCGGTGGGCTGGTGCAGATCGATCACAGTGCGTTGCAGGTCAACGGAGTGTTCACGAATAATGGGACCCTGCAAGTCATCAGCGGGGTGGGGACCTACAATCAGACGGTCCTGAATACTGGGGCCTGGCGGAGCGATTGGGGAACCAGTACCTTCGCCGGGAGCTTCCTGATCACGACCAACGGGTATGTGGCCGGCAATCTCACCGCCAGCGACCGGTATGTTTTCCAGGCCAATCTGCTCAACCACAGCACCAATAACCTGAGCTGGGATACGCTCGGGGTGGTCGCCAGCAGCAATACTATGGGCGGCGGCGCCCAGTTCCTGTTCGCCGGCTCCGGAGTGACCCAGACCCAGTTGTTCGAGCACCCCGGCTTGCGGCTGACCGGCGGGTTTGCCGCGCTGGAGGGTTCGCTCACCACCGGCGTGCAACAGGTGACGGATTACGCCGAGGGCTTCTCCAACAACTTTGCCGTCGGCGAACTGGTGCTGACCAATACCACGCTCGTGCTGGCGCAGGCCGTGCCCAATGATCAGGTCACCAACGCGCTGTTCGTCAATGACCTGTTCCTCTATGGCGCCGCCCACCTGACCATCAGCAATAATATGGATGTCTACTTCATCAACTCCAATAACTGGAATCTGGCCAACATCACCCTGCTCGGGAACGCGGAAATCCACCAGCTCAGCGGCCTCGGCGCCGCCGCCACGTCGCTGATCATCCCCGAACCCAACGTCCTGCTGATGTGGCTCTGCGGCGGCGTCACCCTCTGGGCCGCCCGCCGCCGGCGGGCGCGCCAGAAAATGTAATTTTGAACTGTAACCAGAAAATGTTACCATGAATCATTCAAGCGCGAGGATCATGTTATTGAAGAGTAAGCGCGATCAGCACTGCGGACCCGGGGCTTCAATCCCGTGTCGGCTTTCGGGTGGAAGCCGGTGGGTTTTTCCGTCTTCTTTTTTCTGTCGCCGGTCGTGCGGCAGTTTTACCTTGATTGAGTTGTTGGTCGTCATTGCCATCATCGCGATGCTGGCGGCGTTGTTGCTGCCGGCCCTGAACAGCGCCCGGCTGCTGGCCTATTCCAACCAGTGTCAGAATAATCAACGACAATTGGCCATCGCGCTGCAGGTTTACGCCGGTGATACCGCGGACGTGGTGCCGTATGCTTGGGTCAATTCACTTCCCTTTGGTGGGACTGGTGCTCCGTATAACGGGGCCAACTTCGCGGCCTTGATCTATCCCTACGTCAACAGCATCAACGCCTACGTCTGCTCAGGGTCGCGATACGTTTATCCCCAGGCGCTGCCGTATACGGGTCCGAGCTCGGTGGGCTTTTGTCTCTTCAATTCGTATTATGGCGAGAACCCATATTTCTTTTACTATGGCTGGGGGAATGGCTGCAACCCTTCCCCCAACGGCGGCGCGTTCACAAAAATCTCTTCCGTCAAAGGGCCAGCCGATATCATTTGGATTCACGATGTCCTGAGCGTCGGTCGACCGTACTGTACGACCCCAAAATGCGCGAATGTGAATTACTGGAAAAACACTCTCGGGGACGGCAACCGGTTGAACTCGGCCAATTACAGCCCGTATTATTACATGCCGAATATCGGGTTTGTCCACCCGAACGTGTCCGCCAATTTTGCTTTCCTAGATGGCCACGTTCAAGCGTTGGCCGGGACAAAGGTGTTGAGTGACACCAATGATCTGGCGTGGAATCCCAACTAAATCCCGCCGCTCCGTGGCAGTGAATGCGAACTGATATGAAAGAAACACAAAACCAAAGTGGGCGACGGATGGTTGTCGGCGTCGTCGCGGTGCTGGTCATTCTCGTTGCACTCGCATTTCTCATCAACAATCTCCGGTCGCATTCCGCCAAAACGAATTTTGGCCCGTTCATCGGCCTGGGCCAGGTTTTGGCAGGGGAGACCGCAAAACTTGTTCAGGATCATGGGCGGATTGCCGTCATTCTCCCGGAGGGCTACCAGACCGACGGCCTCGCTGTTCAGGAGGAATGGCAGGCATTCTGTGCGGTATTGGCGAAACATCCCGGCGTTCACCTGTTGGGCAAGGAAATTGTGGGACTCCAATTGCTCGCCGAATCCGGGCTGACCGCCAGCCAGGCGGAGGATATCCTCAAGAAATATGACAGGGTGGATGTCCTCGTTTCTTTCTGTGGAATTCCTTCCTGGAACACGGCGAATCCGGCCGCCCGACCGCGCAATCTGCCCAAGATTGTCGCCGTGGAAAGTACCAGCGCACAAATCAAGGATTACCTGGCCAGTGGCATCGTTGCCGCAGTCATCACACCGCGCGTGCCGCCGCGTGCCACCCCGGCCAAACCGAAGACGCCTGCCGAGTGGTTCGATCGCAGCTTTCAACTCTCCACCACCGAGAATTACCAGTCGCTGTCCGACTCGCCGGACTGATTCATCTGCCCAAAGCATGAAGGCGAAATGAGAATGCGTTGGCTATGGGTGTGGCTGATGTTTGTCGTGGCCGGAACCGGGGCGCGCGCCGCCGAGTTTGCTCTCAAGTCCGGCGACCGAGTGGTGTTCCTGGGGGACAGCATCACCGCTTTGGGGGACTACACGCGATTGGTGATGAGCTATGTCACCCTGCGCGAGCCCGGCGCTTCGATCACATTTCTGCGCAACGCCGGTGTGCCCGGCGATACGGCACCCGGCGGTGTCAAACGCCTGGCAACCGATGTCCTGAGTCAGAACCCGACTGTGGTCAGCATTTGCTTCGGCATGAACGATGGCCGGGTCCCCCCGTTCACGCCGCAGGCGTACGCGACGTTCATGGCCGGGATGTCGAACCTGGTTGCGACGCTGACCGCTGCGCACGTCCGGGTGGTCCTGCTCACGCCCGGGTGCGTCGATCCCGATACTGCAGGCCGGTGGTTTAAGGCGCCGGGCGAGCCGGACTTATGCAACGCAATGCTGGGGCGGCTGGCGGAGGGCGTCAAGACCCTGGCGGCTCGGGAAAAGCTGCCGGTCGCCGACATCCATTCCGCCATGCTGGCAGCCCAACTGAAGGGGAAAGGGGCTGTCTCGGGTTGGACCATGATTCCGGATGGCATCCATCCGGATACTGTGGGGGCGGCAGTCATGGCTTATTCCATGGTGGCGGCGCTGGGCTATACCGGCCCGGTGTCGAGTTTGACACTGGACGCCCGGCACGGACTCGTCGCGACCGAACGCTGCACGGTGACCGGCCTCCAGATTGAATCCAATAAAATTTCTTTCGTTCGCCGGGATGCGGCCTTGCCGGCATTTGTCGGTACCAATGCAAATGTGATCACCACCTGCTTTCCGCTCGTGCGGTCGCTCCGTGAGTATCGGCTCGCGTTGACCGGACTGCCGGCCGGCACCTGGCGGTTGACTGTTGGTGCGGCCGGTATCGTGGGTGATTTTACCGCCGCGCAACTGGCGGCGGGTGTCGACTTGTCCGACGCGTCCGGGCCGTGGCGCACGCTCGGAGAACGCGTGGAGATGTTGTGCGGCGACCAACAGAAGTTGCGCGTGAATCGCACCGGATTGGGTAGCCGCCTTCAGTCCTGGCTGCCGGCTGAAGCGACCGCGGAGATGGCTGGACTGTTTGAAAAGGTGGACCGTGTGATCGATGAGCGCGAGACCGCGCGCCAGCAGGCGGCCGTGGCCGGACTGGAGAATGTGTGGACGTTGACGCGGCAATCCCCATGAAGCGCTTAAAAAGTTATCTTGGCCGGAATGATGCAATTGACGCTGCCCCTCACCCGGTGCCAACGCCACAAAGGGTTATGGCATCGGCACCGGCCTCTCCCCCAGAAGTGGCGAGGCGAGCCGGGTCAGACGGCCATCTTGCCTCGCCCCACTGGGGGAGAGGCCGGCCCCGTGTTGTTTCGGGGTCGGGTGAGGGGAAGTCCGTTGTCCCAACTGCTGTGCTTATTGTTCGGTGTGTCGCTCTCACCGGACTGCTGCTCGGTTGCTGGCAGTCCGTTACCGCCGAGCCGTTGCTCCACTCGGGGGACCGGTTGGTTTTCTTTGGCGATGCCATCACGCAGCAACACATCTACACGCGGTATGTGATGAATGCGTTTGCCGGCCAGTGGCCGGGAATGGTGGTCAGCTTTCGGAATGCGGGACTGACCGGCGATGGTGAGTGCGACCGAACGCCGGGCGGAGTGAAACGGTTGGAACGCGATGTGTTAAGTTTGCAACCCACCTGGGTCTGCGTCGCATTTGGGATGAACGATGCCGGGTTTCAGGCCTTCGATCAACACCGGTACGATGAGTTCCTGGCCGGGTTGAGCGTGATCGTCAAGGAGCTGAAGCACCACCAGATTCAAGTGGTGCTGATGACACCGGGTTGTGTTGAGCCCGGGTTCCAACGCAACGGAATCGACGGCCTGGCTTATAATGCCGTGCTGCGCCGATATGCCGACGGGGTCAAGCAACTGGCGGCGGAAGAAAATGTCGCGGTGGCGGACGTGCATGATTTGTTGTGCGAAATTATTGGGAAAGCGTTAGCCGAGAAGCCGCCGGTATCCTTGATTGCCAATCCCGTGCAACCGGCGCCGCTCCTCCACGCCGCCATGGCGTTTGCGCTGATGCGGACGCTGCAGGGTGCGATGCCGGTTGCGGATGCGGTGATCGATGCGCGAGACGGTCGACTCGTCCGGGCGACCCGGTGTGATGTCGCGGCGGTGACGGTGCAATCCAATGCAATCAGTTTTGTGCGGACCGACAAAGCCATCCCGGCCTGGCTCGATCCCGCGGCGCAGGCGATTTACCGGTATCTCCCATTGGCCAATTCACTGAATCGGTATGGGCTGACGGTCAAGGGGTTGGCGGACGGCGATTGGCAGTTGACGGTTGCCGGGGCAACTGTGGCGGTATTCAGTGCGGCCGAATTGGCGGCCGGCGTCAATCTCGCGGCGCGGCCCGGTCCCTGGCAGACGCTGGGGGCAAAGATCAACGAGCAGAGCGCCGCTGCCGAGGAGTTTTACAGCCACATCTGGTGGGATGTGAAAACCATGTGGTGGTTGCCGATGGAAGCCGACGCCGAACGGCAGCGATTATTGAAACGGGTCCTGGAAGTCTTGAATGATCGCGAGATCGTGCGCAGTCGTAGCGCAGTCGACATTTCGCCGTGGAAGTGGATCCTCACCAAAATCACAAAATGAAACCAACTCGCAAGCGCAGAAAAAAAAGCACCCATCGTCCCGGCAACAATTTCCGATTGGCTTCTGGAATTATACGCCCATGGACCAGCAGGAACCGACTGCGGTTAAGGACTGGGCCGATGCCGGCATGACCTTGGCGATGGGGCCAAACTTTAGTCTGAATAAAAAGCAGATCCAAAAAATGGGCGCCATTCTCGACGCTGCTGCGGCGGCCGGGATTCGCGTAATCCTCTGCCCGGAGACTGGCTATTGGCCGCACCTGACCAAGGTGGGCGACGATGGCTATCGGCGCGATTTTGCGGCGATGGTGAAGGCACTCGGAAGTCACCCGGCCACTTTTGGGTTCCATGTCGGCGACGAGCCGGGTCGCGTGGAGTTTGCGGATGCGTGCCGGGCCACACGGATCCAGCAAGAACTCGCCCCGCACTTGCAACCCTTCCTGAACCTGCTCCCCATGTACCCCGGGATCGAGTCGCGCATCGGGTACCTCAACTGGGATCACTATCTCGATGCGTACGTTGCCGCTGCCAGGCCGCCGTTGCTTTGCTACGACTGCTACGCGCAGCTGAATCCCGCTCCGGACGGTGAAGGATTCTGGGGATTCGAGATGTACTTCGCCAATCTGTCCACCTACTGGAAAGCCGCGCAACGCCATGATCTGGACTATTGGACCACGCTCCTGGCCGTGGGCCATTTCCGCTACCGCTGTCCGCGGGAAGACGATTTGCGCTGGCAGATTAATACCGCGGTGGCGCACGGCGCCAAAGGACTGCTGTGGTTTTTCTTCTACATGCGCCGACCGCAGGACAACTATCGCGTCGCCCCGATTGACGAGCACGGGGAGCGGACCGAGACTTTTGCCTGGCTGAGCCGCGTCTGCCGCACCTTTTTGAAGTCGCATGCGCCCGTCCTGCTGGATTGCCGCCTGATGCGGTCTTGGCATGTTGGCAAGAGTTGGGGTGACTGGCCGAAGTTCGACGGAAGCGGGCGGGTTGCGACGGCCACTTCGTCAACCGGTACGCCGCTGATCATCTCTGAGTTCAAGCACGTCAACGGCACTGAATACCTCGCGGTCGTCAATAACTCACAACAGGAATCGACCCAAGCCGAATTGATGGT
>Ga0316231_1003683_pt1 | contig 13282 bp, 11 predicted proteins | sample TBH18027metaG_FD_206002 | JGI IMG/M metagenome (GOLD analysis project Ga0316231, IMG submission 206002) | Freshwater microbial communities from Trout Bog Lake, Wisconsin, USA - TBH18027 | ecosystem: Environmental > Aquatic > Freshwater > Lake > Hypolimnion/Profundal zone | place: USA: Wisconsin...
ATGAATGTTGCAAATATTGACATCAGTGATACGTTGAGAATTGCAACATTTTATAACTCTCTTGTATCAGGTTACATCTTTAAAAAATATCAAATATCATCCTACAATTGGCTCGATAAAACAACTATCGATAAATGTATGAGACGAATGGAATCATTCCAACTAAGTAATAATTCAGTGTTTGAGGAATATCACGTCATCTCCGACACTCCTGAACTACAAAATAAACAATTGTGTGGCATCATCGATTGTAGAGACTGCTATGATATATATGAATTCAAATGTACTAACAAATTAGAAAAAATACATTACATCCAACTTGCTTTGTACATGTATATCATTGAATCTGGAAAACCTCATCGGTATTACATTAACACAAACAATACTATCAAACGTGGAATACAAAATATCAAAATTAATGATAAAATTACTTACATCCATAAAAAAAAATTACATGAAAACATAATCACTTCAATTAATAAATTATCCATTAAAGTTGGAACAAAAAAAGCCATCAAAATTCATCGAAAACAAATTATACGTAACCTATCATACTCTGAAAAGCCAAACATCTATAAATATTATTTATGTAACATCCTTAATGGTCATATTGATGGAGTGGCATGTAATATGGATGGGCTTAAAAATATCATCAAGATTATAATGGGATACAAATATGGGAGTAGGGGAAAGCTGAGTGATGAGGAGTTTATCATAAAACATACACACTAACGAACATTTATGGTTTCGTTTCATCCTACCCATTCGTCACTTGCCTACACAATGGACATCGTACATGGTTAAATTTGTATTCCACATGACATATATCACCATGCTCACAATCAAACATAGTCGAACATCTCAATGGTTTTCTTATAAATGCATCATTTGTTAGAAAATATTTCCATAAACATTTAGTGTGAAATACATGGTGACAATCCAATATTTCACACATCTGTAAATTTATTCTTCCTGTACAAATTGCACATGTTTCTGTATCACCTTTTACTATTAATGGTGGAAATGTAATTTTTGTTTCATACAATATTTCAAGTTTGTTATACTCATCATTTGTATATCCATAAATTACCAATCCCATTTTATCATCACATCCCATGCGAAATTGAGATAGTGAAATTACAAGCGTATTTTCACCATTAATTGAGTTGTATGCTGCAATTTGTGTATTGTCCTCTCGCGTTAAAGATAATACATTTATTCTTCGTGATATCTCTCTTGGTATGTTGTTGATTACAATTGTGTACATTTTCTTGTATGAACTATTAGTTTCAATATCAGGTGACTTTCTTTCATATCCATATTGTGGTATGGATCGAATACACTCTGTAGCATTCTTACACCAACTAAAAAACCCATATCGCGTAAAGGTTGTAATCTCCATGGAGGGATGGAATAATAGTATAATAGTATAATAGTACATACATTTTTCATTTTTTTGTTATCCTGATGATTGTCGACACATTGGACATATTATCTTGTTGAATATATTGTGTCCTGCACTACATGTATCGCCATGTTCGCATTTATCACATACTGATGGTTTACGTATGAGATAACCACTCTTTTCACAATATGTCCATAAACATTTTGTATGGAATGCGTGATAACATTGTAATATCTCACACACTGATGTATCTATATTACCCAAACATATGGAACAATGTTCTTCATCCCCCTTAATAGATAATGGAGGAATTTTTATGGTGTACTTTTCTAATGATACATTAAATTTATCTTCTCTAATATACTCTACCGTTACATCATCTCCATCCGTATCATCATGAAACACCATGTCATCTACCTCACATTGGTCATAATGTAATTGAATGTAAAATTTATACTTACCATAACTAACTATTAAATGTGTCACCTCCTCTGGTATATTTTTAACACAAATATTAAACATCTTCTTGTATGAATTATTTTTTAATGTAGGTGGGTCTCGTCTCTCATATCCTGTTTTTGGCACAGAACGCATAACACATTTTAATATGTAACACCAACTATAAAATCCATAATATGATGATATTTGTATATCCATATATAAAGTAATGCTATTAAAACATTATACATACACATCTATCCACCCCACCATCCCTACCCACTAAAAAATGAAAATATAATGTATTATAATAAAATTATATGGAAAATCAAAAGGATAAATGCAAAAAGATGACCTCAGAAATTCCAGCCAAGAGAAGATTAACAGATGATAAAATAATATCTGGTAAAACAGTTCAGCATAAAGAAATATGGATGACTTACAATGGTTTATATACTGAACTGGATGAATTTACAGAATACAGTACACCTCGTTCTCCCATACAACTGTTAGGAATGCAACATGTTAGACATAAACAACTTGCTAAACTAAAATAATTCGCTAAACTAAAATAACTCGCTAAACTAAAATAATTCGCTAAACTAAAATAACTCGCTAAACTAAAATAACTCGCTAAACTAAAATAACTAAAGTAACTCATTGATAACTCTTCATTTAAAACCCCTTGGAAATTTTGTCATATCAACACATTGTATTTTCTCTAAAAGATTATCATACGTTCCTATTACATATCCAAACACTTCATGGGCAGATCCTTCCCTTGCAATAATTTTAGTGAATTCTTCCATTGGTACATCAACAATCCATTTCCCATCTTTTAATATGTGATGTTCCAATGGCTCACAATTTTCACACAATACATCTGAAATGTGTGTTACTTCAAAATCGAAGAAAGACGCCAATGTATACACATAATGGCACACATGTAACCCACCTGTGTATATCACTGCATTTGTAATATAATCCTTATCTAACAATCGACGTAATAGATAATGATCGAATAAAGATGCATATATTAGGTCAAAGTATTGAAAAATTTTAGTAATAAATGTTAATTTCATCTCAGCTGTACCACTATTAACATCCTCAATTGATTTTATCTTTTTTTTCATCATATTTAATATTTTATCTACAACCCATGCAGAAATTTTAGGGAGTGATTCTTTAATAATTTCATGTTTATAAGAACTTTTCATTTTAGTTAGAGCATTGGTAATGTGTTTATCAAATCCATCTGACAGTGGTTTATCGTTGTATAGAAAATCAATTACATTCTGCAATTCCTCTTGTGCACCATTCAAGTATGATAAACATGTGTCAATGTTTAAATCAGTTGTTTCATCCTGATTGTGTAGTTCTTCTAAGCGTGACAATTCTTCACCCAACACTGTGTAGTTGGTTAGGTAACCCCTAAAATCTGTATGATGAAATCGAATATTATGATTGTGTTTTTCCTTTTTCGTTGCAAAGAAATTAGCTATTTTTTGCATATAGTTACAATCTTTATCACATTTTTCATATTTCTTTGGCATTTCATATCCCTCTGGTATTTCAAGAAAGAAATCAACATATTTATCCTTTTTGGTTTCTCTTGCCAAGTACTCAGTAAAGCTTATACTATCAGATGAACACTTTGTTTGTTCATCAACTGGATTATGAACATCTGCAAACAAATATACTGTTTTTTTAATGTCTTCCACAAAACCCTCCATCCGCAAACACCTAACGGGACCGTTTATCATCATAGACATTCTATAAATAACATACACATAATAATGATTTTTCAATTTTATACTATGTAAGGAATGCAAAATGATATTTATGTGATTGCCTGCATAGAGGACAGGTGATTACATTTATATTGTTGTGTATATCATCATGTGCACAGTTGCTACAATAATCTGGTTTTTTTCTTATGCATTTTAATGATTTACAATACTCCCAAAGACATTTTGTGTGAAATACATGGGAACATTGCAACACCTCACACATTGTGATATCAATCTCTCCCAAACAAATGGGACAAATGTTTTGTTCATGTAATAATGTAATTGGTGGTAATGTAACATTTACTCTATAAATAATGTTAGTCCTTTTACGACCATATATGCATCCCTTTTCAAATATCTTGTGGAATTCAATTAGGAATTCATCACCTATGTATTCAATACATTCATAATCATTATTTTTATAGTCATGTGTAAAGGATATATCTACGTTATCATTGTGATATAGAACACATTGTATTTCAACTCCTGTTTTACAATGTCTAACAATAATGTAATCTGTCTCATCAAGTTGAGATGGGATATTTGATATGTGTATGGTTGTTACATGTTTATATGATGGTGTCATATAAACATTTATATTTTTCCTGTCATATCCATGTTTTGGTATACTCTTCACACAACCATATCCAGCATAACACCATCCATAAAATCCATAATGAGTTATGATGTTAATGTTCATTATGTAATGTGTTATTATTTTAATTTATCATTTTGGTGACATTGTTATGTGAAATGTAATGGAAATTTACTCATATCCACACATTGTATCATATCATCTGGGAATAAATAATCACATATTTCTTTTTGAGTTCTCAATAAATTTTTATTTTTAACAAATGTATTCAGCTCAGCCACATTCATATTAAATGGTGTTTTGTTATCATCAGAAATATGAGTTACGTTAAATCCGAAAAGTGATGTAAGAATAGTCATGTAATTACATATATGAGTAGCACCTGCATAGATTACTGCCCTGGTAATATTTGGATTCATTAGACGATACAATAAATTTACATCAAACACATTTAAATACATCTCTGTAAGTGTCACTTCTAATAACATCATATTTTCACGAAAAGTTATAAAGTTACGCGTTTTCAATCTTAACAATATATCATTAATGGAGCGCTTCACATTCATATATTTTTCAAATAAATTTAAAACTAATCGTTCTGCAATGTGATCACTTAATGTTGATTTACGTATTTTCTCTAATTTTTTACTAACTCTGTGATGCAATGTAATTGTTAGTCCATCTGTATTACCATGTGATAACATTTGCATAACAGCATCAAGTTCAATAATTGCATCTTCAACAAATGCTTTTATCATTGAATCCATGTCATCACGTGTTGTATGTCCAATTCTTTGATATTTCACCATTCTATCATCTATGTTAATCAATTGTGAATAATTGGGTAGCCATTCTCTAAAATCGACACGATGCACATTAACATTAGATCGATATTTTGCATATTTATTATCACATAACACATCATTCAATAATTTACGTACATTACTAATATATACGCCATCTGAGTAGTTATCTCTACATTTAATTGTAATACCTTCAATAAAATAATCTACCTTGCTCTCGTGATTTTTGTTATAATTACTTAAAATTTGTTTGAATATGTATTCCTCAATTTTTGTTACATTTCTTGGCGGTGTGATTGTAGAATAATTTGTTCGTTGTCTTTTTTGTGGATTTGCATTATGTGTTGTAGTCATTTCACAACTTGTTTGTTCTCCTACAGAATTATGTACATCACCAAACAAATATATTACTTTTTGTATTCCATCTCTTTCTCCCACCATTCTCACACATCTAACAGGACCACTAACTAACATATATTATTATTTTACATTATATTGGGTATGATAAAAATATAATAATAACTATACTGACATATTCGATACATCAACAAAATGATATGCATCATCGCTAAACAAATAATCATTTAAATTGTCCATGTTATCATCTTTTCTAATTTTATCATTCAATTCATTTATTGGAATGGCAAGTGTCAATTTATTTTTATCAACATTTTTATGTTCTTTTAAGGTGCTTACCATAGTATTGTTAATAAATATATCTGACATGTGTGATATATTAAATCCAAATTGTTTTATCAACAAAAATGTATAGCATAACGTGTTGTAGTTATTCACATACATGATTGATACATGATTGCTACGTAATAAAGTATCTAATGGTTTTATATTGATTATGTTGTTGTACATCTTTTCAATTAAATCATATAATTTGCTGATTTGATATATTGTTTTAGTCTTTTTTTTGTTTGTCTTTAAGGAAAATGTTTTAAATAGTTCCATTGTATTACTCTTAAAAAAATTAAATACTTTTTTATCTGATTTCTTAATATCGTCTAACATATGTTTCATGTTATCATCTAACACATGCACAGCGCCATCATCTAACCCACCCTCCCCAAATAAGTATTTTACAATAGATATCATCTCATTTTGGGTATCAGGGTACATGTTGTGTAATTCATTATACACATTCCTGGATGTTCGTCCAATCCTATTAACTATTGTTCTGTTGTATTTATTCATTTTATCTAACAAATCACTATTACTTAGGTTGGTAAAATTCATTTGATTGTCAATATTGTTGGGTTCATTAATAGCATATTGTATGGCATAATTTATTTTTGCTTGTTTCTTTTCAAAACTTAACGCATTAATATATTCATTCATTTTATCTACAAAATCATAGTACTTTAGATTAGTGAAATTCATTTTATTTATGTGTAATAGGTTGTTGGATTGGTGTGTTATTTGTTGTGTTATGTGTTTATATTTTTCAGTATCAATGAAAAAATCAACAGGCATTTTAGTGGTATTTCGTATAATACAACTCATATCTGATATGTATTTTGCAATTCCCACTATACCAAACATGTTATTTGATTTTTCTGATTGTTGTCTTATAAAATTATCAACACAGTCATCTACATCATCAGCATCAACTGCAGAAAACAAATATATTATCTTGTTAATTCCATTAATTTTACCTTTTAACATTAAACATCTATCTGAACCATACGCAATCGTTGACATTTATATAATACGTTGCTAAAGATAACAATATTTTCCCATTCATAAAAATTGAAAATCCCATATCTTATACAATATATATATGTCTTCAGTTATCAGTAGCCTTATTAATAATATAAATCTATACTGGATTAATACAACTGATTGGAATGAGGCAACTAATTTCATAATACAAAATTTCACCAACATTCAATTACCACCAAGCTATGTACCATGTGGTGTTAAACTTCATCTGACAAGACCAAAAATGAGAGTACAAATTAGACGTAACATTCATGCATATCTCTCTCAATTCTTTGTTGAATATAATTACGGAGAGTACAGAACCAGAGATGATTTCAATATCACATTTAATGATGTTGAAACTGTAATTGAAAAATTAGTAAAAATTATGGTTAATAAACAAAGAAATACAATACAATATAACATACATAATTTTGCGGTGTAATGCATTAAATATGTGATGTCATATTATAAAAGATGGCTTTATTTAATAATTCATATGTGACAAAAAATAACGAATTGTTAGGGGAAGATGCATACTCACACAAAAAAAATCTAACTGATTATATCAAAGATGTCGATGATTGCATAAATAATGCATATGACACATATAAAGATGTAGTTAATGCATATATTAAATACTATTTACTCACAAAGGGAGAAGCGGTTTATTTTTATAGAATCTCTGCACAACAATTGCATGACGCTATATATAGAGATCTAAATAAACCAATACCAAATCCAGAAATTGCTGGAACTGAACCAGACTCTCTACAAGAGACAGTACGAGAAATGTTTATTTGTTTAGATCCATTGTGTGATAAAATAATTGCCAAAATGTTAAACGCAATGTTTGGTACAAAACAAAAACAATTTGATGATGTCCACAGAAAAAATTTATTAAATTTTATATTAACATCTGATAAACCCATAATAGAGTATACAAGACAATACAAACTCAAACTCAAAGATCAACCAACCGTCACCGCGGTCCCCTCAACAAAATTTATTTTTGATGAACTTCCTGAGTCATGTGATATTTTAAGTCGGGTATCCCAATTGTATCACGGGCAAGTGTGTGAACACAAGCTCAAGCATTCTAAATGCCAATTTTGGCGATGTACCGACGACGTCACATTTAATATACAAAATATGCATCTGTGCAAACTTCATTTGATGTTTGGAATATTTTATGTGTTCAGACACAATATTAATGTTAAATTGTCGTTGGACAAATATAAATTTTTTGCTGATAAACTAACACCAGAAGGTATCAAAAGTCCCGTTCCTCCCGTTCCTCCCGTTCCTCGCGAACAACAAATGCACAGCAGGAAGGTACTCATGTTTATATGCAACGATTATTTATCTAATTTCTCAAAAACTGGTTGCAACAATAGAGTTGTATTGGATGAACATGCGTCCCCACATGATACCCATTCACATGAAATTGCCACCCAATTGGGTACAACACTTTATAACATTTTTAATATCGTTAATATAAATTTGTATTGTAGGTTCAATGTCTACAGTCTTGGTGTTAAGCCCGCCACTGGAACACCATTAATCATTAGTTTTAGTAAAAAAAATAATAAAATTAAAATAAATAATACAGAATGTGTATGTCAGGATGATATGATTCTCATCCACACAATAAATAATAAAAATGGGAATAGAAATGAGAATGAATTACTAATGTATTTCTGTATTGGATTTCCTGACATGGAAGCAAGAGATTTATACTCATACATGAACTACATAAAATATATGGTTTATGTAAATTTAAAAACAACCAATCCGACATTATATGACCAACCCAATCCTGCAAATTCAAATGGATTATTTACATATGCCATAACTAAAATTCATAACAGTGATGGATCAGATAAATTAACCCCAGAAGTAACATTTGTTAATTTCTGTCGCATCATAATGCACGAAGTGTGGGGCGGAAACACCATTAAATTATGTAAAAAAAATAAGGGATGTGAGATGAATGTTACACATACAAATTCATCTGATATAACCCTTAGTACACCCTATGTTTAAGGATAGTGTTAATTTTATCATTCTCTTACATCAATTATCATTTAATTATCATTTAATTATCACTTAATTGATGTTTATCACCCTTTATAATCTTTTTATGATATGATTTTTTCAATTCTGCAACTTCCTGTTCCAACTTTCTCATCATTTCATATTGTGGTTCACCACATGGTAATCTTTTAAAATGATATACTTTATCATCATATACCATATATCCTCGTTTTAGTCGTCCATTCACAATATTACATATGTATCTCTGATCTGTGTTGAATGCATCTGCTGCTTCCTTCGCACTAAAAAACCATTGCTCATTCTGCCCCTCCGTCACACAAATATATGTATTCTTCATTATCAATATATTATTATCATACAAAAATGATAAAAAATAAACACACTATATATATTTTTATTTACAGTGTAACATGTATATCGTCGCACATTTAATGTATTTATTTTGTATATAATATTTATAATGAATAAAAATTATAAAGAAAACGCAAGAATTAGCAAAAAAGGAATAAGGGAATTGATAAATAGGGATGATATGATTTGTACCATAATAAAACACAAAAAAAATACTCACCGAAAAAAATCGAGTGAGATTTCTTTGGAATCGGAAGATGATATGGAATTAGGTAATGATATTGAATCAGGAGATGGTATGGATAACATAAATAGTGATAATGTGTGCAATGATGATAGTGATGATAGTGATGATGGAGATGGAGATGACATAGGTGATGATGGTGATGGAGATGATGATGACCGTAATGATGGTGATGATGTTAATAATGGCAGTGATAACATATGTAACAATACTGTAAATGATGACCCCACCAAAGGTGAAACCATTTGTGATGTTAAAACAATGCAAGATGTTGCCAAGTTCTACAAAGAGTTGTATGGTTTTATTTGCATAAGTTGTAATAACAGGAAGAGACCCATTATAAAGGGATGGCAAAAGATAGATGAAAACACTTACTATGATAATATCCACAATGACCAATGTATCGGCATACTAACTGGTAAAAAAAGTAACATTGTTGTTGTAGATGTTGATGTCAAAGATGATGGATTACAAACATGGAACAAACTTCTTAAAAAATACAATAATAAACAACCAATCGATACTCCAACCGTACGCACTCAAAATGGGGGACTGCATTTATATTTCAAATACATCAAACAATATAAAAATATAGACATCACAAGTGATAGCAAAGTTGTAAAATATAAAGGTAATTTTGTTGGAATTGACATCAAATCAAATGGTGGATACGTAATGGCTCACCCAAGCCAAGGAGAAAATGGATGTTATGATTGGATTATCCTCCCTGACACACAAATACTCGACATCCCTGATTGGTTTTTTAAATATCATAAAGCATTCATCAATGGTGGAGAGAGTGGTAAGGAAGGAGAAAGTGGTAAAGAAAATACACAAAATGTTGTAAATCATATACCAACTACTCAACCTACTACACCATCCATTTCTTCTCAATCATCATCAATTGATCCCCCATCATTAAAATTAACAAAGGTTGAAAAGATAGATATTGAAAGAACTAAAAAAGTCATGACCCTTTTATCACCACAACGTTCTAACACATATAGTGATTGGATATTAGTAGGTGTATGTTTGTATTCAACATATAAAAAAATACATGAGAAGGAAGCATTTGACATATGGGATGAGTTTAGCAAACAATCAAATAAATACAAATCTGGAGAATGTTCCACAAAATGGAAAACATTTAACGAAGGGAAGACAAGTGTTGGAAGTATCTATTGGATGGCAAAACATGATTCCCCTGATGAATACAATAAACTATTTGGTAAAAATGCAGAAACAGAAAAACCATTAGATGTTGAACATGTATTCGATGATGATGTTTTAAATATACTCATGCATGTGGCAATTAAAAAATGTAATCACAAATCCATAAGAAATATATTTATTCATTTGTTTGGAACCAAAATATCTCCTGCGATTGATGGATGGTATGTTTTTGAAGATGAAAACCACAAATGGTGTAATGTAAATGAAATTGATTATTTATTAGATGACATTGAAAAATTGTTTGATAAGGTGTACGAATACTATAAAGATAGTAATAGTGATATTTTAAATTTAATAGATAAGTTAATTAATTTTATTGGAAATGAGAATCATTGTGAATCAATTATAAAAATGGTCAAAAAAAAATATAAAAATTGGAAAACATTTGATAACAAATTAAATAATAACCCATATCTAATTGGTTTTAACAATGGAGTATATGATATGCAAACATATACATTTAGAGATGGAAGAGTTGATGATTACATATCAATGACAACAGGATACAATTACATCGACAAGCACACACCACATTATGATGAACTTCTTAAATTTCTTAATGATATCCAACCTGATGAAACTGAAAGAGAATATATGTTAAAATTCTTTAGCTTAGGTTTGGTTGGTAAAAACAAAGAAGAATTATTACATATTTTAAGTGGAGTTGGTAGAAATGGAAAAAGTAAAGCCGCCAAATTGTTGTCACATGTTTATGGTGACTATTACATTGATATCCCTGCAACAGCTTTATGTAAGGAACAATCATCATCACAAAATCCAAGACCAGATTTACTCGATTTAAAAAATAAACGTATTGTAATAGCATCTGAACCTGAGGGCGATAACTGTAAAATGAATTCATCATTCATCAAACTAATCACTGGTGGAGATGGTATAAGAACAAGAAACTTATTTGATAGGAATATGCAAAGTTTTCAACCATGTTTTAACATTATGTTGCTATGCAACGAGATACCTGTGTTTGATAAAAATGACTTTGCTATTTGGCAAAGATGTAGATGTATAGAATTTAAAACAGAGTTTGTACAAAATCCAATTAGAGAAAATCAAAAAAAAATAGACAGAGATATTCAAGAAAAATTAGTAAATTGGATACAAGATATGATGCTGCTATTAATTGAAAAACACAAAGATTATAAAACATGTGGATTACTTCCTACTGAGAACATATTGAAATTTACTAAAACAACACAATCAGATAATGATGTATATATGAGATTTTTTTGTGAAAATATAAAAATAACAGGAAGTAATGATGATAAAATACATTCATGTGAATTATATCAAATGTTTAAAGATTGGTATAAACAATCATATCCATGTATGGCAACACCAAGCGATCAAAAGTTTTCAAAGTCATTGAAAAATATGGGATGTATAGCAAAAAATGTTACCATAACTCATGAAGAATTTGATAGAAATGGAAAAAAAGTTGAAATATCTGTGAGGAAGAAGGGAATTGAGGGAATAAAGATCCAAAATAATGAATTATAAATTATATCATATGTATTTTTAACATCATCATTCCACACATTTGTAACATTTTTATTAATTAAATGTAACTTTTTTAATAGTGACATTTATTGTGAAACATTGTAACCCATTATGTTGATGGACGGCGTTGGACGGCATGGGACAGCATTCCAAAAAAATGCCGTCCGCCTAAAAGTTGAGTTTTGAGGTCATTATTTACATTTTTTACACTAAAAGTTAAGATTTTAAGGTATAATTTAGTAATAATAATGTTAGGGGACGGGAGGACGGCATTTTTCACAAACTTGTAAATATAGAGAGAGTAAAAAAATATATATTTTTTATTTTTGTGTATGGAGACAGGTTTGAAAAAATGCCGTCCCTCCCGTCCAATTAATTATTTTGTAAAAAATGGCATCAAAACTGAACTTTTAGAGTAAAAAATGTAAATTATGCCCCAAAAACTCAACTTTTAGAAAAATAGATGAAAAAAATGCCGTGCATTTAAATACAAAATGCCGTCCTCCCACAAAAAAAGCACATACATTAACATTATGTTACAAAAGTTGAAATATCTGTGAGGAAGAAGGGAATTGAGGGAATAAAGATCCAAAATAATGAATTATAAATTATATCATATGTATTTTTAACATCATCATTCCACACATTTGTAACATTTTTATTAATTAAATGTAACTTTTTTAATAGTGACATTTATTGTGAAACATTGTAACCCATTATGTTGATGGACGGCGTTGGACGGCATGGGACAGCATTCCAAAAAAATGCCGTCCGCCTAAAAGTTGAGTTTTGAGGTCATTATTTACATTTTTTACACTAAAAGTTAAGATTTTAAGGTATAATTTAGTAATAATAATGTTAGGGGACGGGAGGACGGCATTTTTCACAAACTTGTAAATATAGAGAGAGTAAAAAATATATATTTTATATTTTTGTGTATGGAGACAGGTTTGAAAAAATGCCGTCCCTCCCGTCCAGTTAATTATTTTGTAAAAAATGGCATCAAAACTGAACTTTTAGAGTAAAAAATGTAAATTATGCCCCAAAAACTCAACTTTTAGAAAAATAGATGAAAAAAAATGCCGTGCATTTAAATACAAAATGCCGTCCTCCCACAAAAAAAGCACATACATTAACATT
>Ga0316231_1003686_pt1 | contig 13274 bp, 7 predicted proteins | sample TBH18027metaG_FD_206002 | JGI IMG/M metagenome (GOLD analysis project Ga0316231, IMG submission 206002) | Freshwater microbial communities from Trout Bog Lake, Wisconsin, USA - TBH18027 | ecosystem: Environmental > Aquatic > Freshwater > Lake > Hypolimnion/Profundal zone | place: USA: Wisconsin...
ACCTTTGGATAGGCGGCCTGGTCCCAGCCCAGGTAGGCCAGGCCGGGGCGGAGGGCGGCGCAGTGCGGCTCCCGGACCTTCCTGGCGGTGCGGGCCCCGGTGCGGGAGGCAATGGTCAACGGGCCCCGGCGGACTTTCAGGGTCCGCAGCGCCTTCTCGGTCTTCGGGTCCATGGGCAGGCTGAAGCTGAAGCTGCCGTTCGGCTCCGGGCCCAGGGCGAAGGGGATCCGGGCCAGGGCGCGGCCGCGGCCATCCAGGAGTTCCAGCGTGTATGCGCCGGGCTCCGGCAGCGCGGGCCTGGCCTTCAGGATGAGGGCGGGGTCCAGCTGGGCACGCCCCGGCCTGATCGCGCCGGAAACCTGGAGGCAGCGGAGGGCGGGCTGCGCAGTCCGGTAGGCGGCGTAGGGGCCTCCAGCAGTGTTTTGGCGCCAATCCAGGATGCCCCTGTAGGTGAAGTCGCTGACCCACTTGTCGGGGCAGTAGGCCATGATGTCCGTGCAGATCTGGGGATCCTTGAGCACGCCCAGAGCGACATCGAAACCGAACACCCCGATCCTGGCGTTCCGGTATTTCCCGCCGTCCACATTGTCCCCAGGCCAGTTTCCCTTCCCGGGAATGACCCCGCCGCATGGGGCATGGTCCCGCTTCAGCGCGTGCCCCATTTCATGGGCGAAGGTCACCTGGTAGTCCGCCAGCGAGTCCGTGCCCACGGGGAAGGGATTGGGGTTTGCGGCGAAATTGCCATAGGAGGTTAGACCAAGGGTGCGGAACCCGGCGGGGGTTCGCACCACACCGTAATAGAAGCGGTCTTCGGCCCCATCGGCAACCTGTTTGGTCTGCAGCTCTATCGCCATGGTGGCCCAGGGCGTGTCGTCATTGTCCAGGAGCGTCTGGGTGGAGCGCAGGGGGGTGCCCACCTGGACATCGATGCCGCCGGCGGTCGTGGCGAAGGGGTAGATGCGGCTGAACAGGCTGATCCAGTCCGCAGTGGTCCGGCCGTTCAGATTGATGTCGGGCGTGGCGCCATTGGCCTGGGTGATCGGCACCAGGGTCACCTTGAGCGGTGCAACCGTGCGGATGTCCATGGCGTTCCGCACGGCGTTGCCGGAACGATCGGACGCGGGCACGGCTAGGTTGGGATCCAGTTCGATCTGCACCGTGGACCCGGGCTGGAAGACCGCCCCGGGGATGAGGAGGTTCCAGGAACTGGCCAGGACCGCTTCCTGGATGGCGGTGGGCGTCGAAGCTCCGGGGGCCGCGATGGTCTGCTGCCAGGGGGCGCCGGCAGCTCCGGCGATGGTGACGCGTACGCTGGGAGCGGCCGCATTGGCCTGGTTGGCCCGGAGGAACACGCGCAGGAAACCGTCCCGGTTGGCCACCAGAGGCACGGAGCGCTGGAGGTCCTGGGTGGCCTGGGTGAGGTACCAGCCCGCCACGAACACGGTCAGGGTCGGAGCCCCGGCCTGCACGTTGAAGGGGACCGGGTACGTCCCCTGGCTGGTGGGTGTGTTCTGGACTGTGACCGGTCCGGTGGTGGCCCCCGCCGGCACGAGGACATCCAGTTCAGTGGGAGAACTGACGATCACGTTGGTGGCCGCCAGCCCATTGAAGAGCACCTGGGCGCTGGGGAGGAAGCCCGTCCCCGTGATGATCACGGGCGTGTCGACCGGCCCCTGGAGCGGGTTGATCAGGGAGATCGTCGGGGGTGGCTGGACCACCTGGTACCAGGCCTGGGAACTGTTGGATCCGCTGTCCGTGGCCACCTCGATGACGCCCGGAAGCGCCCCGGGAGGCACCACGGCCGTGATCTGAGTGTCACGGTCAAGCACGCGAGACGCGGCGGGCACCCCGCCGAAGAACACATCGCGGAGATTCGTGAATTGAGCGCCGGTGATCGTCACCGCGGTGCCGGGCTGCCCCGTTTTGGGGTCGAAGTCCGTGATGATGGGCCTCAGGCCGGAGAGAATGGTGAAGTCCTGGAGCGATGGGCCGACTCCCTTGGGGGTGGAGACGCGGACGGGACCGGTATGCGCCTGGGAAGGCACGAAGGCGGTGATCTGGGTGTCGCTGTCCACATTGAAGGACTGGGCATCCACCCCGTTGAAGGCCACCGCCGCCGCCCCCGTGAAAGCGCTGCCGGTGATCACGACCTCGTCCCCAGCCCGGCCGGTCGCGGGATCGAGGATGATGATGGCGGGCGCAGGTTGGCCGGGCAGTGGCGCGGTGGGAACCAGGACAGTGAAGGGTGCCAGCGAGGAGACCGGCACTTGCGGGGGTGGGAACTGGAGGGTGATGACCCCCGACCTGGAGCCGGCCGACACCGTCACCCGAAGCGTGGTGTCATTGATGCGCCTGAAATTTCGGGTGGATGCACCATTGAAGCTCACCGCAGTCACCGCGGTCAGGCCGGTGCCTGTGAGCGTCACCTCCGCGCCCGGCAGCGTCGAGGAGGGAGTGAAGGATGAAAGGGTGGCCGGGTTGGGTGGAGGCGGAGGAAGGGGGGTGGAGCCGGGGTCAGGAGTCGCCGGCAGAGCCAGCAAGTTGAAGGAGAAAGCGGCCGAGGTGCCGGCGGCGGCGGTGACGGTGATGGGGATGGGGCCGGCCGAAGCGGGGATGGTGCCGGCGACGGCGGCGGGCACCGTGGCCGTGACCTGGGTATCGCTGTCCACCGTGATGTTGCTGGTGGCCAGGGTGCCGAATTGCACCTGGGTGGCCGTGGCGAACCCGGTGCCCGTGATGGCCACCACCGTGCCCGGCAAGCCTTGGTCGGGCGCCAGGGACACGATGGTGGGCAACGCTGGCGCTGGCGTGGGCGCTGGCGTGGGCGCAGGGGTGGGCGGTGGGGGGGGCGCTGGGGCGGACCCGCCGCCCCCGCCGCCGCAGGCCAAGGCCGTAAGGAGGGCCGAGCCGAGGAGGCACCGGATGACGACGCGTTTGGACAGGGAGGCCGGGGCAGAAGGCAGCATAGACTCAAAGTATAATTATTTTATTTTAATTTGATATTATTATTTTTAATGAAATGCCAAATATCCATTTATGCAAACCGATGCAAGCTCCTTGGCCATTCCCGGGTCCACTGGCATTTCTATATTTTTTTCATCACACTGGGCACCTTGTCGGCCATGTGCTGGTCCCGGTCATTGCGGGTGCCCAGCTTGATGTCGGTGTGGATGCGCGGCACGCCCATGGCATGGAGCCGTTCGTGGCAGGTGCGGATCGCCGCCATGACCGCGTCCCAATCGCCCTCCAGGTTGGTGCCGTTGGCGTGCAGTTCGTGGTGCAGGCCGCTGTCCCGCAGCACCCGTTCCACCTCGGCGACATAGGGTGACAGGGAGACCCCGGTGCCCACCGGAACGACCGTGAAATCGACAATCACATGCATGATCAATCCTCCGTCTTCAGGATACTCGTGGGACCGACCGCGGTTATGCTGTCCAGACCCGCTGCCGGAGGCAAGCCATGCCCGCCACCAACCGCTTTTCCGCATACCTGGTCAGCAAGGATGAAAAGGGCGCCTGCCACGGCGAGGTGCGCACCGACCTGGCCCTGGACCAGCTGCCCGCGGGCGAACTGCTGATCCGGGTGGAATGCTCCTCCATCAACTACAAGGACGCCCTTTCCGCCACCGGCAATCCCGGCGTCACCAAGCAGTACCCGCATATCCCGGGGATCGACGCCGTGGGCACGGTGGAGGCCGACCAGAGCGGCCGGTTCCGCCCGGGCGCCCCGGTGATCGTCACCGGCTACCGCTTCGGCATGGACCACTGGGGCGGCTTCGCCCAGTACGTCCGGATCCCCGCCGAATGGGCCGTGCCGCTGCCGGCGGGCCTCAGCCCGGTGGAGAGCATGCGGCTGGGCACCGCCGGCTTCACCGCGGCGCTGGCCGTGGACGCCATCCTCACCCGGGAACGCCACCGCGCCGGAGGCCCGGTGCTGGTCACCGGCGCCACCGGCGGCGTGGCGATGGTCGCCATCGCCCTGCTGGCCAAGCTCGGCTGCCCCGTCACCGCGATCACCCGCAAGGAGGCGGCGCGCGGCCGGCTGCGCCAGCTGGGCGCCCAGGAGGTGCTGACCCCCGAGCAGCTTGAGACCAGCGACAAGCCGCTGCTGAAGGAACGCTGGTCGGGCGTGGTGGACACCATCGGCGGCGCCGGCCTGGAGTACCTGCTCAAGACCACCGCGGCCGGCGGGGTGGTGACCACCTGCGGGATGGCGGCCGGCAACACGTTCAGCGCCTCGGTGTTCCCGTTCATCCTGCGCGGCGTGTCCCTGGCGGGCATCGATTCGGCCGCCCAGCCGGCCGGCAATCGCGAGCGCATCTGGGGCCTCCTGGCCGGCGAATGGAAGGTGGATCTGGAACCGATCTGCAGCGAAATCGGGCTGGACGGCATCAACGGCTGCGTCCGGGAGATCCTGGCGGGCACGCACGTGGGGCGGACGGTGGTCAAGCTGTAGCCTGGGGAACCAAGTCATCCATACCGGCAATAGAGAATCGACCACGTCATGGGGCAGACCGCATGACCGGAACCGACCTCTTCCGCCAGGAAGCCCTGCGGCACCACCTCCAGGGCGAGGAAGGCCGGGGCATCGTGCGGGTCTCCCCGCCCTGGACCTGGGCCCTGCTCCTGGCGGTGCTCTCCGGGCTCGGGACGGCGCTGCTGGCCTCCATCCTCGGCAGGGTGGAGGTGAACGGGCGGGGCCGGGGAATCCTGCGGCCGCGGTCCGGCATCCGGATGGTCATCGCCAAGGTCGACGGCACGGTGGCGCAGGTCGAGGTCCGCTCCGGGCAGGAGGTGCCGGCCGGAACCCTGCTGGTCCGGATCGAGGCGCCCCCGATCCAGGCCCAGCTGCTGGAGGCCAGGCGGCAGCTGGAGACGATCCGTAAACACTTCTCGGTCACCGCCGCGCTGCAGGACCGGGCCCACGCCGAACAATCGCGCCGGCTGGGCGCGCGCATCGCCAAGCTCAACACCCAGATCGCCAGCCAGCACCGGTCCATCGAACGGCAGGAGCGGAACCTGAACCGGAACCTGGTCCTGGAGCGCGAGGGCATCCTCAGCCCCGCCGCGGCGGACCAGGTCCGGGAGGCCGCGGCCCAGGCCCAGCGCCAATTGAACCTCATGGAACAATCCCTGGAGCAGGCTTCCCAGGACTGGGCGGCGCTGGCCAATGGCCGCCAGGAAAGCCTCTGGCAGCGCCGGCAGACCATCCAGAACGCGGAGGTGCGGACCGAGGCGCTGGCCTTCGCGCTCGGCCAGACCCTGCTGGAAGCCCCGGAGGACTCGGTCGTGGAGGCCATGCTGGTGAAGCCCGGGGAGCTGGTGCGGGCCGGGCAGGCGCTCTGCAAGCTCATTCCCCGGCACGCGCCCCTGCACGTGGTCAGCTTCCTGGAGGAGAAGGACCGCGCCTTCGTCAAGCCGGGCGACGAGGTCCAGCTGGAACTGGACCAGCTGCCCTACGCGGAATACGGCACCGTCCGGGCCCGGGTCGAACGGATCAGCGATGACCTGGCCTCCCGGTTCGAGCTGCATGAAGCCCTTGGGGATACGCCCCTGCCGAACCTGCCGACCTTCCGCATTGAACTGCGGATCACCGATGCCCGGGCCGTGGCCAAGGCCGGGATTCCCCTGCGCTCCGGCATGCTGATGAACGCCCGCTTCACGCTGCGCCGGCAGCGCCTGATCACCCTGGTGCTGGACCCGCTGCGCAAATGGCTGCGCTGAGGCCGCGGATGAACAAAAAGCTGTGCAAGACTAAAAATTTTTACCGATGATAAATCACACACAAATCTGGAAACATCCATTATGCCACAAGCCATTCTCCATGTTCAAGTCTAGAACTTGCCGCCATAACCACCTATTCTGGTCAGCGAGCCGGAACAAGGGGTCCGTAGGGCGGGCCACCTGAAGGCGGCTTTTGGAGGCTAAGTGCTCGCGCACCTGATCCTGAAAGACGGCGAGACGTTCTCCGGCCACGCCCCGTTCGCCGTGGGCGGCAGCGGGGAGGTGGTGTTCACCACCGCCATGGCCGGCTACCAGGAGATCCTCACCGATCCCAGCTTCGCCGGGCAGATGGTCTGCATGACCTTCCCGGAGCAGGGCATCTACGGGGTCCACGCCGGCCTCAACGAAGGCGCCCGGCCCTGGGCCACCGGCTTCATCTGCCGGCGCATCACCAGCCTGCCCGACCACGCCTTCGCCGAAGGCGACCTGGGCAGCTGGCTGAAGCGGCACCGGGTCGCCGTCATCACCGAAGTGGACACCCGGGCCCTCACCCAGTACGTGCGCGACGCCGGCGCCCAGCCCGGCCTCGTCTGGACCGAAGCCGACGGCCCACTGGCGGCGGGCCTGGCCGCGGCGGCCCAGCTGCCGGACATGTCCGGCCAGGCCCTGGCGGGGGTGGTGAGCTGCGCCGCCCGCTACGAGCTCAGTGCCGCGAACCCGGCGTTCCGGGTGGCGGTCCTGGATGGCGGCATCAAGACCTCCATCCTGAACCAGCTGCTGCTTTCCGGGCTCGACCTGGAAGTGTTCCCCTGGGACACCCCGGCCAGCGAGCTCACCGCCGCCCGCTTCAGCGGGCTTTTTCTTGGCAACGGCCCCGGGGATCCGGCGGCGCTGCCCGGCATGTGCCGGGAAGTGGCGGCCTGCGTCGGCAAGCTGCCCATCTTCGGCATCTGCCTGGGCCACCAGCTGCTGGGCCAGGCCTTCGGGGCCAGCACCTTCAAGCTGAAGTTCGGCCACCGCGGGGCGAACCAGCCGGTGCTCGACCTGGACACCAACCAGGTGGAGATCACCGCCCAGAACCACGGCTTCGCCGTGGACGAGGCCACCCTGCCGCCGGAACTGCAGGTGACCCACCGGCACCTTTCGGACGGCACCGTGGAAGGCTTCCGGCACCGCACCCTGCCCATCTTCAGTCTCCAGCACCACCCGGAAGCTTCGCCCGGACCCCACGATGCCCGCGGCGCCTTCGGCCGTTTCCTGCGGATGATGGAGGCGCACCATGCCTAGGAATCTCGAGATCAAGAGCGTGCTGGTGCTGGGGGCGGGCCCGATCCAGATCGGCCAGGCCTGCGAGTTCGACTACTCCGGCACCCAGGCGCTCAAGGCCCTGCGCGAGGAGGGCGTGCGCACCATCCTGCTGAATTCCAATCCCGCCTCGATCATGACCGACCCGGCCCGGGCCGACGCCACCTACGTGGAGCCGCTCACCCTGGCCGTGCTGGAGCGGATCCTTGAGCGGGAGCGGCCCGACGCCCTGCTGCCCACCGTGGGCGGCCAGACCGCCCTGAACCTGGCCATGGAGGCGCACCGGGCCGGGCTGCTGGAGCGCTACGCGGTGCGCCTGATCGGCGCCCAGCCTGCCGCCATCGAGCGCGGCGAGGACCGCGAGCAGTTCAAGGCGCTCATGGAGCAGCTCGGCCTGGAGACCTGCCGCGGAGGCTTCGCCCACACGCTCGAGGAAGCCCGGGCCCTGGCCCGGGTCACCGGCTTTCCGGCCATCGTGCGCCCGTCCTACACCCTGGGCGGCAGCGGCGGCGGCATCGCCTACAACATCGACGAGTTCGAGGCCATCATCGCGCGCGGCCTGGACCTCTCGCCGATCCGCCAGGTGCTGGTGGAGGAGAGCATCCTCGGCTGGAAGGAGTTCGAGCTGGAGGTGGTGCGCGACCTGGACGACAACGTGGAGATCATCTGCGGCATCGAGAACCTCGATCCCATGGGCATCCACACCGGCGACAGCATCACCGTGGCGCCCATCCTCACCCTCACCGATCCCGAATACCAGCGCATGCGCGAAGCCGCCAAGGCCGTGATCCGCGGCGTCGGGGTGGAGACCGGCGGCAGCAACATCCAGTTCGCCCTCAACTCCGAGCTGGGCCGGATGATCGTCATCGAGATGAATCCGCGCGTCTCGCGCTCCTCGGCCCTGGCCAGCAAGGCCACCGGCTTCCCCATCGCCTGGGTGGCCACCAAGCTGGCCCTGGGCTACCGCCTGTGGGAGCTGCCCAACGTCATCACCGGCCGGACCAAGGCGGCCTTCGAACCGGTGCTGGACTACGTGGTGGTCAAGGTGCCCCGGTTCACCTTCGAGAAGTTCCCCGAGACCGAGCCGGTGCTGGGCATCCAGATGAAGAGCGTGGGCGAGGCCATGGCCATCGGCCGCAGCTTCCAGGAAGCCCTGCAGAAGTCCCTGCGCAGCCTGGAGGAAGGCTACCTGGGCCTGGCCGGGACGCTCAAGGGCAAGCTGGACCTGGCGCGGCTCAAGGAGCACCTGCTGATGCCCGGCCCGCAGCGCATCTTCTGGATCTACCGGGCGCTCCAGGTGGGCCACACGGTGCAGGAGCTCCAGCGCCTCACCAACATCTCCCCCTGGTTCCTGCGCGAGATGGAAGAGATCATGGTGCTGGAAGGCCGCCTGCGCGGCTTTCCCCTGGACAGCCTGCCGGCCGAGCTCATGGCCAAGGCCAAACGTGCCGGATTCAGCGATTTCCAGATTGGCAAGTTCTGCGGCGCCACCGAAGCCGACGCGGCCCGGCTGCGCCAGTCGCGTGGCATCCACCGGGCGGTGAAGCGGGTGGACACCTGCGCCGGCGAGTTCGAGGCGGAGACGCCCTACCTGTACCAGACCTGGGAGGACCGCTCGGAAGCCGCGCCGACCTCCCGGCCCAAGGCCATCGTCCTGGGCTCCGGCCCCAACCGCATCGGCCAGGGCATCGAGTTCGACTGCTGCTGCGTGCAGGCGGTGGAGGCCATCCGCGCCCAGGGCGTGGAGGCCATCCTGATCAACTGCAATCCCGAGACGGTGAGCACCGACTTCGACATCAGCGACCGGCTCTACTTCGAGCCGCTCACCTACGAGGACGTCAAGGCGGTGGTGGACCGGGAGGCCGGCACCGGACAGCTGCTGGGCGTGTTCACCCAGTTCGGCGGCCAGACCCCGCTGAAGCTGGCCGGGCGGCTGGAGGCGGCCGGCATCCCCCTGCTGGGCACCGCGCACCAGGCCATCCAGAATGCCGAGGACCGGCACCGGTTCGGCGAGGTGATCCGCAAGCTGGGCATCCCGGCCGCCCCCTGGGGCATGGCCTCCAGCCTGGAGGAGGCCCAGGCCGTGGCCCAGTCGGTGAGCTACCCGGTGATGGTGCGCCCCAGCTACGTGCTGGGCGGCCGGGGCATGGCCATCGTGTTCGACGACCTGGAACTGGCCCGCTACATGCGCGAGGCGTCCCTGGTTAGCGAGGACCGGCCGGTGCTGATCGACCGCTACCTGGAGAACGCCCCGGAGCTGGACGTGGACCTGGTCTGCGACGGCACCGACGTGGCCATCGCCGGGGTGATGGCGCACATCGAGGAGGCCGGGGTCCACTCCGGCGACTCCTTCGCGGTGTTCCCGCCCCTGGGCATCCCGGGCGGCGTGCTGGCCACCATCAAGGAGCACAGCCGGCGTCTGGCCTTCGAGCTGGGCGTGCGCGGCCTGCTCAACCTGCAATGGGCGATCAAGGACGGCGTGCCGTACTGCCTGGAGGCCAACCCCAGGGCCAGCCGCACGGTCCCCTTCATCTCCAAGGCCACCGGGATCAACTGGGCCAGCGTCGCCGCCCGGATCGGCCTGGGCGTGTCCCTGGCCAGCCAGGGCGTCACCGACGGCCATCCCCTGGCCGTCGCCGTGAAGGGCGTGGTGTTTCCCTTCGCCAAGTTCCCCGGGGTGGACCCGGTGCTCGGCCCGGAGATGCGCTCCACCGGCGAAGTGATGGGCCTCGGCTCGACCTTCGGCGAGGCCTACGCCAAGGCCCTGGAGGCCTCGGGCCTCAGTTTGCCGCTCAGCGGCACCGTGTTCCTCAGCGTCAAGGCCCAGGACAAGCCCCAGCTGCCGGAGCTGGTGCGGCGCCTGGTGGGCCTGGGCTTCGGCCTCTGCGCCACCGAAGGCACCGCCGACGCGCTGGAGCAGGCCGGCTACCGGGTGCGGCGCATCCACAAGGTCAACGAAGGCCGGCCCAACGCCGTCGACCTGCTGAAGAACGGCGAGATCCAATGGGTCATCAACACCCCCCAGGGCAAGAACGCCTATGCCGACGAGACCAACATCCGGCGCCAGTCGCTGCGCCTGAAGATCCCCTGCATCACCAACATGAGCGCCGCCCTGGCGGCCTGCGAGGCGGTCGATTCCATCCGCGGCGAGACCCGGGTGCGGACCCTGCAGGACCTGGCGGCCAACTGAAGATTCCGGGATACACTCGTGGAAAGCCCAAGGAGTGACATGACCAGATGGTTCGCCATTCCCGCCCTCCTGCTGGCTCTGCCTCTATGCGCCCAGTGGCCGGGCGAGAACCTGGTCGGGGTCCAGGTGCGCGCCGGCTTTCCTGGCGCGGACCTGCCCGACGCCGTGGGCAGCGAGGCGCCGGGGATCGGGGCCAGCATCCAGGCGGAACTGCATACCGAGCCCTACCGGTTCGACCGTGACGTGTCCCAGCTTTGCGCCCGGGTCGAACTGGGGGCGGACAGTTGGCGCAAGGTGGGCGGTTCCAGGGACCGTTTCGTCAACGCCTATCATCTGGGCGTCGATGCGGTGTATTTCCTCAAGGATGACGGCAGGGAATTCCTCAACGGCCCCTACCTGATCGGAGGAGTCGGGGGCATCGCCTGGGTCGTCGGCGCCGGGGCTTCGGACACGGGCGCCTCACAGCGGACCCTCCGGGCCGGTTACAGCCTGGGCTTCGGCTGCCGTTTCAACCAGCACCTGGACGCGGAAGTGAAGGTCATGGCCAGCGAGGTGGACCCGGCCCTCAAGGTCGGTGTCGCCATGGTCTGCCTCAACTACTGGTTCTGAACCTGCGGTACACTTGGTTAAACGCCAAGGGGTTGCCATGCGATTCTTTACCTTCCTTCCAGGAGCTGAATCCTCAGTGGGGGTCCTGTCCGGACCTGACCGTTTCGTCCGGCTTCCCTTCGCATCGCTTCTGGAACTCATCGCCGCCGGCGACGCCGGCCTCCAGGCGGCCCGCGAGGCCCTGGAGCGGGGACCCCGTATGTCCCTGGCCGGGCTCCGGCTGGCCGCGCCCATCCCCGAACCCCGGCGCAACATCTTCTGCCTGGGGTGGAACTACTCGGAACACAGCAAGGAGGCATCGGCGGCCCGGGGCAGGCTGGAGCCGCCGAAACTGCCCACCCGGCCCATCTTCTTCACCAAGGCCACCACCACCGTGCTGGCCCCGGACGCGGCCATCCCCGCCCACCTGGGCGCCACCGCCCAGCTGGACTGGGAGGTGGAACTGGGCGTGGTAATCGGCAAAGGCGGCGCGGACATCTCCCAGGAACGGGCCATGGAGCACGTGTTCGGCTACACCATCATCAACGACGTCTCCGCCCGGGACGTGCAAACCGGGCACGGCGGCCAGTTCTTCAAGGGCAAGAGCCTGGACGGCACTTGCCCCATGGGTCCCTGGCTGGTCACCGCCGACGAGGTGCCGGATCCCCACGCCCTGCGCCTGACCTGCAAGGTCAACGGCGTCATCAAGCAGGATGGGCGGACCTCGGACATGATCTTCGACATCCCGTCGACCCTGGAATGGCTTTCCCAGGGCATGACCCTGGTTCCCGGGGACATCATCGCCACCGGCACCCCGGCCGGGGTCGGCTTCGCCCGCGTCCCTCCGGAATTCCTGCATCCCGGGGACGTGGTTGAGTGTGCGGTGGAGGGCCTGGGGATCCTGCGCAATCCCGTGGCCTGAACCTGAAATGTTCATGGGTTTCCAACGGTCCCTGCTGCTTTCCCTGCTTCTCGTCCCGGGTACCGGTTCGACTTGCCTGGCCGGAAGCCCCGCCCTCGCGCCCGCGCCCCTGGCGGACCCGGTCGCGCTCCTGGGCCAGCGCATCCGGACGCTGATCGAGGCCCCCCGGTTCGCCGCCGCCACCTGGGGCATCAAGGTGGTCTCCCTGGACAGCGGCAGGGTGCTGTTCGAGCACAACGCCGGCAAGTACTTCGTCCCCGCCTCCAACACCAAGCTGTTCACCGCGGCCATGGCCCTGCAGGAGCTGGGTCCGCGGCTGCGCATCCGCACCTCGCTCTACGGGGCCGCCAAGCCGGGCGCCGACGGCGCCCTGGCCGGCGACCTGATCCTGTATGGCCGGGGCGATCCCACCCTGATGGCGCCCTGGAACGGCGGCCCGTACCGGCCCGATCCCCTGGAGGCCCTGGCCCGGCAGCTCCAGGACCAGGGCGTACGCACCGTCCAGGGCGACCTGGTGGGCGACGACAGCTACTTCAGCGCGCCGCCCGTCGGCCCCGGCTGGGAGTGGGAGGACCTGCGCTTCGCCTACGGCGCCGAACCCACCGCGCTCACCCTGCACCACAACGTGGTGGACGTCTGGGTCTACCCGGCGCCCGGCCCGGGCCGGCCCTGCCTCCTGTTCGCCCAGCCGGGCCACGGCCTGGCGGCATTCAGCAACGCCACCCTCACCTGCGTCCCGGGTTCGGAACAGCCGGTCCGGGCGGACCGGAACCCCTATGAGACCTCGCTCCGGGTGACCGGCAGCCTGGCCCCCGGCGCCGACCCGGTCCGGCTGTCCGTCCCCATTGTGGATCCCGCCCTTTGGGCCGCCCGGCTCCTGGAGCGGGCCCTGGCCCGGCACGGCATCCAGGTGCTGGGCCAGGTGCGGGCCGTGCACTTCCAGGACCCCGCCACGCCCCTGGACCCGGGCCAGCTGGTGGAACTGGGCCACCTCGAGAGCCCGCCGCTGCTGGAGGTCCTGCGCGAGCTGACCAAGGATTCCAACAACCTCTATGCCCAGCTGATGCTGCTCCAGGCGGGGGCCCGGCGGCCCGGGCCGGACGGCACCGTGCCGCGGGGCCTGCAGGCCATGGCCGCCTGGATGGCCCGGGCCGGCCTGGCCCCGGGCGGCGCGGTGCTGGAGGAAGGCTCCGGCCTATCACGCAAGAACCTGCTCAAGCCCGATGCCATCATCCAGCTGCTGACCGTCATGGACCGCCAGCCCGAGGCGGCGGCGTTCCGCGCCCTGCTGCCCATCGCCGGGGTGGACGGCACCCTGCGCCAGCGCATGGCCGGATCCAAAGCCCAGGGCAACCTGCGCGCCAAGACCGGCACCCTGCGCAACACCCACGCCCTGTCCGGCTATGTCACCGGCGCCGGCGGGGAACGGCTGGCCTTCGCCATCCTTCTCAACAATTACCAATATATTCCCGGAACCGACCCCCGTCCCCCCGCCCCCCAGGCGGATCTGGACGCCGTGGCCGAACTGCTGGCCGAGTTCGGCGAT
>Ga0316231_1003687_pt1 | contig 13274 bp, 9 predicted proteins | sample TBH18027metaG_FD_206002 | JGI IMG/M metagenome (GOLD analysis project Ga0316231, IMG submission 206002) | Freshwater microbial communities from Trout Bog Lake, Wisconsin, USA - TBH18027 | ecosystem: Environmental > Aquatic > Freshwater > Lake > Hypolimnion/Profundal zone | place: USA: Wisconsin...
CTTTGGTGCCACTTTTGCCGGGGGGGTGGGAGCCGTCGGGACGGCGGGGCTGGCTGGCTTGGCGGCAGCCTTCGCGTCCTTCGGATCTTTGATTGGGTTGGGTTTCGGTTTTCCCATGTTCGTTTTGAAGTATAGACACTTTGCGGCCCGGATTTGTATAAAAAACTTCCAATTGACTATGGCGGCGGGCAATCTTTAGCCACAGACGGGGGAAAGAGACAACGGGACTACTGACGATGCGATGGCAGGACTTTTGGTCTCGTGGTCTTTGCTTATTTGTGTCCATCTGTGTCCATCTGTGGCTCAAAAAATCTCACCGCCGGGAATTTGGCCAATTTGCTTCACTCCCGCCATTTTGGGCGGTATAACCATCCCATGCGAGCGGTGATCCAACGAGTTAGCGAGGCGAGCGTGACAATTGAACGCTCGGTGAAAGGCGCGATTCAAACCGGCCTGGTGGTGCTGCTGGCCATCGAGGCCGCGGATACCCCGGAAGACATTGAATGGCTGAGCGGCAAAATCGTCCGGCTGCGGGTGTTTCCCGATGCGAATGGTGTCATGAACCGCTCGGTGCTGGAGGCCGGGGGTGGGATTCTGTTGATCAGCCAATTCACGCTCTATGCCAGCACCCGCAAAGGCAACCGTCCCTCGTACAGCCGCTCCGCCAGCCCCGAAATTGCGATCCCGTTCTACCAAGCCTTCATCCGCAAACTGACGGAAGATCTGGGCAAACCCATTCAAACCGGCGAATTCGGCGCCGACATGCAAGTCAGCCTGATCAACGATGGCCCGGTGACGATCATCATGGACACCAAATTGCGGGAGTAGGCGGGCACGATCATTTCACCGGTGATAAAGACAAATATGAAGAGAGTTGTTTGGTTTCTGATTTGCGGGTTATTCATGGAGACACGCGGCATTGTGGCCACAATTCAATGGTCACAGCTTTTCGAACCCGGTGTCGGCGGTGCGGTGACCGCTCTGGCCATTGATCCAGCAGATGGCCGGCGTGTTTTCGCGGGCGGCGATATGCTGGGGGTCGGGCGCAGCATTGATGCCGGAAAAAGCTGGATCCAGGCTGACGCCAACAACGGGTTGAAAACGGGCGAGATTGCCGAGTTTACTTTTGATCCCGCCAACTCAAACATCGTTTGGGTGGCCACCATGGATGGTCCCTATCAAAGCCTTGACGCCGGGCGCAACTGGATTCCCAAACGCAAAGGGATGCCCCTGGACGGGCAATGGGGCAAATACATCGCGCCGGTCCAAAAAATTCTTTTTGACCCGTCAGACGCCCGCCATCTTCTGGCCTTTGGCGGAAACAAGCGGAAATTTGACGACGGGAGATGCTGCAACTACGGTGCCATCTGGGAAAGCAGTGACGCTGGCGAGGCCTGGACTCCGCGCGGCCAGATCGATCCCGCCAAAACCAACCACGAAGCCAATATCACCGGTGTCGCCTACGCCGCGGGTTCCCATTCAACGACGCTTTACGCCAGTGTTCCAGGCTATGGCGTGATGCGGAGCGATGACCAGGGCGCCCGCTGGCACGCGGTTAACCGTGGCCTGCCCGACAAAGAAGTGACCTGCATTGCGGTCCACCCCAGCGATGCGAAGAGGCTGTGGGTCACGCTGGACAAACACGGGGTCTTCAAGACAACCGACGGCGGCGAGCATTGGTTCGCCGCCAACAGTGGGATGACCCCGGGCGGATTCTATGACACCATCGCCGTGGCCAAAAGCGCGCCGGAGGTTCTTTATGTCAACGCCAACACTCAAACCAAGACTTTCCGCAGCACGGACGGCGGTGAGCATTGGATTGTCGTTTTGACCAATGGCGATAACCCGTATGGGATGAACCTCGTGACCTCGTGTCTCGCGATAAATCCCCAGGACGCCAGCGACATTTATATCGGCACGTTTGTCTCGATCTTTCACTCGACCAACGGAGGCCAAACCTGGCAGGACGCAACGGCAACCCAGATCGAGTCCACGCATAATACCTGGCGGGGGACTGGTTACGCGGGTCTCGTGGGCGAAAGCTACACTTGGAATCCCTACGACCTTGACATGAGCATCGGCCAGGCGATGGACGACGGAAAACTTCTCCTGAGCCGCGATGACCTGCGAAGTTGGAAAGTCCATCATTCTGGCCTCCCGGAATATTCCGGCGGCGGCGAAGTTTCATTTTGCCGCCACGAGGGGAAGACCGTCATTTACGCTGCCTTGGGAACACAATCGGCATGGTTCGTTCAGGACGGAGTCTTCAAGAGCACGGATAACGGTGAAACCTGGGTGCTCGCCAACCGACCCAAAGGAAACAAAGGTGCGCGCAGCGTGTATGCCTATCCCAACGACCCCGGCCAAGTGTTTGCGGTCTTTGCCGACAACCAGCTTTACCATTCGACCGACGGCGGGAGCAATTGGATTCCCATTGTCTTGATGAACCCCAACGGCAAGGCGGAATTATCTGTCGCCAATGTTATCGGGGACTCATTCACCAACAATCCGTCTCGTGTCTATGCCGCCGCCCGGGGTGGCATCTATGCCAGCGAAGACGGCGGCACCACGTGGACCTATATGCGCAACAGTCCAACCGCCGGCTTTGACTGGGAATGGGGCTACCAGCGGGTTAGATTCGATCCAACCCAAACCGGCGGTCTCTTGGTGATCAATGTCAATGGACTTAACGGAACGGACGGCTTGTATCGCTTTGATGGAAAATCCTGGACGGGCAAATTGGCCGGGGCATACAACAACATTGGCTCCGGTATCACGGATGCTGCCGTGGACCCAAGGGATGGCCAACACCTCCTGGTGGCTTGCAATCAACAGCCATTTCAAGACACCAGCCTCTCCACCGGAATATGGGAAACCAAGGACGGCGGCCGCACCTGGTCCCAACAAAATGTCGGCCTTGGCATGTTGCGGGTCAAATCCGTCTCGTTCCGACCGGATGGACAGGAAATTGTCATCGGAACTAACGGTGGCGGCTTTTATTTGGCACGGCAGTATTGGCGTTGATCCTGATGAGAGGTTCCGTCCCATAAAACTGACATCTCTGACTTTCAGCCGTCCTTTTTTGTGATTAAGCAATTTCCTCCATTTGGAATGGGCCGCGGTGAACAGTAAAATCTTTACAGGAAATCGGCGACCACGCAGAGTATGCGCGTGTTGACTGGAAGTGAATCGCGGGTGGAGCCGGCCGGCTTGGCCTCCAACCCCGCGCCAGATGTATTTGCCGCCCGCGTGCAGGCCGCTCTTCAGCGGTCGCGTGATTTCCTGCTGTCGGAACAAAAGCCGGAAGGTTATTGGGTCGGCGAATTGATGGTGGATTCCACGCTGGTTTCCGACACGATCGCCTATCATCATTGGCATGGGAAGGTGGATCCCGAATGGCAGCGCAAGGCCGTCAATCACATCTTTTCCATGCAATTGCCCGATGGCGGCTGGAACATTTACCACGGCGGCCCCTCGGAAGTGAACGCCACCATCAAGGCCTATCTGGCTCTCAAGCTGGCCGGCGTGTCGGTGAAGGACAAGCGCCTGTTGCAAGCGCGGGAAATGGCGCTGCACCTCGGGGGCGTGCCGCGGATGAACACCTTCTCCAAGCTGTACCTTGCGCTCCTCGGCCTTTATTCCTGGGAATACGTGCCGACGATCCCGTGCGAGGTGTTGCTGATCGGCAAGTGGTTTCATGTTAATTTTTGGGATATGAGCAATTGGTCGCGCGGCATGATTGTGCCGCTGGCGATCATCAATCATTTCAAGCCCACCCGGCCGGTCAAGGTGGACCTGGACGAACTGTATCCCGACGGCATCCACGAACGCGATCTGGCGCTGGCGCCCGATCCGGAGCGGATTTCGCTCCGCAATTTTTTCCTCTGGCTGGACCGGCTGCACAAGCTGGCGGAGTGGTTTGCCGAACATGGCCTGCATCCGTTCCGCAAAACCGCGCTGAAGAAATGCGCGCGGTGGATGATCGAGCGGTGCGAAGGCAGCGACGGCCTGGCGGCCATTTTTCCAGCGATGCTCAATTCGCTGATCGCGCTTCAGGCGCTGGGTTACGCGGATGATCACCCGGAAGTGGTCCGCGCTGCGCGGGAATTGAAAAAACTGGAGCACGAAACGGCTGACAGCGTGCGGATCGAACCCTGTTTCTCGCCGGTTTGGGACACGGCGATTGTGGCCATCTGCCTGCGCGAGGCCGGCGTGCCGGAAGATCATCCGGCGATGAAGCGTGCCGCTGGGTGGCTGCTGGACAAGGAAATCCGCTTTGCGGGCGACTGGGTCCATAAGAATCCCGCCAAAGTCGAGCCGAGCGGCTGGGTCTTTGAATACAACAACAAATGGAACCCGGACGTGGACGACACCGCCATGGTGCTGCTGGCGCTGCGGAAGATTTCCACGGATGATCCGCGGCAGCGTGACGAATGCTTTCAGCGCGGCTTGAAATGGATGCTGACGTTTCAGTGCCGGGACGGCGGCTGGGCGGCATTTGACAAGGATTGCACTAAAAACATCCTCGAGAAGGTTCCGTTTGCCGACCATAACGCCATGCTGGACCCCGAGTGTGCCGACATCACGGCGCGCATCTTGGAGTTGCTGGGGTATGAAGGCTGGAGCCGGAGCCATCCGCAGGTGGCCGAAGCGCTGAACTACGTGAAGGGGCAGCAGGAGGAGGACGGCTCGTGGTACGGCCGCTGGGGAGTGAATTACATTTACGGCACCTGGCAAGTGTTGCGGGGCATGCGGGCGATGAATCTGAACATGAGCGAGGATTGGCTCCAGCGCGGCCGCGCCTGGCTTGAAAGCGTGCAACATGAGGACGGCGGCTGGGGCGAGCGCTGCAACACCTATGACGATCCGGTTTTCAAAGGGCAGGGGCCCAGCACCGCGTCGCAAACGGCCTGGGCGGTCATGGGCTTGTGCGCGTTTGATGATCCGGAAAATCCCGCGCTCAAACGCGGCCTCGAATATCTCGTTCAAACCCAGAACGCCGACGGCTCGTGGACGGAACACGAAACCACCGGCACAGGTTTTCCGAAGGTGTTTTACCTAAAATACGACATGTACCGCAATGCCTGGCCATTGCTGGCGCTGGCCACGTACCGGCAGATTTGCGACCGCGCCACGGCGGCGCGAGCCGGCCGGCTGAATGGGAAGCAAAATGATTTTTCCTCCCGTGCTTGAACAAACCGTCCAGATAGTTTCCAACGAACGCGATGCGGACGCGTACTTTCGTCTCGTGCTGCGCGCGCCGCATATCGCGCCGCTCATCCAGCCGGGACAGTTCGCGCATGTCCGCATTCCCCCGCTGAAAGACGCGCTGCTGCGGCGGCCCTTCAGCATTTTTCAAGTCGCGGACGACACGTTTTCCATCCTGTACAAGACGGTGGGCAAAGGCACGGAGGCGCTTTCGCGGATGCGGCCGGACGATGCGTTAAGCGTCATTGCGCCGCTCGGCCACGGTTTCACCGTGCCGGCGGCCGGCGGCGAAACACCCCTGCTGGTGGCGGGCGGCTATGGCATGGCCGCCATGTATTTGCTGGCCGAACGCTCACCGCAAACGGGCGTCGTTTTCGTTGGTGGCCGGCGCCGCGTGGATATTTTGTGCGAGCGGGAATTTGCCGCGCTCGGCTGGGAAGTCCGGGCCACCACCGAGGACGGCAGCCACGGCGAAAAAGGGCTGGTTACGCAGCCCCTTCTGGCCACGCTCCGCACTCCGCATTCCGCACCCCGCACTCCCAAATTGTTTGCCTGCGGCCCGACGCCGATGCTCAAGGCGGTCGGCAAAATCGCGGAGGATTTCCACCTGCCCGCGGAGCTTTCCATGGACGAACACATGTGCTGCGGCACCGGGGTGTGCCTGACGTGCGTGATACCGGTCAAGACCGCCGAGGGGTGGGAATACCAGCGCACCTGCACCGAAGGGCCGGTGTTTGATGCGCGGAAGATAGCGTGGGCGGCGGCAAAGTGAATGTGGCGATCCGTGACAAGGCGGAGACCGCTCCCCAAAGAAAAAAATCTGTTTTCATCGGCGGGCAACTGTGTGACTCTGTGCGGCGATGATTCATGCCACCGCCATCATTGATCCGCGCGCAAGACTGGAGGCTTCCGTCCAGGTGGGGCCGTATGCGGTGATTGAGGGCGGCGTGGAGCTGGGCGCGGATTGCGTGGTGGGCCCGCACGTTTATCTGACTGGCCAGACGAAGATTGGCGTCGGCAACCATTTCCACGCCGGCTGCGTCATTGGCGACCTGCCGCAGGACTTGAAATACAAGGGCGCGCCGACGCGCGTCATCATTGGCGATCACAATGTCTTTCGCGAACATGTCACGGTCAATCGGGCGACCACGGCGGGGGATGCCACCGAAGTTGGCTCCCATAATTTTCTCATGGCGGGCGCGCACATCGCGCACAACTGCGTGGTGGGCAGCCACGTGATCATGGCCAATGGCGCAACCCTCGGCGGTCATGCGACGGTGCAGGACCGGGCCTTCCTTTCCGCCTTCTGTCTGGTGCACCAATTTTGCCGGGTGGGCACGCTGGCCATCATGCGGGGCGGTTCGGCCGTGAGCAAGGACCTGCCGCCGTTCACGGTGGCGCGGGGCGACAACGGCATTTCCGGCTTGAACGTAGTGGGGCTGCGGCGCGCGGGTTATTCGGCAGCCGAACGGTTGGAATTGAAACAGGTGTATCACGCGCTGTTTTGCGGTAGCCGGCTATTCCGCGAAGCGCTGGCGGCGGCGCGCGAGAAATTTTCCAGCCCCGCAGCCAGGCTGATGCTGGAGTTTGTCGGCGCGGCCAAGCGCGGGGTGTGCGCGAATCGCAGCACGGCGCGCGGCAGTCAGGAGGAATGAGCGATATGAAATACCGAATCATAGGCGCGGACGGCAAAATGTATGGTCCCATCGGGCTGGAACAAATCCGGCAATGGCTGGCCGAGGGCCGGGCGGATAACCGCACCCCAGTTTATGCCGAGGGCGCCAGTGACTGGACTTATTTGGGCCTGCTGCCGGAACTGGCCGCCCAGTTTGCGGCCCCGCCAGCCGCCCCGGCCGCGATCCCCTCCGGCTTGTCGCCGGCGCGCGCAACCAACGGCTTTGCCACAGCCGGGCTGATATTCGGACTGCTCTCCTGGGCCTCCTGCTGCTGTTGCTGCGGCCTGCCCTTCAATCTGCTGGGCCTGGTTTTTTCCATCATTGCGCTGCTGCAAATCAGCTCGCAAATCCAACCCCAGGAAGGCCGCATGTTCGCCATCATTGGCCTGGCTCTTTCCGCGGCAAGCCTGCTTTCCGGCCTCGCCATGGCGGTGTGGCAAATGGCGACCGGAGGCGCCACGATCCACCTGCAAACGTCGGGATTTTGATGCTGAAGGGTGGTGCCATGAACTCCGTGCCGCCAAAGATTTCTTCGGCCAACACGCGCTTCGCCGTCGTAGTCGTGGCGATCACGGCGTTGGGGATGGCGGCCACGGTGTATTTCTTCAATCCTGCGGCGCATCACTTTTATCCGGTCTGCCAGTTTCACCGGCTCACGGGGTGGAATTGTCCGGGCTGCGGCGGCACGCGGGCGCTTTACGCGTTATTACACGGGGATTTCCTCACGGCGTTGCGCGACAACGCGCTGCTGGTGGCCGGTCTGGCGGCAACGGCGGCGCGCGGCGGTTGGTTCGCGCTCAATCGGCTGCGGGGCCGGCCCAACGGCGATTTCTTTTTGACTCGCTGGCTGCTGCCCTTGCTGGTGGCGATGGGCGTGTTCGGGGTGTTGCGCAACCTGCCCGCGTTCGCGTTTCTCTCGCCGTAAGCCAAGCGTAGCGTCAGGCATCCTTGCCTGCCGCCCGGAAAAGGCTTGGGTGGCATTGCGTCGTCCAGCATTTTCAACGCGCAGGCCCGTTACGTGGGCTTTGTTCCGCCGGGCTGGGAAGACCGAACCTCGGCTTGGCCACGGCTACGATGCTTGGCCACGCGCGCCGTCGCGCCGGGGACCGCCCTGGCCAAGATGCTTGGCCACGGCTTCGGTGCGTGAACGCACGTGCAGCTTTTCGTAAACGTGCCGGATATGGGTATGGACGGTGGCGTAGGAGATTTTCATCTGATCGGCGATTTCCTTGTAGAGAAATCCTTTGGCCAGCAGGTCGAGCACTTCGGCCTCGCGCGGCGAAAGATCCTCGGCCTCCGCGCAAGGTTCCGTGGACTTGGCCTGGAAGGACTGCACAATTTTGCGGGCGATGTGGCCGCTCATGGGCGAGCCGCCGGCATTCACGTCGCGGATGGCGGCCAGCAACTCGGCCGGCGGCGTCTGCTTGAGCAGGTAGCCGGTGGCGCCCGCGGCCAGCGCCTTGAAGATGTGGTCGGTGTTCTGATAGACGGTGAGCATGATGACCTGCGTGCCGGGCAGCAGGGGCTTGAGCTTGCGCACGCATTCCACGCCGTTGATGCCGGGGAGGTTGATGTCCATCAAGGTCACGTCCGGCTTCAACTTGGGAATTTCCACCAGCGCGTTTTCCGCCGAGCCATGCTGGCTCACACAACGGTAGCCCGGCGAACTGTTGATCAGCTTCACCAGCGAGGACCGCACGCCCGCGTCGTCTTCCACGATGGAAACGGCGATGCTCATGCCCGCCACCCCCAGGCAAGGGAATGGGATTGATGGATTGATGGATGGTTGGGCTGCAAGCAGGGGTGGGGACGGCTCGTCCCCACTTGCCGCGGGCAGGTGCTCCAGGGGACGGGCCGTCCCCACCCCTTTGGATCCCATCCATTAATCCAGCAATCCAACCTCCCGGTGGTTGCGCTGTGTGCTTGTATCATGGTTGCAATTTACTCCGCTGGAGTGTCTCCGCCAATCGCCAGTATTGGTGACGCGTTGGTTTTCACGCGCACGGTCATGGTCACGCGCGTGCCCTGGCCCGGATCGCTCCGCACCGTGCAATCGCCCCCGACGGCGGTGAGCCGTTTTTTCAGATTATCCATGCCGGAGCCGCCGGCCAGCCGCTCGCTGGTGGGAGCCGATGGCGCGGCCGGGGACGGTGCCGGCGCGGCTGACAAGCCGCGGCCATTATCCTCCACCGTCAGCGTGAAGGATTCCGGCGCAATCTTCAGCCGCAGCCAGACCTCGGTGGCTTGGGCGTGTTTGACGACGTTGTTCAAAGCCTCTTTCAGGGCGAGAAATAGATGGTAACGCAATTCGGCATCCACGCGCATGGCGGGCAGCGCCAGCGGCAAATCCATGCGGCAGCGGACGCCGGCCACCCGCAAATAATCTTCCGCGTAAGCCGAGATATAATCCATCAAGCCCTCGAACGTGTCGTGCTGCGGGTCCACGGCCCAAACGATTTCGTCCATAGCCCGGGTCAGCTTCCGCGCGGACTGGGAGATGCGCTCCAAGTTGGCATTGGTCTGCTCAGGCTCGCGCCGCGCCAGTTCGGTGAGGAGGGTGATTTGCGTCAACCCCGCGCCGACGTCGTCGTGAATATCCTTGGCGATGCGGGCGCGGTCGCGCTCGACGGCGTGCTGTTGCTGGAGCAGCGCCAGTTTGCGGCGGTATTTGCGCGTGGCCGCCCGGCGCACCGCCAGGGAAACGCCGCCCACCACCAGCAAGCCAGCCAGCAGGTTGAACGGCAGCGTCTGATAAAAGTGGGGCCGCACCACAAAAGCCACGCTCGCACCAGTCAGATTCCACACCCCCTGACTGTTGCAGGCAATCACATGGAAACGATAGGACCGCGGCGGCAAGTTGCGCAGTTGGAGCGTTCGCAACGTGCCGCAATCCACCCAATCGTTGTCCCAGCCGTCCACGCGATAGCGGAAACGCGCCTTGTCGCCCCCGTCAAAGCTCAAGGCGGTGTAACGAAAATCCAATTGCTTCCGCCCAGGGGACACGATGATGGGGCCGGCAACGTCCGCCAGTTCGCCATCCACCCGAACTTCCTCGATCAGCACCGGCGGAGCCGTGGACCGGGCGTTAAGTTCGTTGGGGTTGACCCACACGACTCCGCCGCGAACCGTGGTGAACCATAACTTTCCGTCCCGCGCGCGCCAGCACGCCGGTTGATAGCCATCCGAGCATTCCGCCGAGGCCATGCCGTCGTGCCGCCCATAGCTGACAAAATCGAGCAGATTGGTGCGCCCGTCCGCCACGGCGTTCAGGGCTGCTTTCGCCACGCAAAAAATTCCCTGATGCGTGCCCAGCCACAGCCGGCCGTGGCCGTCATCCAGGATCTGGCTGATGACATCCACCGGCAACCCCTGATGCGCTGTGATGCGGGAAAAAGAACCGTTGGTGAAACGCAGGAGTCCGCCGCGAAATGTTCCGGCCCACAGCGTGCCTTGGGCGTCCGCCAAAAGGGAGTAGATCGGCTGCTCGGCCAGCCCGTCGTTGGGACGAAATGGCGTCAGCTTGTCCGGCTCGCAGTGATACAAAGTGCCGTCATCCGCACCCGCCCAGACCTCGCCGGCGGGTGTTTCGGCGAGCGCCCGCACCGCGGGCAGCGTGGTTGCGTTATTGGTGCCGAGCATACGCCGCTCCCGGTCATCGGAAAAAGCGATGCCATATTTGGTGCCCATCCACACCCGGCCGCGCGTGTCGGTCAGAATACACTTGATGCCATGGACATCCCACGAGACGCGCCCGATCTGGTCATTGGCAAATTGATACAAATCCTCGCCTTCCGCCGCGCTCAACCAGAGGCCGCCGCCGGCCTGCGGCGCGATCGAAAACACAAAGTTGGCCGAAGCGCTGGCGCCCACCGCGTGGCGGGTCACGAGGCCATTGGTCCAATAGCAGAGTCCGCCCCCCGCCGTGCCCATCCACATGCCGCCGGTCCGGTTCTCGCAAACCGACAGGGCGGTCCGCGCCGGCAAACCTTCCCCGGCGCTGATGACATGGAATTCCCGGTCCCGCAGACGGGCCAGCCCGCCATGATCCATGCCCGCCCAGAGACCGCCGTCGCTGTTCTGAAACCAGGCGCCCACGCGATCGCTGGGCAGCCCGTCTTGCACGGTGAGCCGCTGATACCGTCCGTCCGGCGTGAGGTGAAACAGGCCGTTACCATAGTGGTTGAACCAAACGCCGCCGGCCCGGTCCTCATGCATGCCCATGGCCCGGCCCGAGGCCGCGCCCAGCAACCCCTGCCATTGCGGCGCTTCCGCCGTCCACGCGCGGCCCTCCATTTTCCGCAACCGGTCGCCGTCCAGCACCCACAGCGCGCCGGTTTTCAGCGGGAACAAGGAGCGCGGCTGGATGTCGGCCGCGCCATTGGTGGGTGTCATTGCCTCGAAGGACTTCCCGCCCCAGCGCGCGATTTTGTTTTCCGCGCCCGCCCAGACCTTTCCCCGCGCATCCGCCACTAGGGTGTAAATGGCGCCGCCCGACAAGCCGCCATCCCCCGGCAGGAAGGTGAATTCACCCTGATAGAATCGCAAAATGTGTCCGTCACGGGCCAGAAACCACAGGCGGTTTTCCGCGTCGGCGCATTGAAAGACAGGCTGGCCGGGCGGCGTGAAGATTTTCCATGCCGCGTTGGTATCCGCCGGATCGCGTTGCAAGACCTCGCCGAATTGGGTGACGAATGTGACGGAGTTGGAGGACGAAGCGACGAGGGTGGTGTGCAGATCGAAAGTGGGCTGGTCCGGCCATTCATTGCGGAAGACGCCGGCGCGGCAGGAAGTCAGTCCGCCGCGAAAGGTGTTGATCCAGAGTGTGCCGCTGGCATCGAGGAAAAGCCCCTGCACCCGCGGCTGTGCCAGGGCCGGCTTGCTCACCGGATCAAACGTGACAAATCGGGTTCCGTCAAAGCGCGCCAAGCCGTTATAGGTGCCAATCCACAAATAGCCGTCGGGCGTCTGCGCGATGGAGGTGACGGTACTGCTGGGCAGGTTATTTTCCGTGTCCCAGTCATCCACGAGATAATCCACCGGGGCTGCCACGGCGGCCGGGAGCAGGCCAATAAACGTCCTGATCACCAGCCACGCGAACACAAAGCGGCGCAGTGAGATTGGAGATTTCAAGGCTTGCACCGGGGAAAAATATAGCGCGGGCGGTGGAAAACGCCATCGCAATCAAGCGGGTGTTGATTCGCGGAGCGTGGGTTGCCCCAACTCGCCAGCACTCCGTCCACCCCGGACCGCGACCGGTCCCCGGTCGCAGCACGCGGGATTCACACCCGAGTTCCAGAGGTTCGCGGACATCGCTGGCACGCCTCACACGCTGCGCGCCAGGACGGCGCGCGGTCCGAAGCTAAATCACTCTTTTCCCGAATTGCGGATCAATTCTCAAGCGCAGCGCGACCACCAGTCCCGGCAGCGTCGAGCAGAGAACCCACGCGAAAAAATGCCGATACCCCATCCGATCCGCCAGCCAGCCGCTCCACAGGCCGGGAATCATCATACCCAAGGCCATGAAGCCGGTACAAATGGCGTAGTGGGCTGTCTTGTGCGGGCCGTCCGCAAAGTAGAGCAGGTAGAGCATGAACGCCGTGAAGCCAAAGCCGTAGCCGAATTGCTCCACCGCCACGGCGCCGCAGGTCACCAAAAAGTTCTCCGGCTGCAGCCACGCCAGCAGCAGGAAAGCAATTTTGGGCAGATACATCGCGGCGAGCATAATGGGCAGCATCTTTTTCAGGCCGTATCTGGCCGCCAAAAAGCCGCCGAGCAAACCGCCGCCAGTCAGCGCCAGCACACCGAACGTTCCGTAGGCCAGCCCCACTTGGCTGGTAGCCAGGCCGAGGCCACCAGCCTCGCGGTGGTCCAGCAGAAACGGCGAAATGACTTTGCTCAACTGCGCCTCGTCAAAGCGGTAAAATAGCATGAAGGCCAGGGCGGGAAAGACGCCCGGCTTCTGAAAAAACGAGCCGAGCGTGGCCAGGAATTCCACCAGCAAGTGTTGCGGTGTGATTACCGCTGTAGTTAAAGTGGAGCGGACAGGAATGTCCGCGCTCCGTTGCGCGGCCTCATCGGTTGGAGCAAGCCCGGCACCCGCACCGGGTGCTGGGGCGGGGTTCCGCTGGTGCGTGACCACCGGCCCGTCGTTTGGCGGCCGCGGCAGCATCACGGAATGCCAGCAACTGAAAGCCAGAAACAACCCCGCCACCAGGAACAGCGTGATGCTCCAAGCGAGTGGAATGTTGCCGGAACGCTTCTCCAGCACACCGGCCAGCACCACCAGCAGGCCGCTGCCCACGATCATGGCCGCGCGGTAAAACGTGCTGCGCAGCCCCACCCACCAAGTCTGCTCATGCTGGGACAGGCTCAACATGTAAAAGCCGTCCG
>Ga0316231_1003688_pt1 | contig 13273 bp, 8 predicted proteins | sample TBH18027metaG_FD_206002 | JGI IMG/M metagenome (GOLD analysis project Ga0316231, IMG submission 206002) | Freshwater microbial communities from Trout Bog Lake, Wisconsin, USA - TBH18027 | ecosystem: Environmental > Aquatic > Freshwater > Lake > Hypolimnion/Profundal zone | place: USA: Wisconsin...
TTGCACAAAGAAGTAGCTTTAGTATTGATGGAACTAAGTTGAAAATAACTAAAGTAATGGCTGCTGAACCTCGAAGGATAAGTGAAATTATAGTTGAATTTAATTTTCCTCCTAATAATTACTCTCCTAAAGAAAAGGAAATAATTAAACATACAGCCTTAGCTTGTCCTGTTGCCAAAAGCTTACATCCAGATCTAAAGCAAACTTTAATCTTTAATTTCTAATTAAAGATTATCTTTGCAAATATTTTAATAATGTTTACATGGATTTTGAAATAGAGGAAGGTGTTATTGGCAGGATGGAGATTGTTGTAAGCAAAGAGCTTACTGCTGCTAAATATGGCTCAGGATTGATTGAAGTATTTGCTACTCCTGCTATGATTAGTATAATGGAAAGCACTGCTCACACTAGTGTACAGAAGTATTTACCGGAAGGTTTTATAACTTTAGGCATTGAGGTTAACATTAAGCATCTTAAAGCTACTCCGGTTGGGATGAAAGTTACTTGTGAATCCAAACTTATTAATATTGATGGACGAAAACTAACATTTGAAGTGAATGCTTACGATGAAAAGGGATTGATAGGAATCGGTTTGCATGTTAGATTTATTGTCGAGACAAAGAAATTCATGGACAAATTATAATTACATTTATATTGAAAAATAAAAACGAAAGTAAATTCCCTATTGTAGTTAAAACTCTTTTAGGTTTAGAAGATATTTTAGCTCAGGAATTAAAAGAAATTGGAGCAACGGATATTGAAACCGGCAAAAGAGTAGTGTATTGCACCGGTTCGCAAGAAATAATGTATAAAGCTAATTATTGGTGTCGAACAGCATTGCATGTTCTTAAGCCTATTGCCAGCTTTGATATTGCCACCGAAGATGATCTTTACAATAAGATTAATACGATAAAATGGGAAGATTTGTTAAGTACAAGAGGCACTCTTTCTGTTGATGCAGTTGTTTCCAATTCTATTTTCACGCATTCACATTATGTTTCATTAAGGGCTAAAGATGCTATTGTTGATAGGTTTAGAGATATGTTTGATATGCGACCTAATGTTGAGATTGAAAATCCTGATCTTAGAATTAATGTTCATTTAAGTAAAAATAAATGCGATATTTCTTTAGATAGTTCCGGTTATTCATTGCATAAAAGAGGTTATCGTGTGCAAACAGGTGTAGCCCCTTTGAGCGAAGTACTTGCTGCCGGTATTATTCTTTTGAGTGGTTGGGATAAACAATCCAATTTTATTGATCCCATGTGCGGTTCGGGTACCATTGTTACCGAGGCTGCCTTGATTGCTCTCAACATCCCGCCGGGTTATTATCGTAAATCATTTGGTTTCGAAAAATGGAAAGACTATGATGCTGAATTATGGGAGAAAATTAAGACGGATGCTTTCGATCTACAAGCAGATTTTGAAGGTGAGATTTGGGGATCTGATATTTCGGAAACAGCTATTGAAGTTGCTATCGAAAATGCTACTAAAGCTAAACTTCATAAGGATATTTCTTTTTATGTTGAATCTATGCAAAACCAATTACCCCCTGAAGGTGGTGGTACTATGGTTATTAATCCTCCTTACGGCGAAAGAATTAAACCTGATGATATCATTCAACTTTATAAAGAAATTGGTGATGCTTTAAAACAGAATTATAAAGGATATAGTGCCTGGATTATAAGTTCCGACTTAAAAGCATTGAAACATATCGGGCTTAAGCCAACTAAAAAGATTGCGATAAATAATGGTCCTTTGGAGTGTAAGCTACATAAGTTTGAAATATTTGAAGGTAGCCGTTATAAAAAACCAAAAGAAGACATTGTAAATGAACTAGATTAAGCTGACATTAATTATTTCCACCCTGACATTAATTATTTCCACTCTGACATTAACTAATTTCATCCTGACAACAATTGTTTTCACCTAAACAATAATTGTTTTCAACGCAACATTTATTAATTCTAACCTGACATTAATTAATTTCATCATGACAGTAAATATTTTCAACCTGACAATAATAGTTTTCAACCCGACATTAATTAATTTCATTATGACATTAATTAATTTCATCATGACATTAATAGTTTTCAACCTGACAACAATTGTTGTCACCCTGATAGCAAAAAAACTATGTTTTTTCACCTTATTTTAAATATAAAAACTATTCAAAAGGATGCTCTTTATCAAAATCAGGTAGGTAATTATTAGAGCTTTCCAAATCCTGAACCCAACCTCTGTAAAAACCTAATGCTTCCATCTCATTAATAACAATATTGTATTCCTCAACACTTAATTTTCTGTTCAGATTTGGATATCCTTCAATAACTTTTACAGGATGATATTGCGACATTAAAGATATATGTATATTAGTTGAAATTTCATCGGCAATATACCTCAATACCTTTTTACTATTATCAACATATCCCGGCAACACAAGATGCCTGATAATTAATCCAGACTCTGCATTTCCTTCTTGATCTTTTACTAAAGTACTCCCTTTTTGTCGGTACATTTCTTTTATTGCTTTGGCAGCAATTTCAGGATAATCTTTTGAATCCGATAAGTTCTTTGATAAAATAGCATCCATATATTTAAAATCAGGAAGGTAAATATTAATCAAACCCTCAAGTTCTTTTAAAGTATCAACCTTATCATAAGCATTAGTATTATAGACAGTAACAGGAAAATAATTATCTTTATTTAATGCGTTTATAATTTCTTTTACATGAGGAGTGAAATGCGAAGGAGACACAAAACCAATAGTATTAACACCTGTATCAAGTATTGATTTAATCTTTATGATAATTTTGTTGAGCGAATAATTACTTTCAATAATATTTTCTTTAATACAACTTATCTGATAATTCTGGCAATAGATGCATTGTAGATTGCATCTGCTAAAAAAGATATTACAAATACCTTTATCACCACCAATAACAGGTTCTTCGCCTTTGTGAACAACAATTGAAGAAACCGCATAAGACATATTACTCTTACAATAGCCTTTCTTTTCGGAGCTTCTATCGGCATTGCAGTTCCTCGGACAGATTGTACAATGCTTTAATATGTAATCAATAGTATTCACAATTTTAATAAAAAGATAAATAAATAATTATTTTGCAAAATTACAACTAACTATTTTATATATTTGCAAAATAAATAAGAAAATAATATTTCGCATAAATGTTTATATTATAATGGTTTGATTAATGCTGATTGAAAATAAAGACATCAAGTTGAAAAAAATATTCATCCTTTTGTAATTTTAATCAAATTTATGCGTATATTTGACACATTAAACTAATACATCTAATAAGTTATGGAAAACTCAAATGAAAGGTATCAACAAAGCTTCTTCAGGTTTGAAGACTTAAGAATTTATCACAAATCCATTGAATATAACAAATGGGTTCACAAAGCAGTAAACTACTTTGGAGATGATTCTAAACTTACGTTAGCCGTGCCGTTTACAAAAGCTGCACAGGCAATTACTTTAGGTATTGCTGAGGGTTCTTCCCGACAAAAGCAGCAATTTTCTTATTATTTAAAAATATCTAAGAGTTCAATTAGAGAATGCGTTGTTTATACAGCCATCGCTAAAGAACTGGGGTACTTCTCTGATGAACAAGATGAAGAGTCAAGAAGACATTTGATGGAACTTACTAAAATGATTGGCTCATTAATTAATTCTTTAGGCAGAACCGATGAAGAAAGAGCTAATCATAATGCTTTGAAGCATAAAGAAGACATCGAATTCGAAGATTAGTTAATCATAGATTGGCTACTCTTCTTACTTAGATTTTAGTTAAAGAATTATTTTTTAATCAATAATAACAAATCTATTAATAGTATTACTATGGCTATACTTAAACCTTTTAAAGGACTACGTCCTCCTAAAAACATTTCAAAAGAGCTGGCTTCACGTCCTTATGATGTTTTAAATTCATCAGAAGCACGCGAAGAAGCAAGAAGTAATCAGTATTCATTACTTCATATTATTAAACCCGAAATAGACTTGCCTGTTGGCACTGATGAACATGATCAATCAGTTTATGATAAGGCTAAGGAGAATTTTCAAAAGTTTAAAGACAACAAATGGCTGGTGTCGGATGAAAAAGAATGTCTTTATATATATGCTCAAACAATGGAAGGTCGCACTCAGTTTGGTATTGTGGGCTGTGCAGGTGTTGAAGATTATATGAATGGGATAATTAAAAAACATGAATTAACCCGTAAAGATAAAGAAGAAGACCGTATGAAACATGTTCGTATTACTAATGCAAACATGGAGCCTGTTTTCTTTACTTATCCTGCTGTTGCAGAAATTGATTGCATAGTCGAAAACATTGTTACTTCTCAGAAACCTGATTATGATTTTGTAGCTAATGATGGTTTTGGTCATGACTTTTGGGTAGTTCGCGATGAAAACACAATAAAAGAGATTGTAGAACTTTTCAAAACTAAAGTTCCTTTTACTTATGTTGCAGATGGGCATCATCGTACTGCTGCCGCTGCTTTAGTTGGCAACGAAAAGAAAAAGAACAATCCTAAGCATACAGGTAAGGAAGAATATAATTTCTTTTTGGCTGTTCATTTCCCGGATAACCAATTAAAGATTATTGATTACAATCGTGTTGTAAGAGATCTTAATGGTTTATTACCTGAGGAATTACTTAAAGCATTAAATAAGAATTTTATTGTTACTGATCAAGGTAGTGAAATGTTTAAACCAACCAAGCTACATGAATTCAGTATGTATATTGTAGGCAGATGGTATTCTTTTGTAGCTCGTCCGGGTACTTATGATGACAATGATCCTATTGGTGTGTTGGATGTTACTATTCTTTCTAACTTAGTTTTAGATCAGATACTAGGTATTAAAGATCTTCGTACTGATAAGAGGATTGATTTTGTAGGTGGTATCCGTGGATTAGGTGAATTAAAACGTAGGGTTGATAATGGCGAAATGAAAGTTGCTTTTGCACTTTATCCTGTTTCAATGAAGCAATTAATTGATATAGCCGACACCGGTAATATTATGCCTCCTAAAACTACCTGGTTCGAACCTAAACTAAGAAGCGGACTTGTAGTTCATGAATTAGATTAAAAAGAAGTACTTTGAGTACTTAGATTACTTAAAGTTAAAAGTGCCTAAAGTTGATATTTATTTTCAACTTTAGGCACTTTTTTTAGTTTACTCTTAATACTACTGAGTTTGTAAATTTTACCAAAGTATTATTAGCTAAAACAGCTTGTGCTCTAAATGAATATTTAGCTCCTGATACAAAACCATCTAATATTGCATAAGTATTTGTCATAGTTCTGGTGGTTATGATATTAGGGCTACCATCTTCACTTATTTGAGTACATTCCAAAATATAGTTATAAGCATCAGCAACTGCTAATAAATTAACTATAATATTACCGGGTGTTACATCGTTTTCAACTGCAATTTCTGCCTTATGATGAACTCTGGTCATGTTTTTTACTACAAAACATAATTTAGGAGCTAAGCCCGGATTATTAGTTGTATTTATTTCTCTTTCAACGTCATTAGCATCTACTTTATACATATAACGTATTTTCTTATCAATTTGCCCTACCGTAATGGTATCTTTAATACCATGAGCTGCCATATATAACGTAAGTTGTTCTTTAAAATCAACTGATTTATATGTTAATAACCCAATTACCAGAGCCTGATTTAAGCCAAATTTAGTAATAAGCTCATTAATAAAAAGGACAAAATCACCGTGAGTTTTTGCGGGGATTCCTTCGTTTAAGTAATAAAATTCTTCCATTTATTTAGATTTTAAATATTAATTTTTAATAGATTTTAGTGCATTTCTTTTATCATAAAGATAAATATTTTTATAAAATAGCTTTCGAAAAATTGTTCCTTTATTTTTAATAAATTTATGATTTATGATATAATTCCCATTTGTATAAACATTAATACAACCATTATCAATAATATATAAAATATTTGTGCTTTTATACAGATGATCATCTTCACCATACAGATGATCATCGTCAGCACACAGATGATCATCTTCAGCACGCAGATGATCATCGTCAGCACACAGATGATCATCTTCACCACGCAGATGATCATCGTCGCCACAAAGATGATTAACTTGACCACACAGATGATCATCGTCACCACAAAGAAGGCATACGTTAGCATAAGGAAGGCTTACGTTAGCACACAGATGGCTTACGTTAGAATATTGAGGTTTTGTTCCACTTAAAAAAGCAAAAGAAAAAGAGAAATTCAGACTACCACTACCATTTTTATAATACATAAACTTTGTCTGGTTCGAGCCTAGCCAGATAAGGAGTTAAAGTTGTTAAATAAAAGTCAAATAGGAAACAATCAGGGCGTTTGTATTGTGTTGTGTAAATTGTTTCTGTTACCAACCGTCGAAATTCGTTTGCAAAGATACAATAAAATTTGATTAGTAAAAGAAATTTTAATTTTATTTCTGTTAATTTTAAAAGTCGGTCTCATTTTTTCTATTAATGATAAATGAATGAATTACTTCAAAAAGAGATATAATTCAATAAGGGAAAATCTTACCCTAATTAGGACAATCTTACAAATTTATTTTTGAATTAATTTTCATAATACATTCTTTTATAATTTTAATATGAGCAAGTTATGCTAATCTTAAATTAATTTTCTCATTAATGGTACAAGAATTGCTATTTAGTATAAGTTATTCATTAATTATATTTTAAATTAAAGAATAAAAAATGTATTGAGATATTCAAAGAATATCTTTTAGTGTATCTATTTTATGTAGAATCTGTTTAATAAAAATAATATTTTAATAAGATGAAGAAAATTATATTGCTTTTTTTAGGTTTAATATTTAGTTATTGCTTTCAAAATTTAAATGCACAAATTGCAAAAAATAAGATAGCTGGAGTTTGTTTTAGAGTTGATGATCAGCAATCAGTTTCAAATTGGAACGATTATTCTGCTGTGTTCAGTAAATATAATTTAAATTTTTGCTTATCGCAGAATCTGGATATAGGATTAGCAGATACGTCTTATTTTGGGACAATAAGGAATTTGACAAATCAAGGCAATGAATTTTTAGATCATTCTCCATCACATACAATGGTTTATATAACAATGCAAAATTATGCAGATACTATTGCTTATTCGGGTAATCCTTATGTTGACCATATTAAAGGGAAAAAAGTTTATTTTATTCAAGGTGATGTAGTAAGTTCAATACAGGGAAATGGCTTAGCAAATTTGGTTAATGGAAATATGTTGATAAGCCAAAATAATGGGGGATTTAAAGGAATGGGAACTGATTCAAATCCATATATTTTTGGTACTTATTTAAGTGGGTTTAATAGTATTTTTACTTTATCCCAAGTAATGAATTATAATTCAAATGATCCTGATACTATAATATTAAGATCCTATTGGGACGAACCATTGGCTTTACCAGATAAAGCTAATATTAGTTTTAACAAACTAAACTATTATGATCTTAAAATACCTATTGGTGTAAGGAAACTATTAGCAGAAAGAACATTATATTTAGCTAATAAATATAATTTACCTACACCCAAAACAATCATTTTGCCTGGAGGTTCTTATGCTGTACTAAAAGAAGATGAAATAAAAGAGGTGTGGGGCGATTTATACAATTATACTTCGGGAAACTCTAAATATGATTATTCAAACAAGTGTTATAATGAATACGATCCTAATAAATTAGCAAGGTGGGGAGTTACATGGGGCGATTTTTATGAAGAAAGCACTCCATTTAGTATTCTTAAAAATACTATTGCTAATAATATTGCCAAACATAATATTCAAATAGGACAAAGTCATTTTACCGGTCTTCTTGGTGGATGGACAGGATATATTGCAAGAATGGATTCATTGCTTAACTGGCTTAAAGTAAATAATATTCCTGTGAAGACCTATAAACAATGGACAGATATATTGCACGATAGCATTCCTAATCCTTATGTAAATATATTTCCTTCATTAGGAGTAGATTTAGATAATGATGGTCTTCCCGATGGATATTATTCAAGTAATCTTGATACAACAGACGGCGTCGCTTCAAGTAACTATAAATGTAGTAATGTAAATGGGTTAACAGGAATGTTTGAAGTACAGCATCTAGCAGGTTTAGAGATTGGGACAAATTGTTTTTCTGCATATACAAAAGGTTCTCCAGGCGATTCAATTATGATCATATTTTCCGGTGGAGCATTCCCACTATGGGAATCACATAAGATACCTGCAGATCAGCCAAACTGGACAAGATATTCAATAAAAATTAATATACCTGACAGCTTAAATAAAATATTTGTTTCTGCTACAGTTTCTGATTATAATTCAGGGAATGTTAAGGTAAGCGGAATGGAAATGCGTAAACTTTCGACACTTAAGTTACATTCTATTACAGGGCAGAAGATAAATGCTAATAAATCATTTATGCCAGTTGATTTAAAACAATTAGTTATTGACCCTATATACAACCCTACTAATATTAGCTTTAGTTATAGTTCAAGTAATAATCTTAAATTTACAATTGATACTAATAAAATTCTTTCAATTACTAAAATCAATCCATTTTGGATTGGAAAAGATTCAGTACTTATTACAGGAGCTAATCCAGATAATACTTCTGATAGTATTTATCTTACTTTTGAGGCTATCCAACCTGAAATTTGTTATGGAGATAGCATCATTTTAACTGCTGATTCTACTGCAAGTTTAATATGGACTTCAATACCTATTGATAGTTCTATGACAAATGTTAGCAATTATAATCAGGTTTTATATCCCAAAACAAGTACTGTCTATCAAGTGAGCAGTATTTCTCAATCAGGAGATACTAATCTATATCAATTAAGTATATTAGTACATCAGTTACCCGTAGCTAAAGCAGGAAATGACTTAAATGTATGTTATAATGACAGTATAAAGTTAACAGCTAGTGGTGGAGTTGACTATATTTGGAATAATGGAGTTGTACAGAATCAATATTTTCAAGTAACCAATCAAGGATATTATATAGTTAAGGTAATAGATGAAAACGGTTGTTTTTCAAAGGACAGTTTGTATTTAACAGTTTATCCTATACCTAATGTAGGAGTTTTTGATACAATTTCTCCAATCTGCTTTAACAATTCTACAACTTTAAAAATAAATAATGCAAGTGGTGATTTTAACTGGCAAGTACTAACCGAAAACCAATGGACTGATATTATTAATGCTAATCTTTCAACATATACAACACCATTATTAACATCTAACAAATATTATCGGATAAAAACAAGTAATACTAATTGTACAGTTTATTCTTCACAACCTTTAACTGTAATTGTTGATCCAATCATTGAAGCAGGATATATTTATAGTAATTCTCAGGTTTGTATAGGTTCTCCCACCACTATTGCAATTAATGGCAATAATGGTAACGTTGAATGGCAATCGTCTTTAGACGGGCTATCTGAATGGACTACTATTGGAAATTCTGATAAAAATACACCTAATTTTATTACTCCACCGCTTTATAATATCATTTATTTTAGAGCTAAAGTAAGTAATGATAATTGTGGGGAAGCTTATACAAATATAATTGGTGTGTCAACAAAACAACCTTCTTTAGGAGGGAACATAAACTTAGTTTCTCCTGTATGTAATGGTGGTAATAGTAATCTTACATTATATTCTTATTTAGGAAATATTCAGTGGCAGGAGTCTACTGATAAAGGAAATACATGGTCTGATATTTTGTCGGATACTTTACCTCAGATTACGACTCCTCCAATAATAAATACAACTTATTATAGAGCTAAAGTTAGTTATCAGGATTGTCCTTCATCATATTCAAACATAGATTCTGTTTTAGTTGACAGTATTTCGTTGGGCGGTTTCTTATCAGGAGTCAGTCCGATTTGCCAAGGAAGCAATACATCATTAACTTTATCAAATTATAGAGGCAATATCCAATGGCAACAATCTTTAGATACTCTAAACTGGCAGAATGTAACTTTAAACTCTTTCAATAATATAGTCTATACGGGCTATCTTAACACTTCAACTTATTTTAGAACTTCTGTTATTAACGGAAGTTGTCAGGCTGCAACAAGTAATGTTGTTAAAATTAATGTTGATTCTATGTCGACAGGAGGTAATGCAATTGCTAATTCACCTGTTTGTTATGGGAGTTCTTCTTATGTTAATCTAATTGGTTATTTTGGCAATATTCAATGGCAATATTCGTGGGATGCTGGCATTACATGGACTAATTTTACTAAAAATACTACTGAAAATTCTCCTCAATTGAATCTTACAAATCAAACATCAACTGAGTATTTCAGAGCTTCTGTTAAGAATGGCGTTTGCCCTGTTGTTTATTCCATTCCGGACACTATTCTTGTAAATAATCATTCTGTTGGAGGTACTGTCGGGACTATAGCACCTATTTGCCAAGGCAAAACTACTAATTGTTATTTATATAGTTATACTGGGAATATTCAATGGCAACAATCTGTTGATACTATTATCTGGAATGATGTAACTACAGGAATAAATTATAATGCATGGAATTATACTACTCCTGCTCTTAACAGTTCTTTATATTATCGCGCTAAGCTTACCAATGGAGTTTGTCCAACAGTTTACTCGACATATAAACCTGTTGTAGTTAATCCTGTATTAATTCCTAGTGTTTCTATAAATATAATTAATAGTAATAATCCTCAATATTCTCCTGCTGATAGTGTATCTTTTAATGCTAGTATTACAAATGGTGGAACTACACCTGTATATAAATGGCTTAAGAATGGAACTACAGTTGGTATTAATAATTCTAGTTATACTTATATTCCAACTAATGGGGATCAGATTACATGTCAGATAACATCTAATGCCCTTTGTGCTTCAACAACAAATGCTACGTCTAATAGTATAACAATGTCCGTTAATAATAATCCTGTTAGTATTACAGGAACAATTGATGCTGTTACTCCTATTTGTTATAACACTTCAACTTTACTTCATATTTCTAATTGTATTGGAAATATGAAGTGGCAACAATTAATTGGCAATATCTGGACTGATATTCCTGATGCTATTTCAGCTTACTATCAAATTTCACTTTTGGCTAATACTACTCAATTCAGGGTTGCAGTAAGTTATAGTAACTATCCTGTTTATTATTTAAGTCCGGTAACTGTTACTGTTTATCCTCCAACTGTTGGTGGCATCTTATCTTCTATTCAATCTGTCTGTAACGGATCTTCTGTTTCACTAAGTTTAAGCGGACATAACGGAAATATAGAATGGCAAGCATCAAATGATGGTCTTGTTTGGAATACTATAGGTGTTTCGAGCATAAATAACCCTGTTTTCAGCACTTCTCCTTTATTTAATAATACCTATTTCAGAGCTAAAGTTATTAATGGAAATTGTGAGATTGCTTATTCAAATATTGACTCTGTTACTGTTACTCAATCATCTTTTAACGGAAGTATAAATGCTGTTTCGCCTGTTTGTTCAGGAACAAATTCTATACTTTCTCTTGCTGATTCATTTAATAATATTCAATGGCAAACTTCTTTTGATAAAAATACTTGGAGTGATATTACCAATGCTAATAATCAACAATTAATTACTGATCCTTTATTTAAAAACACCTATTATAGAGCTAAAATAAGCACTATTGAATGTCCTTTGAGCTATTCAAACATAGATTCTGTTTTAGTTGACAGCCTTTCGATAGGAGGGTTTTTATCTGGAACTGCAACAATATGTCAAGGGAGTATTACAACATTAAATATTTCAAATTATAAAGGTTCTATCCAATGGCAACAATCTTTAGATACTTTAAGCTGGCAGAATGTAACTTTAAACTCTGTTAATAATATAGTCTATACGAGCTATCTTAACACTTCAACTTATTTTAGAACTTCTGTTATTAACGGAAGTTGTCAGGCTGCAACAAGTAATGTTGTTAAAATTAGTGTTGATTCTATGTCAACAGGAGGTATTGCTATAGCTAATTCGCCTGTTTGTTATGGTGATCCTACTACTGTTTCTTTAAATGCTTATTATGGTAATATTCAATGGCAGGTTTCATGGGATAATGCCTCTACCTGGACAAATATATCTTCTACTAATACAAGTGCTAAGTCTCCTCAACTAAATCTTATCAATCAAACGACAACACAATTATATAGGGCTACTGTAAAGAACGGTGTTTGTCCTTTTGCGTACTCTGTTTTTGACACTGTTCAGGTAGATAATCATGCAATAGGAGGTACTGTTGGAACTATTGCTCCTATTTGTCAGGGAAAGGCTACTAATTGTTATTTATATAATTATTCCGGTAATATTCAATGGCAACAATCTGTTGATACTATTCTTTGGACTGATGTAACTTCCGGTGTAAATTATAATGCTTGGAACTATACTTCTCCTAACCTTAATAATTCTATATATTATCGCGCTAAGCTAACCAATGGAGTATGTCCTGTTACTTATTCGACATATAAACCTGTTGTAGTTAATACTATTCCTACTCCTAGTGTTTCTATTAATATAATTAATGGCAATAATCCTCAATATGCTCCTGCTGATAGTGTCACTTTTAATGCTATTATTACAAATGGTGGAACTACACCTGTATATAAATGGGTTAAGAATGGATCTACGGTTAGTACTAATAGTCCTAATTATGTTTATATTCCTGCTAATGGTGATCAGATTACATGCCAGATAACATCTAATGCATCTTGTGCCACAATAACAAGTGCTACATCCAATAGTATTACAATGTCTGTCAATAATAATCCTGCTAGTATTACCGGAACATTAGATGCTGTTACTCCTATTTGTTATAACACTTCTACTTTGCTTCATATTTCTAATTGTATTGGAAATATTCAGTGGCAACAATTTATTGGAACTATCTGGACTGACATTCCTAATGCTATTTCAGCTTACTATCAAACTTCACCTTTGGCTAATACTACTCAATTCAGGGTTGCAGTAAGTTATAGTAATTATCCTGTTTATTATTTAAGTCCGGTAACTGTTACTGTTTATCCTCCAACTGCTGGTGGCAGTTTATCTTCTATTCAAACTATATGTAGTGTCAGCAAGAAAACTCATGTTTTTTCAATAAAGGCAGAGATAAATATTTCTTGACATCAAATTTATTACTACAAAGATGTCAAAATTTATCAAACTAGTCATTTGATATTATAAATTAGACAA
>Ga0316231_1003690_pt1 | contig 13262 bp, 7 predicted proteins | sample TBH18027metaG_FD_206002 | JGI IMG/M metagenome (GOLD analysis project Ga0316231, IMG submission 206002) | Freshwater microbial communities from Trout Bog Lake, Wisconsin, USA - TBH18027 | ecosystem: Environmental > Aquatic > Freshwater > Lake > Hypolimnion/Profundal zone | place: USA: Wisconsin...
GGGAACCCGCAATCGCACGGTGCGCGTTTCGTCCGCATTGTTGACCAGCAAGACGTTGAGCTGTTTTGCGCCGGCAGGTTCCCCGGCGATAACCCGCAAGTTCGGCGGCCCGCTGGATTGGAAGCTTACCATCCGGGCGTCACGCGGGAACAACCGTGACATCAGCGACCAGGGGTAAAACCAGGGACGAATATTTTCCTCTTGGGGATGTCCCATCGCGGTGCCCTGGGTGTTCCAAAATCCCCAGAGCTTCAGCGTAGTATCCGCCGGCACCGGCGGATATCCGGAGGCGGTATGCATGGCATCGTCCAAATCCCACGCGCACAATCCCATCCAACCGGCGTGCACCACCTGGGCCGCATAATCGGCCATCATTACGCCATACGGGAAAGTCCTCACCCTCGGCTGTTGATCACCGTTGCACTTACCATCAAGCAAGCCGGATTCCGCGAGAAAAAACCGCTTGTCCGCCGCGTGCGGGTCGTTGGCGAGAATGACCTTTCGCTTGGCGTCAAGGACCTTTTCGATCTCACCGTCCAAAACCTCCCGATCCGTCGCATACCAGTGCATCTCCCAATGACCGATGACCTCCGGAAGGTTCCGGGAGACGCGGTCGGCCCATTCCCAATTCCAGGAATTATCCGGCCCCACGATCGGCAAGTTCGCCAGGCCATGCGCGTCGAATTGCCGCCGCAGCCCACGGACGCCGGCGGCCCAGGCATCGTAATTGACTCGGCCGCCCGGCCACATCCACGAACCGTTGGGCTCGTTCATCAGATTGTAGCAGCGCACCACGGTGTAGCCCCGCTTGGTGCGCAGCCAGTTCACAAAATCCGTCACCAGCCGCGCCCAGCGCGGGTCATCCGGCTGAGCCACGGAAGGCGGATTGGCCCCCTCCCCCAGCCGGCCTGGCGGCGACCATTCGCCCAACAGCACGTCAATATTATTAGTTTGCGCGTAGTCCAGAATATCCAACAGGGAACCGAGCCGTTCGCGGATGGCGGCTGCCCCGTGCGTCCAGATGTACCGCGGTTCGCCGGAAGCGTCAAAACCTTCGCAATAGGACTGCGCACCCGTCATGACCCGAAAAAAGGCCGGTTTGGCAAAATCCAACCGGTGCAGTGTGAGCCGCCATGCTGCGGGGCGCGGCGGATACGAATATGGATCCCATTGGATACCCAAGCCAAAGAAGGATTTAACCAAAGTGGAGGGCATATCCACCGTTACCTCGGAAACGGGCCCGGCGGATTCCGCCTGGCCATCGGCGCAGGACGCACTCATAAGCACGACCAGCAACCACGGAAGTTGCGAACTTAGCGAGTAACGCCAGAGCGAAGGGATCATGTTGCGCCAGCCTTGCAGGTTGGGCAGGAAGGCGCAAGCATTAGCCGTGGCGGAAACTTCCAAAAAAATTCTGGCTGAATATGGCGGCGCGGCATTACAGTTGTCCATCATGCAAAAAACTCTTGCGTTGCTCGCTCTTCTGGCTTTGGGGGGCGCGGCTTGGGCCGCGGATGCCAAACCCAACATTCTGTTCCTGTTCGCCGATGATCAGCGGGCCGATACGATTGCCGCTCTGGGCAATCCGGTCATCAAGACCCCCAACCTCGACCGGCTGGCGCACTCGGGCTTGGCCTTCAATCGCGCCTATATGCAGGGCGGGATGAATGCGGCCACCTGCGTGCCATCGCGGGCGATGCTGCTCTCCGGCCGCAACTTGTTCCACATCCACGAGAATCTCCGTCACGAGGGTACCTTCGATGAGACGTGGCCTGCCGCCTTTGGTCGCGACGGCTACACCACGTTCATGACCGGCAAGTGGCACAACGGGCCACCCGCGCTCCCGCACAGCTTCCAAATCGCGCGCTCGGTCTTTGCCGGCGGTATGGGCAATCCGTTGCAGTTGCAACTCAGCGACATGGTGGACGGCAAACTGACCCCGCCGCATATCGGCGCCGAACATTCGTGCGCCATTTTCGCAAACGAAACGATCCGATTCCTCAAGGAGCACCGGGGCGGGCCGTTCTTCGCCTACGTGCCCTTTGACGCGCCGCACGATCCGCATATCGTGCCGGCGGACTTTTCTTTCAACTATAATCCGTCCCAAATCCCGCTGCCGCTGAATTTTCTGCCGCAGCATCCGTGGGACAACGGCGAGATGACCGTGCGCGATGAAAAGCTGATGAAATGGCCGCGCACGCCCGAAGGCGACAAGGCTTATCTGGCGGAGTATTACCGCTACATCACCTATCTGGACGAGCAGATTGGCCGCATTCTGGACGCACTGGCGGCGTCGCCGTATGCGACGAACACCATTGTGGTGTTCAGCGCCGACTCGGGGGTGGCGTGCGGCAGCCACGGCCTGATCGGCAAACAGAATGTCTATGAGTACGATTCCGTGCGCGTGCCACTGATCATCAGCGGCCCGGGCATCCCCCCCGGCCGGCGAACCGACGCCATGTGCTACTTGTTCGACGTGCTGCCCACGCTCGGCAAGCTTTGTACCGTCGCCGCGCCCCAAGGCAGCGAAGGCCGGGAATTCAGCGCCACGCTGCGCGATCCAGCCCGGCCCGGCCGCCCGGATATGCTTTTCGCTTACAAAAATGTGCAACGCGCCTTCCGCGATGAGCGCTGGAAACTTATCCGCTATCCGCAAGTGGACAAGACCCAGCTTTTCGATTTGCAAGCCGACCCGCAGGAAGCTACCAATCTGGCCTATCTGCCGCCCTACGCGGCGAAAGTCACCGAACTGACGGAACGACTGCAGGCAGCGCAGCGGGAATCCGGCGACACCGCGCCGCTCACCGCTGCCCATCCCAAGCCGGCGGATTGGACGCCGCCGGTAAAGGATTTTGATCCCAAGAAAATCAAGTCCGTGGATTAGTCCATATTCACGAAATATTCATCAAATTGTTCTCAGCCGAGGCCAATTTGTCCTCCTCGTCCTCGTCGTCCTCGAATTTTCTGGTTTTCGATTACAAGGACGAGGACGACGACGAGGACGAGTTGGCCGAAAATAGTTGGCAGGGCTATGGCAAAGAGGGAAACTTGCAGCCATGACTGAGCCGATTTCTCACCCGCGCGATCCGTTGCACGGGATCACGCTGGAAAGCATCATCAACCAACTCGTGCAGCGGCATGGCTGGAGCGAGATGGGACGGCGAATTAATGTCCGCTGTTTTCAATTCAATCCCACGGTGAAGTCCAGCCTCACCTTCCTGCGCAAGACCCCTTGGGCGCGCCAGAAAGTGGAGGACTGGTTCATCAGCGAACTGCCGCCGAAATGAGGCGGTTTGTGGCGCACCCCAAATTTGAAATCCACCCCAGCCAACCACCCGACGCCACCAGACGCAGTTGCGGAGATTCTGGCCTATCACGAACGAACCAAGCATCAGCCCGAGCGTTACGCCAGGGGACCGCACGGTCTCGACTGGGCAACACAGCCAAACCCCTTCCGCACCTTCGCGGGCGCACCGAGGTTTCGGCTGCCATTGACCGACGCGGATGACACGCCCCCGGCGGCGACCTTGTTTGGCACGGCCACCACGCCGCCGCGTCCGCTCACGCTGGAAGCCCTGGGCTTGTTCTTGGAATTGTCCCTGGGCCTTTCGGCGCGCAAGGAGATCGCCGATTCGGGCTGGTATCTTCGGATGAACCCTTCCAGCGGCAATCTGCATCCCACGGAAACTTACGCCGTGCTGCCCGTCCTGGCAGGGCTGGCAGGCGGCGCCGGGGTCTATCACTACGCGCCAGAGCACCACGCCTTGGAACAACGCGCTCGCTGGTCGCCGGACGCCGGATCCGAGGCGGAGGGATTCCATGTCGGACTCACCTCGATTAGCTGGCGCGAGGCTTGGAAATATGGTGAACGCGCCTTCCGCTATTGTCAGCACGACGCGGGGCACGCGCTCGCGGCGCTGCGTTTCGCCGCCGCCGTGCTGGGCTGGCGCGTGCAGCTCATGCCGGAGTGGGAAGACATGCGGCTTGCCCGGCTGCTCGGTTTGCATCGGTGGGAAGATTTTGCAGACGCGGAACGGGAGACTCCCGAATTGATCGTGCGGGTCATCGTGAACGAAGCCGCAGCGACGCCCCTGTCGCCAAATGCCGGCAGTGCCAGCAAATGGTTTGGACGCGCCAACCGGTTGAGCGATGCCCATGTCGCCTGGCCGGCGATTGACACAGCCATTGCAGCGTCGGAACGAATGACCGCAAGCGCGCATCAATCCGCGGCCGGCAATCCGGTGGCGCCTGCGCCGCCGTCGCCGCCCACCTGCGGACAATCCGCCGGCCAACTGATTCGTCAGCGACGCAGCGCCGTGGACTTCGACGGTGTCACCGGCATATCGCGGAAAACGTTTCTGGCCATGCTCGACACCACGTTGCCGCGGGCAGCCGCGCCGCCTTTCGACGCGTGGCCGTTCCCGCCGCGTCTGCACTTGGTCTTGTTCGTGCATCGGGTCACCGAACTGGAGCCCGGAATGTATCTCTGGCTGCGCGCTCCGGCGGACGCGGAAACGTTACGGGAATCCTTCGGCAAAAGCCTCAAATGGGAGGCGGTGGCGGCCACGAACCGAGCGCCGCTTTACCGGCTGGGGCCGGGCGATCTGCGTAAGTTTGCCCGGACCCTCTCCTGCCACCAAGACATTGCCGGCGATGGCGCGTTCAGCCTCGGGATGCTGGCACGGTTCGAGCCAACCTTGCGAGAGCGCGGCGCGGCGGCCTATCGCGAATTGTTTTGGGAAGCGGGAATGATCGGTCAGACCCTGTATCTGGCGGCCGAGGCCGCAGGGATGCGCGGCACCGGCATTGGTTGCTATTTCGACGATGTCTTGCACCGCGCACTGGGGCTGACTGGCCACGATTGGCAGAGCCTATATCACTTCACCATTGGTAATCCGGTGGAAGACCCGCGGCTGCGCACCGTGGAACCCTATGCGCATCGGGCGAGAGAAGGGTGAAACATTCAACATTCAACATCCAACATCGGATGCCCGTCGTGCTGGGTTCTCCACTCCATTCACCCGGCTGGTTGGTTCACTCCATTGCTGGTTTGCGCAACCACTGGCGCACGGCTGGGTACGCCGAGACCGGGAAGTCGTGCTTGCCAACATCCTCCACGATCAGCGTGGCCTTGGCCCCGGCGGCATTGGCCGCATCGCAGATTTGCTGGGCGCGAGGCCGGGATTTGGCATTGCTGGACACCATGAGAAACGGCTTGCCCTTCAGCAATTCATAGTGCTGCAGCTTGCCGCCGCCCTCGACAAACAGGAAGGCCGAGAAACGCCGCGTGATCTCCCCGTCGGACTCGTCAATGAGGCCCGCGGTGGCATGGGCTCCATTGGAGAAGCCGCCGAGGATCCGGTGCACGGGATCAATATTCGGAACCATCTCCTCCAATTTCGCCAGCATGGTTTTGAAGCACGGCCACATTTGCCGGCCGTCCTCGGCGCGCATGACAAACCCGACGCCAGGCACATTGGGCTGGGTCACCTGAAAGTCCGGCGCCCTGAAGAGCGGCATGTTCACGCAGACGAAATCTCGTCCCTCGCAAAGCGACCGGGCCACGCCGGGATTGCCGCCAACGCCGCCGTCACCGCCATTGAGGAAGATCAACAGCGGAAATCTTCTGGCCGGGTCATAGTTGGTCGGCAGGAAAACCGTCATTTGCGCCTGCACGTTCGTCTTCTGGTACAGCGCATAGAACGTCGGCGGCAGGGCGGGAAAGTGAATGGCAAACGTGGTGCCGGGTATCAGCTTGGCCGCTGGCTCAGCCGGCCGGGCGCTGCCCGTTGCCATGGCCCAAACCAACGCCGCGGCCGCCGCCTGACGAAGTAAAGTGTTCATGCGAACTGTGGGCGAGATGGTCGCCGGAAACTCATTCCAGTCAATTCCAAAACCCAAGCGCCGTGATTTGAATTTACAAATCCGCCCGATGGCACAAGATGGAAACATGTGCTTTTTGAGTCGTAACGACGTTATTCTTCCGCTCGTATTGGGATTGAATTTTGCGGCGGCTTTCGCCGGTTTCGCGCAGGCGACAGCGATTGCTACCGCGCGCGAGCCGGTCACCAATAGCTATCATGGCGTGGCGGTCGTGGATGATTACCAGTGGCTGGAAACCGGGACCAATCTGGAGGTGCGCACTTGGACCCGTGCGCAGAATGAGCGCACGCGCACCTACTTCGACAAGCTGGATTTCCGCGAGGGACTGGAACAGCAGCTCGCGGAGCTGACCGCAGATGAATCAGCCAGCTACGGCCTGCTTGCGCGCCGGGGTGGAATCATCTTCGCCACGCGCTTCAAGCCGCCGGCGCAACAGCCGGTACTCGTCCGGCTGACCTCGGTCTATCCCCCTGCCCTGCGCAAGATCGTGTTCGATCCCAATGCCTGGAACACGAACGGCACGACGTCAATGGACTGGTCGGTGCCATCCGCGGATGGCCGGCTGGTGGCCATCTGTCTATCCGAGAAAGGCAGTGAAATCGGGGTGCTCCATTTTTTCGAGACGGACACGGGCCGCCCGCTGCCCGACATCATTCCCGGCGTCCAGTTTCCGACGGGCGGCGGCAGCGCGGCATGGAATGCGGATGGAACAGGAATTTTTTACACTCGCTATCCGCAGCCGGGCGAACGGCCGGAGGGCGACCTGGCTTTTTACCAGCAGATCTGGTTTCACAAGCTCGGCACGCTCGCGAACGCCGACACTTGCGAACTGGGCCGGGATTTTCCGCGCATCGCGGAGATCGCACTCGATGCGAGCGACGATGGCCAGCGGCTCCTGGCCACGGTGGCTAATGGCGACGGGGGCGACTTCGCCCATTACCTGCGCGACACCGCCGGGACATGGCATCAACTCACCCGGTTCGCAGACGGGATCAAGGAGATTAAATTCGGCAAGGAGGCGGCGCTATATCTGCTCGCAAATAAAAGCGCGCCGCGCGGTAAAATCCTGCGCCTGTCTCTGGCAGAGCTTGAACTGGCGAAAGCCACCGTGGTGGTACCGGAAGGCCGCGAGGTGGTGAGCGCATATGAACCTTCTGCGAATGGACTTTATGTGGCGATGATGGCGGGCGGACCGTCGCGACTGTGGTTCCATCCCCACACCGGTACTCCCGTCGAGGTACCGGTGCTCCCGGTGTCGTCCGTGGGCGGACTGCACTGCTGGCAGGGCGACGAAGTGCTGTTTGCGAACACGAGTTTCCTGGTTCCGTCCGGCTGGCATGTGTGGGCGCCGGGAATGAAACAGCCGCGCGCCACCGCCTTGCAAACGAGCTCCCCGGCGAATTTCGATGATATCGAAGTCGTCCGCGAATTTGCCGTTTCCAAGGATGGGACAAAGATACCCATCAGCATCCTGCGCAAAAAAGGCATCCAACTGGACGGAAAGAACCCGGCGTTGCTTTACGGTTATGGCGGCTATGGTCTCAGCCAAACCCCCGGCTTCAATTCCACGCGGCGCATCTGGTTCGATGCCGGCGGCGTGTATGCGGTGGCCAATCTGCGCGGCGGCGCCGAGTTTGGCGAAGCCTGGCATCTGGCCGGCAACCTCACGCGCAAGCAGCATGTGTTCGACGATTTCATCGCCTGCGCCGAACTTCTCATCCAGCGCAAATACACCAGCCCGGACAAGCTGGCGGTGATGGGCGGCAGCAACGGCGGCCTGCTGATGGGCGCATTCCTGACGCAGCGTCCGGAGCTGGCCCGCGCCGTGGTGTCCCGCGTGGGCATCTACGACATGCTGCGCGTGGAACTCGATCCCAACGGCGCATTCAACACCACGGAATTTGGTTCGGTCCAAAACGCGGACCAATTCCAGGCGCTTTTCGCGTATTCGCCGTACCACCATGTGAAAGACGGCACGGCTTATCCAGCCGTGCTGTTTCCCTGCGGCGAAAACGATGGGCGGGTGAACCCGGCGCATTCGCGCAAAATGACCGCCCGGCTCCAGGCGGCGACGAGTTCCGGCCGGCCGATCCTGCTGCGCACCTCGGCCACGACAGGCCACGGCATGGGTTCGTCCTTGAAAGACCGCGTGGCGGAACAGGCCGACATCTATGCTTTTCTTTTTCAGGAACTCGGGGTGGACACCGCGCCGTGGACCTTCAAGTAAGGCAACTCGCATATTTCATAGGTATTTTGGCGGACGCATGCGAAAACAGCGTACCGCAGGTTTGCAAACCTGCCGTATCGCCGATTTCCAAATCGGCAGGGCGTCAAAAAGGCGCGAAGTCCGCGGGTTTGGAAACCCGCGATACAGCAGACTTGGAAGCCTGCGCTACAGGTTTGCCTGCAAAATACCCGGCCTAAACGCAAACTTCTGGCTTCTGAAATCCGTCTGCGGTATCCTCCGGGAAATTATGGCAACCGCCGACGAAAAAGTTCTGGTTTTTCCCCGCTCGCTGTTTGAACAACTGGGGGTGTTTCAAGGTTTCAACCCGGAGGTCCAGCGCTATTTGCCCGCGATCCTCGACGCCCGAAATAACAGTTTCATGGCCCGCGCCCAGGCGGAAACCAATCCGGCCTTCAAGCAGATCATCCCCTATGTGATCATCACGGATGGCCGCAGCGTCCTGCATTACGTTCGCGGCAAGAAAGCCGGGGAACAGCGGCTGGTGGCGAAGGGATCGGTCGGCATTGGCGGCCACATCAATGACGAAGACCACACGCTGTTTGACTTTGGCTTGCAGGCGTTTCAAGCCGCGGTGAAACGGGAGGTGTGCGAGGAGCTTTCCGTTCAGGGCGAATTCGATGCCCGTCCGGTGGGGCTGATCAATGATGATTCCACCGAGGTCGGACGCGTCCATTTCGGGGTGGTTCACGTGTTGTTTCGCCGGCCCGAACAGGTCAAGAAGAACGAACAAGTCATCACCCAGGTGGAATTTGTTCCGATTGAGGAGCTGAAAGCCAAGCGCGAACAGATGGAGACCTGGTCGCAACTTTGCATTGATAATCTCGCGGCCTTCCTGAAGTAGAACGCTGTCCAAAACGAGGCAGCCCCGACATCAAGAAGGCGATTGTTTAGTCCCGCAGGGACGATTGACAATAGCCCGCAGTTTCAACTACGGGTTCGAGGTGTACCAACGTCATCCATCCCAGCGGGACGGTTGAACTTCAGTTTTTTCTGGGCCATTCGGTGTTTCGGTTCGGAGGTTTTCAGGCACCTCACTGGGGCTTATTGGGTTCGCAGCCGCAAACCCACAGTTGAAACTGCGGGCTATTGTCGCTGGCGCCGCATGGGCGTATTGGCCGTGCACACTGGGACACCGCGTCTAAACGATCCCTGCCAAAGAAATTCCTCGGCAATTGTCCCCAATCGGCTACGCTCCACGTAAATTCGTGAGCACCCGACTCAAATCCAAAGCCGCAAAAACCAAAGCCGTCCCGCCGCGCTGGCGCAAGGAGGTGAAAGAAATCCTATTCACCGACGCCCAGATCGCCCGGCGCGTCAAATCCCTCGCGCACGAAATCGAGCGCGATTTTCGCGGGCGCGAATTGGTCGTCATTTCCCTGCTCAATGGCACGGTGCTGTTCCTGGCGGATTTGATCCGGCATTTAAACCTGCCGCTGCGCCTGGATTTTATCGGCGTGTCCAGTTACGGCGCGGGCACGGAATCCGGCGAACTGGTTTTCACCAAAGAGTTGCGCCTGGATGTGCGGGGGCGGGACGTGCTGCTGGTGGACGACATTCTGGACACGGGCAAAACCTTGAGCCGGGTGATCCCCAAACTACGGGCGCTCAAGCCCCGCCGCATCCGCACCTGCGTGCTGCTGGACAAGCCGGCCCGGCGCGCGCACGAGGTGGAGGCGGATTACGTTGGCTTTGAGATCCCCGATTTCTTTGTCATCGGCTACGGCCTCGACTTTGCCGAGCGCTATCGCAACCTCCCGTTCGTGGGCGTGCTGCATCCGCACATTTACCAGCCATAACACTTTTACGAGCACGAGGCGGAGGGTTTGGTTGCGGCGTTAGGCGCTTTGCAACTTAGCCGGTTATGTGGAGTTCCACATAACCGGCTAAGCGTCTTTGCGCCTTTGCGTTGAATTCGGACCGCATCGTTCCCGTTTAGTTCGCCGCGCTGATGCGGAAAAACACTGCGGGCGAAGCATCCACTGGCAGGAGGATTTGCATGGGACCGTTGGCTCCCGGGATGGCATTGCCATAGGGCACCCAGTTCATCAAGTCCGTGGATGACCAGGCTTGATAGGTGATGCCGGCCAAGCCAGTCCAAGCCAGCGAGAGATTGGTGCCAGCCAGACTGCTGGCCAGCGACGGCGCAATGGTGGGAACCATGAGATAATTTTGACTCGAAACCGAAGCGGCAAGGTTCGTGTAATTCATCGTACCGGGTATGAACACATGAGCGTCATAACTCGGGGTGATGGCCCCGGTCCAGCCTGGTGGCACTCCGACGGAATAATTGCCGCTCGTGTCGGTGATGGTCGCCGGAAGCCCGCCGTTCGGCTGCACGGTCACGCCGGCCACGGGCGCGCCGTTGGTGTCGGCGACGGTGCCGGAAATGGTGGGCAACATGATGGTAAAATTACCGGTGAAAGCCTGCGCGAGCGGCACGCCGAGAATGTTGGTGAGCAAGGGCGCGGTTTGGAGCGAATAATTGCCGGGGAGATTTTGCACCGGGAAACTGACGCGCACATCATTCAGCGCCCCACTCACGACTGCAGGGGAGAGGTTCGTCCCATTTAGCACCCCGGCCGGGGTCGTGAGCGTAAAGGCCGCCGCCGTCACAGACGCGGGGTCCACGGCTTCGTTGAAGAGCAAATCCACGTAACTGATGGTATTGTTGACGATCCCGTTGGGCGACTGCGAACTGACAAGAAAAGCAAAGGGCGTGGTTGACAAAAAAAACGTTCCATCCAGGCCATTCATGTTGCCGAAGCCACCGCTGACGTTGGTGACACCGGCAAACAGATTGGTCGTCACATAAATCGCGATCCGCCCTCCCCCACCCCCGCCGCCGTTCCAGAGATCGCCATTGCCGCCCATGGCGGAAATGGTGCCGAAGCCCGTGAGGGTATTCGCCGAGAGCCACAAGCTGCCGCCGGAGCCGCCGCCGGAACTGTCCTGCCAGCCATAATCACCGTTCGCCGAAAGCGTCCCGGCAATATTCAGAGTGCCGCCGGCCGTGATGCGGATCGCGCCGCCGCCTTCCGATCCGCCGGTGATGGTATTTGCCCCGGTACCGCCGCCGCTGCCCAAATCCACCGGCTGCGAAACCGAACCATAATTGTTACCACCAAGTGCGCCACTGACGGAATTCCCGCCGTCCCCGCCGTAGCCGCCGCCGGCGCCTTGCAGCGCATTAGTGCCGCCCTTGCCCGGGCCTTTGGCTTGCCCAAAGCCAAGAAAATCCGCGGATAAAGTGCCCGCCAGATTCACATTTTGCCGGGCGGCAATCACCAACGGGGCGGCCGGCGCCAACAGAATGAGCGTGCTGTTGGCGGCAAGGGTGAAGTTGTTCAACAACGGCAGCGGAAGAGTGGGCACCACGCTGGCCGCGCCCGAAATGGTCAAATCGAAGGGCGTGCCGGGGAGGGTGAAATTCCCGCCAATGGGCGTATTGGTCCCGGCGAGGCCGCCGTTGTTAATGGTCAGGCTCTGGACGCCGTTATTCGTGATGAAAATTATCCCTGCGCCTCCAGGAAAAACACCATTGCCGCCGAACGCGGAAAGCTGCCCCGCGAACGAGTTGGAAACGGAATACAGTGCCATGCGCCCGCCACCCCCGCCGCCGGCCGTGCTCCCGCCTGCGCCGCCGTTGGCCGCGATCAGCCCGTTGCCGGCGAGTTGATTGATCGAGGAAAAATACAAGCTGCCGCCCGAACCGCCGCCGGCGAGATAATCGCCATTCCCGCCGTTGGCGGAGATTCGGCCATTCAAGGTCAGCAACCCGCTGACCGACAACTGCAACGCGCCGCCGCCCGCGCCGCCCTGATCATAAGGAGGGGCATGATAGGAAGCACCGCCGCTGCCTGAAATGCCCGGTGTGAGAATGGAATCATACGCGGCCCCCAAGTTGGCAGCATTGCCGCCGCCGAACCCGCCGTGGCCACCGCCGCCGCGCAAACTGGTGCCCGCGTAACCTGCTCCCGGGCCATTTTGCGCACCGTAACCGGCGCTATCCATGGAAAGCGCCCCGCCGGCGTCAATCGTCAGGTTGTTCAGGGTGACACTGACGGGATAGCTCAAATAACTGGTGGAAGAACCGGGGCCGGCCAGCGCGGAGTTGGTGCGAATCAAGATATTGTGGGCATTCCACGAACCGGAGGACGGCAGTTGACCAATGGCGTGGTTTTGCACCGTCACGTCCATATAAGCGAAATCGAACACGGTGTTGGTGCCGGGGTTGTTCGCGTTGTCTAGCAACAACGAGCCATAGGGCTGCGAATTGGTCTTGAAGTAAATCGTTCCCGCGCCGCCGTAGGCAAAACCGCCACCGCCAAACGCGGAGAGGTTGCCGGTGAAATTATTATTGTCGAAGTACACGGCGATGCGTCCACCGCCGCCGCCGCCGCCATAGGGTGCGCCGCTGCCGCCATTGGCACTGATGCTGCCGGCTCCGGTGAGCGTACTGGGAGCGAGATAGATGCTGCCACCGGAGCCACCGCCGCCGCCGTCGCCCGAGCCATTGCCGCCATTGGCCGTGATGCTGCCATCCAGTTGCAGCGAGCCATTGACCATCAACCACACGTAACTGCCGCCATTTCCGCCGTGAGAATACGTTGAATATCCACCGCCGCCGCTGCCGAGGTTGCTGGGCGATGAAGTGGAATCAAAAGGCGATCCGCCGCTCACGGAACTGCCATTGCCGCCGGCACCGTAACCGCCGTGCCCGCCGCCGCTGCAAGAATAAAACGGATAGGTCGCAGAATAGTTGCCGTGGCCGGTGCCAAGGTTCTGCGCATAGCCGGCGGCATCGGCGCAAATGCCGCCACCAGCTTGGATCGTGGCGTTGCCAGTGACAGTAAGATTAACCTTTCCAGCAAAAAACGCGTCGGGAACGAGCCAGGCATTGGAGGCAATCAGCAGGCTGTTGATGCTTTGGCCGGAATCGATAAGAATCGCCAATCCGCCGTTGCGGAGAATCACATTGTTCGCGTTGACAAACGCAGTGCCCATGCTGAGATGGCCGCCATTGTCAACCGTGAGCGAAGACTGGCCGGAGTTGGTCTGGAAGTAAATGGTTCCCGCGCCGCCATAAACCGCGCCGTTGCCGCCATAGGCCGAGACAGTTCCCGTAAAAAGA
>Ga0316231_1003693_pt1 | contig 13259 bp, 10 predicted proteins | sample TBH18027metaG_FD_206002 | JGI IMG/M metagenome (GOLD analysis project Ga0316231, IMG submission 206002) | Freshwater microbial communities from Trout Bog Lake, Wisconsin, USA - TBH18027 | ecosystem: Environmental > Aquatic > Freshwater > Lake > Hypolimnion/Profundal zone | place: USA: Wisconsin...
GTACGCCTGCGGCCTCTGATGGAAAAATTCTCGCAACTCATGCTGGAGCACAGGGCGTTCTCAGACACATTTGCGGCAGTATAAATGAGGGGATGGCTGAGCCACCACACTGCATGATGTGCTCCCCATTGCCTAAAAGAGAAGTCGACCGATGGCCTCCCGCGCCGTGGCGTCAAAATTCGCGGCCGGTTGGATTTCCAATCTTACAATCTCCCGGTCGACAGTTCATCCCCCGCACTTCGTCAATTTCCCAATCGCCTCGGCGGCGCAGGAAAAACGTTGCTCCACTCTCGCCATCAATCGCTCGATCTCGTCGCTTGGGCCGTTCTCAAGAATCAACTTTTCCAGCCGAGCGGCGGGCTCCTGGACCCCCACGACGCCCAGCATCGCCGAAGCGCCCTTGATGGAGTGGGCGAGGCGGCGGGCCTCGGCTTGATCGCCGGCCGCCAGACGTTCCCGCACCGCCAACATGGTTCGAGCGTGGGTGTCAGCATATTCCACCAGGATACGGAGATAGCGATCCGGTCGGCGAACTTGCCGCAATCCGAGGTCGAGATCCACTTCAGCGCAACCCGCCAAAGCCTGCCGCAGGTGGTCAACATCGGCGGCGGGGTCAGGCCCTCCCGCTGCGCCGGCCGGGGAAATAGTCTGCTGCGGTGCGGACATCGGTACGGCCGCGGCGCGGGACAGCCAGTTCGCCATCGCGGTGTACAGCATTTCGGGGGTGATGGGCTTGCCAAGGTGGTCGTTCATGCCGGCTTCCAGGCAGTGCCGACGATCATCGGCGAAGGCATTGGCGGTCATCGCCACGATCGGCACACCGGTACGGCCGGGCAATTGGCGGATTTCCCGGGTCGCCTCCAGGCCATCCATTTCTGGCATTTGCATGTCCATCAGAATCAGGTCGTAGTCGCGCTGGCGCACGGCCGTGACCGCCTGCGCTCCGTTTTCGACAACATCGGCTGACAGCCCCACTTCGTCGAGCATAGCCAAGACAACTTCCTGGTTGGTCCGGTTGTCCTCGGCCAGAAGAATGCGGGCCTGGCGGAATTTGGCGGCCAGGACCCGCTCGGCATCGACGCAGTCATTTCGCGCCGAACTGGTGGCCGCTCCACGCCCCATGGTCGCTGTGAACCAGAATCGGCTGCCACGCCCCGGTTCGCTGTCCGCGCCAACCTCACCGCCCATCAGCAGTGCGAGGCGCCGGACAATCGCCAGCCCAAGGCCGGTGCCGCCGAATTTCCGGCTGATCGACGCATCCGCTTGCTCAAAATCCTGGAACAGCCGAAGGCGGGCCTCTTCCGAAATGCCGATGCCGGTATCTTCGACCTCGAAACGGACCAAAAGGTCGTCCTCGCGGGCTTCAACCAGGGCGACCCGCAGCGTGACGGTGCCCTGCTCGGTGAACTTGATGGCGTTGTTGAGGTAGTTCACCAGGCACTGGGTCAGCCGCATCGAATCGCCGTGCAGGATCTTGGGAAGGACGGGGTCGATCGCCATGGTCAGCGGGAGGCCCTTTTCGGCGGCCAAGTGCGACACTTGGGTCCGGGCGCCAGAGACCGCCGCCGTCAGGTCAAAGTCCGTTGGATCAATGGACAGCTTGCCGGCCTCGATCTTGGACAGGTCGAGAATGTCATTGATGATCCCGAGCAGGTGCGTGGCCGCCTGGTAGATGCGTTCGAGCTTGCCGCTTTGCTCCGGGTCTGTGGCTCCGCGACGCAACAGGCTGGTGAGGCCGATGATGGCATTCATCGGCGTGCGGATTTCGTGGCTCATATTGGCGACGAAGGTGCTTTTGGCTCGGTTGGCCGCCTCCGCTCCCTCCTTGGCGGCGGTCAGTTCCAGCGTCCGGCTTTCCACCAGGTCTTCCAGGTGGCTGCGGTGTTCCTCCAACTCCAGCGCCAGCCGGCGGTCTTCCGTGACGTCTTCCTCGATGGCAAGGTAATGGCTGACGGCTTCGCCTTCCCGATGGATCGGCCATATATGGGCCAGGACGGTACGCTCCGCGCCGCTCTTGTAAATGTTGACGAATTCCCCTGTCCACGGCTGGCCCTTCGCCAAGCGGGCCCACAGGTCGGCATAGAGTGATTCCGGCGTGCGCCCGGAGCGGAAGAGCCGTCCCGTCGTCTGTCCGATCGCCTCGTCGGCAGTATAGCCGGTCATGGTCTGGAAGCCCCGGTTGACATATTCGATTCGACCGGCGGTATCGGTCAGGATGATGGCGTCCGGACTTTGCTCCACGGCAAGGGAAAGAATTTGCAGCTTCTCTTCGGCGGCCTTTTGATCGGTGATGTCGGTGATCGCGACGATCACGCCTTCCGGAATCCCCTCGGCCGACCCGAAGGCCGCCTTATGATACAACAGGTCGCGAATGTCGCCGTCTGGTCTGACGAACTGTGCTTCGCGGCTGTGCACGACGCCCCTTTCCGCCATCAATTCGCGGCCCTCGGCCAGCAACAGCGCCGCCTTTTCCGTCTCCCAGACCTCGGCAACCGACTTGCCGACGAACTGCTCCCGGGTTATTTGCCTCAGCTCCAGCAGGGCCCGATTGCAGCCGAGGTAGTGGCCTTCGACATCCCTGAAAAAAACCGGCAGCGGAATGCTCTCGAGCAGGGCCTCCTGGAAGCGGACGCTGTCGTGAAGGCGGGCTTCCGCCAGCTTTCTCGCCGTGATGTCGCTGTTCTTGCCGGTGCGGTGCCAGCCCTGGTCATCCATCAGACCTTGACAGGTATGGCCGATCCAACGGATACCGCCGTCCCGCGGGACAATGCGAAACTCAATCTCGTCGTGGCTGCCGCCGCCGGCGATGCAGTCGCGATGGCATTGCCAAATGTGCTGGTCGGCGGGATGGATGATCCGCGCCAGCAGGTCCGGTTGGTCGGCAAATTCCTCCTGGCGATAACCGGTGATCATTTCGCAGGACGGCGAGTTGTAGGCGAAGGTGCCGTCCGGCCTGATCCAGAATACCCAGTCTTCCGAATGACTGACGACCAGGCGATACTTTTCATCCGCCTCCCGCAATTTTCTGTCGGCGCGAATGCGCTCGGTAATGTCCTCGGCAATGATGATAAAGCCGCGGAGATCGGGATCGGCTTGGTGGAGGGCGGTAGCGGTAGCCGTCACCTTGACGGTGCGATGGTCTCCACTTTTGGTGACATAGGTCCATTGCCGAACTTCACGGCCTTCGGCTTCGGGCTTGGCCAGCAGGGCGCCGATGCCTTCGACCCTGCGGCCAAGTTGGCGGGTCAATTCGGCGCTTCTCGCCCGCAATTCAGCCGGCAGATGGAAGCGCTCGATGGACGGCGTCCCGATCACCTCATCCGCCAGGTAGCCAAGCAAGTCCTCGGCATGCCGATTGAAGGCGGTCACTTTGCCGCCGGCGTCGAGCGCGATGATCGCTTCGCCGGCGTTTTCCAGGATCGATGCCTGAAATTCGCTGGTGCGCACCAACCGGCGCTGGGTGTCGAGCTGGCGAAGAAACATTGCCGCCAACAGAAGCATGCCGACCGTGCTGACGATCAGCACGATGCCGGTTTGCTGACGCCAGTCGCTTTCGTAATCGTTGGGAGAGACCCCGATGGTGACGAAAACCGGATAGTGCTTCAGCCTTTCGAAGGCGATCAACCGCTCCTGGCCATCGATGACGGTTTGTGTTTTGCTCGCGCCGGTCGTGTCGCCGCCCGAGACACGTTCCCATATTTTCTCGTGGATCGGCTTGCCGATGGTTTCCGGGTGCTTGTCGGGGTGGCGGAAGAAAACCCTGCCGTCTTCGATGCCGCGAATGGCGATCAGCCCATTGGGCCCGACATCAAGTACGTCGGCCATCTGGCCATAGGCCGACAGATTGATGCTGGAGGCGACGATGCCGAGGAGACGGCCGCCGCCGTCGCGGACCGCGACCGCCAGGGCGATGGCGGGCTGTCCGGTTATTCGGCTGACGACGGGGGCGGACATGGCGGATTTGAGCGATGGATCGTCGCGCAAATTCTTGAGATAGAGTCGATCCGCGACGTTCCAACCGCGCGCCGCGAACACGGCCGGAAAAACAACCTTGCCCTCGGAATTGGCGATCAAATAGCCGTTGCTCGCGACGTTTTGTCCGCTATGGAACGCGATCCCCGCTTCGATGTCCCGCCGCCTCGCGACGGGCACGATTGGCGCGAAGTCGGCGGCCGTCAGCCGCGCGGCCATTTCTTGCGTATCGGAATCGATGCGCATCAAGGCGCTTTCGAGCTCGGTTGCCAGCAGCCGGGCGACATTGGTCGCCGATTGTCGCGCGCCGCGCTCGGCGGAGCGCTGGCCCTCGACCAGCATGTAGCCGAGCGCCAAAATCAAGAACACCAGCCCGCAGGCCACGGTCGCCAGTTTCAACAGATGGGGGCCGCCAACAAACCGAGGGCGGAGCGGCGCCATGATCAACGTGATGCCGGGAAGGTGACGCGCACCATCGTTCCGTCTTCGCCGTACTCGACGCTGTCGAACGAGAATGCTCCGGCCATCGCGATGCCGCAGCCATGGGTCTCAAAGGCCCGGCTTTCGTCGAAACCCATGTAGGGGCGCCAATCGAAGCCTTGGCCTTGATCCTTGATTTTGACGCCAACCTTGCCGTCCAGTACGGCGAACTGGACCGAAACGACTTTTCCTCGGTTCTCCGGCAGAATAAGCCGCCGCCGGACCTCGTCACCCCACCTCCCGAGCACGACGAAATCGGCCTTGTCAGCGGGATCGACGCCGAGATTGCCGTTCTCGATCGCATTGGTCAGCAATTCCATCAGCCCGTTGATGACCGGAGCTGGTCGCTCGGCCAAATCGGCCAGCAGGTTGGCAACCATGTTGCCTTCCTGGAGGGTGCAGATCGCAAACTCGCCCCGCCGCAGCAGCGCCAGGCCGGCGGTGGCCTCGATCCCCCACGACATCACTTCGCGGAACTGCCGGAACTTCTCGATCGCCGCGCCGACGACGCGAACCAGGACGTCCTCGTCATAGGGCTTGGTGATGTAATAGTAGGCCCCGCCTTGGATGCCGGCGCGGACTTCGTCGGGGTCGGACATGGCCGACTGCATGATGACCGGCAGGCCGATGAACCTGGTGTCGGCGGCAAGGGTCCGCAGCACCTGCATGCCATCCATCCGCGGCATGATGCGGTCCAGCACAACGGCGTCGAAGCGATCATACTCAGCTTCCAATATGGCCATTGCCTGTTCGCCATCCGATGCCGTTTCGACCTCGTACCCCGCGTCCTCCAGGAATTCGCGCAGCAGATGCAGCGTGATCACTTCGTCATCGACGGCCAGAATTTTCCCAGTGAGCATGGTGCTTCCTTGCGATCGACATTGGGTTGATTATTTTGCCCAATAGGCCTCGGCGATCATGTCCCAGACCTCATGGTGTGTCATGGCTTGCTGATCGTTCGGGGGAACGGCCGGAGTTGGGGTAGACGCCACCTGCGTTTTGGGCGCGGCTTGGCGCGCCGTCGGTTCCAGCGCGGATTTTGCCGCAATCGATTGGTCCCTGACGCTTGGCTCCGTTGCGGGGAGCGGCGGCAGATCGATACTTTGGCCAGGTTTGGCGTCACAGGTTCGCCGGAACGGCCCCTGGTAACCGTGAGACTGCGCCGACCGTCTGGTTGGGCCGCAATACCGATCCGTCGATATAAAATCACGCCTAGAATAGAGCGTCGATAAAATCCTGCTTTGCAAAATGTGCTGGGAAATGGGGAACTGCACCAACGTATTTATCCCGGCATCCCGCGCCGCGACAATTTTTTCTCTGGTCCATTTCTGGCCAACGCTGATAATTGGCAGATCTTGTCGGGGGGAATTGCGATCGTTTCGCACGAAACGGGCGATATCCACGCACAACGCGACCGGCAGATCTTCTTGCGCGATAATCATATCGATGGACGGATTCTGCTGAAACCGATGAATCGCGGCAGCCCCATCCTCCGCGTGGAGAAGATGGCCGAACTTAATATTGGTCAACAAGCTCCGCAGGGTGCTTCGGACGCAACCGTCCGAGATCGCCAGGAGGCACGAGGATTGTGAGAGCGGCTTCATTCGGTCATATCGCCAAGGTCATAGCGCCACCATATCAAAAGATGGGACATGTATACACCTTGGTATTATCGCCCGGAGCGATCACCGCGAACCGCACAGGTTTGGTCAGCGGCTCACCCGATCGGCGGCATCAGAGTTCGGAGTAGACGGAACATCAGGGAGTGCTCGCGCTCCAATGCCGTCAGCATGCGCCGCTGGCGGACCTCCTCGGCATCCCACGCCGCGAGGTCCTCCGATGGCGCCGGGATTGCCGCCGGCCGGACATGCGGGGCGATGAGACGGACGAAGGCCAACGCCGGAGGATAGCCGCGCAGGGCCGAGGCCACCGTCATATCCTTGAGCACCGGTCCCATGCCTCGCCAACGCGCCAGCGCCGCTTCCATCACTCTGAGATCGTCGCGGACGGTTCCGCCATCTCCGTCCAGCCCGCCATCGAAGATCATCGCGGACTCGGTGCCGCGATCGGGCTTGCGTGGCGCGGGAAGAACGGGGGCGTGATCGGTCCCCGAGGCGACGGCCCGCGACAGAATTTGAACCGATTCCCTGATGGCCGGGCGCAGGCGATCCACCAAGCGCTCGGTGCGACGCCAAAGACTGGCGAGAACCGTAACCCTTTGGCGGAATTGGCGCGGGGACCCGATGCGGTCAGGCGGGCTCCATGACGGGGGCGGATCGATTTCGCCGTCAATTTCCGGACTGGAGGCCACAGCCGCGGCGGGAGCCCCATCCCGGCGCCAGAGAGCATCTCGGAAAGCCAGACCCAGCGGACGGGCGCCCTGAAAGCTGAGCGCCGCGCGTTCCCGCTCCCGCCGCTCCGCTTCGGATCTCGGGGCCGGCTTTATCGGGCAGATGGCGGTGGTAACCTTGCTCGCCGTGTTGCCGTCGAGTCCGATTTCGCCCATCACGTCCCGCCATTCCTCCGTGCCGCCCACGGCGGCGAGGAGAAAACGGTCACGGTCATGTTCGGAAAGCTCGTCCCACCCTCTGCCGCCAACGCTCATTGTTTGTCGATATCCCAAGAGTAATCGCCGCCGCCCAGACCATCATGGAGAAGAACAGGGCACATCACAACGGTGGGACGTCGTCGTTTCGGGCCGTCGGACAGCGCAGGGCGCCCTCCGCACCGCTTTGCGGTGGCGCCGTCCTTGGGCTATGGTGCCCCGGCCACGGCTGGCTGGACTGCGGAGTGGGGGACCTTGCTTGACGACTCAACCGATTGATGGCCGGCACCAGGAGATCGCGCCACACCACTGGAACGCCTTGTACCTGTCATCGGCATTTTGCTTGATCCTGATGACGTTGGCGGTCGGCACCCAGCCGCTGTACCTGCGCGAGGTGTTGGGCGTCTCGCCGGCCAATGCCGGAACCATCAACGCCATCATCATGGTGCTGGCCGAAACGCTGGAACTGTTCGTGGTCGGCGGCGTCGGCTATTTGTCCGATCGCCTCGGCCGGGTCCGCATCATGGCGGCGGGTTTCGCGCTGGCGGGCGTGGGAGCCCTGCTGGCGCCGTTCAGCGCCGTCATCGCCCAAGCGCTGGGAGGCGGCGGCCTGGTCCTCTACTACCTGGCGCGATTGATCATGGCCGCCGGCATCGGCGCGGTCTGGCCGCAAATGTCGACCCTGGCCGGCGACTACACCACCGAGGCCAACCGCCCCCGCCTGATGGCCAACAACGCCTTCATGATGGCGTTCGGCAAGACCTTGGTTTACCTGATTCTGATGCGGGTCCCGCTCCATGCCGGGGTGATCGTGACCATGCTGCTGATCGCCGCGACCGCGTTCGCCGGGGCATGGCTGGCCCGTACCAGCCTGATCGACGTGGCGCCGCGGTTGCGCCAGGGCGCCATCCCGTGGCGGCAGATCGGGCGGCTGCTGCGCGATCAACCGAGATTGCGACTGTGCTTCGCCACCTCGTTCCTGGCGCGGAGCGACATGGTCATCACCGCGCTGTTCCTGATGCTGTGGTACGTCTACTTCGCCGACATCGTCGGCGTCAGCGACGAACAGGCGGCGGCACGGGGCGGGCTGATGATCGGCCTAGCCGGAATCGTGGTGATGCTGTCGATCCCGGTGTGGAAGATGGTGATCCACACCTACGGACGGGTGGCGGCGATCCTTGCCGGCTTGGCCCTGTCGGGGTTGGGCTTCGTGCTGATGGCGATCGTGGTCAACCCCTTCGACTGGCTGATCCTGTTGCCGGTTGTCCTCACCGCGGCGGGTCAAGCCGGCTGTTTCGTGGCGCCGCAAGTGCTGACGGTCGATGTGACGCCGCCCGACATCCTCGGTTCGGTGCTGGGCGCCTCCAACGTGGTCGGCGGCATCGGCATCATCTTCTTCGTCCAAGTCGGCGGAATCCTGTTCGACGAGTTGGGGCCGGCCGCACCGTTCGTCTTCGTTGGATTGGCTAATTTCCTGGTCATCGCCTACGGCGTTTTCGCCCTGGCGCTATCGGCCAAATCGTCCGACGCGGCCTGATCAAGCCCGACAACATCAAAATTCGCCCCCTCCCCTCGCCAAACTGCCTATTGACTTGTGGCATACAGCAGGCGTCTTCTTTGCGACGCATTTGCAATCTCTGGTCGGGGGGAGAGTATGGAGTCGGGGGGAAACAACGCCGCCATGACGCTGTCGGAATTGCGTCCGGGCCAGCAAGGTGAAGTCGTCAGGATCGACAGCGCGGACAGCGCCTTCAAGCGACGCTTGAGCTCCTTGGGCCTGGTTCCCGGCGCACCCGTGTCCCTGGACCGCGCCGCCCCGTTCGGCGATCCGCGCATTTACATCGTGATGGGATATTGCCTCGGACTGCGCAACATCGAGGCGGCCAGCGTCAACATCCGCCTCAAAGAGTGCGCTTCGTAAGGTCTCCGCCGATGCCGCCTTCCGTCACCGTCGCCCTGGTGGGAAACCCCAATTCCGGTTCCACCAGCCTGTTCAACGCCCTGACCGGGGCACGCGACAGCGTCGCCAATTATCCCCGCGTCACCACCGAGCTGGCCCGGCGGGAACTCACCCATCGCGGCGTCGCACTGCGCATCGTTGACGTCCCCGGCATCTATTCATTCTCCTCGCAATCGCCCGAGGAGAAAACCGGCTGCGACTACCTGCACAATGAAGCCCCGGACATCATCGTCAACGTCCTCGACGCCGGCAATCTCGACCGCGGCCTGTTCCTGACCACCCAGCTGGTCGAGATGGGGATTCCGCGGGTCACCGTCCTCAACATGATCGACGAGGCGCGCCGCGCCGGCATCAAGATCGACACCGTGACGCTGGCCTCCGCCCTGGCGGCGCCGGTGGTCGAGACATGCGCCCTGAAGAAGGAAGGCGTCGACGCCCTGCTCGATTCCATCGTCGCGGTGGCCAAGGCGCCGCCGGCCCAGGCCCTGATCCTGCATTCCTACGACCCCCACCTCGAGGCCGCCATCGGCCGGGTCCAGACCCACCTCGCCAACCTGCACCCCCATGACCTGACCCCGTCCCGTTCGCGTTGGCTGGCGATTAAGCTGCTGGAGGGCGACGACGCCGTCATCCGCCGAGAAAGCGACCACGCCGCCCTGCTGGCCGAAATCGAGTGCGAGCGCGCCGAGTTGGCCCACGATCACGACCACGACGTCGAGACCATGCTGGCGGCGGCCCGCTTCTCCTTCGCCCACGGGCTGTTGCGGGAGGTGCGCGAGCAATCCGGCGATCCGACCTCGGGCTTCCGCCTGACCCGCATCCTCGACGACATCTTCCTCAACCGCACCCTCGGCCTGCCGCTGCTGCTGGGCATCCTGTGGGTGATGTTCGAGACCACCTTCAGCCTGGGAGCGGTTCCCACCGAATGGATCAAGAGCGGGGTGGCACTGGCCACCGACCTGGTCGACCGCCTGCTGCCGGCAGGAATGATCCACGATTTGGTGGTCAACGGGGTGATGGCCGGGGTCGGCGGCACCATCGTCTTCCTGCCCAACATCGTCATCCTGTTCTTCTTCATGGCGGTGTTGAGCGGCACCGGCTACCTGTCGCGCGCCAGTTTCCTGATGGACCAGCTGATGCACCGCTTCGGCCTGCACGGCACCACCCTGATCCCGATGGTGGCCGGGTTCGGCTGCAACGTGCCGGCGGTGATGGCGACCCGGGTCATCAGCAACAAGCGGGCGCGGCTGATCGCCATGCTGATCGCCCCGTTCATGAACTGCTCGGCGCGGCTGCCGACCTTCATCCTGTTCGCCGGCGCCTTCTTCAGCAAGATGGCCGGCACCGTGGTGTTCGCCATGTACATGGTGTCGATCGCCGCCGCCATGGTCTCGGCGCTGCTGCTCAACCGGCTGATCCCCGGCAGCGGCGGCGACGCCTTCGTGATGGAATTGCCGCCCTACCGACTGCCGACGCTGCATTCGGTGCTGCACCACATGTGGGATAGCGCCCAAGGCTTCATCGCCAAGGTCACCGGGGTGATCCTGGTCGGTTCGATCGTCATCTGGTTCCTTCAGGAATTTCCCCGCGACATCACCTATTCCCAGGATTTCGCCGGCGCCATCGCCGCCCAGGATAGCCGGCCCGACGGCCCGGCCAAGGTGGCGACGCTGCACACCCTGCAGGCCGCCCAGGCCCAGGAAAAGCTGGAGAAAAGCTATCTCGGCCGCGGCGCCATCGCGGTGACCCCGGCCTTCGCGCCGCTGGGCTTTTCCTGGCGCGAGACCGCGGCGATCCTCACCGGCTTCGTCGCCAAGGAAGTGGTGGTGGCCACCTACGCGGTGATCTACGCCCAGGACAAGGAATCGGTGGGTCTAACCGAAGCGCTGAAGGGGGCGATGTCGCCGGCCACCGCCATCGCCTTCATGATCTTCACCCTGCTCTACGCGCCGTGCCTGTCGACCATGGCGATTATCGCCCGCGAATCCGGCAGCTGGCGTTGGGCCGGGGTGTCAATCGGCTATTCCATGGCCTTCGCCTGGCTGCTGGCCATCGCCGCCAGCCGGATCGGCGCCCTGATGATCTAGCGCCTCGGTCGGCTCGCCCGGCTCGGCCAGCAGCAGCATTACGATCACTCGGCAGATTCGCGCCCAGGTCCACCATGCTTCGGTATCGCCGGCCACCCGCAGCCTGCTGGCCATCCGGGCGGCACGGTCGAGCGCCTTGGCACCGTCGCGGTCGAGCATCGTCTTGGCGGCGCGCCGAATTTCGGGATCAGCGAGTTGCATAGGGCAACGATACCACTGGCCGAGACAATGACGAAAGGACAAGCTGCCGGACTGGAGCGGTTCTCCGTCGCCAATCGAATTACCCTGCCGTTGGGCTTGCCGGGGCGGCGTTGACGAACGCGCAATCGTTCGACTAGACTGCACCTCCATCAAGCCTAGTGAAGTGACAAATGACCAATTCCGCGATGTGGCTCATGAATTTCAAAGCGTCCAAGGTCGTAGCGGCCGCGACGCTGGGCGTGCCCTTCTCCCTCACGGTCGGCCCAGTTGTGGGAACCGCCGTTGCCGCTGCGTTGGGGGTGATGTGTGTTGCCGGGTTCTGGGCGGCGACGCAGCGCAAGACCTTGGATGGCCAGGTGTCGATCCCCCCCGTCTAACCCACTGAAAGTCGGCGGATGATCACAGCCTTCATTGCCGCCCTGTTGATCCTGGCCCTCGGCGTCGCCGCCAAAGGGGCGATCGCCCACGGTTTAGTCATCCTGGGGGCCTGGCTGACCAAGAATATTCTGCTGCTGGGATTTCTGCGCACGCCGACCGGGAAGCGCACCATGAGCGCCGTGAAGCAAGGTGCCCAGCGGCATCTGGTCGGCGACAAGCCCCGCATCGGCTACAGGATGGCCAACCGGTTGCCGCAGCTCCGGCGGAGCCTGGCGAGACGCCAACCTTAGCTCGCGTTACGCCGCACGCTGTAGCAGGGGACATCGACGCCACGGCCGCCCGGATCGGACATCGCCTTCCAGGTGCGGGTCACATGTTCGAAGGTGAACATGTCGCGCTGGGTCAGCGGATGGGCGTAGAGCTCCTCCAGGATCAGCACCTCGCCTCGCGACGCCACCGGCATCAGCCGCGCGGTCGGGCTGATGGAATTGACGATGAGATCGTCGTGGGCGGAGCCGTCTTCATCGATCACCGCGGTCGCCTTACCCCAATTGACGGCGACATAAGATTCGACGTTCATCTCGCGAAGCATATCGATGTAGATGGTGCCGCAGCGCAATGCGTTGGTCGGATTATCGAAGCCGGCAATGATGGCGTTGCCGGTCGCCACCATCGGCACGCGGACGTCGACCGGGAATACGTTCCGATTGTACTGGGTCAAAAGATCGACCAGCAGCTTCCTCTCGTGGGGCGTCTTGCGGCCGATCTGCACCGAATACAGCGCCAGAATGGCCATGTCCCGGGTGTCGTAGGTCAAAACCCGGTCATCGATCGGCTCGTCCGGCGGCGGCATTTCCATCGACGGCGCGGGGGCTGCCGCGGGTTCAGGCTCCGGGGCCACCTCGAACTCAGGTTCGGGGGGCGCCTCGGGCTCAGGTTCAGGGGGCGCTTCCAGCTCTGGCTCGGGTATCGCCTCGGGCGCAGGCTCGGGGGTCACCTCGAACTCCGACTCGAGAAATGCTTCGAGCTCAGGCTCGGGGGGCGCTTCCAGCTCTGGCTCAGGTATCGCCTCGGGCGCAGGCTCGGGGATCGCCTCGAACTCGGGCTCGGGGATCGCCTCGGGCTCAGGCTCGGGGGGCGCTTCCAACTCTGGCTCAGGTATCGCCTCGGGCGCAGGCTCGGGGGTCACCTCGAACTCCGACTCGAGAAATGCTTCGAGCTCAGGCTCCGGGAAGGGGTCGGCAACCGCCTCGGGCGGAAGCGGCGGTTCGGGCTCGTCCTCAGCCAATAGCGCGGCCAGCCTAGCGTCGCGGTCATCTTCAGCCGGCGCCGTAAAGGGCGCAGCAGTCTCGTCCATATCCGATTGCGGATCGACCTCGGCAGGCTCATGCCGGGACGGGGGCACGCTACGATGACTGCGGACGATCGCCCCGGCCAGATTGGCTCCGTCGAATTTCGCACCGCTGGTGACCGCATTGGTGAGATTGGCGCCGGTCAGATCTGCGTCACGGAAATCGGCCCCGGCCAGGATGGCATTGCTAAAATTTGCCCCGGCCAGATTGGCTCCGGCCAATTTCGCGCCCGCCAAATTGGCTTCTTCAAAATTAGCACCGGAAAGATTGGTCCCCCCGGTCAA